>ERZ1370068.1001-contig-10914_pt1 | contig 31491 bp, 48 predicted proteins | sample MGYA00561227_ERZ1370068 | MGnify/ENA primary metagenome ERZ1370068 (study PRJEB38410, sample SAMEA6850437) | metagenome | study: Metagenomic assessment of the ecological functions of the soil: analysis of the soil microbiota associated with the...
AGTATTACTTCGTTCAGTTACGTATTGCTATGTTCTCACAATGCCGAGGAGCGGCACATTGACCTTTGGGTTTCATCATCATGCCTTTGCGAACATCGTGCAGGGCGAGCTTCTTGTTGGCGTCGTGACGGTGACGACGCGCCGGTCAGCGGGACCAACTGGGTAAGGGTGAGCTGCGCGTCTCCCGTGCCGGGCGGCAGATCGATGAGCAAGTAATCCAGTTCGCCCCACAGCACATCTCGAAAAAGCTGTTGAATGGCGGTATGGACCATCGGACCTCGCCAGACCACGGCGGTGTCTTCCGGGACGAAAAATCCCATGGAGATAAGTTTGAAGCGCCGTGACTTTCGGCTGGAACGATCTTGCCATCTTTCTGTTCCGGGGCTTGACCACGCCCATCATCGTGGGAATGTTCGGACCATAGATATCCGCATCGAGCAGACCGACCTTGGCGCCGGTCAAGGCGAGGGCCACGGCGAGATTGACGGAGACCGTGGATTTGCCGACCCCGCCTTTGCCGCTGCTGACGGCGATGACATATTTGACACCGGGAATGAGGTTTGTCTTTCCCGTGACCAGCCTGGGGTCCAGCGGGATGTTATCGTCAGCCATGGAGCGTTCCTCCTCTGCGTGCACAATCGAATAGGACTGGCTCTCTGGCCAGCCACTCCATCATAAGCGAAAGACAGGCTGAAAGAAAATGGGTCTAATGCGGCATAGCGATTGCGCAATGGGGGAATGCTATAGCAGGAAGATGATCACATATTCCGCCGGGAGAGTTTTCGCGAACTGATTACCCGACGGTGGGATCGTTGCGGCGAGGATTGGTCGCGAGCTCGATCAGCGAGAAGGTGTAAATGATCCATTTCAGAGGGTCGAGATTGTACCAGCTTCGGTCCGTTGCGAAAATCGCGCGCGTAGGCGTGATGAAAATTGTGATAACCCTCGCCAAAACTGACGAAGGAGACCAGCCAGCTATCGCGGCTGCTGTCACTGTCTGCTGTGGGGCTGTGTCCCCACCATGTGACAGAGTGAATTGATCGTAAAGGTGGAATTCAGCACCATGAACATCCGGAAGAGCCGCCCAATAGGAAGGCGCTGATGCCGCCCTGCCAGCCGCCGTGCCAGAGACCAAGAACAAAAGGGAGCAGAAGTCCCTGTGACCACGATCGGCCAGTAGTAGCGATCTTGCCACATCACGACAGGGTCGCGGCGCAGACGGATCTCGTACTTCTGCGTGCGATGGGGTGTATCGTAAAAGAGCCAGCCGCAGTGGCTGTGCCAGAATCCCTTGGTGGCGTTGTAGGGATCTTCTTCTTCATCAGTCTTGGCGTGATGGCGGATATGGTCGCCGCCCCATGTGAGGGCAGAATTTTTGCATCGCCCAGCCACCGGCAACGAGGATACAGGCCCTGACCCAGTTCGGGCATTCGAAACTCTGGTGTGACACCAACCGATGATAGCCGACGGTGATGCCTGCATGCCCGTGACGATGTACATTACCAAGGACAGGACCCAGTCGAAGAGGCTGAAGCCGTAGTAATATCCGATAGAGTGGGATGCCGATCACCGTGGCGGCCACGATGGCGCAAGAATAGAGCCAAGTTTAACGGCACAAACACGTCTTCGTTCGGTGTGGCTTGAGTCGTTGATAGCGAGCATTACTTCTCCTGTGAGCACTCATCCATCGCTTAGTCGGATCATCTCACGGGGAGGACGAAGACAGCCATACAGCATACCGAATTCAGTGCAAATGTTTCAAGCAGAATGCTCACAGTGTATACTGACGGTGTCCCTCCGTCTCACTGCCGAGTGAGGGTGCAGATGCCAGACAATTTCTTCCCCTCTCGAACCTGTCGGTACTACCGTATCGGTGAACAGCTCGCTCGTCTCTCTGCCGGTCGAACTCCGACTCTCTTTGAGCGCGCCGTTGGTGGTCGCAAGCGGCCCTCAATCTGAGCCATGCAGGATAGCCGCTTCAAGACACAGCTGTTTCGATTCATTGATGTCCTGCCTTCGGTCACAGACGACGAGCAGATGGTCGCGCTGGCTCGCGAGTATTTGGGCGATGGAGGCACAGCACTCTTCGGCGGCCAATGGGGGCTCAAGCCCTTTCCGCCACCAGCTTGGGGGCTCGGCTCAGCGGCAAGGCGATCAGAAGCCAGGTCGAGCACATGGCGCGCACCTTCATTGCCGGAGCGACAGTCGAGGAAGCGGCGCCGCGGTTAGACCGATCTTTGGCAGCATGGGCGAGCCTGGTCGATCGACTTGTTGGGCGAGGCCACCATCAGCGATCGTGAGGCTGATCGGTACCGCGATCGCTGTGTGGAAGCCCTGACCCTGCTCGCACGCGAGGCGGCCTCGTGGCCGTCCCTTCCTATACTGGAGCGGGACCATCTCGGACCGATACCGAAGGGTCCAGCTCTCCATCAAAATCTCCGCCCTCTCTCCTCATCTCGACCCGATCGATCCGGAAGGAAGCTACCGTTCTGTGGCGGCGCCGGCTTCGACCCATCCTCGATCTGGCGATGCGCCTCCCCGCTTCATTGATCTTCGATATGGAACAAGCCGATACGAAAGCATTGCTGGTGGAGATCTTCACCAGGCTCTTCGCGAGAGCCTTCTTACAAGGACTATCCGTATGCGGGTCTCGCGTTGCAGGCCTACCATCGGGAAACAGAACGAGATATCGAGGGGCTCCTGTCCTGGGTTCTCCGGCGCGAGGCGCCCATCACGATTCGACTGGTGAAAGGGGCCTACTGGGATTCGGATCATGATCCGCTATCGGCACACGAGGCTGGGCTGTTCCTCTCTTTGAACAAAAAGTATTGACGGATGCCAACTATGAAGTCGCTCACGCATCTTATTTTTATCTCAGACATCCCTGATTCGACCGGCCTTCGGGACGCACAATCTCCGCTACGTTGGCCCCATCATCGAGGCGGTTGCGGAATCGCTCAGGCTCCCTCCAGAGGCCTGGGAATATCAGATGATCTTCGGGATGGCCGAGCCCTTTCAGCAGGCGGTCATCGCAGTATGGGCGTCGATTGCGGCTCTATACCCCGGTGGGCGATCTGCTTCCAGGCATGGCCTATCTCGTACGGCGATTGCTGGAAAACACCTCGAACGAATCGTTCCTGCGGAAGGAGTATGTGGAATCCCAGTCTTTGAGCACGTTGTTGAGCTCCGCGCCTGTTCAGGAGGACTGAGTCAGAAGCAGCACGCTCGTGTCTCAACCGACTGGTATGCAGGAGTTTCAGAAATGAACCGCAGCGGGATTTTCGCGAAGCCCGACAGCCGAGTGGCGATGCAGCGAGGCCTTGGCGGCCGTGCGGTCGCAACTGGGCCGGCAGTGGACTTCGTCGTCCGAGGGACTGCGCCTGACAGGGCCTGTCATCGAGTCTCGCAACCCCGGACGTCCAGATGAAGTCGTGGGCCGGTTGTCCAGCGCGAGCTCGGAGGATGTCGAGCAGGCGGTGCGCCGGGCGGTTCAGGCGAGGAATCCTGGCGCGACACCACAGCGGAACGACGAGCTGGACATCATGCGTGCCGCCGCTGCGCTCATGCGGACGCGGCGCGATATGAGTTGGCGGCATGGGAGATAGTGGAATGTGGGGAAGCCGTGGCGGGAGGCGGATGCGGATCTCGCAGAAGCGATCGACTTTCTGGAATTTTATGCTGCAGACTGGCGCAGGCTCGCTTCCCCAAGACGGTTAGGACAGGAACCGGGTGAACTGAACCAGCGTCTCTATAGCCCTCGCGGGGTGACGGCGTCATCGCCCCGTGGAATTTTCCGCTGGCGATTCCCACCGGCATGGTGTCGGCGGCGCTCGTGACCGGGAATCCCGTGATCTTCAAACCCTCAGAGCGCTCGCCAATGATGGGGCACTGGCTCACGGAGATCATGCAGGAGGCCAGGTGTGCCTGAAGGAGTACTTCTGTTGTCTGCCTGGTGGGCCCGACATCGGACGGGCGTTGGTGCGCCATCCTGAGATCGCGACAATCGCGTTTACCGGTTCGAAGGACGTGGGGCTCGGCATCCTGAAAGACGCCGGTACTCTTATGCCGGGGCAACACATGGTCAAGCGGGTGCTGGCCGAGATGGGAGGAAAAAACGCGATCATCGTGGATGAGACTGCGGATCTCGATGACGCGATCACTGGGGTGGTCTCATCGTTCACTGGCTATGCGGGACAGAAATGTTCCGCCTGCTCGCGGGCGATCGTTCACGCTGCGATCTACGATAGTTTTCTAGAGCGCCTCAAAGAGGCGGTGCTGAGCCTGAGGGTCGGAAATCCGGAAGAGCCGGGCACGCAGGTCGGGCCGGTGATCGATCGGCGAGCGCAGTCGAAGATTCAGGAATACATCGAGATCGGGAAGAAGGAAGCCCGCCTGCTGGTGGAAGGGACTGTGACGGGACCAGGGTGGTATGTCGGGCCGACGGTCTTTGCGGATGTGGCGCCGACACATCAGAATAGCTCAAAGAGGAAATCTTTGGGCCGATCCTCGCGGTGATGAAGGCCGCATCTTTTCAGAAGCGCTGGCCCTGGCGAATTCGACGCCCTATGCACTAACCGGCGGAGTCTATTCACGGACGCCCTGTCAACCTGGAACTGGCACCGCAACGGTTCGATGTCGGGAATCTCTATCTGAATCGTCCGATCACCGGCGCGTTAGTCGGCCGCCAGCCGTTTGGAGGCCATCGGCTCTCCGGAGTCGGGCGAAAGCCGGAGGTGAAGAGTACCTGACGCAATTCGTGGTCACCCGCGTCGTCAGCGAGCAGACCCTCCGTCGAGGATTCGCGCCGCCCGAGTGAGGGCTTCGGCGGCTTGATCTCGTAAGATTCCAGTTCTTCCATGATATCCGTGACCACGCCACGGTCGTCCAACGGCGAGAGTTCCTGCCGCTCGACATACTTGACCAAGCCCACACCCTTCACAAACCAGGCGGTCATCACATCGGTTCCCTGGGTCGTCCTCTTCGCGCCGGAGAGATGAATCTGCAGGTGCATGCGCGCTTCCACCTTCACGGCATCCTTGAACGTGCCGGCCGGTACGGTGACCGATTCCTGTCCCACCACCTGTGGCATCGCCCTGCGCATCGGCCTTTCGTTGACGCCGTCCTGATCCAGATCGGCGCCGAAGTCCAGCTCCTTGCGGTTGAATTGCGGGAAGGACGACGAGACTTTCATCGGAAAGCGCACGATCTGATAGGGCACTGAGCTGTTTTTCAAAGGGCGTGCCTGGTTCCGAGCCGTAATAGACGATGCCGACGCTATCGCGGCGGTAGAAACTATCCGATGGGCCATGGTTGCCTGGATTGGTATCGTGGAACACGGTGACGGTCATGCCGCGTGAGGGCTTTCGTACCGGTGACCGAGGACACGTTGGAGAAAAATTTATGCTCGATCGTTTGCAGAGGCCCTTCAGTAATCTGGCCACGATAGTGCCATTCGTTCGCGATCTGATCGGGGAAGTAGTCAGCGGACTGGGCGATGATACTGGCGTCTTCCGCCGCGAGATGCGCTGACCAGGTGCTCCAGATGAGCAGCAGGCGTTGTTCCCAACATGAGGGCCATTCGATATCCTGGCTTCTTCAGCGGCATGCGCTTGATCCTCCACCGGTTGAACGATGCGGTGACCGTACCATAGGAATCCTGGAGGCGGCAAGGGAAGAGATCGGCTCAAGCCTGCAATATTCATCAAGCTTCTGCTGCAAGTGCGGATACGCGGCTGCGACTGACAGTCCCGCCGTTCAGCCCTTCGACATACTGCACGAGTATGCGCTCAGCGCTTCACGCCTCCGAGTGCCCGTTTCGCTTCGCGTCTGCACGCCGTTCGCGACGAACCTTCATGAATAATGCGGGCTAGTCCATGTCGCGCCTGCAGGCTTGCCTTCGCACGATATCCCACCCATAATCCACTGGCAGAATGTTGAAAAAGTCCGCCAGCTTCGTTCTCACCTCAGCATCCTCCAACGTAGCCCAGAGGCTACGCCTCCGGTCTTTCGTCTGGCTGCAGCCTTGCAGGACGAACTTTTTGAACATCCTGCAGCTTGGTGTTCTTTCGTCGGAGGCGTTCTCTATTGAGCGACACCTAGATGACTAAACCAGCTAGCGAATTCGAACATGCGGTGCTTGTGACCGGTGCGTCCGGAGGGATTGGTCGAGCGATCAGCCTGGCCTTTGCGGCGGCTGGCTGGTCTGTCGGGATACATTACCATCGAAACAAGGCAGCGGCCGAGGGCACGCTCACGCAAGTGGTGGCCGCCGGTGGAGCCGGGGTGCTCTACGAAGCCGATATTCGCGAGTCGCACGCGGTGCAACAGATGGTGGAAGCCTCCTGCCGCCAGAGTACCTGTGCCGTCGGTGTTTGTCTGCAATGCCGGAATCGGAGGTGAGCCATCTCCTTCTTCGACAACGTGAAGAAGATTGGGCCGAGGTGGTGGCCACGAATCTTACGGGAACATTTCACTGCCTCCGCGCCATGGCCCCTCCCCTCCTCGCTCGCGGCGGCGGGTCGATCGTCGTGATTGGATCGCATGCCGGGTTCCATGGCGTCAACAGGGCAGGCCGCCTACGCGGCGTCAAAAGCCGGTCTCATCGGTCTGGTGACACACTGCAGCCCAAGAGTGGGGAGCGGGCAACGTCCGTGTGAATCTCCTCTTGCCTGGCTGGCAGAAGACGGGACTGTCTGAAGGGGCCATGCCGGAAGGCGATAATTGGAACAGCCATGCGTTGGGCCGGCCACCGTCACGAGAGGAAGTCGGCCAAGACTGTCTTGCATCATGGCGCAACTCAACGATGTGTCGGGACAGGTGTGGAACTGTGATAGCCGAATCCTGTAGCAGGATGCTGAAAAGTGGGCGGGAGCGGCCAGGTGCCCTTCTGCTCATAGAGTCCCCACGATGAAGCGGTGGTCGCTCGATGCGCGCAGTAAAGGGCAGCCTCGGCCACTCCCCTTAAGAAGGTATAGAGAGTCGGAAGACCCTCGCTGGACAAGGCGCGTTTCGGCGCGCCAGGGTTCGGCAGGTGAGAAGTCTGAACTTTTTGAGCATCCTGCAAGGGGCTGTTCTGTTTTCTGACGTGCCACAATAGATTTTCTCGCAGCCCGCTAGATTCCAAACTATGCGACGAACCAAACGACACGCTCACGATTCTAGCACGCGAGGGATTTTTATCACCGCGACCGATACCGGGCGTCGGGAAAACACTCGTCACCGCTGCGCTCGTCGTGTGTCTGAGTCAACGGGGGATCGATGTGGGCGTCATGGAAGCCGATTGAAACAGGGGTCTCGCGATCGGCCAAGGCTCAGTCTGATGGAGCGCGATTGCGAAGAGCGGCTGAAAGCCATGATCCGATGGCAGAAGTCTGTCCCTATGTCTTTCGACTTCCAGTAGCGCCGCTTTCTGCCGCACGAGCCGGAGAGGACAACCGTGCGAGTGGCGACCATCATACGAGCCTTCCGTGTCCTGCGTCAGAAACACGATCTTGTGGTGGTAGAAGGAGTCGGTGGTGTGCATGTGCCTATCACGTCGTCATTTGACAGTGTTAGACCTAATCCATCAGATGAAGTTGCCTGCCATCGTGGTCGGACAATCGGGCTTGGGGGCATCAATCACGCGTTGTTGACGCTTCACGCGCTCCGCCGGCGAAAGATTCCCATCGTGGCGTTGGTCTTGAATCAGCGTCGACCAGTGCAGACGAAGACCGCTCGCGTGCAGGAACAATCGACCGTGAGTCTCCTTCGACGGCTTGCTGGGGTTCCCGTGCTGGGCCCCATCCCCTACAGCCCGAGCGTGAATCGAAATTGGAACGAAGGCCTGGTCCGCCTCGCGGGGACCGCTCCGATCACGACAGCTGGCGAGGTTGGTCCTGGCATCTGGGCGAGGAACGCGTTCACGGCGTAGCTGATATCCGGGGCCTTGAGGATCGCTGAAATGACTGCGACGCCATTCGCTCCAGCGCGCATCACCTCCCGACCTGGTCGATCTGAATGCCACCAATCGCAAAGACGGGCAGCGACGTGAGCCCGTGCGATCGCCCGTAACCCCTCAAGCCCAACCACCGGGTCGTGGTCCTGTTTGGAACCGGGCTGTGAAGATGGGACCAAAGCCAAGATAGTCCGGTTTTCCGGCGGAAGCACTCCCGGACCTGGTCGAGATTGTGCGTGGAGATCCCGATCAGCTTGTCCGGACCCATCACCCTCCTCGCCAAGTCGAGGCGGCAAGTCTCCCTGTCCCAGATGCACACCATCGGCATCCACAGCCATGGCCAAGTCGCAGCGATCGTTGACGATGAAGAGAACGCCTGCCTTCGCAGCAGCTTGTCGGAGCGCCAGGGCTTCCACCATAGGCTTCCTTCATCGATGCGGTCTTGTTGCGATATTGGAAGAGCGGGGCGCCGGCCTCAGCCGCCAGCCGTCAGCACCTCGACCAAGGGACGCGCAGGACACACCGACGGATCGAGAATGATATAGAGGCTTGAGAGGGAGTGAGGACGCGCGGGCATTCACGGGCGAGACAAATTCCAGCAGGATGCTGAAAAGCCCGCCAGCGCTCTCAAGCGGGCGACGGGCGCGATCGGAGTTCGAAGTTCGAGGTTCGAAGTTCCGGAAACCTCGAACTTCGGACCTCGACCACCATCCGTCTCGCCCGTCCGCCAGACTCGCGTCAGCAGGGAGGGGTTCAGCGGCTGGAAGGATGAGGGGAGGAGCGGCCAGGGTGCCCTTCTTGCTCGCAGAGCCCCACGATGAAGCGGTGGTCGCTCGATGCGCGCAGTAAAGGCAGCTCGGCCACTCCTCTAGAGAGAGGTATAAGAATTAAAACACCTTCGATCGACGCGCGCACTCGAGGATCGCCAAGGCAACCTTCCCCCACGCTAGCGATTTGTTCCCAAGGGACGGTTGAGGGGTTCGAACGGTGTGATGGGATTATATTCGTTGAGGGTTCAGCGGGCTCCTGGGATTGAATTGGTTGAAGGGATTGTAGGGTTGCTCATTTCGTAAGCTGGCCTTACTTCTGTTATGGCGACAAACTTGTACTTGATCCTCTCGTACGCGGCGCGTGGAAGAATCTTCTTCCGCAGCAACCGTCCTTAACTAGCGTGTGATTGACGTGAGTGCCCTCGGGCAGGATCACTTCTTACTGCACGCCACTCTTCCACAGAGCTTCGGTTGATGCTACGCGGTATAACCGGTTCCACTGTTGTTCGTCTGGGGTACTGTAAACCACTTTACCGCTTCCCATGTTGCCCGAGAACCACGTATACGCAAGCATACGTGTGCGCTCTTCCGTACAATCGTATTCGTTGTATCGCTTGATAGACAACAGCGAATCGCCCCGCCACGGTTTGTACGGTCTTGTAGTCGTACAATTGCCACATCTTCGCCAGATTCCCCTTTTGGCGAATGGAGTCCGGATCGACGTACACAGTCAGTCCTGCATCGTCGTTGCCGCTCGTCAACACCCACTCCGCATATACTGGTCCACTATTCAACACCAGGAGGGCGTTATCAGGAGCAGTCGTTTCATGTGCCTCACCTTGAGCCGTGCAGCGTTCGACCAGCGCGATCAGTCGTTTGCTTGCAGGCAACTTCCCACAGAGCTTGATTAATACTATCTGGTTCAACTGCTACCCAGTTGCCTCCCTCTACGTATGCAACAGACCGTTCACCAGTTCCCATATTGCCCCAGAAATTTGTGAGCGCAAGCAACCGAAGGCGCTCTTCCCCGCAGTCGAACTCCTTTTGGATCTTCGTAGAAGAAAATCGGCTGGGGCTCCTTCCCCACTGCATTGTCTTAAAGTCAATTAGTTGCCACATCTTCACCAGATTCCCTTGCGGCGAATGGTGTCCGGATCGACGTACACAGTCATTATTCCAGCTAATTCATTGTTTTTCTCAACCGCCACCCATTCCGCATGCACTGATCGACTACTCAGCACCAGGAGCGTTATCAGTAACCAGAACCCCCAAGAGTAGGCCAGAGGCAGCTTGAGGGATGGACCCGCGTTGCAGGTCACAGAGTATGGCACTGGGAAGCGACGGTAGGGACGAATCGTGAAGGGCATAGGGACCTCGCAGGCAAAGATATTCTAGGAGGGCCGAGATCGAGGAAGCAAGGTCAGTGAACCACTTTACGTAACTTAACAGGCCGACTGGTATATAATAGGAGAAGAGACTCCGTCGTCGAAAGGAGGGGAGACCCATGATGACCAGAAATCCGGGCACCCAGCCTGTGGTGGAGCAGAACCTGTCGCCTGAGCCTGAGTCCATGCGAGAAGTATTCGGATGAGGTGAGGGAACGGATTGCGAAAAAAGCGTTACGAACTCTATGAGCACCGGGGCGACAGGCGGAGCACGACGTGGAAGACTGGCTGAAGGCCGAGGAACTGGTCCGCAAGGAGATGAATGACACCCGTGCTGCTCCCTCGCTCCGGGAACAGAGAGTGGGACGGGGGCACTGAATCTCCAGCGCTCGCACAACGCGAGATCGGCTCTTCACCCTCAAGGAATGATGGGGAAGAGCAGTGGTCGGCCAGATGCGCGCAATCGAGAGATGAAGAAGAGTGGACCAGGCCATCCAGCACAAACCAAATAGACTGGCCACGTGTCGCGTCTCGCCTGTCCCGCCTGTCTCGCACCTCGCGCGCTTCACGCGCCACGCTCCGTCGCATGCGCCTCCTACGAGCGTGAAGGGCACGGTCCAGCAATAACCCCGGACAGCGCGACGTGCGGCAGCTCATGGCAGGTTGGGCCGTTGTCACCAGGCGTAGGCTTCTGGTGCAGGCCCGCCTGGGCCGGGGAAGATGTCGTCGAGCCGTTTCAGTGTTTCCTGGCTCAACGTGAGACTCAGGACGCGCATCGTGCCGTTCAATTGCTCCATCGTGCGCGGTCCGATAATCGGCGACGTGACGGCCTTCTGGTGCAGCAGCCAGGCGAGCGCCACATCGGCCGGGCGCTCGCCGAGTTCGTGTGCACAGCGCGTCATAAGCTTCCAGCTTGGGACGATACTTCTCGATTTCTTTCTTCAGATCCTCGTCCGCGCGTCGACCGACCTTCGCCGGTGCTAATGCCCCGGCCAACAGCCCGCGCGCGAGCGGACTCCAGGGGATCAGGCCGATGCCATAGGCTTCACAGGCCGGAATCACTTCTAACTCGATCGTCCGCTCGTTCAAATTATAGAGACTCTGCTCCGACACGAGGCCGAGGAAGTGGCGGCTGCGGGCCAGCTCTTGCGCCTGGGCCAGGTGCCAGCCGGCGAAATTGCTGCTGCCCACATACAGAATCTTGCCTTCCTGGACCAACTGCTCCATCGCCTGCCAGATTTCTTCCCACGGCGTCTCCCGATCGACGTGATGCATCTGATACAGGTCGATGCAGTCAGTCTGAAGGCGCCGCAGGCTCGCCTCGCAGGCCCGCTTGATGTGCAGGGCCGACAAGCGAGACTGATTCGGCCACTCGCCCATCCGGCCGAACACTTTCGTCGCCAGGACGACTTTCTCACGCCGTCCCCCGCCCTGGGCGAACCAACGCCCCACGATCTGCTCCGTCCACCCTTCGCCCACCTTCCAGCCATAGACGTTCGCCGTGTCGAAAAAGTTGAGGCCCAGCTCCAGCGCCCGATCCATGATGGCGAAACTGTCCGCCTCGCTCGTCTCCGGGCCGAAGTTCATCGTGCCGAGACAGAGCCGGCTGACTTTCACTCCCGATCGACCGAGATGGACGTATTGCATAGGCAACGTCAGGAATTATGCCGTTGTTTTACGAGAGCAAGCCACCAATCGGGCGTATGCATCAGGGATCTTCTTCTTCGACGTCTCGATCGACTGCTTCAGCGCCGAGAACGAACGCGACAGGGTCAGCCAGCGCGTTCTCGGTCAAGCTGAAATTCCGAAACCAGATATCAGCCGTCTTTGTCCACGATGATGAGTCGATGGCCAGGGTTCGCACATGCCAGCCCTTCTCCTATGATCCAACGCGCCACGAGCCTACCATGAGTGGACGTAGCAGACTTCGATGGCTGGGAGCGGTAATGGAAGACAGCCAATTGATGGTTGATCATGTCGGCGGGAGCAGAGGATGAAAGATCCAATAGGTGAGACCGGGGTCACATACAACAGCCAGTGTGAATCCCAAGGCCATTTGAACGCCGACGAAGAAAACGCTGGAGGCGAGAAGATTTCCGTACCTAATAGACAGACCAACCTGTTCGGGTTTCATCGACTAGTCCTAGACGCAGCAGCCCTATGATTAATGAGGTTCCGCAAAAGGGCCTGTTGCGTGATCGCCAACCCACAGGTCGCACAGGTCCAAGAAACCTCCGTTGGACACCATACCCGTCTCCTTACAGGTACGACAGGCAGGTGTCCCAAGCACACAGAGGGTGCCTTTCGTCGTCGGCACAGCTGCGATAGAGGGTTCGGCTGACCCAGCATCCTCCCCAGCCGAGCTGAGTGTCGCTGCTTGGCTTCGAGACCGGAGGATAAGATCCGAGAATGAACGATGACAAGGATAGGGACAGGAAAGAAAGAGTTTCGCGTGATTACTCGAGAGTCTGACAGATATAAGTCAAAACGCGCTCTCCGGTAGCCTGAGCTGGCGAATGTGGGCGCTGACACGATCTGTCTCGCCACGCCCCGCCATCATATAAGGGGCCGGCGGCCCCGTGACCGTGGTTGACATCCTAACGAAAAAGAGCCAGCATACGATCGCCTTCCACATCCCCCAGGAGGTCCGCGATGAAACCGTGGTAGCATTGGCCGATCTTCTTGAAACTGAGTCGGTCGGGTAACATCGACGCCCTCGTGGTGCGCCACACCATGAGGGCGTTCTGTTGTTCGAGCGAGGTGACGCAGTGCACTGCTATTAAAGGAGGTGCATGACGATGAACCGAGTTCTCAGCGTCTTGATCGGACTCACGACTTTCTGGCCCACGCTCGCCTTGGCGGAAGGGGCTGGTGGAACGCATCGGGGATCGGGTCGATTTACTTCACGGTCATCGGCGCGATCCTGATTTACGGTGTGTATGACGCCTTCGGGAAAAAGGCTATGTACGTCGCGGGCCCCATCATTGCGATCGGATTGTATCTGATGCTCCCGCCCGGATGAGATGATCGGGATTAGCCAGGCCATCCTCTTGCACGCAGAGCAGAGGGAAGGGATGGAGCCTGATGATCTTCCGTGCTCGCGGCAACGCGCGGTCGCGACTCCTCGCCCGGGCTAATGGCACGTCCCGGCGTGCCAGTGGGTGGGCGGGTGAAGTCGCGCGCAGTGGAGGATCAATCAGCCCCCATCCCGAAGGATAACGAGCGAGCTTGGAAGGATCAATTAGATGGATGACGATCGCTTGATGCGCGCAGTGAAGGATAGCCTGGCCACTCCCTAGAGAGAGGTTGTAAAAAGCCCTGAAGGAGGAATGGCGTCGACGGACGCAGCTACACCGATACGGGTGCCACTCTCAGCCCAACCCCTGATCGAACGCCTCGATCGACGCTCTCATCCTCGGGCTTAAGCGGCAGAGATCCCTCCGGCCGGAGTCCGGATCGTGCTCCGGTCACCCCGAAAGCATTGGAAAGGCGAAGCTTACGTGCTCCGGCTCCGATGTCTACGATAGTGCGCGAGCTACTTTGCTTCGATTACCACAGATGGTCATGCTGCACCAATGACGAGCGTGGTTCTTGGTCGTGTCATAAAAAAGAGCACGCACAACGGGTTCTGACATTTCTTGATCAGCGAGAAATCGCACGTGCACAAGAGGTTAGTCGCAGCCTCGGCGAGCAACCCTAGCAGCTGATTCGCTTTCTGGGACTCCGCCTGATACTCCCGCTCAAGTTTTCCGCTCGCGGCGTGTCAATTGGGGATAGCCGATACGGTAGCGCAACATTTCGTTGATGGCCTCGATCGCAGCCTGCGGTACGGGCCGGCCGGCGGCAATTCCGCGTGACCATCTCCCGTAGCGTGACGCGAAACGCCCGCGCCTCGTTCGAGGTGTCTGCTTCCCTTTGCCTGTCTGCCCCATTGCCGGTCTAGCGTCATCGCTTCTTCCTCGGTCAGAAGATCTCCTTGCCGAAGCCGCATGCGTGACCAAATCCGAGAACGTGGGCCAACAAATCCACCGGCCGTCCGTTCAAGCACAAACTTGGTGTTGATGAAATCCAGACAGAGTTGGTTGCCGACAAAGAGGAAGGGGATCTGGGGTTTCGGCTCACCCACGGTAGCTGATTCTCCAAAGTGCGTACAATGACCTTACCATTAAACTCACATTTGACAGGTTAGCCTATAATACCATATAACTGTCAATGTAATATTTAGAAGGTTAGTTCGACAAACATAGTAACAGTAGCTCTCACACCACGACAATCAGCCGGCGTGATTGCCGGCAGCATTCAAAGGAGGAAGCATGGCCCATCATGACACCGCAACGCACTACCGCACTCAAGACGTCGACGGACTCAAGGTCTTCTATCGCGAAGCGGGGCGCGGTAGAAGCCCCGACCGTCCTGCTCCTACATGGGTTTCCAACGTCGTCGCACATGTTCCGCGACTTGATTCCCCTGCTTGCGCCTCATTTCCGCGTGATCGCTCCCTGACCTCCCAGGATTGGGTTTTCTGACGCGCCGAGCACATCGCGCTTTACCTACACCTTTGACCGCTTGGCCGACGTGATGGAGCGGTTTACGGAAACGCTCGGTCTCAGCCGCTACGCGCTCTATATCTTCGATTACGGCGCTCAGTGGGCCTCCGGCTGGCCATCCGGCATCCGGAACAGATCACCGCGATTAGTGTCGCAGAATGGGAATGCGTACGAGGACGGGCTCAGCGCGGGCTGGAACCCGATCCAAAAGTACTGGGCTGACCCCAGTCCTGAAAACCGGACTGCGTTGAAGGTCTTTCTGGCTCCGGAGTCCACAAAGTGGCAGTACACGCACGGGGCCGATGAGTCACGCGTGGCCCCAGAGTCCTACGCGCTCGACTCTGCCCTGTTGGGGCGCCCCGGCAATGAGGACGTTCAGCTGGATCTGTTTCTCGACTATGCGAGTAACGTCAAGTTGTATCCCCAGTTCCAGAAATACTTCCGCATTCACCGGCCACCGACGCTCGCCGTCTGGGGCAAAACCGATCCGTTCTTTCTCCCGGCCGGGGCCGAAGCCTTCAAGCGGGACAATCCGAGGGCGCAAGTCGAGTTCCTCGACACCGGGCATTTCGCACTCGAAACGCATAGTGCAGAAATCGGACGAAGATTGTAGAGTTTTTAACCTCAATACAGCCGAGCCCCGTCTCTACCTAAGAAAGGCACGCATCGCCTGGAGATACGTACCGAGACCAATACCATAGCCGGGCGGTGCGATCGCCGTGAGCAACTTCTGTGTGGCACTCTGTCGGAAGCGGCCTGGATTGCAGCCACGAAGCGAGTGTAGGCTCGTGATAAGTCGAGCAGGCCGGCTGCGTCACGAATATGAATAGCGCTCCCAGTTCGTCAGGAAGGGGATGATATGAAACCAGTATCAGTGCAAGTCGGACGTCCCACGCACGGTGCGGTGGCATGGAAAGGCGGTGTCCACCGGTATCTATAAGAGAGCCGGTGGCCGGCCGCATCATGTTACATCGGTTCAATCTCGACGGCGACCAGCAAGCAGACCTGACCGTTCACGGCGGGCAGGATAAGGCGGTGTATGTCTATCCCTCTGAACATTACCCGGTTTGGCAGGCAGAGTTTCGCTAACATGGAGTTGCCGTACGGAATGTTCGGCGAGAACTTTACCACGGAGGGGCTGGACGAGGAGTCCGTCCACATCGGCGATCAGTTCCGCATCGGGGAAGCGGTGGTCGAGGTGACGCAGCCGCGCATGCCTTGCTACAAACTCGGTATACGATTTTCGCGTCCTGACATGCCGAAACGCTTTCATTGCGAGCGGTCGCTGCGGTTTTTATCTGGCCGTCCTGCGCGAAGGTGAAGTCGGCGCGGGTGATCTGTGGAAACGCATCGCACGAAACGACCAGCAGGTCTCGGTGATCCAGCGCTATCGCCAGTACTTTCAGGGAGACGATGACTAAGAGAGCGAGCCTCGCTTGACCGACACAGGACGCCGGCGCGCCTCTTGACGAAGCGATCACGGTGCGGCATCTTCTAGATCGTCACGAGAAAGGATTGAAAAGGAGGTACCATGGCCATGGCGTCCGTCATGCTTCCGCTAGGAACGCCCGCTTCCCCGTTTTCGTTGCGCGATGTCGTGAGCGGTCAGTTCTACTCACTCGACTCGTTTGCCGGCAAGACCGCCTTGCTGGTGATGTTCATCTGCCGTCACTGTCCCTATGTGGAGCACGTCGAGCACGAGCTCGCGAAGATCGGGCAGGACTACACGGACACAGGGCTTGCCATCATCGGCATCAGCAGCAACGATCCGGTGCAGTATCCAGACGACGCGCCGCCGCGGCTGAAGGAAATGGCCGAACGCCTGGGTTTCACCTTTCCCTTCTGCTTTGACGAAACCCAGGAAGTGGCGATGGCCTATGGGGCGGCCTGCACCCCGGATTTTTATCTCTTCGATCGGGAACGGCGGCTGGTCTACCGCGGGCAGCTCGACGACAGTCGCCCCGGCAGCAACAAGCCGGTCACCGGCCGCGACCTCCGCGCCGCGATCGATGCGGTGCTCGCCGGGAAGCCAGTCGATAGCAAGCAACGGGCCAGTGTCGGCTGCAGCATCAAGTGGAAGCGTCCGCAGAGTAGCCCGTTGGTCCCTGTGCTCACGCAGCGCGGCTCTCGAAGCCCGTTGAGCAGGCGCCAATCGGCCACCATCGAGGAGCGAACGAGCGTTGAGGGGAAGGAGGCGCTCGTGCTCGACGGAGCCCATGCAGCTTGGTGACTCGAACACAGGATGTCAAGCCCATGCTCAACGGGCGCAGACAGGGGGCTAAACCAGCCACACTTGAAAGAAACACGGTATGGAAGATCCTGTAGCCTCGTTCGACGAGCGCAGTGGGACCAGCATGGGTGCCATTCCTTTGGAGAGAAGTACAAGCGAGCTTTGCTGGAACATTAAACATGCGTAGCGAGGCGACCGATCGGACAACTCTCCTAATATGGACCTTGGTCAGAATTGTGATTCAGAAAATGATTCTGGAGTCTTCTTCTGCAACCACAAATAATGGCTCCAGACGCCGTTTCTCCCAACTTGAGCAATGGGACCGAGGGGTATGATACTTACAAGGTAGAGCAGACCGTACAACGGTTATGCCAGCGAATCTCCGAGCTGGACTCAACAACTCCCTTAAGCCAGGAGGTCAGCATGAAGGCTGGCTGGTTGGTCTTGGCTTCAACAGCAGTACTGCTTGCTCTGCTTGGCACAGAGGCCGAGGCGGGCAGAACGCTCCGTGATTTTAGCGGCGATGCCATGCAGCGACTTTGACAGTCGGATGATGGCGTCTCCAGTGATGCGCTTCCCTGGTCTATTCGGACTATCCCTCTGGCCATACATCTCCTATCCGCCAGCTCCATCGATGACGATCGTGAACATCCAGATCCAAATGCCCGAGTTGGATCAACGACCGCCGCCACTGCCAACACCGCCCGCACGTCCAAAATTCTGGACCGCTCGGTGTGGAGTATTTGTGGAGCTCGAAGTGAGTTCGACGATGAACCTGATGGAAGAGGAACGGAAACCCTGCTCTCGGTAACGAGCCGAACAGCAAGGCTCATGGACAACAGCGCTAGTGCTCTCAGCGTGAGAGCCTCTCTCTCCAAGTGATGCCAAGTCGGCGGAAATTGTTCCCGACACAATAGCCTAAGCCTGAACCGCAACCTTTCAACAAGGCGCGCCTTCGAGGAACGAACAGCCTCTACGGTCAACCTACTCCGCTGCCGAAAGCAGCGCACGCGTGTGAGGAGACGGGTCAAACATTGACTCGGCCATGCCAGGCTCGTATGACTTTGTCATACAGGAGCGCTCGATGGAACGAACCTGTGTACCGATTACCGTGTCTCCTCCCCGATACCTTTAAATTGAGTGACAGTTCATCCTAGTGTCGAGAGCCTGCCTTTCGGCGTCCACACAAAGCCATGAAAGCCTCGAAATGTGACGGCAAACCATAGGCACCATACAGCACCTCGAGATCTCTCATCATTCTCCGCCACGGTTGCCACGAGCTCCTTTTCTTCTCGCTTGACCTGGCACCTGTAATCGAGATGCCTCAATTGCTCGATGCATGGCGAAGCAGTAAAGTTCCTTCGTCGACTGGTTTCACCAAAATGTCATAGGCACCGGCGTTCATAGCTTGCCATATGAGATCCTGATCGTGCTTTTGAGCCAGAAGCAGGACCGGCCGCTCTGGGTGAATCTTCCGCACGGCTCGTACCCAATGCGACGCCTTCGATTCGAGGTTGGTGTCCATCACAAATGATGGCTTCATACTCAATCGACCTGATCCGCTCCAGAGACGCGAGCGCGGAATCTACCGTCTCTATGTCGCACGTCAGGGAAGCTGAGGCGCAATGTCGAAAGCCAGTGTGTCGAGGAGAATAGGATCGTCATCGATGACGAGAGAACGCGGGACATGTGTATGGTCCTATTCCCAGGAGATAGCTGCCCAACCCGATACCCCTCGACGCTGTATACGCAATCTCGTTGCCGGCTCAGCTAAACCGTGAGCTTCGGCTTCCCTCTGTGCCAATGCGGCCGAATGTGCCAGTCTGTTACGTTGGGGGGTCACACTCTTGCGGAACAGTCAAGTTCTGCGTTTCTGCAGGTGTGCCCTGGCAATCGTGCGTGCAAGTACGGAGACCGAGTCGTGTGCAGCGCGAGAGTCATTGCGCCAACCAACACGTGTCAGTATATTGTAATTCGGTTAGCGAGTTTCGGTCCGAACGTCATGCTGGCCTCCCAGCACCCGAGGAGACTGACAGCCGAATGAGAATCTGGCCTGGGCGTCCTTATCCCTTAGGAGCAACGTGGGACGGCGAGGGCGTGAACTTCGCCCTGTTTTCTGAAAATGCCACGGCGGTGGAGCTGTGTCTGTTTGACGAACCTGACGCCACTCAGGAAACTCACCGGATTCGAATCGAGGAATGTACCGATCACGTCTGGCATGTATACCTGCCGGAGGTACAGCCCGGACAGCGCTATGGCTACCGCGTCCATGGGCCGTATGAGCCGGAAGCGGGGCATCGATTCAACCCTGCCAAGCTCTTGTTCGATCCCTATGCGAAGGCGATTGCAGGAACGATCACTTGGTCCGGATGCGCTGTATGGGTACCAGATCGGTGACCCCAAGGAGGATCTCTCCCTCAACGACCAAGATAACGCCGGCTCTATACCCAAATGCGTGGTCGTCGACCAGGCCTTCACCTGGGGCGGAGACCAATTGTTGCGAACCCCGTGGGACCGGACGGTGATCTATGAACTGCATGTGAACGGCTTTACAGCCAGACACCCGGACATCCCGAAGCACTTGCGCGGCACCTATGCCGGACTCGCGACGCCGGCAGTGATCGAGCATCTGCAACATGTAGGTATTACGGCCGTCGAATTGTTGCCGGTCCATCATTTCACCCGCGACAAACACCTTGTCGATCGTGGGCTCACCAACTATTGGGGCTATAACTCGATCGGGTTTTTCGCCCCGGAGATTCGCTATGCCACCTCGTCGGTTCGAGCAGTGCATGTGTGGGAGTTCAAGACGATGGTCAAGGCGCTCCACAGCGCGGGCATCGAAGTCATCCTCGACGTGGTCTACAACCACACGGGCGAAGGCAATCACCTGGGCCCGACGCTGTCGTTTCGCGGAATCGACAACGCCTCGTACTACCGACTGGGTCCCGACGAGCCGCGCTATTATCTGGACTACACCGGCTGTGGCAACACACTGAATGTCCGCCACCCCCGAGTCCTTCAACTCATCATGGACAGCCTGCGGTATTGGGTCCTCGAGATGCATGTGGATGGCTTCCGATTCGATCTCGCCTCCACGCTGGCGCGGGAACTGCACGACGTGGACCGGCTCAGCGCGTTTTTCGACATCATTCACCAGGATCCGGTGCTCTCGCAGGTGAAGCTGATCGCCGAACCGTGGGACTTAGGTGAAGGCGGGTACCAGGTCGGCAACTTTCCGGTCGGCTGGGCTGAGTGGAACGGAAAATATCGCGACACGATCCGGCGATACTGGAAAGGTGACGGAGGGCAGGTGGCGGAGCTGGCCTATCGACTGTCCGGAAGCAGCGATCTCTACGAGGGAAGCGGCCGCCGGCCTCATGCGAGCATTAATTTCGTGACGGCGCACGACGGGTTCACCCTGCATGATCTCGTCTCGTACGACCAGAAGCGCAATGAGGCCAACCGCGATGACAACCATGACGGGACGGACGACAATCTCAGCTGGAATTGCGGCGTGGACGGACCGACGGCGAAACCTTCGATTCGTGGCGTTACGAGAACGACAGAAGCGCAACATGCTAGCCACGTTGCTCTTGTCACAAGGAGTACCGATGATCTGCGCGCGGCGATGAGATGGGGCGGACGCAACATGGCAACAACAACGCCTATTGCCAGGACAATGAGATCAGTTGGGTCGACTGGACGATGAGCAAGCCGCAGCAGGCGCTCCTGGCTTTCACAAAGAGCCTCATCGCGCTGCGACAGGAACATCCCGTGTTTCGACGACGCCGATTCTTTCAAGGCCGCCGCATCCGTGGCACGGAAGTCAAGGATATCTCCTGGCTGCGCCCCGATGGGAAAGAGATGACGGATGAAGACCGGGCCGTAGGGCTATGTCCGCTGTGCTTGGCGTAAGGCTAGGCAGGGCATGCCATCGAGGAGAAAGACCCGAAGGGAAGACCGCTCCTGGATGAGACATTCCTCATATTGCTCAATGCTCACCACGAGCCACGGCCGTTCACGCTGCCCGCACACAAGCGCGGTGTGCAGTGGCAGTCGGTGTTGAACACGGCCGTCTCCGAAGCAACTCAAGTGCAGGTCACACTATTTCGAGGCGGGGTTCAGTACGATCTTGAAGCTCGGTCGCTCGCCGTGCTCCGCTTGCGACCAAGATCCTGAGCAACGTCATAGTTTTGGCACAACGATGAGGCCTTCTTCGGCGTCGCCATAGGTCTTGATCGTGCCGGCCATGAGGTGATGGGCCGCAAGGGCGCAGAGGGCGGCATCCACCATGTCGATGTTGGTGAGAGAGTCGATGGATAGCCCGCCTCGCGCAGCAGTCTGCGACGGTCACTGCACTTGTGCTTGGCAGAGAGAATCGCTCCCGCGAGCGCACAAGCCACACCGTGTGGGAACGTCTCGAACACACGACTCGATGTTGAATATTGCCCGTCGAACAACCGGTAGTGAAGCATGATGTGGCGGTACAGATCAGCCCCGTTGCGCATCCAGCGATAAAAAGAGGTGCCGCTCCCCTACTGCCTGGCTTAGGCGTCGCGAAGGCATGGATAACCCTCAGTGGCTAGAGCGCGTTCGCAGGGTCTCGCGCGATCAGTGCGGCTCCAACAGCAGGGGAGCATCAATCCCGACCGCGGATGCATCGAGCTTCCGGCACCATGCGACCACCTCCTAACGTCGAGTGTGACAAACCTTTCGAAGAATCGCCCTTCGTGGGAGCACAACGGCGTGAAAGCCCTTCTTCGGACCACCGACATCAACACCGACCACGATCGGAGCACAAGATGTTCGGCTCACGGGCAGTCTATTCTTAAAGTGATGCGGAAACCCTACGCTCTTCGTCCACGATTCTCACTCCACATGCGGAAAATAGAACTTGCAGGCTTTCTCTCTCTCGCGCCACATCGACAGCCATCCAACGTGCAGCTTCACGTTGGCGATGGCGACGGTTTCTTTGGGGTTGAGGTTGGTCGGCGGCGGCGAAGCCCGATGTGCAGCAGTTTTTGCAACAGCGCTGGATAGGTATAGCCGGCTTGCTCGGCCGAATCCGCAAAATCTTCGTCGTGGGCGATTTGTGGATTCGGATTGGCTTCCAGGACGTACACGTGCCCCGCCGCGTCCAGGCGCACGTCGATGCGGGCATAGCCGCTCAGGCCCAGGGCGTGATAGACCCGCTTCGCGAGATGTTGAATCTCCGCGGCTTTCCCGTCCGGCAGATTGCGGGCTGCGCCGGAGCGAATCCCATACTTGGCTTGATACGTGCGACTCCATTTGACGCGTTCGGTCGCAATCCGACGGGCGTCCTCCGGCAGCTGGTCCATGAGCAACTCCCACACCGGCAGGACCTGGACATGCCCATTGCCCAGCACCCCGACATACAGTTCGCGCCCTTCGATGTACTGCTCGATGAGGGCGCCGGTCCCGACGCTCGCGTGGATGAAGGCGACGCGCTCCTTGAGTTTGTCGTCATCCTGGACAATGGAGGCCTGCGAGATCCCGAGCGAGGCCTCTTCGGTCACCGATTTGACAATGAGCGGAAAGGGCAGCCACTGAGGCCGCTTGACCGTCCGCCCCTGCGGCACCACCATGAAATCCGGGAACGGGATGCGATGGAAGGAGAACAGCTTCTTGGCGAGGACCTTGTCACGCGCCAGCATCAACCCCGCGGGTTACAGCCGGTATAGGGCACGTGCAGCAGTTCCAGATACGACACGACGTTCTGGTCGTAGACCGCCACCCCGTCGAACTCTTCGAGCAGATTGAAGGCAATGTGCGGCTTCCACGTCTTCGATGGCCGAGCGAATCACCCCGAGATCGCTCTTGACCCCCAGCGGCGTGACGTCATGGCCGAGCGTGCGGAGCGTGGAGACCACATCGTATTCCGTCTTCCACTCGGCGCTGGTCACGTCCTGCCCGGTGCGGGGCTCCGGCGGCACCAGATCTTCGTGCATCAGGACGAGGATGCGGAGCCGTTTCATAGCGCCACCTGATGCCGCCCGCTGCGCAAGTAGGTCATCGTGTGGACGGTCAGCAAAATCGTGAAATCTAACTTCGCCTGCTCCTCCGCGAGCGGCAGGCGCAAGTGGAGCTGCCGGCAGCGCTGAATCATGTCCTCCGAGCACCTGATCGATCGTATATTGATATTCGCCGGTCCAGGCGGCGACTTTGCGGCGCACCTCTTTGCGGAAGCGGTGTCAAGAAGGTGGCGGCGCTCAGGTGCGCGGCATGGGCCGGGGCGTCAGAAAACAAGCGCTTCAAGTCCGGATCGTAAAAGGACGGGCGTTCCGTCCCATAGTGTGCGCGCTTGCGCGCATAGTGCTCGCGCAGGGTCTTCTTCAGGTCGGAGCAGCGGATCGATCTCCTCCCGCGTCACCACCTTGGGCGGCACCGCCGCCAGCCCCTGCATCAGCCCCTCGACATACTGCAGCTTCTTGAGCACCGGCCAGCTCCTTGTAGCGGTCGGCCCAGGTCGAATCGGGCGTGAGCCAGACCGCGAAGGTCTCCGCAAAGTCTTCATCCGGATGGCTTTGGGCATACCACACATCGAGATGCCGCACGAAGCTCCGACTATAGGGCCGGGGGCGGTAATATTTGGGATAGGGCTCGGAGGAGCGCCCAAAGACTCTGTTGCCGCCGGCGGAGCCGCCGGAGACGATAGGCATTTTCCAGGGCGTGGCCGGCCTCATGCCGCAAGATGCGCATGCACCAGTCCGGGGTCCCGCCCTCGACCTCGAGCATCTGGTCCAGTTCCAGTTTCGCGAGGCGCGGATGGGCCAGATAAAACGGCACGGCAATCCCCGGCACCCCATCCGGCGTAAACCATTCGTTGGACAGCCACACGTGGGGACGGAAGAGGAGCTGGCGGGCGTCAGTTCGGCGTAGAGTTGCTGAATCTGTGCGGACAGGAAGGCCCCCTCGAGGGTGACACCGAGTTGGCTCATGGGGAGGGCCAGGAGTCTGCTCGTTGGACCACGAGACCCAGTCCGGCTCGTGAGCCTCGCGGTCAGACGCGATCATGACCTGTGGCCGTGATGGTTGCATCGCTGCATGGACCAATGTTGTACGTCATGGCGCATAGCATGGGGACCTCGCAAGGTAGCCCATTCTAGGGGTGGACTGAAGAAACCGCAAGGCGGGGAACTGAGAAATACTTGCATTGATCAGCGGGACGTCGTCCTAATCGCGTGGCTCTGAGTCAGATGTTTATGGCGTTCTTCGAGTTCCACTCCTGCGCTAGCTTTACGTCTCGGCAATCTGGGCAGGGATCATTCGTTTGGCGAGAGCATTACGATGCTTCACCTCGTTGTTATTTCCATTTGCTCCAGCCAGGTTGAAACCACATACCTGCACGCACATTGTTCTGCGAAACATATTGACTCAGTTCATACAGCCAACCGAGGTGGACCTGCGCTGGCGGGTTCCCTGTAACGCCCCTTTCTCCCACCACTGCTGTGCCGGCACCATAGTCCTGTGGCCCGCCCGCCCGTTGACTACAACAACGCCAGCCTGAGCCTCGCGCCCACGCGTTGCCCTGGGCAGCGGCTTTCTCGTACCATCCCCGTGCCGCCGCAAAGTCCTGTGGCACACCCCGCCCGACGGCATACAACCGCCCGAGCTGGGCCTGCGCCCACGCATTGCCCTGGGCGGCGGCTTTCGTACCATCCCCGTGCCGTCGCAAAGTCCTGTGGCACACCCCGCCCGTTGGCACAGCTGCCCAAGATTGGTACTGCGCCTGCGAAACACCTCTGGGCTGCGCGCTTGCTCCCACCACTGTCGTGCCTTCTTATAATCCTGCGGCACACCCCGCCCGTCGGCATACAACTGCCCGAGCTGGTTCTGCGCCCATGCATGGCCCTGGCGGCAGCTCTCGTACCATCCCCGTGCCGTCGCATAGTCCTGCGGCACGCCCCGCCTGCTCGTCATACCGCTGCCCGAGCTGGTTCTGCGCCGACGCTGCTGCCAGAGCGGCCTGCGCCTTCAGTTGTCGCAGGTCTACGTCCGAGATCATGTCCGCTGGGAAGCAGGCGCATCGCCTAGCGGCCTGCGCCATCTGTCGCTGCATCGCATCCAGGCCATTCAGGCGCTGCCGCTGGGTTTCTGCCGTTGACGCATTCCTCGGAAGTGTCCCATTTTCATCCGTCCGAGTAGGTGTGTTGGACGCACCATCCCGCACATCCACGGCGTGGTGAACCTGCTCTTCTTCTTTGAATGCCAATGGCTCATTCCTCGGAAGTGTCGCCTGTTCATCCGTCTGAGCAGGCTTGTTGGAAACAATTGTTTTAGATTTTTTTCGTCACCGCGAATACTACGCGACTATGGCAAATAGTACGGCTATTGCCAACATAGCTCATTCGCGCAGGGGTTAAAAACTCATTCGTTTCTGGGGGTTAATGTCCCATTTCTCATCTCGTTCGGGATCATGGAAAAACGTTGTCCGACAGGAGGGGCAAGTCACTTTCCCAACAGTCCTCGCGTTGACTCGAGCACCGAATTACACTACCAAGTTGGGACATCGAGTAGTGCGAGCTTCGTCTCCTGACGGTTTACGCTTCTGCTCCCTTGCCCTGCACCGCTGGTGCGTAGCCCTCTCATCATAGCGTTGCTTCAATGCAGGGTTATTGAGCGTGTCGAACGCCGCATTAATTTTCCTGGTCTTCTGCTCTGCCTTCGTCAGAAGCTTGGGGCTATGGTGAAAGCGGTCGGGATGCCAGACTTGTAATAATAGTCGGTAGGCTTGCGTGGCTATCTCTTCGGGAGTCGCTGATTCAGGGATTTCCAGAATGGAGTAATAGTTCTCCATGCTAGACGCTCCAATAAAATGGACATGGGCACTACAGGACAGTTATATTGTAGGAGGTCAAAGATTGAAGATGCAGGATGGGGAGGCGCGGCGGTGCCCGTCTTGCTCGCAAGAACTGGAGGAGGGAATGGAGCGTCTGATGATCTTCTGTGCTCGCGCAACGCGCTGAGCCTCAAGAATGATGGGAGGAGCAGCCTGAGCCATCTTTACTGCCGAGGCCGCACGACTGTGAATCAGTCGCCCCCTCGTTGCGCGCGCTGTGGGGGACGAGTCTGATACATCCGCTAGGGCAAAGTGGGAGAAAATCCCGAAGGCCTCTCGCCTTGTGGCTAGTGGCACGGCTCTCCCAAGGCGTGCCAGTGGGTGGGCGGGTGAAGAAAGTTGCGCGCAGCTGATGGAAGATCAATCCCAGCCTCCATCCCTGGAGAGAACGGAGCGAGCTTGGATGGGACCATCTATAATCGTGATCGCTCGCGCGGCCTTGCAGGACGGCCTTTTTGAACTGCCTGAGGCCCTGTTGATCCTGTGAGTCTTAGCGAATAACGACTCCCGACCCTTAGTCTGCCCGGACGTAGTCGCCGTAGCTCATCCAAGAAGTCACGGAGGACGGGGCGGAAATTCCAGAGCACTGTGCCCAACCTTGTGTCTTCTTCCACGAACTGAGGTACACGGTCACGCAATACCTCTCCCGCGACCAACTGTGCAGCAGGATACATCGGCAGACACAGTTTAGGAAGCCTTGCTAGCGCGAGGGACGCGGCGAGGAATTCAGCGGCTGGAAGGGTGTGGAGGGATCGTACTCATTGACGGGGTTCAGCGGGTTCTTGGGATTGAATTGGTTGAGGGGATTGTAGGGTTGCTGGGGTTGTACTGGTTCATCGGATTCGCGGGGTTGCCGGGATCGTACTGATTGATCGGGTTCAATGGATTCTTCGGATCGTAGGCGTTGATCGGATCTCAGCGGATTATCGGCACGGTACTGGTTGAGGGGGTTGAAGATATTGTAGTCGCGCTCGTACTTTCAGAGAAGCCGGGTTCGGCGAAGCGCTGGTGTGACGGAAAAGAACAGCAGGAGGAGAAGGAGAAAGACAACGCGCATGACGAGCCTCGCAACAAGCGACAGCAACTCGAACTCCAGCCTACCCCCGACGGGAGAACAGGGCGCAAGTGGAAGAATGGGAGTGACACCCACATTGGTCCTCTGCTCCCGGAACAGAGGAGGGGATGGAGCCTGATGATCTTCCGTGCCTCGCGCAACGCGCGCCTCAGAAGGATGTGGAAGAGCAGCTTGGTGCCCTTCGCTCGCAGAGCCCCCACGATAAAGCAGTGGCCGCTCCTGGATGCGCGCAGTAAAGGGCAGTCTTGGCCACTCCTCTAAAGAGAAATAGGGAGAATTGGAAGCGGCCTCGTTCGACGGCCGCACGTAGATCAACATGGGATGCCATTACTCCAAAGGAAAGAGGTAACGAGCTGGCATCTGTGAAGGATCATTTGCACCTGTAGAACAGACGCCCGGTACATTTTCATATATTCTGGGTGATTCATTTAGCCACACCACTTGTCCTGGAGCCTAATCTTCTCCCTCCACGCTCGCCATTAATTCAGCAAATTGGTCAGGTTGTGGTGCCGTTCTCGGATCGAAACATCCGGCATCCCTTAACAAGTACAAGTAAGCGAAATCGGCGAGCCACTTACTCTTGTTGGTTCTTTCTTCCGCAAGAGAGAATAGTAAATCTCGTGGAGCGGTGTCTGAGGCGCTGAGCTTTGCATGGCTCTAATATCGTTGAGTATGGTTGGAAACACTCTTTTATGAACAACTTGCATTCCCATTGGCAGACATCAAGAAATAGACCAAGGCCGCACCAGCAGCGAGGAGACCGCTAGAACGATAAAGAGGACTTCCATGATCCCCTCCCTTGTTGATACAGTCACTTCTCGGGCGACGCATGTCCCGACCTGACTATCTCGTGCAATTCCGACCATTGCTGAAATTGTGGAAGGTGGACCCACCGGACAGTCTGATGGGTACTCGTGTTGCCACTCTGATTGGTCGATCCACTCAGGCTGGGCCTGAGCCGGAATAGCAGACGGTGTTCCCACGCTGTTGCGCGTCGTAACTCGACCCGTCACTGATCGTATAGAAATCAGTCCTCCGTGGTGGACTGCTTCGATCCGTTGAAGGTATCGAAGTTGTAGAAGGTCGTGTCGCCGGTCTCGGTGTGGAGCCGGATTACAGGAGAGGCACGCTAGCAAACAGCAGGAGTAGGAGAATGAGGAGTGGCGTGGGGCAACTCCTGGGTGAGCCTTCAGCCTAGTCTTCGGTTGGGCAATGCGTCAAGTAAGGTTTGCTGGACTCACCTATGTAACACCGGGGGCCTTTGTCGGCAGGCAGCGGTGTCAGGGTAATGGCGCGACAGTGGGGCAAATTGCCTGTCCCATTCCCCGGTGGGGTAGGGCCACCATTGTAGCAGTCAAGAGGCCGCAACACAGAGGACCGTCTTGTGCATGCGTCGTTACGACTGAGCGGACGGACGAAGTGATCGCGACCATCCGAGGAGTTCTTGGTAAGCAAGAGTGATCGATAGAGACAAGGAGACAGAATGGCCGGGTTTGTCATGCGGAAGGGTCAACGGCTCAAGACATTCGCGCCGGTGCGCTACCTTGGGGACGGGGTTGCCGGTGAAGGAATCATCAAAGATCTTTCGCTGAGCGGGAGCTACATTACCGGGAATAGACCGGTCTCCGTCGGGATGGCGCTCGCCCTGCAAATTTTTGTGCCGGGAGACCCGGAGCTGTTGCTGATCGATCGCGCCACCGTGAAATGGGTCAAGAGGGTCTGAGTTCGGGGTGGACTTCGACACTCCCCAGCCGAAGGTGGCCGAGCGAATCACACAGGTCATCTCCACGCTGGTCAAGACACAACATGGCTCACCCAGCAATGGATAAGAGAAGCTGGCAGGTGTCTGAGAGGATTGGAAAGGTCTTCGTCTCCGCGAACAGGAGGAGACGGCGCACCGGGCCTCCGGGCTTGTTCTGATACCGTGCGACAAACATCTCGCCCGCGGTGCGGGCGTGATCCTCGGCATCCTCTCGCGTCGCAAAGCGAGCCTGCCCCACCCGCCACCACTGTCTCGCACTCATGCTCTCTCCTAACAACTCCGTCACCGACACCCTCAGCGCCTTCGCCAATCGCACCAGCGTGCTCAACGAAGGGTCGTGCTGTCCCAGTTCCAGCCGCGTCAGGAACGTGCGCGATCAGGCCGGCAGTCACGGCGAGCTGCTCTTGCGTCAGGCCACGGCGGGTTCGCAGTTGCTGGAGCTGTTTGCCGAAACGCTGAATCGCGCGCATGGCACCTCAAAGAGGATGAGCCTTCATCAGCGCAAAGGAATGCTGCTGCCGAACGGATTCGGCCGTGGAATGAGGATTTGAGAAACTGATCTGCACTGGGCTCGCCGGAGATCTTCGCGTGGACGGAGAGGGGAAAGGGAAGCAAGAGCAAAAGCGGAAGACGACCACATGGCGAGCCTCCGGGGAACGAAACAGGCAGTGTCCGAAGTATTCCCTCTTCAACCTGAGAGCAAGCAGCCTACTTTCTCGCACGTTTGGCAATTAATTCCTCTGACCGCAGGTACAAGCTCACGGGAATTTCCCATGACGGTCTGATTAACATCTTCCCGCAGCCTCTGCCTCGGCAACAGCCTCTTCTTCACTGTTTTTATAGTGTGCCAAGACCCGACGTACGCGCTGTTCGTCCCATCCTGAGGAAATGCGCTCTTGTTTTCATAATTTCTTCCTCCGTCGTCGTCGCCGATAAGCCATCAGCGGCTTGCGGTCACTTGATAGGCTATAATCACAAATATACTATCAGGTTCTGGGTCCGGCAGCCATAGGATCGCCGCGCAAGCAGCGGCCTGCTCGCGTTTGGCTGATAGCGACTCTCGACCCTTCTTCGCGCCCCGCTGATCTCTCTCCCGGGGTTCTTAACACCTTCAACCTCATTCCTCATCCACCATGACCATAAATGCGATGCGGCAGTCTCCGGGTCAAAGATAGAATCGGATGTTCATCCCTTGAGACTTTCCATTGAAAAGATCTGTTCATGTTCTGTTCTCTGGGGCCTCGTCTAGGTCATTCGCAATCGTCTGAATTGTTTCGATGGCTGAGGTCGTCGGCGATTTTTGGCGATGACGTCAGGATACGATCTATAGAAAATGGCTCCTGACACCTTTTATTTCTTCCCTGACCCCCTCTCTTCGTACGTTGAATATCCGGACGAGCACGACCGCACCGGCATGGGGCAAGCTAACCGTGGCAATCAGCCGCGGCTTTCCCAGGCAAATGCATTGGTTCCAGAGTGACCGGACAAAAAGTCAGCTGCAGGGAATTGCAGTAAGCAGTCCCAGGGTGCGACCTCCTTACCACCCGCCATGCTGCAAGAGCAGCGTGGTGACTCTTTGTCGAAGCGGGATCATTTCAGCCATTGCTCACCTCCATACCGTAGGACTGAAGGGATCACGTCACGCTAGTTGGGCGAGAAGGGATTCCCGCCTCGCCGGGCAGATTCGCATTAATCATGGCGAGCCTCCACAGAAGCGCGGGGCAGCGTGTGAGCGAAGCCTACTCCCGACTAAAGATAAACAGCGGAACGGGGAAGGAATGGGGCCGCGCGCTCGCAGAACGCGCACGATGAAAATGTGCTCGTCCGAGCCGCGCGCAGTAAAGGACACCTTGGCCACCTTAAAGAGAGGTAGAGAGAATGGAATATGCTCCTTTTGACACGCGCAGTGGGAGCCCCTCTAGCTCCGCCCTCAAGGGAGAAGATAGAAGAGCGGTGGTCGCCTCCTGACGGAGAAAAGACTCCCGAGTCATTTTATTTCTCCCGATCGATGGGAAATGGTTCCTGTGTGGGTTCAAGGTTCTAGTGCAACACCAGTATCCTGGTTCTTCCAGGAACGAAGGAGTTGCACATGGTCCGCTATCACCGCTTGAGTCTCATAGAACGCGAGGAGTTGAGTCGCATGCTCGCCGTTGGGTATAGCCTTCGAGCCACCGCCCAGTTGTTGGCACGCGCGCCGAGTACACTGTCGCGCGAGCTCGCTCGCCACTGGACTTCGCCTCAGACCTATCGGGCGGTGCCAGCCCACCAACGGGCGCGGCGCCTGGCGCACCAGTCGCGCAAGCCTCGGAAGCTCGCGGTCCAACCGCGCTTGCGAGCGGCGGTCTTCCGGCTGCTCCGCCCAGCGCTGGTCGCCCGAACAGATTGCTCACGGGTTGCTCCAGCGGTATCCTGAGGACCCGACGATGCGCATCTCGCACGAAGCCATCTACACCTATCTGTATGTGCTGCCCCGCGGAGCCTTCAAGCGGGAACTCGCCCGGTATCTGCGGCGGCGCCACCGCTTTCGTCGGCCCGCAAGGTCCGACTCTCGTCGCGCCCCGTCCAGGACATCATTAGCATCGACGAACGGCCGGCCGAGGTCGCTGATCGCACGGTGCCGGGCCATTGGGAGGGCGACTTGCTCGTCGGCCATGCCAACGCGTCGGCGCTGGGGACGCTGGTGGAACGCACCACCCGGTTTACTGCTGCTGGTGCCGCTGCAGGCCAAGGATGCGACCGCCGTGCGGCGGGCCTTCGCCCATGAAGTGCGGACGCTGCCCGCCCAACTCCGCCGCTCCCTCACGTACGACCAGGGCCAGGAGATGCGGGAGCATCGGCTCTTCACAAAGCAGACGAAGATGCGGGTCTACTTTTGCCCATCCCCAGTGTCCCTGGGAGCAATACGTAAATCTGAACGGGGCAATAC
>ERZ1370068.10377-contig-9082_pt1 | contig 31459 bp, 32 predicted proteins | sample MGYA00561227_ERZ1370068 | MGnify/ENA primary metagenome ERZ1370068 (study PRJEB38410, sample SAMEA6850437) | metagenome | study: Metagenomic assessment of the ecological functions of the soil: analysis of the soil microbiota associated with the...
GTAGCTGGCACGTTCGGTGTGACGCTCAAAGCAGCCAGGTGGATCGTCGCCGGGTCGCGGCGCTCGCTTCCTGTCGGTTTGGGGCACCGGAACGGCGCTCGCCCCATCACCACCACCGCCGTGCTACCGCACCCCACCATCATCACGGCATCCCCAGCTGTCGGCGGCGGGGACACACGGATTCGGACAACAACGGCGGAGCCCAGCGACGGCGACGGCGGCGTCATAGCCTCTCCCTCATCCCCGGCCGCTGGTCGCCGGCATCCCCCACATGGGGCGCGGCGACACGGCCGTGCGTCGCGCTAGTTGCCGCCATTCGGGCTCCCGATCGCCAGCAAACAGGTGCGGATTGGGCGGCGGGGAACCGTCGCCTCTGCCTGCCTCGCGGATGGCCAAGGACACCGAGAAGCTGATCCGCCAGCTCTCGCTGATCTCCTATCTGATGGCCGAGCGGCAGGCCGACCTCGGCGCTCGAGATCAAGCGCGAGGTGGAGGGCTACAGCGACATGAACGACGACGCCTTCGCGCGCCGCTTCTACGCCGACCGCGCCGAGCTCGAGAGCCTCGGCATCCACGCTGCAGGTCGAGAAGCCCGGCGAGGGCTTCTTCGAGGCCGGAGCTCTACTCGCTGCCGCCGGAGAACTTCTACCTCGCCGGCGATCGAGTTCACCGACGACGAGCTGGCGGCGCTGCAGCACGGCGCTGCAGCTGCTGCTCGACGGCGAGTTCGCCTACGCCGAGCCGCTGCGGCTGGCGCTGCAGCAGGTCGCCGTGGGGCCGCCCGAACCCGCTGACGCGCCCGAGCAGTCGCTCGGTCGAGGTGGCGGATGACGGCGCTCGGCCGGCGGCGCGCGAGCTCTCCCAGCGCCTCTCCAAGATCGAGACCGCGATCTCGCGCCGCAAGACGATCGAGTTCACCTACTACACGATGGAGCGCGACGAGACGGAGAAGCGCAAGGTCGACCCGTACCACCTGGTCTTCCGCGGCGGGCAGTTCTACCTGATCGGCCACTCGCACGAGCGCGACGCGGTGCGCGTCTTCCGCCTCTCGCGGATCCAGGGCAAGGTCTGCTACGCGTCCAAGGCCGAGCACGACTTCTCGCCGCCGGAGGACTTCGACCGCCGCGACTACGCGCCAGCGCGCCGACTGGCAGCTGGGCGAGATCCAGGGCACGGCGAAGATCTTCGTCCGCGACCGGATCGCCTGGCTGATCGAGCGCGACTTCGGCGCTCTACGGAGAGCTGCGCACCGGCGCAGAAGGCCGACGGCGCGCCCGGCAAGGGCTCGGATCTTCGAGACCGAGCTACGCCTCGCCGCCGCGAGCTGGTCGCCTGGGTCCTGCGCTGGCGCCAGAACGCCGACGGTGCTCGGTCCGCCGACGAGCTCGCGCGACGAGGCCGCGAGCGGCTCGAGCTGCTCACGAGCGCCACGACGACGGCTTCGAGCCGGCCGAGATCGTCGACCGGCCGCTGCGCGAGGCGCCGCGCGCCGCGCCCGCTCGCAACGGCCGCGGCGAGGCCGCGATCCGGCCCGAGCGCTTCGCCCGCCTGGTCACCCTCGGCCGGGCATGCTGATCGAGTCCGCGAAGGGCGAGGCGCGGCTCGCGCGTCGCCGACGTCAGCGAGCGGCTGAACTCAGCGACGAGGAGCTGCGCGAGGACATCGACCTGCTCAACGTCGTCAACTTCGGCGGCGGCACCTACGTGCTCTACGCCGAAATGCAGGGCGACGAGATCGAGGTCGACGCCGAGCCCTACGGCGACAACTTCGCCCGCCCGGCGCGGCTGCTGCCGCTGGAGGCCAAGGCGCTGGTCGCGGCGATCGACCTCTTCGGCGACCACCTGCCGCAGGGCGGCCTGCAGCAGCGCCCGCAGAAGATCGTCGAGCGCGCTCGGCCACGATCCCTCCGAGGAGGGCCTGGAGATCGCCGCCGGCGGCGGCGACGACTCCGAGGTGGCGCGCGAGGTCAACGAGGCGATCGGCGGCCAGCCGCGTGCTCTCGATCCACTACTACAAGGAGAACGAGGACGCAGTTCACCAAGCGCGCGAGTCGAGCCCTACCAGCTCGCCAACGGCCCGGAGGGCTGGTACGTCGCGTCGCTACGACCTGCCGGCGCGAGGACGTCCGCCACTTCAGGCTCGACCGGATCAAGGAGGCCGAGCGTCTCGAAGGAGACGCTTCGAGCCCCGGCCCGGAGGTCGAGGAGATCGCCGCGATCGAGGGCGGCTGGCTCTCACGGCGAGACGTTCCCGCCGCCGAGGTCGCGCGCGTCTGGGTCTCGCCCGAGCGGGCCCGCTGGGCGCGCGAGGACGCACACCGTGATCGAGGAGCTCGCCGACGGCGCCGCTCGTGATCGAGGTCTCCTACGGGAGCACCAGCACTGGCTGCTGCGAGGATCCTCAAGGGCGCCGGCGAGCTGGTCGTGCTCGAGCCGGATTCCGCGCGCGAGGCAATCGCGCACGAGCTCCAGGTCGACGCCGGCGCCACGGCTGTCAAGGCCGCCTGGGGCAGCGCCACGCCTGGGTAGGGTCCCGGGCGGCGTGATGCTTCGACTACGACTCGCGCCCACCGGAGCTACCCGCTGATCTGGTCTGCAGGCCGATCGCCGGAGAGCGCCGCGGCCGAGCTGCTCGCGCTCGAGTCAGACAGACGGCACGTCCTCTCGGCGGCGCTCGCCCAGGCACCAGGGCGTCGAGCCCGGAGTCGGTGATCATCCCGGACGTCCGCGGGCTCTACCCGTTCTCACATCGAGCTGGCCGAGCGCTTCGCGGAGGCCGGCCATCACGCGATCGCCTTCGACTACTACGGGCGGACCGCCGGTCTCGGCCCGCGCGACGACGAGTTCGACTATACGGACCGCACCGCGAGCAGGTGAAGCTGGACCAGGCGCTCGACGACTGCTCGCCACCGCGTCGGCGGAGCTCCGCAAGCGAACGGGGAGGCGGTCCGCCCGTCACCGTCGGATTCTGCTTCGGCGGATCGCCGTCGTTCATCGCCGGGGCCAGTCCCGACCTGGATCTCGCCGGGTGGTCGGTCTCTATGGCGTCCTCGACCCCTCCCGATTCGACGGGCCGTGGAGTCCTGACCCGAGGCCGCCGACATCGTAGAACGTCCAGTGCTCGACTCTTCGGGGGAGCGGACAAGGCGATCTCCCACAGGAGCAGATCGACGAGTTCGAGTCGGCGCTGTCGACCGCCGGGGTCGAGCGCGAGATCCACGTCTACCCCGGTGCTCCCGCATTCGTTCTTCGACCGCAAGCAGCAGGAGTTCGCGGAGGAGTCCGAGGACGCCTGGCGGCGGATACTCGGCTTCCTGGCACGGACCCGCGAGCGGGTCGCGCCGCCTGTAAGCTGTCTCCGACGACTCAGGAGCTGGACGGAGCGCCGGTGGCGTAGCGGTGGTGGATCGCCAGGAGTTGCCCGTCAGGATCGCTGGAAGATCGCCTGCTTGCAGACCCTGCTGTCGATCGTCTCCCGTGACGAACTCGACGCCGCGTGACTTCGAGCTCGGCCTTGGCCGCGTCGTAGTCGTCGACGTGGAATTCGAGCGGAGTGGTGTTCGGGCTGAAGTCGATGTTGAAGGCATCGACCTGCATGAGCGCGATCGTCACGGTCCCGGTCTCGAACTCACCGGCCGGCATGCCGCCCCACTGCTTCCCGAACGGCAGCCCGAGGGTCTCGCCGTAGAACTTCCGGGCGGCCTCCCAGTCCTTGGTCGGGAAGGCGATGAAATCGACGCCGTTGATCAGCTGCGTATTGGTTGCCATGGGCTCACCTTCGCAGATCTAGGGGTGGCCGGCATGCGCGGCGGGCGCCTCAACGGCGAGCACCTGACCGGTCCTCGGTTCCTTGAAGATGCCCTCGGGGCCGTTCCATTCGGCGGAATTCATGAACAGCGTGCGGCCATCCTCACCGCCGAGCATGCAGGCGAAGCAGCCGCGATCCGCCTCGAGCACGTCAAGCGTCTCCCCGCCCTCAGCGACGCGCGTGCAGCGTCGATTCGGGACGTCCGCGTACCAGACGGCTCCTCAACATCGAGGCAGATCCCGTCCGGGTGCCCTCGCCAAGGTCGGCCCACCTGCGGCGGTTGGTGAGCGTTCCGTCGTCGCCGATGTCGAACGCGGTCAGCTCCTTGGCGTAGGAGTCGGCCACGATCAGCGTCGAGTCGTCGGGAGTCACCGCCATTCCGTTGGGGAAGGCGACGCCGCCCGCCACCTGCTCGGCCGAGCCATCGGGTCTCACGATGGCAATGGTCCCCGGCGCGAAATCGCCGCCGGCCATCATGTCGAAACCGGGCCCGTTGACATAGGCGTTGCCTCGCCCGTCGACCACGATCTCGTTCCAGCCGTAGTCGGAGAGGTCGCTGAGATCGACGTGGGTGACGAGGGAACCGTCCGGCTCCATCCGAAGCAGCTCTCGGCCGGCGGTGATCAGCATCGGACCGTCGGGGAGCCAGTCGATCGAGAACGGGAAGGCGTCCACCCTGGCCATCACGTCATGCCCGCCGTCCGGGTCAAGCGCGATCACCCGTGGGCGACCCAGTCCGAGAACCAGAGCCGTCCCTCGTGCCAGCGCGGCGACTCGCCGAGACCGATCCCCTCCATCAGCACAGTCGGCTTCGAGACCGCAGGCATCACGACCCGGCGTTCGCGCTCCTGAGTAGCGCAGCGAGCCGGGCGTGGTCAGGTCCTCGCCGGTCTCGAGCAGCGTCTTGAGGCCCGAGAGGATCATCCCCCAGCCGCCATAGAGCTCGCCGTTCACGTCCCGGCTTCAGCTGATCGTGGACGACCGTCAGCCGGCAGGAGTCGTCGCCCACTGTCTCGATCTCCCAGGTCACCCTCGAGGCGTCCTCTTCCTTCACCTCGTCGCTCCACAGCGCGGTGAAGGTCTGGACGAGGCGACGGGGCGGGTCGACCTCGAGGTTCTCGCCCTCGGCGATGTCGATCACGCCCGGCGACGGACGACTTGTAGGCGGAGCCGTCGGTGTAGTCCGACTCGGTGCGAACGCCGAAGCTGTACCGAGCCCGCAGGTCGGCGTCGGTGATCGCCTCCCAGAGCCGCTCCGGGGTGGTCTTGATGAAGACCTCGAAGACCGCGGCCAGTGTCATCGGGATACAGCGCGGCTCCGGCCTCGGATACTTCTGCATGTTCTTCCTCCTCTAGTCTCTCTTCAGCCCGCTGAGCGTCGCCGCCAGCGGCTCCGCGTACTTGCTCACCCAGCGGTCGTGGATGAGCCGGATCGGGACGGGGTTCAGGTAGTGGAGCTTCTCGCGGCCCCGCCTGCGCGAGACCACGAGGTTCGCCTCCTCGAGCACGCCGAGGTGCTTCATCACCCCGAAGCGCGACATCGGCGAGCTTCCGCCCGAGCTCGCTGAGCGACTGGCCGTCCCGGCGTGCGGAGCTCGTCGAGGAGCTTCCGCCTGGTCGGCGCCGCGAGCGCCTCTGAAGACGACGTCCTCGTCCATGCCGTGAATATACGTGACCTTTTGGTCACATGTCAAGCGGTCAGAATGCCCTGGCGATGGCCGATTGACGTCGAGCGGCTGACCGCTCCGAATCCCGGCCCCATGACCCTGGAGGGGACCAACACCTACCTCGTCGGGCGAGATCCGGCCGTGGTGATCGACCCCGGCCCGGACGATCCCGGCCACATCGAGGCGATCCGCGCAGGCGGCGTCGGAGCGCGGCGGGATCGGGACGGTCCTGCTCACGCACGACGACGCCGACCACCTGGCCGGCGTCGAGCCGCTCGGGATCGAGCCGACGCGGCCCGCGGACGGCGAGATCGTCGCCGGCCTGACCGCGATCGCGACGCCGGGGCACGCGGCCGAGCACCTCTCCTTCCTGTTGCCGACCGAGGGCGGCGGATCCGCGTGCTTCTGCGGGGACCTGATCCTGGGCGAGGGCTCGACGATCGTCGGCCCCCGTGAGCTGGGCGGGTCGCTGCGCGACTACATGGACTCGCTGCGGCGGCTGCAGGGCCTCGACCTGACGGTGCTCTATCCCGGCCACGGCCCCGAGGTCGACGATCCGCAGGCCAAGATCGCCGAGTACATCGCCCACCGCCAGGAGCGAGAGGACCGCCTGGTGGCCGCGATCGAGCGTGGCGAGCGCTCGCGCGCCGCCCTCCTCGCCGAGGTCTGGGACGACGTCCCCGAGGAGCTGCGGGCGCCGCCGGCCATTGCGATGCAGGCGCACCTCGAGAAGCTCGAGGACGAGGGCAGGCTGCCCTCCGACCTGCGTGACTGACCCCAGGGCCGCGCCCCTGGTATGAAGGGTTGATGGGCATGGACCTAGGCCGCCTGCTGCGGACCGGCGCCAAGGGCATGGGGGTCGGCACGGCGCTCTTCGGCGGGACGGCGGTCGGGCTCTGGTGGCAGCTGTTCCGCCGGCCCTCCCGTACCTCCGGCGATCTGCGGGTCCCGGGGTTGGAGGGCGGCATCGAGATCGTCCGCGACCGCTGGGGAATGCCGACCGTGCGGGCTGAGACGGCGGCCGACCTCTGGTACGGCCAGGGCTTCTGCCACGGCCAGGACCGGCTCTGGCAGATGCGACGTCTACCGCCGTGTCACCGCCGGACGGATCGCCGAGATCGCCGGCCGCGACGGCCTGCCGGTCGACCGGCTGATGCGCACCCTCGGCCTGCGCCGGGTGGCGTCCGCGAGGAGGCGGAGCTCGACGCTGATCTCCGGCAGCTGCTCGACGCCTACTGCGCCGGACTCAACGCAGGCGGCGCGCGTCGCCTCGGCACCGCCCGCGGAGTTCCAGCTGCTGCGCCTCGACTTCGAGCCCTGGCGCCCCGCCGACATGCTCGGCGGGCGGCAAGCTCCTCTCCTTCGGCCTCTCGACCAACTGGGAGCGCGAGCTGCTGCGCGCCGACCTGCGTGCGCGAGCTGGGCGAGGAGCGAGCCGCCAGGATCGACCCCACCTACCCGACGAGCAACCCGGTCGTGCTCCACCCGGTCAGGGATTCGACGGCGACGGCCTGCGGCTGGCCGAGCAGATCGGCGCGCGTGCGCGAGCAGATCGGCCTGGCCACCAGCGGCCAGCGGCTCCAACAACTGGGCGGTGAGGCCGGCCCGCTCGGCCACGGGCGGCGCCCTGCTCGCGGGCGACCCGCACCTGCCCGCCGGGCATGCCGGGCATCTGGTACGAGGTCGGCCTGAGCTCGGCGGCCGCTTCTGCCGCGGCGCCTCGATCCCAGGCCTGCCGGGCATCTCCCTGGGCCAGAACAACGACGTCGCCTTCGACCTTCACCAACGTGATGGCGGACGTCGAGGACCTCTTCGTCGAGCGGATCGAGGACGACAGCTACGAGTTCGAGGGCGAGCGGCGGCCGCTCGAGATCATCGAGGAGCGAGATCGCCGTGCGTGGGCAGGACCGGCCGAGCGCCACGAGGTCCGCCTCACCCACCACGGCCCGATCGTCAACCAGGCGCTCGGCGCCGACGACGAGCAGCCGCTCGCGCTGCGCTGGGCGGCGCTCGACGAGCCCGCGATCTCCACGCGCATGCTCGGGCGTGCTCGAGCCTCGCAGCGGGCCGGAGCTGGTGCGAGCTGCTGCGCGACCGTCACCATGCCGCGTCTCGAACCTGGTCTGGGCCGACCGGCACGGATCGATCGGCTACAAGATGATCGGCCGCATCCCGATGCGCAAGGGCGACTGCCCCGACCTGCCGAAGCCGGGCTGGACGCGGCGAGTTCGAGTGGGAGGGCTGGATCCCCTACGACGAGCTGCCCGAGCTGGTCGATCCCGACGAGGGCTACCTCGTCACCGCCAACAACCGGATCGTCGACGACTCGTATCCGCACCACATCACCAGCGACTGGCTCGGACGGCTATCCGCGCGGCGCGGATCGAGCAGCTGCTCGGCGAGCGCGAGCAGCACGACCTCGAGCGACTTCCGCCGCATGCAGACCGACCTCTATTCGATCCCCGGCGACGAGGTGGCCCACCGCCTCGCCCGCCTGGAGCCGACACAGCCAGCGCGAGGTGCAGGGCGATCGAGCGGCTGAAGAGCTGGGACCGCACGCTCGGGCCGCGGACCGATCGCGGGGACGATCTACCAGGCCTTCCTGCTTGCGCCTGGCGCGGAGTTCACCCGCGCGGCGATCGGCGACCGCGACCTCGCCGAGCGCTATCTCGATCGCGCCGACAACGGCTTCACTCGCGCACGTCACCTCGCCATGGCGCTGGCACGCGCACCTGCTGGAGCTCTGGGATGAAGGCGACGACGAGCTGATCGGCGGCTCCTGGGACGAAGCTCGCGCTCGAGGCGCTGCGCGGGCGCGCTGGACGACCTCGAGGAGCGCTTCGGGCCCGATCCCGAAGGATGGCGATGGGGCCGTGTGCACGCGCTCGAGTTCCCACACGCGCTCGGGGCGGCCATCCGATCGCGGAATGGGTCTTCAACCGCACGCCTCCATCCGGGCGGCGCGCAGGAGACGGTCAGCGCAGATCGCCTACGACCCGAATCGATCCCTACCACGCGATCTGGGCGCCGAGCTGGCGGATGGTCGCCGACCCGTCGGCGCCGGAGCGCTCGCAGCTGGCAGGCGTTCACCGGCCAGTCCGGGCACGCCTGGAGCAGCCACTACGACGACCTGCAGCCGCGCTGGGAGGCGGGCACGATGCAGCCGATGGCCGGCGAGGGGCCGCTTCGAGACCCTGGTCCTCACTCGGCGACGGCGTGCGAGCCCGTCAACCCGTTTGATGCCGTCCCGCCGCGACCAGATCAAGCTCACCGACGAGGAGCAGCGTGAGCTGATCGAAAGCGAGCGGATCGTGGTCGTCTCTCGCTCGGGCCGCGCGGCTGGCCGCACGTGATGCCGCTCTGGTACGTCCCGCGCGACGGCGATGTCTGGATCTGGACCTACGCCAAGTCCCAGAAGGTGAAGAACCTCGAGCGCGACCCGCGCGCGACCCTGCTGATCGAGACCGGCAACGAGTACGCAGAGCTCCGCGGCGTCCAGATCGAGGCCGAGGCCGGAGCTGATCCGCGATCGTCGACCGGATCGTCGACTACGCCAAGGAGATGACGATCCGCTACAGCGACGGCATCGAGTCCGTGGAGGGCGACGCCGCCGCCGGCGCTCCGGGCCCAGGCGCCGAAGCGGGTCGCGATCCACTTCCACCCGAAGCGGGTCGCGAGCTGGGACCACGGCAAGCTCGGCGGGGTCTACTAGCCAGAGGCTCCGTACCGATTAGTGGGCGATTTCATGCAGCGTCCCAATTTCGAGTGAGGTTTTCGCCTGGAAGTGGCAGAATCCCCGCCGCTCTTGGAATGGACTCCAACCCAGGGGGATCGATGCGAAGGATCGCAATAGCTCTCACGATCTTCGGGACGATGCTGCTCGGCGCGGACTGGCGCTCACGCGGCGACGATCACCGACAAGCTCGGCGGGATCATCTACTACGTCGCCGACCAGGGCGAGAGGAACGACGTCGTGGTCGGCACCGGCTCGCTGCCTCGGCGGCACCGTGCCACGTCTACACCTTCACGGACGCCGACGCCAACCCGATCGCGATCGCGCGGCGGACCGCTGCGAGCTGATCAACGGCGGTCGGCGATGTGCCGGCAGGCGGTTCGTCAGCAGCTTCGTGATCGACGTCCGCGACCGCGACGACACCGCTCAGGTCGAGCGAGCACCCTCGGCCGCGCTCGGCGCGCTGATGATCGGCGGCCGCGGCAGTCGACAGTCTGGTGGGCGGCCTGGGCAACGACATCCTCGAAGGGCAACGACGGCCGGGACTCGCTGCGTGGGCGCGAGGGCGCCGACGCCTACAAGGGCGGCCGCGGCCGCGACACCGCTCGCAGACCCTCGACGGCATCCGCGACACGCTTCATCTCGTGCGGCGACGGCGGCGGCGACGTGCTCCGGAAGGACAAGATCGATCCTCGCGGGCCACCACTGCGAGCACTCGCAACCACAAGAACATCTCGAAGCCCCACTAGCGGCGAGTCAGACGCCGGTTCTTGCAGCCCAGCGGCTCGTTAGCCTCCCCGCCCGATGGAAGAACTGAAGGGGCTGATCCTCTCGGGGGTGCCGGGACGCGCCTGCGCCCGATCACCCACACGTCCGCCAAGCAGCTCGTGCCGGTGGCGAACAAGCCCGTGCTCTTCTACGGGATCGAGGCGCTGGTCGAGGCCGGGATCAGCGAGATCGGGATCATCATCGCCCCGGAGACCGGCGATGAGATCCGGCAGGCCGCCGGCGACGGCTCCGACTTCGGCGCCTCGATCACCTACATCGAGCAGGACGGCGCCGCTCGGGCTCGCCCACGCGCTGCTCACCGCTGAGGAGTTCCTGGGCCGACGCCCGTTCGTCATGTACCTCGGCGACAACCTGCTCCGCGACGGGATCGACGGACCTCGTCGAGGCCTTCCGCCGCACCGAGCCCGACGCGCTGATCCTGCTCACGCCGGTGCGACGACCCTCGCTCCTACGGCGTCGCCGAGCTCGAACGGCGAGCGCGTCGTCCGCCTGGTCGAGAAGCCGAAGGACCCGCCCAGCGACCTCGGCTCTGGTCGGCGTCTACATGTTCACGCCCGTCGATCTTCGACGCGCCGCGCGCTCGATCGAGCCGTCGCGCGCGCGGCGAGCTCGAGATCACCGACGCGATCGACGCGCTGATCGAGTCGGAGCGGCAGCGTCGAGTCGCACATCGTCAAGGGCTGGTGGAAGGACACCGGGCAGCTCGAGGACATGCTCGAGGCCAACCGCCTGGTCCTCGAGGACATCGAGCCGCGGATCGACGGCGAACTCGATGCGAGTCGCAGGTCGAGGGCCGGGTCGTGATCGAGGAGGGGCGCGACGCTCGAGCGGACGTCGGTCCGCGGGCCCGCCATCATCGGCGCCGGCAGCACGGCTCGACCGACTCCTACATCGGCCCCTACACGGCGATCGATCGCGACGTGCGTGATCACCGGCTCCGAGGTCGAGCACTCGATCGTCCTCGGCCGGCTCGAGCATCCGCGACCTGCACGCGCGCATGGAGGCCAGCCTGCTGGGCAGGAACGTCAGCCTGAGCCGCAGCGAGGGAATGCCGAAGACGCTGCGCTTCCTGGTCGGCGACAACGCGGATATCTCGATCCCATGAGGATCCTGGTCACGGGAGCCGAACGGGATGCTGGGCCAGGACGTGGTCCGGGTCGCCGGGGACATGCGTCACCAGGTGATCGCGATGAGCCACGACGACCTCGACGTCACGGACCCGGCGAGGTCGAGAGGATGATCACGCGGGAGCGGCCCGGGGCCGTGATCAACTGCGCGGCCTGGACCGGCGTCGACGGCGCCGAGGAGTCGGAGCGGGAGGCGTCGCTTGTCAACGGGCAGGGCGCCGGCTTCGTCGCCGACGCGGCGGCGAAGGTCTCCGCCAAGGTCATCTACCCTCGACCGACTACGTCTTCAACGGCGAGGGCGGGCCCTACGGCGAATCGGACGATCCCGATCCGATCAACGCGTACGGGCGCACCAAGCTCGCCGGCGAGCGGGCCACGGCGCTGGTCAACGGGCAGAGCTTCATCGTCCGCACCTCCTGGCTCTTCGGCCCGCACGGCGGGAACTTCGTCGAGACCATGCTGCGCCTCGGCCAGGGTGGTGGGCCGGTGGTCGTGGTCCACGACCAGGTCGGCTGCCCCACCTACACGGGCCACCTGGCGGTCGGGCTGCTGCGCCTGGTCGACAGCGCTGCCTACGGCATCCACCACATGGCGGGAGAGGGCAGCTGCTCCTGGTACGAGTTCGCGCTGGAGATCTTCAGGCAGGCCGAGGTCGTGACGCGGGTCATGGCGACGACCACGGACATGATGGAGCGGCCGGCGAAGCGCCCCGCCAACTCGGTCCTGGTGAGCCGCCGCTCAACTCCGATCAACCTGCCGCCCTGGCAGCGAGGCCTCTCCGACTACCTGGCCCGCCGCGGCCACGTCGAGGCGGAGGAGCCTCCGCGCCGCGCAGCGATCGAGTGCTCACGGCGCCAGCCGATGCTCGACTGGACCGCCCGCGAGCGCGAGGAGCGCCAGGCGGACGGCGAGGAGATCACCGGCGAGAGCGAGCTCCCCTCGAGGACGTGACCTGGGAGGACGGGTCAGACGGGGCGGACAAGGGAGCGGACGCGGCATGAGGCTGCTGGTCGCGGGCGGCGCCAGCTTCATCGGCTCGAACTACGTGCGCCGCCGCCTCGACGGCCACCCCGACGACACCGTGCGGGTGCTCGACAAGCTCACCTACGCCGGCCGTCGCGAGAACCTCGACGGCCTCCCGAGGAGCGCTGGGAGCTCGTCGAGGCGCGACATCGCCGACCGCGACGCCGTCGGGCGAGCCGATCGAGGGCTGCGACGCGGTCGTCAACTTCGCCGCCGAGTCGCACGTCGACCGCTCGATCGCAGGCGCCCGGCGAGTTCATCACGACCGCACGTCTACGGCACCTACGTGCTGCTCGAGGCGGCCCGCGACGCCGGCGTGCGCTACCTCCAGGTCTCGACCGACGAGGTCTACGGCTCGACTTCGAGCTGGGCTCCGTTCACCGAGGAGTCTCCGCTCGACCCTCCTCGCCCTACTCGGCCTCGAAGGCGGGCGGCGACCTGCTCGTCTCGGCCTACGCCCGCACCTACGGCGCCGAGGCGCTGATCATGCCGCGCCTCGAACAACTACGGCCCGCGCCAGCACCCTGAGAAGCTGATCCCGCTGATGGTCCTCAACGCGCTCGCACGGCGATCCGCTGCCCGTCTACGGCGACGGCATGCAGGTACGCAACTGGCTCTACGTCGAGGACTTCTGCGCGCGGCATCGACGCCGTCCTCGAGCACGGCGAGCCCGGCGAGGTCTACAACGTCGGCGGTCCCGACGAGTGCCCGAACCTCGAGGTCGGTCAGACGAATCCTCGCCCTGACCGGCGGCGACGAGTCGCTGATCGAGTACGTCACCGACCGCCCCGGCCACGACCGCCGCTACTCGCTCGTCCGCGACGAAGCTCGCGCGCGCTCGGCTGGGAGCGCGCAGGTCCGCTTCGACGAGGGCATCGAGCGCACCGTCAGCTGGTACCGCGACAACGAGTGGTGGTGGGAGCCGATCCGCTCCGGCGAGTACCGCGACTACTACGAGCGCCAGTACGGCAGGACCCTGGGGACCGGCCAGTGAGCTTCCGCCGCCTGCCCACCGAGATCGACGGGGTCGTGCTGGTCGAGCCGGACGTCCACGGCGACGAGCGCGGCTTCCTGGTCGAGACCGTACCGGGCCGAGGCGATGAAGCTCGTGGGGATCGACGTCGACTTCGTCCAGGAGAACCACAGCCGGTCCTCCGCCCGGGTGCCTGCGCGGGCTCCACCTCCAGCGCCGGCCAGGCGAAGCTGGTCCGCTGTGCCCGCGGCGGATCTTCGACGTCGCAGTGGACCTCCGGCCGGACTCCCCACCTACAAGCGCTGGGAGGGCACGACCTCGACGACGTCGCAGCCACCGCCAGCTCTTCATCCCGGACGGGTTCGGCCACGGCTTCTGCGTCCTCTCGCGCCGAGGCCGACGTCATCTACCGGCTGTCCAGCTATTACGACCCCGAGCTCGAGAGCGGGATCGCCTGGGACGACCCCGAGGTGGCGGTCCACTGGCCGATCACGGACCCGCCCTCTCCGATCGAGACCGGAACGCTCCGTCTTGGCGGACCTGGCGGCTTCGGGTTCGGGCCTGGGGTCCGGTTAGGGCAATCCCCAATGGACGATGCCGACTCGGCTGGCATCGTCGCGACCGATGAGTTTTCGCGCTGTGTCACGTCTAAGAGTTCTGTCACGTCTCAGTGACGGAGGTCGCAGAAACGAGTCACCGAATTCAGCATGTTTCGAGAACACCCACCGCATCGTGATTGCTAGAACGCGCCTTCAAATCGACCCGGGCTCGGGAGTGAGCTCGCAGGAAGGGGAAGTTCCGGATGACCAGTCGCCTTACCCGTCTCGCCGACATCGCCTGACCGCCGCCGGCGGTCGCGTGGTCCTGCTTTGGATCGTGGCCATGGTCGTGATCATCGGTGTCGGCTCCTCGCTCGCCAGGGGAGTTCAAGGCCGACTACGACACCCCCGGTTCGGAGTCGAAGGCCGCGAGCGACATCACCGAGCAGCGCTTCGCCGGCTACTCCGGCCAGGAGGTCTACGTGGTCGCGAAGGACCCGAGCGGCTTCGCGAGCCAGGCGGAGGCGACCAGCGACTGCAGCCCTTCTTCGCCCAGGCCGAGAAGGTCGAGCACATCGCCGCCCACACGCCCGATCCGCGTCTCTCAGAACCGGCAAATCGGCGACAGCCACGCTTCCGATGACCGTTCCCGGCTGGGAGGTCACGAAGGACCAGGGCAAGCAGCTGATCAATGCGGCCGATGACAACGACGGCAACGGGCTCGAGCTCAAGCTCGGCGGGGATCCGATCTACGCCGCGCAGTCCCAGTCGAGCCCGGAGGGCTACGGGTTCCTCGGCGCCGGCGATCGTGCTGCTGATCGCCTTCGGCTCTATCGTCGCGGCCGGGCTGCCGCTCGGCGATCGCCCTGGTCGGTCTCGGTATCTCTCGGCCGCCTGATCCCGCTGCTGTCAAACGTCGATCGACGTGCCCGACTGGACGACCGCCGTCTCCGGCCTGATCGGGATCGGCGTCGGCATCGACTACTCGCTGCTCGTTCTCACCCGCTTCCGCTCGGCGATGAAGGACGGCAAGGATCGCCACGACGCGGTGGTCGAGGCCGTCACGACGGCCGGCCGCAGCGTGCTGATCGCCGGCATGCACGGTCGTCATCGCGGTGCTCGGCCTGTTCCTGACCGGGCTCAGCTACATGTACGGGGTCGCGATCGCGACCTCGCCGTCGCGGTGCTCGATCATGATGCGTCGCCTCGATCACGCTGCTGCCGGCGCTGCTCTCCTATCTCGGGCCGAGGGTCGACCGGCTGCGCATTCCATTCCTGGGCCGCGCGCTGAAGACGGCAGGCCAGACAATGCCGCCGGCGGCGAGTCGCCCGCCGCCGCTGGAGCCATGCCGTGCAGCGGCGGCCGTGGCCGCTCGCGATCGGCGCGCCGGTGATCCTGCTTGCGCTGGCGGCGCCGCGCTCGGGCATGCGCCTCGGCTTCCCCGACGCCGGCAACGACCCGCCCGACAGCATGACCCGTCAGGCCTACGACCTGAACACCGAGGGCTTCGGACCCGGCACCAACGGCCCGATTCGTGATCGCGGCGAAGATGCCCGACCACGCGGCGGCGAGGTCGCAGATCGCCGCGCTCGCGGACACGCTGCGCAGCGATCCGCGACGTCGCGTTCGTCGCCCGGCCGCGGATCAACCGGCCAGGCGACGCCGCGCTGATCACCGTGATCCCGAAGACCTCGCCGCAGGACGAGGCCACCGAGGACCTCGTCAGGCGGCTGCGCGATGACGTCGTCCCGGCCAGATTCGCGGGCACCGGCGATCGACGTCCAGATCGGCGGCAGTGACCGCGGCGCTCGAGGACCAGAGCGAGTTCATCGAAGGACCGCATGCCGCTGTTCATCGCGGGCGTCGTCGGGCTCTCGTTCCTGCTCCTGCTGCTCGCCTTCCACTCGCCGCTGATCTCGCTGAAGGCGGCGGTGATGAACCTGCTCTCGGTCGAGCGCCGCCTACGGCGTGATGACGCTGGTCGCGCAGGCGGCGGCTGGGCTCGGCAGCCTGATCGGCATCGACCACGAGGTGCCGATCGCGCCGTTCATGCCGGTGATGATGTTCGCGATCCTCTTCGGCCTCTCGATGGACTACGAGGTCTTCCTGATCTCGCGGATCCGCGAGGAGTACCTGAAGGACGGCGACACGCAGCCGCGCGGTCGCCGACGGCCTCGCCAAGACCGCGCGGGTGATCACCGCGGCCGCGGCGATCATGGTCGTCGTCTTCCTCGCCTTCGTCGCCTCGCCCGAGGTCTTCCTGAAGCTGTTCGGGATCGGGCTCGCGTCGGCGATCTTCCTCGACGCGACCGTGGTGCGGATGGTGCTCGTGCCGGCGGTGATGCAGCTGCTCGGCAAGTGGAACTGGTGGATCCCGAGCTGGCTGGAGCGGCGGCTGCCACGGCTGGACGTCGAGCCGGTGGCGCTCGGCGCCGCGGAGGGCAGCCGCCCCTAGCGGATCCATGCCGCTGCCGTTTGTCGCCTTCCTCCCACTCGTCTGGGAGGAAGGCGACACGCCTAGCCCGGGTGGGTCGGTCGGTAAGGTCAGTAGGTTGGCCATGAGTACGTCCGCGACCCAAGAGTCACCCCCTGGAGCCCTCTCCGAGCCCGTTCAGCAGGTGGTTTCAGGCGTCATTCGAGGCTCCGACCCCCGCCCAGGCGGCGGGCTGGCCCGCGATCGCCTCGGGCGGGCACACGCTGATCTGCGCGCCGACCGGGTCGGGAAAGACACTGGCGGCCTTCCTCTGGGGGATCGACCGCCTCGCCCGCGAGCCCGATCGGCTTGGCTCGGGGGTGCGGATCGTCTACATCTCGCCGTCAAGGCCCTCTCCTACGACATCGAGCGCAACCCTGCGGGCGCCGCTGCAGGGAATCGGCGCGACCGATCTCGGTCGCGCCTGCGCACCGGCGACACCCCCAGTCCGAGCGGCGCAGCGATGCGTCGCGAGCCGCCGGACATCCTGATCACGACGCCCGGAGTCCCTCTACCTGATGATCAGCTCGCAGGCCCGCGAGATCCTCACCGGCGTCGAGGCGGTGATCGTCGACGAGATCCACGCCGTGGCGCCCTCGAAGCGCGGCTCGCATCTGGCGCTGACGCATGGAGCGCCTCGATCACCTGACGTGCCGACCAGCCCATCCAGCGGATCGGCCTCTCCGCGACGCAGCGGCCCGCTGGAGCGGATCGGCCAGTTCCTGGTCGGCGCCGGGCGCGACTGCGAGATCGTCGACGCCTGCGAGCCCAAGCAGCTCGACCTGGAGATCGTCGTCCCGGTCGAGGACATGGTCGAGCCGAGCCCGCTCGGCAACAAGCGCCGCGACGGGGCCGACACCGGCAAGACGCCGCCCCCGAACCTCGAAGCATTCCCCGAGCGGATCGACCCCGGCCCGATCGAGGCGTCGCTCGACCCCGCCACCAACACCCGCTCGATCTGGCCGGCGATCTACCCCGAGCTGCTGCGGCTGGTCCGCGAGCACACCTCGACCATCGTCTTCGTCAACAACCGGCGCGCGGCCGAGCGGATCGCCAAGCGCCTCAACGAGATGCACAACGACGAGCTGGAGCGAGGAGCTGCCGGCCACCGAGCACGCCGAAGCAACGCCGAAGAACGGCAGACAAGGCGCCGCCGGAGATCGCCCGGGCCCACCACGGCTCGCTCTCCCACGAGGAGCGGGCGCTGGTCGAGGAGCTGCTCAAGTCGGGTCAGCTGCCCTGCCTGGTCGCCACCTCCTCGCTCGAGCTCGGCATCGACATGGGCGCCGTCGACCTGGTGATCCAGGTCGAGTCGCCGAAGTCGGTCACCCGCGGGCTGCAGCGAGTCGGCCGCGCCGGCCACACGCTCGGGCGAGGTCTCGAAGGGCCGGATCTTCCCCAAGTTCCGCGCCGACCTGCTCGAGTGCGCGGTCGTCGCCCGCCGGATGCGCGACGGGCGAGATCGAGGAGACCGTGATCCCGCAGAACCCGCTCGACGTGCTCGCCCAGCACCTGGTCTCGATGGCCGCGCTCGACGAGTGGGAGATCGACGAGGTCGAGCGCGCTGGTCACGCTCGCGCAGCCCGTTCGCCGAGCTCTCCCGCGAGCAGCTCGAGAACGTGCTCGACATGCTCGACGGCCGCTACCCGTCGGAGCGCTTCGCCGAGCTGCGGCCGCGGATCGTCTGGGACCGCACCAAGGGGACGATGCGCGGCCGCAAAGGCGCCCGCCAGCTGCGCCGTCACCAACGCCGGCACGATCCCCGACCGCGGCCTCTACGGCGTCCACCTGCCCGACGGGCGCCGGGTCGGCGAGCTCGACGAGGAGATGGTCTACGAGGCGCGGCCCGGCCAGACCTTCCTGCTCGGCGCCAGCACCTGGCGGATCGAGGAGATCACCCGCGACCGGGTGATCGTCACCCCGGCCCCGGCGCGCCCGGCGCCGTCCCCTTCTGGCGCGGCGACGGGATCGGCCGCCCGGCCGAGCTCGGCAAGGCGATCGGCGCCTTCGCCCGCGAGGCGGTCAACGCGCGACCCGAAGAAGCTGGCCAAGCGAGTACGACCTCGACAAGCCGCGCCGCCGCAGAACCTCGTCAACTACCTGACGCGAGCAGCAGGCCGCCACCCGCGTCGTCCCCTCCGACGAGACGATCGTGGTCGAGCGCTTCCGCGACGAGATCGGCGACTGGCGCCTCTGCGTCCTCTCGCCCTACGGCGGCCGGGTCCATGCCGCCTGGGGCCTCGGCGCTCGCGGCCAAGATCCGCGACGAGCGCGACCTCGAGGCCGACGCGATCTGGTCCGACGACGGGATCGTCATCCACCTGCCCGACGCCGACGAGCCGCCGCCCGCCGACCTGGTGCTGATCGAGCCCGACGAGATCGAGGACCTGGTCGATCCGCGAGCTCTCCGGCTCGGCTCTGTTCGGCGCCCGCTTCCGCGAGAACGCCGCCCGCTCGCTGCTGCATCCCGCGCGCCTAGCCGGGCAAGCGCACGCCGCTCTGGCAGCAGCGGCTCAAGTCGCAGAGCCTGCTCGAGGTCGCCCGCGACTTCCCCGCTTCCCGGTCGATCCTCGAGACCTACCGCGAGGTGCTGCGCGACGTCCTCGACCTGCCCGGCGCTGGACGAGCTGCTCCGCGACCTGCACTCGCGCAAGCTCACGCTGGTCGAGGTCGAGACGCCGACGGCCTCGCCCTTCGCCTCCTCGCTGCTCTTCGACTACGTCGCCACCTACATGTACGAGGGCGACACGCCCAACGCCGAGCGCCGCGCCGCGGCCCTCGCCCTCGACCGCGACCTGCTGCGCCGAGCTGCTCGGCCAGGAGGAGCTGCGCGAGCTGATCGACCCGGAGGCGCTCGAGGAGGTCGCGGCGCAGCTCCAGCACCTGACCGAGGCGGGCCGGGCGCAGCGACCGCGACGGCCTCCAGCAGATCCTGCGCAACGACTCGGCGACCTGACCGCCGAGGAGTGCGAGCAGCGCGCCGAGGAGGGCTACTCGGCAGCCTCGATGCTCGAGAAGCTGGTCAGCGAGCGCCGGGCCGCCGTGGTCAGGATCGCCGGCGAGGAGCGCTACATCGCCGCCGAGGACGCCGGCCTCTACCGCGACGCCCTCGGCGTGCCGCCGCCGGCGGGCCTGCCCGAGAGCTTCCTCGAGCCGAGTCGACGGACGCCGCTCGTCGTCGCTGGTCCGCCGCTACGCGGCGCACCCACGTCCCCTTCCCGACCCGCCAGCTCGCCGACCGCTACGGCGTCGACCCGAGCTCGGCCCTGCGCGAGCTGGAGCGATCCGGCAACGCTCGTGCGCGGCGAGCTGCTGCCCGGCGGAACCGAGCGCGAGTGGTGCGAGGCCGACGTGCTGCGCCGGCTGCGCCGCGCCAGCCTCGCCCGGCCTGCGCAAGCGAGGTCGAGGCCGACCGATCCGCGCGAGCTGGCCCGCTTCCTGCCGAGCTGGCAGAACGTCGACGCCCACCGGCCGCTCCGGCGCCGGTCCCGGATCGCCTGCGCGAGGCGCTGGTGCTCGCTGCAGGGCGTCGCGCTGACGCCGAAGATCTGGGAGCGCGACGTGCTGCCGCGGCGGCTCGGCGCCTACAGCCCGATCTGGCTCGACGAGCTCTGCACCAGCGGCGAGCTCGTCTGGATCGGCGCCGGGGCGCTGCGGCCGCAGCGACGGCAGGGTCGCCCTCTACTTCCGCGAGGACGTCCGGCTCGCCGGCCCGCCGCCGGCCAACGCCAAGCTCGAGCGCCCGAGGGCGAGATCCACGACGCGATCCGCGAGCGCCTCGCCGCCGGGCCCGTGCTTCTGGCTCGACCTGCTCGCGAGCTCGGACGGCTCCGCCGAGGAGCTGCACGACGGCCCTCTGGGACCTGGCCTGGTCGGGCGAGGTGACCAACGACGCCTTCGCGCCGCTGCGCGCGCCGCGCCTGCGCGCGGCGCCAGCGCACCGAGCGCGGCGGCCGCCGCTTCGCCCGCCGCCGCGCGCAGCGGCGCGGGCCGTGCTCGGGCGCTGGTCGCTGACCGCGCCGCTCTTCGCGGACGCCCCTGCCGCCGGCCCGCGCATGCGCGCCCAGGCCGAGCTGATGCTCGAGCGCCACGGCATCGTCACCCGCGAGACGGTCGCTCGCCGAGGGCATTCCCGGCGGCTTCGCCACGCCTCTACGGCGAGCTCCAGCAACCTCGAGCTGCTCGGCACCGCGCGGCGCGGCTACTTCGTCGAGGGCCTGGGCGGCGCCCAGTTCGCCCTTCCCGGGGCGGTGGAGCGGCTGCGCACGCCTGCCGCACGAGCCGACGGCTCACTCCAGGTCCTGGCCGCGACCGACCCCGCCAACCCCTACGGGGCGACCCTCTCCTGGCCGAAGCTCGAGGGCCAGCGCCGCCCCGCCCGGACAGCCGGCGCCTACGTGATGCAGCGGGACGGCAGAGCCGCTGCTCTACGTCGAGCGCGGCGGCAAGGGGATCCTCCGCCTGCAGAGGATCGACGACGGCGAGCTCGCCGAGTGCGCTGGCGGCGCCTGGCCGAGGCGGCCGCAGGCCGGCCAGATCGAGAAGCTCGCGATCGAGCGCGTGGACGGCGAGCCGGTGATCGGCACCGGCATGGAGGCGGCACTGGTCGAAGCCGGCTTCCGCCGCCAGCCGCGCAAGCTCGTCGCCTGATGCGAGGGTGCCCCGCAGATGCGAGGGTGCGCCGCCAGGCGCAACCCGTTTCATGAGCGAGGAGCAACCCGTTTAATGTCGGAGGGTGACTCCATCCTCCGCATCGCGCGGCGGATGGAGGCGCACTGCGGAGGCAGCCGGATCTCGGTCCGAACGCCGGGCCGGCGCCGCCCGGAGGGCTCGCGCCCGCATCGATCGACGGCCTGACGCTCGAGCGGGTCGAAAGCCGTGGCAAGCACCTGCTCCTTCACTTCGAAGCAGGACCTCGTGCTCCACAGCCACCTGGGAATGCGGGGCAGCTGGCAGCTCTATCGCGCGGGTGAGCGCTGGCGGCCGGCCGCGCTCGCAGGCCTGGATCGCGCTGACGGGAAACGGTTCCGAGGCCGTCAACTTCCGGTGGATCGACGATCCGGATCGTCGACCGAGGCGCAGCTTCGCCGCGATCCACGGCTGCGCGCGCCTCGGCCCCGACGTGCTGGCGGACGACTTCGATCCTGCCGCGGTCATCGCATCGCATGCGGGCGATCGCGCCCGATATCGAGCTCGGCGAGGCACTGCTCGGCCAGCGACTGGTCGCGGGGATCGGCAACATCTTCAAGTCCGAGGGCTGCTTCGCCGCGCGGATCGATCCGAATCGCCGCATCGACGCGCTCGGCGACGAGGAGATCGAGGGTGCTGTTGAGCGCGACTCGGGGAGCTCATGCTCGAGGCGGTGGAGTCCGGTCGGCAGCCGCAAGCGCATCTACCGGCGGGCCGGGACAACCCTGTCCGCGCTGCGGCACGACGATCCTGTCGCGCGCACAGGGCGACGAGGCGCGGACGACCTACTGGTGTCCGGGCTGCCAGGCGCCGCTGAACGCGCGATAATCAGCATGGGCATGGAGAGCGGAGCGAGGCAAGCGGATAGTCGAGCTCCTCGGAGGTGTTCCGCTGTTCTCGGAGCTCTCGCCGGAGGAGCTCGATCGAGTCGCCCAGGTGGCGATCCCGCGCGGCTTATCCGGGTGAGACGCGGGTCTTCCACGAGGGCGACCCCGGCGACGCCTGCTACATCGTCAGCCGGGGAAGCTGCCGCGTCACCCGCCAGCACTCCGACGGGCGCGTGATCACGCTGGCGACGCTCGGTCCCGGGGCGATCTTCGGCGAGCTGGCGATGCTCGACGGCGAGCGGCGCTCGGCCAGCGTCGAGACCGCGGAGGACACCGAGCTGCTCGCGCTGCCCGCCACCGACATGCGCAGCGCTGATCCGCGCGCACCCGGAGATGGCCGAGAAGCTCGTCGTGGCGCTCACCCGCCGCCTGCGCGAGGCGAACGAGCGGATCGCCCGGCAGTCCTTCCAGACGGTGCCGAGCCGGGTCGCCGGCGTCCTCAACCAGCTGCTCGCCGACGAGGCGGTCACCCCGCTCGTCGGGACGGAGTCACGATCCGGCTGCGCCAGTCGGACCTCGGCCCAGATGGCGGGGACCTCTCGCGAGAGCGTCAGCCGCTTCCTCGCCACGCCTCGAGCGGGCCGGGAGTCGTCCAGGTCGGCCGCGGTCGGGTCACGGTGATCGAGCCCGACCGGCTGGACGCCTACATTTTCTGAGCGCTGGCTGCGCCGCTCGACCACGACTTCGCGGAGCAACGAGCCGGGATGGTGGAGCGCCAGCTTCGCCGGCGCGGCATCTCCGACGAGCGCGTCCTGGCAGGCGATGGCCGCTGTGCCCCGCGAGCACTTCGTGCCCGAGGACGTGCGGCGGCAGCGCCTACAACGACTCGGCGCTGCCGATCGGCCACGAGCAGACGATCTCGCAGCCCTGGGTCGTCGCCGCGATCTGCCAGGCCCTGCGCCTCGTCGGCGACGAGAAGGTGCTCGAGATCGGGACCGGCTCCGGGCTACTCGGCGGCGGTTCTGGCGCAGCTGGCCGCTCACGTGATCAGCATCGAGCGCGTCCCCGGCGCTCGGCGAGTGGGCGCGGGCAGCAGGCTCGACGAGCTCGGCATCCGGCAACGTCGAGCTGATCGTCGGTGACGGGAGCCGCGGCTATCCGCAGCGTGCCCCTACGACGCGATCGCCGTCCACGCCGCGTCGCCGGAGGCCCCGCACAGCCTGCTCGCCGAGCTGGCGCCCGGACGGCCGGCTGGTGGTGCCGATCGCGACCGGCTCCGCGGACCTGCTCACGGCCTTCATCAGGGAGAACGGCGACCTTGCGCCAGGAGACGATCGGCCCCTGCCGGTTCGTTCCCCTGATCAGGCGCCGAGGGCTTCCAGCCACCGGACTGAAGTAGGCTCGGCCCGTGAACGCGCGCGCTCTACGTGCTCAACTTCTACTCGCCGATCTTCGTCGACCAGCTGCGCAGCGGCCGCAAGACCGCGACCATCCGGCTGGGCGACAAATCGCGCAAGTACAAGCGCGGCCAGGTCGTCTGGATCACGGTCGGCTACCGCCACCAGCCGCGGGAGAAGATCTTCGCCGCCGTGATCGACGACGTCGAGGTCGAAGAAGGTCGCGGAGCTCTCCCGCGCGACATCGAGGCACGACAACCCGAGTTCCGCCGCCGCGAGGAGACCGTCGACGTTCCTGGAGCACGATCTACACGCGGTCGATCTCGGATGAGGACACCGTCACGGTGATCCGCTTCTCCCAGATCGTCGAGCGGCCACGTCGACTCAGTTCGGCAACGGCGAGTCGCCGTCCCGTAACTGAACCGCGGGCGGCGTGAGCTCGTAGATTCCGACGATGGCCGAGTATCGGTTCCTGACCACAACTGGCTGCTGGAGGCGACCGCGAGCGGGTCTGGGACGCGATCTACGACTCCGAGCGCTGGCCGGCCGTGGTGGAAGGGCGTCCTCGGAGGCCGATAAGCTCGAGGAGGGGCGACGAGGCGGGCGTCGGCCAGTACGGCCGCTACGTCTGGAAGTCGAAGCTGCCGTACCGGCTCGAGTTCTTCGTCCGGACCGCCAAGGTCGAGGAAGCCCCACCTCCTCGAGGGCGACGCCTCGGGCGAGCTCGCCGGCGTCGGCCGCTGGCGGCTCTTCGAGCAGCGGCGGGGTGACGGCGGTCCTCTACGAGTGGAACGTGCGGACCACCCGGTCCTGGATGAACCTGTTCGCGCCGCTGGCGCCGGCCGATCTTCGCCGTCAATCACGACTACGTGATGCGAAGCGGCGGCGAGGGCCTGCGCCAGGCTGCTCGGGCGCTCCGCCTGCTGGCGATCGACTAGGCCGAGCGCGGCCGAGCTCGGTCTGTGGCTACAATCATTCCGGCGCTGGCACTCTCCTATCGAAGGTGCCAAACCGCCACAGGCTTGAAACACCCACCCCAGCTAGGAGGAAATGCCGATGAAGTTGAAGCCGCTAGGCGACCGCCTGATCGTCCGCAGGCGGTCGAGGAGGAGGAGACGACCGCAAGCGGCATCGTCCTCCCCGACACAGCGAAGGAGAAGCCGCAGAAGGGCAAGGTCGCTCGCCGTCGGCGACGGAGAGATGAACGAGGACGGCAGCGCGCCGCCCGCTCGACGTGAGCGAGGGCGACGAGGTCCTCTACTCGCAAGTACGGCGGCACCGAGATCACCGTCGACGGCGACGACGCTGCTCGTGCTGCGCGAGTCGGACGTGCTCGCCAAGGTCGAGCTCAGCCAAGGACTTAGGAACTAAGGAGGAACGAAACAGATGGCTCATAAGGAGCTGAAGTACGACGAGGATGCGCGCGGCGCCCTGCAGGACGGCGTCGACGCCGTCGCCAACGCGGTCAAGGTGACGCTCGGCCCGAAGGGCCGCTACGTCGTGCTCGACAAGAAGTTCGGCGCGCCGACGATCACCAACGACGGCGTCACCATCGCCCGCGAGATCGAGGTCGAGGACGTCTTCGAGAACCAGGGCGCCCAGCTCGTGCGCGAGGTCGCCACCGCGACCAACGACGTCGCCGGCGACGGCACCACGACCGCGACCGCTGCTCGCCCAGACGATCGTCCGCCAGGGCCTGAAGAACGTGGCCGCCGGCGCCAACCCGCTGGCGCTGCGCGCGCGGCATCGAGAAGGCCGTCGACGCAGGTGGTCGAGAACCTGCGCGACAAGCAGTCGAAGGAGATCGCGGGCAAGGAGCAGATCGCCCGCGTCGCCGCCATCTCGGCCGCGCGACGACGAGATCGGCAACGTCATCGCCGACGCGATCGAGAAGGTCGGCAAGGACGGCGTCGTGAACGTCGAGGAGGGCCAGACCTTCGGCATGGAGCTCGAGTTCACCGAGGGCATGCAGTTCGACAAGGGCTACATCTCGCCGTACATGGTCACCGACCAGGACCGCATGGAGGCGGTGCTCGAGGACCCGTACATCCTGATCGCCAACCAGAAGATCGGCTCGGTGCGCGACATCCTGCCGGTGCTCGAGCAGGTGATGCAGGGCGGCAAGCCGCTGCTGATCGTCGCCGAGGACGTCGAGGGCGAGTCGCCTCGCGACGCTGGTGGTCAACAAGCTCCGCGGCACCTTCACCGGCGTCGCCGTCAAGGCGCCGGGCTTCGGCGACCGCCGCAAGCGGATGCTCGAGGACATCGCGCATCCTCACCGGCGGCGAGGTGATCACCGAGGAGATGGGCCTGAAGCTCGAGAACACCCAGCTCGACCAGCTCGGCAAGGCGCGTCGCGTCGTCGTCGTCAAGGACACGACGACGATCATCGACGGCGCCGGCGACGGCAGAGCAGATCAAGGGCCGGATCAAGCAGATCAAGTCCGAGATCGAGACGACCGACTCCGACTTCGACCGCGAGAAGCTGCAGGAGCGGCTGGCCAAGCTGGCCGGCGGCGTCGCGGTCGTCAAGGTCGGCGCCGCCACCGAGACCGAGATGAAGGAGAAGAAGCACCGCGTCGAGGACGCCCTGCAGGCGACCCGCGCGGCGCTCGAGGAGGGCATCGTCCCGGGCGGCGGCGTCGCGCTGCTGAACGCCCAGGACGCGATCGAGCCTCGACGTCCTACGACGACGACGACGAGCGGACCGGCGCAGCGATCATCCAGCGCTCGCTCGAGGAGCCGATCCGCCAGATCGCCGAGAACTCGGGCCTCGAGGGCTCCGGTCGTGGTCGAGCAAGGTCCGCGGCCTGAAGGCCGGCGAGGGCCTGAACGCGGCCGACGGCGAGTACGGCGACCTGATCGCAGCCGGCGTCATCGACCCGACCATGGTCACCCGCTCGGCGCTGCAGAACGCCGCGTCGATCGCGAAGAACATCCTCACCACCGAGGCGATCGTCGCCGAGCCGCCCGAGAAGGACGGCGGCCGGCGCGCATGCCCGGTGGCGGCATGCCCGACATGGGCGGGATGATGTAGCGAGTACCCTGGCCCTAACAGGCGAGTGTTCTTTCGAGAGGCCGGGCATCCGCCGGGCCTCTCTGCGTCCGAGGCGCTTTAGGGGTCGTATAGACCGCTTAAAGCGCCCGCGCTGGGCGCCGATAGCACGAGGGTGCGATTCGCCGGGCTGCTCCTCGTGACGGGGTGCGGCATTCACTCTGGCCCTCTCACCTCCTCGGGGCCCCGGAGGGCCTGTACCACTGGCTCTACGACCACCTGCTCTCGGGCCTCGACGTGCCCGACGAGCCCTCGCAGGGCACAGATCGACGCGATCGGCTACGTCGCTGATCCGGCGGGGTCGCTCGAGCTGGTCGCCGGGGTGGCGGTCCTCGCGATCGGTCGAGCGCGGAGGTAAAGGCTGGACCGGACCGAGATGGCCGGATCGACCTGGCCATCGACGTCTGAGAGAACACCCCGCGGTGCGCGCTGGCTGGAGGTGGCGACCGCGACCAGCGACGCAGGCGTCAACATCGCGGCGGCGACCTTCGTGGGGCCGTGGGGACCGTGCCGAGATCCACATCCTTTCGTAAGCCGCATGCCCCGAGGCCGTGAAGCACGCGCCGGCGATCTCCTCACGTGGCGGTCACCGGCGAGCGCGAGGTCGTCGTCGTGGACGTCGTGGACCGGCCCGGCGCGCTCGCCGACCTGACTCGCAAAGGTCGCGCCCAGGCGCGGGGGTCAGACCTCGATCTCGTCTACGTAGCGCAACGCGAAACCGCATCGTGTTCGGGGGCGGAGGATCTCGCTGCTCTCCGCTCCGCGCTCGAAATCCCGAACTCGGCGGCGCTATGGCCCGGCCGGGCGCCGAGCACGGCGCTCCATCGGCCGCCCGGCTCGACCCCCAGACGCTCGGCGTCACCCGTGCCGCGCCGGCTGGCTCATCATCGGGACCTCCATCAGCTCCGCCTCCTCCCAGGTCGCGAACACCGACGGCCCGGCGAGCAGCTCGGGGGCTCGCAGCCCGAGCGATGGACGAGGGGCAGCGGCACGTGGAGCGGGGGGCGCTTTGCGGCCGCTCGCCTCCACCCGCGACCTCGACGATGTCGTCATAGGAGAGGAGCCTCCGGGGCCAAAGTGAGCGCGTAGCGGCCGCCGGATGCCGGGGTTCGACCCGCCCCCGTCGAGGAGCCGGCGACGCAGCGGGCCACGTCGCGGGCCCAGATCGGCTGGTAGAGGGCGTGGCCCGAGCCCGGGGACCGGCACGGCGGGCAAAGCTTGAGCTGAAGCGCTGGAGCGGCGTGATCCAGGGGAGTACTCCCGGGCGGTAGATGATCGACGGCGCGAAGACCGTGGTCTCGAGGGGGCGACTCCTCGACGGCGCGCTCGGCCAGCGCCTTGGAGCGAGGAAGCAGCGGGTCCGCTGGAACGCGGTCGCCCCCATTGCCGAAGAAGAGAGGAAGCGCTGCACTCTCGGCCCGCTCGGCGGCGCGCAGCAGGCGCACCGCGGCGAGCCCGTTGAGCTCCTCGATCGTGCCGCCGGGCTGGTCGCGGATGAGTGCGCCGCCAGGTGGATCACCGTGTCCACGCGTCGCATCGCGTGGCGGAGGGGCGAACGGGTCGCCGATGTCGCCGAGGAGAGTCTGGACGTCGACCCGGTGCTCGCCCAGCTTGCGGGGATCGCGGACGAGGGTGCGCACGTCGCGGCCCTCGGCGAGCAGGACGGGCAGGAGCTCTCCGCCGACCACGCCGGTTGCTCCCGTGAGCAGGATCACCGCGGCTGGAGCAGCCACCCATATGCCGCGCCCGCATCGGGCCGGCCTTCGTGCGCGGAGCGGCCCACTCACCTAAAATGTCGCGTCCCGGCGGCGCCCGATGGGCGCCGCAGTCGCAACCGCCACCCCGGGAAAGGAACAGGCGCCTCTGGCATACGTCATCGCGGAGCCCCTGCATGGTAGGCGAGAAGGACAACTCCTTGCGTAGAGGTCTGCTGCCCCGGCCGACTGCATCCATCCGACACCGGACGAGCCCGACTACGACGACGTCGAGCAGCTCTACATCGATCCCGACGAGTGCATCGACTGCGACGCCTGCGTCGAGGCCTGCCCTGTCGACGCGTGCTTCGCCGAGGACCAGCTCCCCGAGTGGGACGAAGTACACCGAGATCAACCTCGAGTACTACAAGTCGAAGGCGTAGCTGCCCCCGACTCTCTTGGTCGAGGCGGCTGCGAGCAGCTCCCGTCTGACCGAGCCGTCCGGACGATCGGCGCCGCCACCATCACCAGGTAGACGAGCAGCAGGAGGTTCCGGACCGCCAGTGGCCAGACGAAGCTGCCGGTGAGCGCATCGACCCCGTCGTAGTGCTGCAGCTCCGATCTGGGTGAGGCACGATCGCCGCGAGGGCAGGACCAGGTTCTGCCTTGCCGAGGCCCGTAGGCGCAGGCTGAGACCGGGAGCAGCCAGAGCAGGAACTGGGGCGAGAGGACCGGGGCGAAGACGACCGAGCACGGCGAGCAGCGCGCGTCGACCAGCTCGAAGTTGGTCGCCTCTCGAGCGCCATCCGGCCCCAGATCCAGCCAGAGGTAGCCGGCCGCGCCCGAGCACCACCGAGACCCAGCGGGCCGCAGTGGCGCCCGAGGCGCGAGATCTCGAAGCCACCGTGGCCTGTCACCGGTCGAGACGCCCGACGCGCCGATGACGTGCGCGACCTCGAACAGGCTCGCGCCGAGGCTTTCCACCTGAAGAGTGCGCGTCGCGTGTGGTAGCTGATCGCCGAGCCGAACTCGTCGCCCATCACGATCACCGCGGCCGCGCAGGCCAGGAGCGGGATCGCGCCGGCGACGATCACGCGTCGCAGGTTCCTCTCGCCACGCAGGAGCGCGGGTAGAGGAAGAGCGGGAATGCGCTTGATCGCACGCCTATCGGAGAGCAGTCCGGACCAGGTGGCGGAGCGGCGCGGTCGCGGGCGAGCACGGCGGCCAGCACGAAGAGGGTGGGCACAAGATCGGATCGATGCAGTGCCAGCGGCCCGTAGTCGATCACGGAGCGGTCGAGGACCACGCCGGAGAGCGACCACCACGCCCGACGGTGTAGACGCCGAGCGCGGAGAGCACGCGCTCCGCCTCGCCCAGGCAAGAGCCAGCGCGATCAGCACGGATGATCGCGAGGTCGAACGCGAGCATCTCCCACATGAATCCGTCGACGAAGCCCTGGGTTGAGTCGTCGAAGTACGCCGGGGCACGATCAGCACCGGCATCGGGAGCGGCGGGTACTCGATGCCGCTGGTCCCGGTAGGGCAGGCTCCCCGTCCTTGATGGCCTTGCGCCTGCGGCGCGAAGTCGTTGACCAGGATCGACGACCAGTCGCCCGATCGTCGGCACGAAGAGGGCTAGATGGAGAGCGCAGACGAGGACCGCGGCGGTCGCCCGCCAGCGGGCGGCCACGGCCCTACTGCACCATCGGCAGCTCGGTGCCGCTGATCCTGCCGCCGTTCGGCTGCGGCTGCGGCGGGCGACGCGCCTGCATCACCGGAAGCTCGACCGGCGTCGCGGCGACGATGCCGCGCGCGGCCTCGCGGATCGCCTGCGAGGCCGGGGCGTCGGGTTCGTCGAGCGACCAGCGGCGTGCCGTCGTCGGCGTGCTCGCGCAGCTCGCTCGGAGAGCGGCACCTTGCCGAGCAGCGGCACGTCGAGCTCGTCGGCGAGCAGCTGGCCGCCGCCCTCGCCGAAGATCGTGACGCGCTCGCCGTCGGGGTCGGTGAAGCCGGACATGTTCTCGATCACGCCGAGCATCTCGAGGTCGACCTTGGCGGCCATCTCGGCGGCCGCGCCGGGCGACCGCTCTGCGCCGCCGGCTGCGGCGTGGTGACGATCACGAACTTGGCCTGCGGCAGGAGCTGGGCGAGCGTCATCGAGACGTCGCCGGTGCCCGGGCGGCAGGTCGAGCAGCAGGTAGTCGAGCTCGCCCCAGGCGACGTCCTCGAGGAACTGCTGGATCGCCTTGTGGAGCATCGGGCCGCGCCAGACGACGGCCGCGTTCTCCTCGACGAAGAAGCCGATCGACATCACCTTGACCCCGCCGGCGCGATCGAGCGGCATGATCTTGCGCTCGGCGTTGACCTCCGGCTTGCGGTTGACGCCGAGCATGCGCGGGATCGAGTAGCCGTAGACGTCGCAGTCGAGCGCGCCCGGCCGGGTGGCCCTCGGCGCTGCAGCGCCGCGGCCAGGTTGGCGGTCATCGTCGACTTGCCGACGCCGCCCTTGCCGGAGGCGACGCAGATCACGTTCTTCACCTGGGCCAGCGCGCCCTCCGGCAGCTTGCCGCGGCCGAGCGTCTGCTGCAGGTCGCGCCTTCTCGCTCGTCGGAGAGGACGTCGAAGCCGACGCCGACCGCGGTGACGCCCTCGAGCTCGGCGACCTGCTGCGGCGACCGCCTGCTGGAAGTGGGAGCGGATCGGGCAGCCGGCGGTGGTCAGCGAGACGACGACCTCGACGCGGCCGTCGTCGCTGGATCTCGATCGAGCGCACCATGCCCAGCTCGACGATCGAACGCCGCAGCTCGGGGTCGATCACCTGGGTCGAGCTTCTCGGTTATCTGTTCGCTTGGTCGGCACGACGATCAAGTGTCAGGCGAGCACGCCCACGATGAAAACCGGGCCACAGGGGCCCGGTTTTCAGGGAGGAGAGGTTGCTGCATATCCGCGCCCGTCCTGACGGTGAGGCGGAACTTCTCCGGGCGCGCCACCTCTCGAGGCGGCCCGGGCTAAGCGACTAGACGCGCTCGCGACCTTCTTCACGGCAGCTCGTGTGCTTCACGGTAGGGGCTCGACGCGCTCCTTGACGACCGGCTCGCGTCCGGTAGACGGGCTCGACGCGCTCACGCGCCTTGCGCGCGCCTGGCCGATCGAGCTGATCGGTGACCTGGCGCCGGACGTCACCGCCCTTCGCCTCGGCCTTCTCGAGCTCGGCGGCGAGCGCTCTGCGCAGCGACTCGATCTCGCCCTTGCGCCCCTCGGAGTCGCGGAGGGTCTGGACCCGCTTCTGGAGCGTCGTCGATCTCCTGCGAGCGTGTCTCGGAGTTGGTCCACGTCTCGGCGGTGGTCCGGACGGTCTCGGCGACCGTCGGGGCCGGCGCCGATCGCGACGTCCACGGCCTGCAGGGCCTGCTCGGACGGCTTGCGGCCGGTTGGCTGCGTCGGCTTCAGTCTTGCTGGTCTGGGTCTGGGTCTTGGTGCTGCTGGTCTTGGTTGGCATTCTCGGCTCTTGATCCCTTCAGCGTTGCTTGCGTCGGACTCGTCGCTCTCGGCGAGTTCGGCAGGCTAGCACCGAAATACCACGTTTTTGGCGAACACACGTTCTTTACTCCCCGCCCCGGGGACCGGTTACAACGCTACCGGAAGAGGGCGAGCAATAAGTAACTG
>ERZ1370068.9554-contig-8324_pt1 | contig 31457 bp, 28 predicted proteins | sample MGYA00561227_ERZ1370068 | MGnify/ENA primary metagenome ERZ1370068 (study PRJEB38410, sample SAMEA6850437) | metagenome | study: Metagenomic assessment of the ecological functions of the soil: analysis of the soil microbiota associated with the...
CCCGAGCCGAGCATTCGAGCGCAGCGCGATCCCAGCCCGCGAGGTTGGCTGCCGCCTCGTACGTGCTTCTGCAGGAACTCGAGAAGCAATGCATCGGGATCGGCGGCCGTCCGCACCGCGTCGTAGCGGCAGCAGGAACTCGCCGAGTTCCTGACTGAAGAAGGCGGCGGCCGGCCGCACGCGCGATTTGCCGAAAGCCATCCGGCGTCGGATAGGCGTACGAGTAGAATGCCGCATAGTCGATTGCACCGCCGCCCGGCCAAAAGCCGGCGCTGCTCACCTCGTGCGAATAGGCTTCTCGCGGTGACCGCGTCCGGGAGGTGCGGATGCCGCCCGGATGGCAGCGGTGCGCGTCGGCCTGAGAAGCGGTCACCGCGAAGTCGAAGCTTCCCCAGAAGAAATGCACCGGGCTCGCCCTGCCGATAAAGCCGGTGCGGAACAGCTTAAATACGCGGTCGCATTGCAGCAGCACGCGCCAGAACCGTTGGGCGTAATCCGCGTCGTATGCGGCATGCACACGATCCTCGCTAAAGCGGATCGGGTCCGCCAGCTCGTTGGCGTCTCGTCGATGTCGACGTGGACTCCGGCCTCCGCCAAGGCAGCCTTGATGGCAGTGAAAACTCGGCGACTCGGCTGCGCGCGCAACGGAACCTTCAGCTGCCGTCCGTCGCTGGTATCGACCTCGCTCGCGTCGACGACGACCTTCGACCCTGCGCGCGCTTCCTTTCGCTCGTCACGAGCGGCCCCAGCGCGTTCACGATTACCACCGACCCCGGCGTCGCGAGTCCCGGGGCGGGCGTGCCGAACGTCGCCGGGCGGTTCCTGATTCCGACCCTCTCTTCTCCAGCCTCGACGACGTGGGCTGACGCTCTCCGACCTGGCGCGCTCGAACGTGACCGGAACCTTCACGCCGAACGGGGCCGCCCGCCCCTACAGCCCTACCGTCTCGAATCGAGCTTCTCGAGATCGACGGCGGCGCGCCGCTCGGACTGACTTCGGTGAACCTGTTACCGCCATCCCCAGAGCCGTCGACGGCGCTGCTCGCCGCTGCTCGGCGCGGCTCGGGCTGCGCGCGGCATGCCCGACGCCAGGAGGTGTCGCGATGAATCGAGCGCTTCGTCTCCGTCACGCTGGCGCTCGCGGCGCTCCACGGCGCTCGGCGCGACGACCTGGAGCTGTCCGAACGTCGGCTTCGTCGATAGCAACTACATCATCGAGCCTGGCTACGTCGAGGCCGGCACACTCCGGGCGCCGAAGCCCCGCCGCCCCGCCCGGATCGAGCAGATCCCTCGGCGCGCGCGGATCCCAACCGCATCAGCGATGCGTGCGCGCACGCACCTCGAGCGCCCGGACGCGCCGCCCCGCGCACGATCCTGATCCTGGTGCCGGGCTTCCTCTCCGGCGCCTCCTTCTTCCTCCCGCTCGCGGAGCAGCTCGTCGCCAAGTTCAACGGCAATCTCGAGGCCCGGGTGATCGAGCGCCGGCCAGAACCAGCTCGAGGATCGCCGCGGCAGCAATTACGTGCTCGCGCACAACGTGAGCGCGCAGTCCGTGCTCGACGGCTTCCAGTTCTACTTCCCGGACGTCGACGCCGCGCCGACCGCGGAAACTTCAAAGGGCCCCGAAGTCCTGACGTCGACCAGGATGGCATCATCGATCCGCCCTTCACGCTGCCGGACGCCTTCGGAACGCAGCGCTCCTACGTGCTGCTCACGCAGGACGACCCGCGCTTCACGGCGCATTGGGGCGTCGACACCGACGTGCGCGGTGGAGAGATCCCCGATCGAGCAGGCGCGCGCGGTCGCGAAGGCCCGGACGGCCTGGCGCTGTTCGGCGGTCACTCCGCTCGGCACGAGCCGGGCGGGAATCTTCGCGGCCTAACGATGATTTCGATCCGGGCCCGGGCTGCCAGACGCTGCTCATTATCGAAAATCGGACGGCCTGCTGCTGCTCGAAGGCGGCGGCCCCGCGCCGATACGAAAGCGCAAAACGTGCGCTGACACGCCTCGCCGCACAGTACCGAGGCCAAGATCGGCGGTCGCTCACGCAGCGCGGGCGTGGCCCGACGTCTATCTCCCAGCAACCTCAACCCTTCGGACCCGTCAAGCGCATGCCCGGGGCCGGCCCTGCTCGGGCCGGTCGGCGCGCTCGCCGGACTCGCGGGCTTCTTCCGCGGTTCCGGCCCGCCGTCGCAGCACACCTCGATCTTCGGCACGGGACTCTTCTCGCTCTTCTTCCAGGCGCCCGCCAACAATCGCTCCGTCGTCGGCTTTCTTCATCGACGACGATTTCAGGTGATCGACGCCTTCCGCGCCTCCGTCGGCTTCAGCGACGACGGCCCGAACGGCTTTCTCGCCGGCGTGCTGGTGGCCCAGAGCAACGGTGGGCTGCGCCAGTGGAAGGAGTTCAACGACCGACGCTGCCGGCGTGTTCGGCTGCGCCGCCGTGCGATCCGGCCGGGCGCGACGCCCGCGAACCCCGACCGGTGTCGCGTGCGCGATCGTCGACAACGGCCCGCCGCGCGGCAGTCGAACGCGAGGTCACGGATCTGCACGCAGATCATCCCGCCCAGTTCTTCCCGGACAACGCCGAGGAGTGGTACTCACCTGTCCGGCCGCCCGACTCTCGATTTTCAATATGGCCGCGATTCGAGCGTGCTCGGCGACGAGCCTGCTCGCGATCACCCAGAACGCCAACATGAACGTGCCGGTGCTCGCGATCGGCGGCAGCAACGGCCTCGCGTTCCAGCCGAGCAGCTTCGCGAGCTACCTCGGCCTGATCGCGACCCCGCGCAGTGGAAGCAGGTGGCGATCATTCCCGGCCTACGCCCACCTCGACCTGATCACGGCCGACTGCACAACGACGCGGGTGCCGATCATCACGGATTGGGTGAACCGCGTGCAGCAGAAGAAGCTGCTCGAGCACTTCTCAGCTCAGCATCGTTCTTGGCGCTTCGCCTCTGCGACGAAAATGTTCCCGCGACGCGGTAGGCGTTCGCGAGCAGCGTGAGCCGTCGGGTTGTAGCCGCCGGCGGTCGGGAGCAGCCCCCGTCGACCACCCAGAGATTCGGAACGTCGTGCGCGCGGCAGAAGGGGTCGAGCACCGACTTCTGCGGGGTCGGCGCCCATGCGGCAGGTGCCGTGCGCATTGCGCGCGCCCCGCGCATCGCCGTCTTCGCGTCGATCTGCGTGGAGGCCGGGCAGCAGGATCCGCCAGCTCGAGGCCGGCTTGCAGGCTTGCGCGAGCCCTCGATCTGCCGCGCGAACCAGGCGTTCATCGCGATGTCGTTCGCGGTGCTGGCGGTGCGTGATGCGCGCGACCGGGAGGCCCTGCGCGTCCTTCACGTCGGGGTCGAGATCGACGCGGTTCTCCGCCATCGGCAGATCCTCGAGGATGCTCCCGATCGTGATCGCGCGCGGAAACTCGCGCAGGTAGCGCTTGAGCGGCGCTCCCCAGCCGCGCGCGAGCCCGGGATCGCCCGCGCCCGTCAGCGCATAGGCCGATCGGGAGCCGCGTGAAGGAGTTGATCTCGGCCACCACGCCGCCGCGCGGATGAAGCCGCGCTTGGGATCGCTCGCGTGCCAGTCGTCGATCGCGCGATAGACCTCGATGCCGGCGACGCCGAGAGCTGGCTCATCCATCACCGAGGCGTGCCGCCGGCGTGGTGGTGGAAGGTCAGGTGCCGGCCGACGAGCGCCGCTCGAGGCTGGCAAGTCCATCTGGAAACTTCCCGGAGCGCGCGAGCAGCAGCAGGTGCGGCGAGCCCATCGCGCCGTCACGCCACGACGACGTGGACGCGCGCGCACCTCCTGCTCGTGGCCCTGCCCGTCGAGATAGCGCGCCCCGCGCACGCGGCCGTCGGGGCCAGCGGCAGCTCGAACACGCGCGCCGGCGCGCGCAGATCGAGCCGTCCGCTGGCGAGCGCGCGCGGAATGCAGACAGACAACGAAGTTGCCTTCCGCATGGATCATGCAGCCGAAGCCCTGACACGCGCCGCCCCAGGTGCAGCCGGCACGTCCGTTGTAAGGCTGCGGGTTGATCGCGATCGGCACCGGAAACGGATGCAGCCCGGCGCGCTTCGCGCCGCGCTCGAAGACGAGGCTCGAGAGCCGCGGTGGATGCGGCGGGTTCGGATACGGCCCCGAGCGCGGCGGCGTGAACGGGTTCGCGCCGGCAAGCCCCGAGACGCCGAACTCGCGCTCGGCCCGCGCATAAAAAGGCTCGAGCTCCGCGTACGAGACCGGCCAGTCCGGCGAGCGCCGCTCCCGGCCACCGCGCCCTCGCTCGCAGAGCACGCGGAAATCATCCCCGCGAAAGCGCCATGACCAGCCCGACCAGCGCGTCATGGTGCCGCCCACCGCGTGCGCCACGGTGTTGTAGCGGCCGGGCACGGCGCGCTCGTTCGCATCGAGCCGATAGCTCTCGAGCAGATCCGGGCGCGAAGAGCTCGTCGCGCACGACGATCTCGAGCTCGTCGTCTGTGAAGCTCGCGGGGGCAGGTTCGGCCCGCGCTGCAGCGCCACCACGTCGAAGCCCGCGCGCGTGAGCTCGTCGAGCATCACCCCGCCGCCCGCGCCCGTGCCGATGATGCAGACATCGAAGTCGCGCCGCACGCCGGCATGGTCCACCGCCGGGCGCGATCTGAAAGGGGCGAGCCGGGGGGACGCGGGCTCGCTTACGGGGCGAGCGGAACGACGCCCGGAAGCCCGAGCACCGCCGTGCCGGGCCGGAACTGCTGGAGCAGGGCCGAGCCCATCATCGCATTCACGGTCAAGCCCGCGCCCGCAGCCATAGGAGCTGGCGAAGTGACCGCGGCCGGCCGGCCCCAGCTCAGGTTGAGCTGCATGCCGGACGCAGCAACGGAGACGCTGGCAGCCGACGCGCTCTGCGACGCAAGCGGCGGCGTGAGAGCCACGGGCCCCCAAGGATCAGGATGATCACGAAGGTCGAGCCGTTGCCATGCGAGCCCGTCGTGACAGCCAGCGGGACAGCGTTGACGTTCTGGTCGCGAGCAGGCTCGAGCAGCTGGCGGTAGAGAGCGGCAGCCTCCGTGTCGACGACGGTGGTTCCGCCGACACCGAACAGCTTGTACTGGAGCTCGGCTCGGTACCTCTCGCCGAGCCCGCCCGCCCGTCGGGTGAGACTGCGCAGCCGCAGCGATCCGCCTGTGCACTGGGGCGAAGTCGGCGACAGCGCGAGAGCTCGCGGCGTCCACGCTCGCGTCGTAGCGCCCGCGGAGCGTAAAGTCGCAGGGTCGTGTCGTCGCCGAACAGGATCTCGCGCGCTGCCGCCGAGCGAGCTGCCGGCGAGCAGCTCGACGTCGAGCCTGAGCGTCCAGTGGCCGTCGTTCCAGGGGATGGGGCCCGCCGAAGATTGGGACGGCGTGCACGCGAGGCCCTCGTAGCAGACGCTTTGCGTCCAGGCGCCGTTCAGATGCCGCCGGCATCCACTTGTCCGTCGAACGTCAGATCCACGTTCGTCGCCAGCACAGCGCCGCCTCGACTCGCCGAGCCGCGCGAGGGGCACCTGGAAGGAGACGCGCGTGATGCCGCTGCGGTTGTCGCCGCGCTGCGCTCCTTGATCGGCCCCTCGACGGCGATGCGGTTGCCGGCGAGCAGGCCGGTGAAGGAGACGTAGCCGCCGAGCTTCCCCTGCCATCGACGGTCAGTCGGAAGCTACAGGCTTCGACGACATCGAAGTTCTGACCGAAGCTCGCGCAGAAGCCGTCGGCATCCTCGTGCGTATCCTCGCCGCCCCCCATCCAGAGCGAATTCACCCCGCCGAGCTCGAACTCGAAGCTCCCGATCGGGATGTCGGCCAACGCGAGGACGGGCGCGATCAGCACGCCAAGGGCGGTCGCCCATGCGGCCAGTCCGGGCGCGGGGGCGGGCATCGACAGGCTCCTGGGAGAGTTCTAACACGCTTGCGCATCTGCAGGCAAGCGCCTTCGAATCGCTGCCCACTCTGCTCCGTGCCATCTCCGCCCCATCAAAGTTCGCTGACGATCGACATCACCTTCCAAGGCACAACCGAGGCGCGGCGCAGGCCGAAACACGATCCACGGTGTTCAGTGCAGAGACTCTTGCGGGAATCTCACGGGCATACCCGGGTAGATCTGGTAGTCCGAGTTTTCGTCGAGAATCGATTATGTAGCGAACGTATTTCTCAAAGTTTTCTTGTGATGCTTCATGCGCATGAATCATGTCGAGCCACAGCGTGTCCCATGCCGGACGCCTCCCGGAGGCTTTACGCCCGAAAGCTCGTCGTGAAGATAGTGATCTACGACGTGGGTGAATTGCCACCAATTGTCCGGAGAGTCCGGTGCGATCACGACCCCTCCCGCATGGGGGCTCCCTCTCGATTCGGTCTCATTGGAACAGACGACGCCAATTTGCGTCGACATCACGGCGATGAGAATGGCGCGATGCAAGAGTCTCTTCACGGGTCCGTACTCGTGTTCGCGGGGAAACCTCGAATGGCGTCACGCTGCTCGCAATTGGTCGTCCCCCCAACCTCCCACCGCGCGACGCACGCGTTAGTCGATTGGATGGCCCCTCATCCAAGTCGATCGCATGTACTTCTACCAGAGTCAATGCACCATCCACGTCCCTTACGACAAACCAGAAGTCGGCTCCTCCGCAAAGCTGACGGTGCGTGAACGCTGGATGCGAGTAGTCACATCCGTGAGTGATGACTTGGGCCGCTCATTCGACTGGAGTACGCCGCCAATTCGTCGAGTGCCCGCTTCGTCGCGTTCTGGTCTCAGTGAAGGCGATTTTGTTGTATTCATCGACAGCCTTTGACCACAAACTGCATCGACCTCACTGGTGTCCCGTCGGCACCCCGCAATGAACACTACGCTTATGATGATCAGGAGAATGAATCCTCCCTTCACCGCAATACATCTCGATCTTCTCGCCCCACCCACAGGGCTGGTGGCCGCGAGGTGTTCGCCAAATCGAAGAACTACGGGGCGGGCGGAGTGACTGCGCTCAGGACGAGGTTCGTGGGCGTGGAAGCCGGGAACTGGAACAGAACCGAGCTCGTCACCGTCCCAGGATCGTGTCCGCGCCCGCCCCCGCAGATGCAGGCGGTGCGCCGGCGCCTTGCTGAGCCGAGACCAGGTTGAGAATCGTGTTCCACTCGGCAGCGGCGATCTCGGAGGCCGAGGTGCTGCTCGATGCGGTTGGCTGAGGGAGAGAGCGCGGGCGGCATCTGGATGATGGTCATCACCATGCTCACGCCGCTGCTGCTCGAGCTCGTCTGCGACGGCAACGGGTTGGTTGATCGGGTCGTGGTAGTAGGCGCCCAACACCCGGTAGAGAGCGGTGATGCCCGTCTCGACGACGGTGGTTCCACTGACACCGAACAGCTTGTACCGCACGCTCACGTACGCCTCGCCGAGCCCCCGTCCCGTTTGGTGAGATTTTGCAGCCGCAGCGACCTCGCTCCTCGCACTGCGGCGAGACCGCAGAGAGCGCGAGGCTCGCCGTGTCCTTCATCGCGTTGTAGCGGCCACGGATCGTGAAGTCGCAGTTCGTGTCGTCGCCGAATCGGATCTGCGCGACACCGCCGCGATGCGTGCCGCCGAGATGCTCGACGTCGAGCGCGAGCGTCCAGTGGCCGTTGCTCCAGGTGGCGGGTCCCGCGGAGACTCGGGACGGCTTGCACGGGGAAGCCCTCGTAGCAGACGGTCTGCGTGCGGGTGCCGCCCAGCGCACCGCCCGCATCCAGTTGCATCGTCACGCAAACGTCGCGCCTCGTACTAAACTGGCGCTGCCCGGCTCGCCGAGCCCGCGAGGCGGATCTGAAGAGCGCTCGCGTGATCCCGCTGCGGTTGTCGCCGCGCTGCGATCCCTTGATCGGCCCTCGATGGCGATCCGGTGCCGCCCAGCCAGCCGGTGAACGCGGCGTGGCCGTCGATCTTCCCGCGGCCATCACGACGTAGAGTCCAGTGCAATCGCGGGATTCGACGACGTCGAAGCTCTGACCGAAGCTCGCGCAGAAGCCGTCGGCGTCCTGAGCGTATCCTCGCCGCCCCCATCCAGAGCGAATTCACCCGCCGAGCTCGAACTCGGGAAGCTCCTGATCGGGATCCCGGCCGACGCAGGTCGGGCGCGATCAGCATGCCAAGGGCGGTCGCCCATGCGGCCAGTCGGGCGCGGGGCAGCATCGACACACTCCCAGAGGCTTCTAGCTACGAACGCACGTTGGCACGTGCAAGCCTGCGTCCGGCTCGGACAGGCACGGCTCGCGGGCGTTTTTCGGCCCACGCGGGGTGCGGTCGCTCGTTCCCAAAGTCGGACGGCACTGGGCTCGCGCAGCGCGTTGCCGCCACGCGAGCGCTCGACAGGGATGGTGCATGCTGAAGGTTGACGGCGCTGCTGCTCGCCGCAGGATCTCACCCGCGCGGGGGCGAGGCGAAGCGGCTCGAGGAGCTCGGCTACGACGGCGGCTTCACCTTCGAGGGGCCGCACGATCCCTTCTTTCCGCTGGTGCTGGCGGCCCGTGAGACCACCGAAGCTCGAGCGCGACGCGCGGCGATCGCGATCGCCTTCGCGCGCACGCCGATGCTGCTCGCGACGCTCGGCAACGATCTGCAGGCGCTCTCGCAGGGGCGCTTCATCCTCGGCCTCGGCTCGCAGGTTCGCGCCCCACATCGAGCGGCGCTTCTCGATGCCGTGGTCGCAGCCGGCGGCGCGCATGCGCGAGCTCGATGCTCGCGATCCGCGCGATCTGGCGCTGCTGGAACGAGGGCGAGCAAGCTCGATTTCCGCGGCGAGTTCTACACGCACACGCTGATGACGCCGTTCTTCGACCCGGGGCCGAACCCGCACGGCAGCCCGCGCGATCTTCGTCGCCGGCGTCGGTCCGCAGATGACCGAGGCGGCGGGCGAGGCGTGCGGACGGCTTCTTCGTGCCACCCCTTCAACACGCCCGAGTCCGTGCGCGACGTGACGCTGCCGGCGCGCTCGAGCGCGGCTCACGCGCGCGGGGCAGCGCTCGCCAGGGATCTCAGATCTCGCACCAGCTGCTGATCGTGACCGGCGATCACCGACGGAGCTCGAGCGGGCGCGCGCCGCCTGCGTGCGGGCGCAGATCGCCTTCTACGCCTCGACGCCGGCCTATCGCGCTGGTGCTCGAATCGCGCGGCTGGGGAGGCGCTGCAGCCGGAGCTGAACACGCTCTCGAAGCGCGGGAGCTGGAAGGAGATGGCGCGGCTCGTCTCCGACGAGATGCTCGAGGCGATCGCGCGTGTGTGCGCCCCGGGCGGGCTCGCGGCGAAGCTCGCCGAGCGAACGCGCGGCGTCGCCGATCGCGTGAGCCTGGTGGCGCCGTGGCGCCGGATCCGGAACGCTTGAGCGAGATCGTGCGCGCGCTGCGCGGCGCTGAGGCCTGCTGCCAGGACTCAGCTCGGGGCGGCGTACGTGCGCCCGCGAAGCTCAGTCTCTTGAGCGCGAGCTGTCCCTTCGGCTCGAACAGATCCGCGGGAACCACGAGCTCCCCGTCACGCATCTCGATGACCCAGGATCGCGTAGGCTGCCGAGCATGCGCGCGGCGCCGCCCGTGTACCAGCCCAGCCGCCGCGGCCCGGCATAGCCCGGGCCGAAATAGACGTCGGCAGGTTGCTGATGCGGCGACACTCCGTAGCGATCGAGCAGCCCGAGGCGCAGCTCGCCGAGCGGAGATCTTGATCCAGATCTCGACGGCCCGGGGCCGCAGGCGCGCGGCTTCGTCGCGCTGGCCCTCGGCCTCTGCGAGGCTCGCGAGCCGCACGAGCGCGTCGATCAGCCAGGACACGCCGTGCGTGTATTGGCCGCCGTTCTCGCGCACTCCCGGCGGATATTCTCCGATGCGGCCCGGATCCGGCCGCGAGCCCGCATGGAAGGGCGGCGCGAGCAGCAGCACGAGATCGTCTCGCTCGAGCTGGTGCAGCGCATTCTCGACCGCCGTCCGTCCCTGCTCGAAACCGACGGCTCCCGCGAGAGCACGGTCCAGGCCGACGTGAGCGCATCCGCGAAGACCGAGCTCTTCGCCGGCGTCGGTGGTGGCGCGCACGAAGCGCTCGCCCCGCCACTCCGCCCGCGAGCTGCGGTGCGCAGCCGGCTCCGCCTCGGCGCGGTCGGCATCGCCCGCGCGCAGGGCCGCCGCGCTGGTCGGCCAGCTCCGCGAAGGAGACGAGCACGTCGTGCAGGAAGAAGCCGAGCCAGACGCTCTCGCCGCGCCCCTTGCTGCCGGCGCGGTCGAGCCGCGTCGTTCCGTCGCTCCCCCAGCAGGAGGCAGGCCGTGACTTCCCATCTGCGCGAGGGTTCGTGCGATCGCGCGCCGGCAATGCTCATACACGGAAGCGCTGTCGCGCGAGAGCCGCGGGCACGACCAGCCGCCCATCCGCGCCGCGCGGCGGCCCGGGCCTTCGAGGAACGGCACCTCCTCGTCGAGCAGCAGTGCGGTCCTCGGTCGCGCGCACGTAGCGCGCGCGACCGCATCAGGGAGCCACAGGTGCACGTCCGAGGCACGGCTGCGCGCGCCGAGGCCGGTCGCGCCGAGCTTCGAGGGATGCCACCAGCCGAGCACGTCGCCCTCGAGGAACTGCTGCCCGGCGTGGAGCAGGATCTGGCGGCGTGCGAGCGCCGCGGTGTCGTGAAACAAAATCGGGAGCGTCCTGGAGCTGATCGCGAAAGCCGAAGGCGCCGCTGCGCTGCTCGGATCCGGCGCGCGCCCACAGCCGCGACGCCTGCACCTGATACGGGAGCCAGTCGTTCACCAGGCGATCGAGATCCGGGAGGTTGCTCTCGATGCGCAGCGTCGCGAGCCGCTCCGCCCACCACTGACGCGTCGCGCGAGCGCTTCTGCTCCGCCGCCGGGAGCTGGGCGGCGATCAGCTGGCGCGCGTGCTCGACGCTGCGAGCCTGCCCGAGCACGATGCGGACCGTCGCGGCGGCGCCGGCCGGCACCTCGATCTCGCCCGCGAAGCTCGCGATCCGGATCCCGTCGTCCGGGGCGTCGACGTCAGGAGCGCCGCGCTCGACGAAGAACGGGTTCGCGAGATCGCGGCCCGACGCCACCGACGAAGCGCGCGCGCACGCACTCGCTCTTCGCGTTCGCGAGGCTCGTCGCGACGAAAGCCACGCCCGCCACGAAGTCGTTGGCGGGTTCGAGAAAGAAGAGCGCGTCCTCTGAAGACGCGGCCTCCACGGCGAGCCTTCCGCGGCTGTCGAGCGGCACCTCGGCCAGCACCATCTCGAAGTAGGCCGCCACGCGGCAGCGCGACGCCTGCGCGCCGCGATTCTCGATGCGCAGCAGCCGCAGCTCGACGGGGGCGTCGGGAACCACGCAGACTTCGAGCTCCGCGCGCAGATCGCCGCAGACTTGCCGAAACGTCGCGTAGCCGCGCCCGAAATGGATCTCGCGCGGGCCGCCCGCTTTGCGGGAAGACGATCGACGCCTGCGGATCGGCGAGCGGCACCAGATAGACTGCGCGTCCGGCGGCGCGCCGCGCACCGTGTCGAGCGTGAATGGCGTGAGCGCGTTCTTCTGCGCATTGCCCGCGAAGGAGAAGATCGCGCCGTCCGTGTTCACGATCGCGCCATGACCGAACGGGCTCGCGATCACGTGCAGAACGGCCGCGGCGTCTCCGCGTGGATCTGCAGCTCGCTCCCGTCGGCTGGAGAACGCGTAGGGCGGCTCGGAAGCGGAGCCGCCTGCGCGCGTCGTCGAAGACGCTCGCGTGCGGGAGAAGGCGGGGGCGAGCGGTCGCGTCGGGAACGGCGATCCTGAGGTGGCGCGCGATCAGCGCCGGCGCCTCGCGCTCGTCTTCCACCCAGCCGTCGATGAACTCGATCGTGGCGCTGCCGCGCGGCGCGGAGCGTGACCCTGACGCGCAGGCTCGCGCACGGATCGAAGGTGTGGAGCAGCCCTTCGTCGGCCGGCGCGCGCGCGCGACCCTCCGCGAGCGAGCGCGGCTCGCGCAGCGCTGCCGCTGCCGATAGCGCTGCCGCGAGTCCTCGTAGCCGGTGAGGCGCACGCCGGGGTCGCGGCCGGCGCGCACGGCATGGAACGCGACCGGCCGCTGGTCGGCGCGCCGGCGCGCGCCGTGCATCCGGCGATCGTGCGCAAGAATGGCGCCCAGCGGCGCCACGAAGCGCGTGCCCACGTAGAGAGCGGAGAGCTGCGGATGGCGCCGCTGGGCGTCCGCCACGTCGAGCGCCGCAGCTCCTGGTAGCTCGTGAGCTCGATCCGGCGCGGAAGCTCTCCCAGGTTCTCGAGCCGGATCCGCCAGCGCGCGACGGGATCCGTCGCGTCGATCTCGATCTCGGCTTGCGCGCGCACGCCGCAGAACGAATTGACGATGCGCAGCTGCGACGTCGTCGGCTGCGTGACGGCGTAGTCGGCGCCCACGCGCCGCAGCGGCTGCGCCGCGAGCGACCAGCTGCGCGTCTCGAGCGCCCCCTTCGCCGCGAGATCACGCAGGTAGAAGGAAACTCCCGCGCAGCGAGAGGGGATCGTCGGGCCGGCGCGTGAGATCGATCTCGCGGCTGCCGTGCGCGCTGCTCATGACGCGGCTGAAGCCGAGCCCCTCGCGTGTGAGCTCGAGCGTGTAGCTGCCGTTTTCGAGCACGAAATCGCTCTCGCGCGCCGGGGCGAGATCCGCGTGCGCCGCGGGCGGAGCCGCGCGCGGCGCCGCCGGATCGTCTCGCGCACGAGGACCAGCGCGAGCGAGAGCCCCATCGCGATCGCAGCGACCGTGTAGCCGAGCAGCACGCTCGCCACCGGCGCCGAAAGCGACGCGTTCGGAGGCGCGCACCGCCTCGGCGCCGTTCCACGCGTAATCCCAATCCGCGCCGCGTGGAATGTAGAGGGATCAGCAGCGGCCCCCAGGTGGCGAAGCGGCGGATGCCCTCCGGAATCACCCGCGCGCGCGACCCATGGCCGACGAAGCGGCGCGGCCGTCTCGTCGAGCGCGTCGCCGCCGACGAAGGAGAGGTTCACGAGCGTTGCGACGCGCGGGCCCATGTGATCGAACCACACGAGCACGCGCAGCCAATCGTACGCGAGCAGGCCGAGGAAGACCTCGAGGCTCCAGCGCCGGAAATCGCCCGGATCGAGCCACAGCGCGTGCAGCGTCGCGATCGTGCTGCGCACGGCGCCGTCCTGGTCGTACCAGGTGGGCTCCGGGAGAGTCTCAAAGAGTAGATGACGGGCGCCATCCAGAGGCCCCAGCGCTGTACGCGCAGCGCCTGCTCTCCCACGCCGACGAGTCCGCCCGCCGTGAAGAGGCCGCGCAGCGTGCGCCACGCTTCGCTCGAGCAGCGCCGTCAGCAGCACGAGAATTCACGCTGAACAGCGGCGCCGCGAGCGACCAGCCGATCACACCCGACAAAGACTCGACGAAGAAGAGCTTCACGCCGCCCGAGGCAGCGCCGAGATCGATGGCGCCCCATTTGCTGAACAAGCGGATAGATGACGTAGCGAGCGGTGCCGACGGACGAAGCCGGGACGACCCCCGCATAGAGCCCGAACTTGCGGATCACGACCTCGAGCTGAGACGCATCGAGATACCAGCCGAGCGCGGCGCCGACGCCCCCGCCGAGCAGCGCGCCGAGTGTGTAGACGCGCCACGCGCGCGCAGACGCTGGCGCCGGCCGCGCCCGATCGAGAGGACGTCGCAGACGAGATCCACCCCGCGTATGCCGCGGCGCCGACCAGCAGGCCGAAGCCCGTGCGCTCGGCATCGGAGAGCGAAGGCAGCGCCCAGGCCGCCGCGAGGCCGAGCCCGGCTCCGACCACCAGGCCGCGCAGGACGTTCACCGGGTCGAGCGCGTTCGCCGAGGAGGCGCCGGAAGAACGGCGGGCTCCCGTCGAAGCCTCGACGACGGTGCGCGCCAGCGCGAAGAGCAGTCCGCCCGCGAGCGCGACACCGAATAGCGGCGCGGCGCGCAGCCAGGCATCCACCCCGGGCAACGCAAGGCACAGCGCGATGCCCTGGATCAACGCCATGAAGAAGCCGCCGAACACGGCGCCCCGCACGAGGCCTTCGCCCGCGTGGTGGTAGGCCGCCCGCCGCGTCGGGCGGCGTCCGCGCAGCGCATCGAGCAGCGCCCCGGTGACGAGGTGCGTCTGCACCCACAGGCCCGCCTGCGCGAGCGCCGCCCCCACCACCGCGAACCGCTCGCCACGCGACGCCCCGATCGCGAGCGTGCCGGGGTTGGTCGCCAGGTCCGCGATCGCCGGCGACGCCGCCGCGTACGCGGCGCATGCGAGCAGCAGCACGTGAAGCGAGAAACCGCGCGTGAGGCGGCCGTCCTTGACGAGGCCGATCCCGATGAAGACCGCCGCGTTGAACACCGCGAGCACGAACGTGCGCCCGAGGAACAAGCTCGCCCACGGGGCGGTCTCGGCGCCGAGCGCGAGCGTGTGGCCGATCGCGACGATCAGATCCGGCGACGTGAGTGATCCAGAGCCAGTTGAACGCAAACGGGATCGCCAGCATGGCGAGGCCGCCGATCGGCGTGAGCAGGCGCCGGCTGCGTGCGAGCGCCCACGCGCTCGCGGCGAGATATAGAGATGCCGCCGCGATGGCGCCGAAGGGGCTCAGCGCGAGCAGATCACCCGCGACCGCGGGCGGATGCCAGACCGGGAGCTGCGGATGGCTCGCATGCGCCAGCAGGCCGAGGCTGACGGCGCCCTGGAGCAGGGCGAAGAGGCGCGGCCCGCCGGCGTTCGATGCGCCAGCCGCGGCGCGAGCTGCCTCGGTCCCTCCCATGCGACCCCCGCTATCAAAAAGTGTACTGGAAGATCAGATAGCCGAAGTTGGTGTCCCTTCCTCGTCCGGATTCGTCGATGAAGCCCGCCGCGGAAGTAGTGGCTGTAGCCGCCCAGCAACGCCGTGTGGACATCGAGCTGGTAGCGCAGCAGCAGATCGATCTCGGCGCCGAGCCAGGAAGAGCTTCCCGCCGGAGCCGGACGGCTCACGGCGCCGGTGGCCGAGTAGAGCGCGTCGTTGGTCTCCGCACGCCAGAAGTGGTGCCCGTAGAGGGTCGCGGTCAGGGCCGGCAGCGGCCGCAGCACGACGCCGAGCTGAGCGTCGACCGCGTTCTGGCGACCGCGATCGCATCGATCCAGCCGTAATACTGGTGCGAGAGCGGGAAGAGCTGGTTGAAGGTCTGGACGTCGCCGCCCGGGCTCTCGTCGCCGCTCGCCCAGTCGAAGCCCAACGAAGAAGCGCGCGGCGAGATCGCGAGCTCTTCGAACCACCAGCCGACCTGCGACGCCACCATGCAGGCGTTCACGTCGCCGGATCCGACCTCGCCGAGCTGGTAGGCGCCCTCGACGTCGAAGTCGAGGGCCGTTCCGGGCAGCACGCCGGAAGATGGGCGCGCGCCGAGCGTCTGGCGCTTCTCGTCGCCGGTCGTGCCGTTCCAGGTCGCGTTCCCGTGCTCGAAGCCGAGCCAGTAGAGGTCGCTTCGGATCTCCTTGCCCAGGAGGAAGCCGGTGGCGTAGAGGCCGTAGAAGAAGGTCGTCCTTCGACCACCAGTCTGTTCACGGAGCAGCGGTTGACCTGCACCGGCCGCAGCCAGAAGCCGGTCGTCTGCCAGCCTGCCCATCGAGACGATTGCCGACGCACCGTCGAAAGTGCGGCGCGTGTTGGACCAGTCGAGCGGGCTCACCAGACGCTGCGCGCCGAAGGCCATCTCCTGGCGCCCGCCGCGCAGCGTCAGGCTGGGCGCCAGCGAAGGGCGGGAAGATCACGTCGGCGAAGCCGTTCTGAGGTCCGCCTGGTCGACGTCGCCCTTGCGGTTGCCGCCCGGAAGGTCGCGGCCCGGGGTCACGAGCGAGCTCTTGCCCTGCACGAACAGGCGCAGCCACGGCGTCACGTGCAGGTCGGTGTGGACCAGGCAGCCGTGTGAGCAGGAAGGTGTCGTCGTGCTCCTCGCCGGGCGGAGCCGCCGAACCCGAACTCGTCCCAGATCTCGATCCGCCTCGCGCAGCTGCGCGCCGAAGGAGACCGTAAGGCCGAGCCCGACTCGGTGAGCGGATGTACTTCACCGGGTCGAAGAAATCGCCGCCTGCGCGCGTCCTCGCCTGGCTGGCGAGCACGCTCCAGTTCTCGTCGTAGCGCAGATCGAGATAGCGCGGGCGAGCGGGCGGGGCGCGGCATCCGCGTGCGCGCTGCCGGCGAGCAGTGCTGCCACCACCGCGGGAGCAGCGCGATACGGTATGAGCGCATGATCGGATTCCTGCCTCGCGCGGACATACAGCCAGCCGCCGCGCGCGATGCTGCGGAGCCGGACTTCTCTGCGCGCGGCGTAGTCGTCCCGTTGCTGCTGCGGCTAGCCAGCGGCTTCGCGCGCGAGCCCGCGCGAGCCGAGCCGGCGGCGACGCTCGTGCGCGGCAGCGTTCACGCGTGCTGGAGCGCCCTCGGCTCTCCGGGCTGCGCGAGCGCGACGACCGCAGCGGGGTCGTCGTCTACCTGACGGGCTTCACGCAGCCAGGGCCCGCGGCGCCTGCGACGCTCGGCCAGCGCGACGAGCGGTTCGTGCCCAAGCTGCCGCCGATCGTGGCCGGTCAGGACGGTGGTGTTCCCGAACTTCGATCGCCTCTACCACAACGCGTCTTCTCGGTCTCTGCGATCAAGAACTTCGATCTCGGCCAATATCGCTCGACGCGATCCCTCCGCGCAGCGTCGTCTTCGAGAACCCCGGCCTGGTGCCCGTCTACTGCAACATCCACCCGCACATGATCTCCTACGTGGTGGTGCTCGAGAACCGCGGCCTCACGCCGTCACGGGCCCGGACGGCCGCTTTCGAGATCGCGGGCGCGCCGCCCGGAGCCGCTGACGCTGAACGCCTGGCTGCCGGGCGCGGCGCGCGTGAGCCGGGAGCGTGACGCTCGCGCAGGGCAGCGCGAGCGAGATCGAGCTCGAGCTCGTCGCGAACGAGCGGATCGAGCCGCACACGCGCAAGGACGGCAGCCCCTATCCGAGGCCCGGCACCGAAAGTCAGCGATGAGGCGCGCGCGCTTCCGCACGCAAGATCTTCCTCGCGCTCGGCGGCATCACCTGCGTCTCGCTCGCGCTCGTGCTCGTGCTGCTCCAGCAGTTCACGGTGCGCCGCGTCCACGCGAGCGCGCAGGGAGCGCTTCGAGCGCACGCTCGCGGCCTTTCGCCAGCTCGAGGCCGCTGCGCGAGCGCTTCCTCTCCGACGAGATCGAGTCGCTCGCCGGGAGCAATCCCCAGTTCCGCACGATCCTCTCGACCGCCTCGCTGGCGCAGGCGGATCTCGGCTTTCGGCGACGCCGGAAGGCGCCGGCGCGGCGCTGCGCGACGCGAATCTGCGTCTCCGAGTCGCTGATGCCCTCGCTGCCGGTGTTCGCGAAGAACGCCGTCGTGCTGGTCGCGAACGCGGAGGGCGAGCTGCTCTACAGCAAGGCTGCGAGCCCGGGCGCCAGGGCGACGACCTCGGCGAGCTCCGCCGCTGCGCCAGGTCGCGGCCACGGGCAGCGGCGCGGCGCTGCTGCGGGCGGGCGAGCGAGCGGCTTCCGGCGCGCTGCTCGCGCCCGCGCGCCCGGAGCGCGCGCTCTTCGCAGGTGATCGGCCGGCCGATCCTGTTCGACGACGAGCTGCATGGGGTCGCGTTCGTGGGCGAGCAGCTCGGGGCGGCAGGTGCTCGCCGATCTGAAGGCGGTCTCCGGCGTCGAGCGTCGCCTGCTGCTCGCGCGGCGAGCTGCCGCGGCGACGCTCGCTCCCGCGGCGCAGGCCGCGCTCGCCGAGCGTCTAGCGGGCGCCGCGCCTGGCGACGCCAGCACGGAATGGGCGCTGCGCTGGCGAGCGCTTCCTCGTCACGCCGTGCGCCGGTGCTCGCGGGCGCAGCGCGCCGGCGACGCCGAGTTCGTGCTGCTCGCCTCGCTCGACGCCGAGCTGGCGCTCCTGCGCCGGCTTCGCGGCTGCTGCTCGCCGTCGGCGGCGGCACCCTGCTCGCCGCGCTCGGCGACCGGCTGGGGGCGCTCGCGCGCGGCATCACACGGCCGGTCGCGGCGCTCGGCCGCGCGGCGCGGCGCGTGGGGCGCCGGCGAGCTGCGACACCCGGGTCACGATCGCGACGGGCGACGAGCTTCGAAGAGCTGGGCGGCGCCTTCAACGAGATGGTGGCCGGCCTGCGCGAGCGCGATCTCATCAGGCGCAGCTTCGAGGCGCTACTGTCTCGAAGGAGGTCGTGGCCGAGGTGCTGCGCAACCCGTCGCTCGCGAAGCTCGGCGGTGCGCGGCGCGAGATCACGGCGATGTTCGTCGATCTCGGCGGGTTCACGCCGGTCACCGAAGCGCTCGCGCCCGAAGCCGTGCGTCGCGCTGCTGAACGAGTACTTCGAGGCCGCCTGCGGCTCGATCCTGGCCTTTGCGGGACGGCGCGTGAGCGAGTTCCAGGGCGACGGCATCGTCGCCTTCTGGGGCGCGCCGCTGCGCGCGCGCGGACGACGCGCGCGCGCGTGCCTCGCAGCGCTCGGCTGCGAGACGGCGCTCGACGGCTGCGCGCGCGCTGGGAGGCGCGGGCCTGCCGACGCCTGCGCTTCCGCATCGGCCTCCACACCGGCGAGATGGTCGCGGGGAGATCGGCCTCGGCCGAGCGCGGCAAGTACGCCGTGGTGGGCGACGCCATGAACCTCGCCAGCCGGATCGAGGGGCGCGAACAAGCTCTACGGCACGCAGATCCTGATCTCCGGAGCGACGCGCGAGCGCGCGGCGGACGCCGTCGAGACCCGGGAGATCGACAGCGTGCGCGTCGTCGGCCGCCAGCAGCCGGTGCGTCTGTACGAGCTGCTGGCGCCCCGCGGCGAGCTCGGACGCGGGCGCAGCCACGCGCGGAGCGCTTTGCGGCAGCTCGCCTGCCTACCGCGCGCGCGACTGGAACGCCGCGCAACGCGGCTTGCGAGGCGGCGGCGCAGGATCCGCGGGACGCAGCGGCGGGCGTCTTCCTCGAGAGGATCGCGGAGCTGCGAGCGCATCCGCCCGCACGCGATTGGGACGGCGTGTTCGAGCTGACCGCCAAATGTAGCGGCGGCCGTGCGCGCTCTCACTTGTTGGTGTCGAGCGCCTGCGTCGGATAGCCCGGCGAGCCCGCCGCCTGCCATTCCTTGTAGAGCTCGAAGAACTCGGGACCCATCGGGTTCTTGCCCCGGATCGGCATCGAGCCGCGCCGGATCGTCCAGTCGTGGGGCGAGAGCCGGCCCGCGCGCTCGAAGTGGCGCTCCGCCGCCGCGAGCCTGCCCTGCTGGTGCAGATGCCAGGCCAGCGCGAACTCGGCGCGCGCGAGCTGCTGCTCGGGCGTCGGCAGCAGCTGCTGCGAGCGCACCTGCGCGGCGCGAGCGCGCCCCGCTCGCCGTTCACCCAGGCGCGCACGGCCGCGAGGCAAGGGCTCGGAGTGTTTGCCGGTGGAATTGCGTGAAGGTGTCGGTGCCGTACTGGGCGTCGTTCGGGCGCACGATCCGGCCGGCCTGCGTCGATCCACACCATCGTCGGCACGTTGATCATCGCGTAGAGATCGGCGACCCGGTGCTCGCGTGTCGATCAGGCTCGGGTGCGTCGGGCGCGGGCGCGCTCGATGTAACGGGCGCGGATCGTCGGCGCAGCGGTCGAGCGCGACCGTGATCGGAACGAACCCGTGCGGGCCGAGCTCTTCGTACAGTGCCTGCCAGACCGGCAGGTCCTCGCGGCAGCCTCACCAGGAGGCGTAGGCGATCAGCAGCACCTTCTTGCCGCGGTGGCTCGAGAGCGTGTGGAGCTCGCCCGCGAGATCGGGGAGCGTGAAGTCGGGCGCCTCGAGCGAAGCGCAGCCGCGAGCCGCGCGCCGCCGCCGACTCGCCGAGCACGGCGACGCCCTCCGCGACGTCGAGCGCGAGCGGCAGACCCGTCGTCTGCGCGAAGACCCCGAGATCGATGCCCGCTTCCGTCACGAGGCCGCGGCGCTCGCGCAGCGCTGATGCACAGATCGCCCTTGCAAAGACCCTGCGGCTTGAGCGTCCAACCGAACGCCTGCTCGAGAGCGGCCGCTGCGCGATCCGCACGTGGCCGCCCTCGACGTGCGCGTCGACGCGGGTGACGCGCTCGGCTTCGATCAAGCTGAACTCGCGCATACGGGTGCTCCTCCGCTGCTCCCAGCTTGCGCCCGGGACACGCCTCCTGGCAAGGGTTTCGAGTGACTTTCTCGCGCCCCGCGGATACGTTTGCGCGGTGCCGCAGCGCATCACGGATCCCGAGCTCTTCGGCGTGACGGAAGCCTCGTTCTGCCTGAGCTTCGGCGTCGAGGACGCCGCCGGGCCGGTCGCCGCGCCGGCGCGCGTGCTCGTCGACGGCGAGCTGCGCGCGCGTCTCGGAGGGCCTCGCCGGCACGCGCCAGCTGCGCGTCGAGGAGCTCGCGCCCGGCGCCGAGCCATCGCGATCGACGATCGAGACCCCGGCGGCGAGCCGGCGGGCCGCGATCGCTACTTCGCGGGCGCCGTCACCACGCTGCCGGCGCCGCGCGCGCGTCGCAGGTCGCGCAGCTTCGCGACGCTGAACGACCTGCACTTCGGCGAGCCGCGGCTTGGCGGCACGCTGCTCGAGAACGGCGACATGCGGCGACGCGCCCGGCGTTCCCGTCGGTGCGCGAGAGCGACACCGAGGTGCCCTACTGGCGCTTCATGAACGAGGACGCGATCGCGGAGATCAACGCGGCAGGGCGTCGACGCCGCGGTGATCAAGGGCGACATCGCGGACCGTCGGGCGCCGCGAGCAGTTCGAAGCCGCGGCGCGGCGCCTTCGCCGAGCTTCCGCATGCCGCACCACGCCTTCCTCGGCAATCACGACTACTACGGCCTGCTCGACGGGCGAGCGACGTCGACGGCTACGCGCTGCTCGGGCAGCCGCGCGCGCCGCGCAGCGCTCGAGCTCGGCGGCTGGCGGCTCGTGCTGCTCGAGACCGCGCAGCCCGGCGAACACCACGGCGTGCTTCGCCGACGACCGCCTCGCGCTGGCTCGACGGCGCGCTCGACGGAGACGCGCGAGCGGCGCCAGCCGACGCTGCTGCTGATGCACCACCAGCCGGTTCCGCCCGAGCACGCCGACACGCTATCCGAACACGATCGGAATCAATCCCGCTGCACTCGCTGCCGTCTCTTCGAGCTGATCGGCGCGCACCCGCAGGTGAAGGGCGTGCTGATCGGCCACACGCACCGCAACCGCGTGCGCCGCTACCGCGCGGCGGGCGCGACGCCGTTCGTCGAGGTGAACTGCACGAAGGACTACCCGGGCGGCTGGGCGCACTACCGGCTCTTCGAGGACGGCAGCTTCCGGCAGGAGGTGCGCCGCACGGCGAGCGAGCGCGCGCTCGCGCACTCGACGCGCTGCCGCGACATGCTTCGGGGGCGGCTACCGCCGCTTCGCGCTCGGCGTCGCTCGAGGCGCGCAGCTTCGTCGCGGGCGGAGGCGGCGCGTGACTGCAGACGGCCCTGCTCGCGCGGCAAGGCGGCGCTGGTGACTGGCGGCGCTTCCGGGCATCGGCCGCGCCACGGCGCTCGCGATGGCGCGCGAAAGGCGCGCGCGCGTGCTGGTCGCCGACACCGCCGCGGCGGAAGGCGAGCGGGTCGCGCGCGAGATCCGCGAGGCGGGCGGCACGGCGCTCTTCCTGCGCAGCGACGTGACGCAGGAAGCGGACGTCGCGGCGCTCGTGAAGCGCGCGGTCGCCGAGCTCGGCCGCCTCGACTGTGCCGTCAACAACGCCGGCGTCACCGGCGGCGGCGGCGCGATCCAGGATCTCGCGCTCGAGCAGTGGAGCCGCCACGCTCGCGATCAACCTGACGCGGCGTGTTCCTGTGCCTGAAGCGACGAGCTCGCCGTGATGCGCGCGCAGAAGTCCGGCGCGATCGTGAACATGTCCTCGGGCGCCGGCGTGATCGCCGTGCCGGGCCTCGCGGCCTACTGCGCTTCGAAGCACGGCGTGCTCGGGCTCACGAAGACGGCGGCGGTCGAGAACGCGCGCAGCGGCGTGCGCGTGAACGCCATCCTCCCGGGCAGCACCGACACGCCGATGCTCCAGGCCGCCATGGGCAGCGACCCGAAGCTGCGCACGAGCTCGTCGAGTCGAGCAGCCCGGCCGGGTCGCCTCGGATTGCCTGAGGAGATCGCCGAAGCGGCGGTCTGGCTGTGCTCCGATCGGGCCTCGTTCGTGAGCGGCGAGTCGATGCTCGTCGACGGCGGTTCGGTCGCGAGGTAGCCTCCGGTGCTTTCCCAGGAGTGGCCGTGAAGTTCGTCACCTCGCTCGCGTTCAGCGATCCCACCCAGTACTGCGAGCTCGCGCGCAGCGCCGAGGCGGCGGGCTGGGACGGACTCGTGTCGTCTCGGATCACGTCGTGCATCCCGAGAAGATCGCGACGCCCTATCCCTACACGAAGGACGGCGCGCCGCGCTGGCAGGCGCCGGCGCCGTGGCCCGATCCGTGGGTCGCGATCGGCGCGATGGCGGCGGTGACCGACGCGCATCCGCTTCCTCACCGGCATCTACGTGCTGCCGATGCGCAATCCCGTTCAGCGTGGCGAAGGCGGTGGGCACCGCGGCGGTGCTCTCGGGCGATCGCGTGGCGCTCGGGATCGGCGTCGGCTGGATGCGCGAGGAGTTCGAGCTGCTCGAGCAGCCTTTCCGAGCAGCGCGCGGCGCGCGCACGGACGAGATGATCGAGGTGATGCGCAAGCTCTGGGCGCGGCGGATGGTCGAGCACCACGGCCGCTTCTTCGATTTTCCGCGCCTGCAGATGAGCCCCGCGCCGCGCGCAGCCGATCCCGATCCTGATCGGCGGCGTGCTCCGACGCCGCGCTGCGCCGCGCCGGCGTGATCGGCGACGGCTGGATCCTCCGACATCCACACGCACCGCGGAGCTGCGCGAGATCGTCGCGAAGATCCACGAGCACCGCGCTGCGGCGGGCCGCGAGGCAGGACCGCTCGAGATCGTCGCCGCCTGCAGCGATGCGTGACGGCGTGGACGGTTTGCCGGCGCCTCGCGGACGCCGGCGTCACACACGCTCCAGACCATGCCATGGCTCTTCTACGGCGGGCCGACCGAATCGCTCGAGAGAAGACTCGAAGGGCTTCGTCGCTACGCCGACGACGTGATCGCGAAGCTCTGCTGACGGCGCGGGGGACGGGTCGGCTGCGATGCGAGCGCGCGCGGAGCTCTTCTGGCGGCTCTTGCCCGACGTGCGCACCGGCGAGCGCACCCGCTTCCTGTTCTTCGCGGGCCTGTTCACGCTGATCAGCCTCGCCGCAGACCGTCGGACTGGCGGGCTCCGAGGCGCTGCTGCTCGGCACGCCGGCGCGCGCGCGCTGCCGAGCACGTTCCTTCGCCTCGCTCGTGACGGTGGCCGGCTCGGTCGGCTACGCGGCGCTGGTCGGGCAGCTGCCGCAACGACGATCTGTTCATGGCGTTGCTGTTCGCCGCGGCGGCGCTGCTCCGCGCGGGCGCGGCTGCTCGCCGGCGCCGGCAGCGCGACAGCGCTGATCGCGCTCGTCTGCCTCGTTCTATCTGACGCAGGCGGTGTTCCTGAATCACTTCTGGACCTTCCAGCGGTGACTACTTCGACACGCTCGCGAGCAAGCGGCTGGTGCCGCTGTTCACGATCGGCTCCAGCCTGGGCGGCGTGCTCGGCGGCTCGTCGCGGTCGCCAGCCTCGCGCCAGCTGCCGGCGATCGCGCTGGTCGCCGCCTGGGCGGCTGCTGCTCGCCGCAGTCGGCGCTGCTGCTGCGCATCGCGCGCCGGCCGCTGCGTGCCGCTGGGGGCCCCTCGGGCTGGAGGAGCGGACGCGACCTCGGTCGCGAGCCTGCGCGGCGCCATGCGCCACCTCGGCAGCTCGCGCCGCTCGCGCGCTGGATGTTCGTCGCCTCTGCTCGGCATGGTGCTGCACGCTCTTCCTCGCGCAGTACCTCTATTCCGACGTCTTCGCCCGCAGCTTCGCGACGCCCGCAGGCCCTTGCGACGCTCTTTGGTGTCTATCTGGCGGTGACGAACGTGGCCGGAGATCGCAATCGAGGTGGCGCTGACGCCGCTGCTGATCCGGCGCCTCGGCGTTCCCGTCACGAACCTGGTCCATCCGTGTCCTGATGATCGCGAGCTCGCCGGGCTCGCGCTGCGCTTCGATCTGGCGGCCGCCGTCGCGGCGCGCGTCAATCGCGCGAGCTGCTCGACAACGCGCTCTCGACGCCCGTGCGCTCGCTTGCTCTACAACGCCATGCCGCTCCAGCTGCGCGGGCGCATGCGGGCGTTCCTCGAGGGCATCGTCGTCTACGCGGGAATGTCGATCGCGGGCGTGGTGCTGCTCGGCGCTCGAGCGGCCGGATCCGCGCTGGCTGTGCCTCGCAGGCGGCGTCGCCAGCAGCTCATCTACCTCGGCGCAAGCGTCGGCGCGCGGCGCGGCGTATCTGGGCTCGCTCGTGCACACAGCTGCGCGCGGGGCGCACTCGGACCTGACCGACGTGCATGGCGAGGATCGGCGGCTGGGAGGCGTCGAAGCTCGCCGAGCTGTGGGAGCAGCTGCTGCTCGAGGAAGGCTCGCGACCCTCGCGCGCTCGCTGCTCCAGCTGGTGCCCGAGCTGGCGGCGCGCGGCATCGTCTCGCCGCTCGTGCGCGCGGCATCGCACCCGAACCCGGACGTGCGCGCGTTCGCAGCTTGAACTCGCTGGTCGCCGCCGGCGTCGGGACGTCGCGCTGGGGCCGGTCGCGCTCGCGCTCGACGACCCCGACGCAGGCGTGCGTACTGGTCGCGTTGCGGGGCCTGATGCGTCTGCGCCCCGACCGCGACTTCGTGACCGGTGCGCATCCAGCGATCTGCTCGAAGACCCGGACCCGTTGGTGCGCGCCGAAGCTGCGCTACAGGCCGGCGGAAGGGGCTCGCCATGCTCGCCGCGATGATCGGCGCTGCGGATCGGAGGCGGTCGCTGCCGCCGCCGAGCGTCGCGCCGGACCGGCGCTGCTGCCGCGGTGCTCGAGCGCGCGCGCGACGGCGATCCTGCGCTCCGCGCGCCGGCGCTCGAGTGCCTCGCCCGCATCACCCCGGCGCCGCCCTTCTCCTGCAGCGAGCTGCTCGCGGAGCTCTCGCCCCGGACCCGCGCGTGCGGCCGCGCGATCGTGCTGCTGCTCGCGAGCTCACGAGGTCGACGGGGCCCTCGCCGGCATCGCCAGGCGGCTCGCCGACCCGGCGCCCGAGGTCCAGCTTCTGCGCGGAGTCCGTGCTGAGCTCGCTCGGCGACGCCGCCATCGAGCGCCGTGCTGCCGCAGCTGCGCGCCGACCGCGAGCGCGCCATCGAAGTCGCGCCTTGCGCGCGGTCGCGGCCAGCGGCTCCGAGCGTGCCGGACGCTGCTGACGGCCGAGCTCCGGTATCGCGTGACCCGGCTCTGGTATCACCAGGTCGCGCTCGGCACGCCTGCCGGCGGCAGCGGGCCTCGGGAGCGCGCTTCCTGCGCACCGCCCACGAAGACGCCAGTCGGCCGCAACCGCAGGCTCGCCTTCCGCATCCTCGCAGCTGCTCGAGAACCCGGGCATCATCGGCCGGGTGGAGAAGGCGCTGCGCTTCGGGGGCGGCACGCGTCCGCGCTTCGACGCGCTCGAGGTGCTCTCGAACCCGGGGGACCGCAGGTCGGCCAGCCTCGCTGGTCTGCGATGCACGAGGAGGCGGCTCGCTCCGGGAGCGGCTTCGGTCCGCACGCGGGCCTGCTCGGATCGGCCGGAAGACTGCCAGCGGGTCGGCGACCGACCTCGCCGCGCGACGAGGTGGGCTGGATCCGGCTGGGGGCAAAAAGGGCTATCGGTGGCGCGCGGCGCGTCGCGCCGGCGGAGGCCGAGAAGCCATGGAGTCGCCTGCTCGCGCCTGCAAGCAGGTCCCGCTGTTCTGCGACGCTCTCGCTCGACCAGCTGCTGGTGCGCCGTGCGGCCAGCTCGCGGGACGAGCACCTTCCTGGGCCGGCGAAAGCGGTGATCACGCGCGAGGGGATCCCGGCGGCGCAGCTTTTCTACCTGCTGCTCTCGAGGAAGGCGTGCGCAGGCCTGGAAGAGCCGGCACGCCGGCGATCGCCTGACACCGCTCAATACGCTCGCGGCCCAGTCAGCGTGGCTTCGGCGAGATGGCGATCCTCGACGACGAGCCGCGCAGCTGCCGCGGTGGTCGCGCGTGGAGCGCGCGCGCGTGCTCTCCCTCGATGGCCGCAGCCTGGAGGAGCTCGATGCACCAGATGCCGGAGATCGCGTTCGAGATCTTCCGCGCAGCTGACGGCGCGCGTGCGCGCGCCGCCGGTAAGCGCCTGACGGAAATGCTGACGCGGATCACGGCGGCGGCGATGTCCACCGTGATCGGCGCGTGCCCGCGGCGCGGGTGTGGCGACGGCGCTCACGGAGGCGGCCGAGGTGGTGCGCTGGGACGAGCGCGGGTGCTCGCTGCCCGTCAGAGCCCGCCAGCGGGTATCACTCGCGTCGGGCGCAGCGTGCAGCTGGCGCTACCGGCCTCCGGAGCTCGTCCCGGTGGTGCTTCGCACGAGGAGCCGCTCGAGGTGGTCCCCGACGCGCGCGACTGCGCTCCGCGCGTGGCGCTCGGCCTGTTCCGACTTCCAAGACGCGACCTTCCAGCTCTGCGGGCGAGGCCGGCGACGAGGAGCGCGCACCCGGCTGCTGCGCTCAGGCTGGTGGCGAGCAGCTCGGTGCCGGTGGTGGGGGCGGCGCTCGACCGCTTCGGGTGCGGCGGCATCGCGAGCCGAGTTCATCGGCTGCGAAAGCTGCGCGGGGTGCAGAAGTGGTGCGAGCCCGCCGCCGCGACGCAAACTGCGCGCGACGAGCGGCGTCGCGAGCGGCGCGGCCCGCGCGTTCGGCACGGCAGCGCCTGGCTCGCAGCCGGCGCGTCCCGCGCTGGTCGCCGCCTGCGCCGGCGCCGCAGGGGGCCCGCGAGCGCTCCGCCCCGGCCGCGGCTCCCGCCTCGACGCTCGATTCAGCGGCATCCAGCGCGCGCACTCTCGCCTGGCTGGCGGACGATGCGCGCGAAGGGCCGCGGCGTCGGAGCGCCCAGGCGGTCGGCGGCCGCCGCCCGGTACCTGAGCGGGGGCTTCCGCGCGGCCGGGTCCGCGCCTGCCGGCGCGACGACGGCACGGCTCGTGGCATGCAGCGCTTCGAGATGCCGGTCGCGAGTCCGGGCGGCGCAATGGCGACGCTCACGCTCGCGCGGGCGTGCCGCCTCGCGCGGGGCACGGACTCCGACGCCTTTTCCTGTCGAGCGGGGACGGCGTGGCGCGCGGCGAGGTGGCGTTCGCCGGGTACGGCATCAGCGCGCCCGGAGCTCGGCTACGACGACCCGACCGGGCCGATCGTCGTCGACCGTGGCGCAGCGTGCTCGTTGCTCGACGACCGCCCGGCTGGCGCGCAGAGTCCCCGCTGCGCGGGCCTCCCAGGCGAGCGAGCTGCTGCGGCGCGCCTTCAAGATCGCGAACGCGCTGGCGCGCGCAGGGCCGCGGCAGTTCTGGTGGCGCCGGCGGGCCACGCCAGGGCCAGGGCGACTTCTGCGCTGCCCGGCAACGCCGGCCGCGACTGGCGAATCCGACGCAGCAGTGGCGAGCGCGCTCGCCGGCAGCTGGCGGTGAGCTGGCAGGCCGCGAGCGCCGGATCGTGGCCAGCGGGCGCGTTGCCCCAGGTCTCGCCGCGCGCAAGAGCCGCGATCGATCGCAGCGAGCGCCCTGCCTCGTCGCGGTCCTGCCCGGCGTCGAAGATGGCGCTCAGGGGTCGGCGATCGCGCGGCCGCGCCGCGCCGATGGCGAACGTCGTCGCCATCCTCGCGGGCAGCGACCGCCGCGCTGAAGCGGGAAGCGGTGGCGTGGTGGGGGGGCGCACTACGACCGTCTGGCGCCGCGGCGAGTTCGGCTCGCTGGCGCCCGACACCGCCGCGCGGCGAGGTGCACGCAACTGGCGCGGACGACTGTCGCTCCCGGCGCGGCGGGGCTGCTCGAGCTGGCGCGGCGCGCCTTCAGCCGCAGCAGCCGCGCGCGCGACGCAGCCTTGGCGCTCGTGCTGGTGGCGTTCTCCGGCGAGGGAGGCGGGACTCGTCGGCTCGCGCGAGTACGTCGCCGATCCTCGCGTCCCGCTCGCGAAAGGCACCATCGCCATGGTGAATCTCGACATGATCGGCCGCCTGCGCACCCAGCCTGCGCTCTTCGTCTTCGGAACCGAGACGTCGCCTGACTTCCCGATGCTCGTGCGGCACCGCGCCGACGCGCGCTTCGCACGTGGGTGTGAATCTGACGCAGGGCAGCTTCTGCCCTCCGATCAGACGAACCGTCGCGCGCGTGCCCATCCTCTTCTTCTTCACCAGCAATCACGGCGACTACCACACGCCGGATGACGACGCTGGTTTATCGACTCCGAGGGGAGGCCGAGCGTTCTCGCGGTCGTGTATCGCGCGGTGCGCGAGCTGCTCGATGCGGATGGCCGGCCCACGCTGATCGCCAGCGAGCATCGCGATCTCAGCAGCGGGGAGCCGGGCTGGACCCCTATCTGGGCACGATTCCGGACTTCGGCGGCAAGCCGGGCGTCGGCGTGCTGATCCAGGGTGTGCGCAAGGGCAGCCCCGCCGAGATCGCGGGCTTGCGGGCCGGCGACCGCCTGAAGGTCGAATTCGACGGCGTCGCGATCGCGAACCTCGAAGAGTACGCGGCGCTCTTGTTCACGGCGCGCGCGCGGGACGGCGCGTCGTGATCGTCGCCGTGCGCGATGGAGAGCGGATCGTGGTGGAGGCGATCCTCGGGCGGCGCTGATGTTCGTCGTGTATGGCGCGGGTGCGAGTCGGCCTCGTCGTCGGCGCGCGCCGCCTCGCGAGCGCAGGTCTCCCCGTGCTGCTCGTGACCCGGCGACCGGGAGCGCACCGCATCCAGAAGCATGGCGTCCGCATCGAGGACCCGAGCTCGGGGCAGGTGCTCGCGCAGCGCATCGCAGCGGTCTGCGGGATCGAAGCGGCGGCGGAGCAGATCGCAAGCCAGCCAGTGCTCTTCTGCATGCGCTCGCCCGACACCGCCGCCGCCGCCCGCGCGCTCGCCGCCCGCGCCCCCCACGCGACCGTCGCGGCCTGCAAAACGACGTCGACAATGAGGCCTGCTCGCGGCGAGCTTCGCGCGCGCGATCAGCGAAGCGCTGCGTGCGGCAGACGAGCACGCGCACCGCCACAACTGACGCCGCCGTGTATGGGAAGCGGGCGCATCGTGATCGGCGCCTGGCCTTCGCAGGACGTTCCGCAAATCGCGCGCTTCTGCAATCGACGCTTCTGCAATCGACGAACTTGCCGGCGCGCTGCGCCGCGCCGTAAACGTCCGGAGTCGCCCCAGGTTCTCGAGGACAAATGGCTCAAGCTCACCGTCAGCGATATGAGCGCGCCCGAACGCCCTGATCCGGCGAGGACCACACCACGCGCGACTTCGTCGAGATCAAGGCGCGCTCGAGGAAGCCCGCGCCATCCCGGCCGCCGGATCCCGGCGCGCTCCTGCGACGGAAGGATCACCACCGGAGCAGGAGATCGTCATACCAGCGCAGAGTCGCTCGCGCTTCGGCACCAGCGCGCGCGCGCTTGCCGGTGTACAACCAGGTGTGGGCGGCGCTGCGCCGCGGCGGGCCGGTCGAGGCCGATCCGCTATCACCGCCAGGCACGCCTGGCGCTGGCGGCCGAGCGCGGCATCGCCGCGCCGCAGAACGCGCGCGCGTGCTCGAGGCGCTGGAGCGCGCGCGTGCGCGAAGCGACTCGGTCCGGAACAGCGCCTGCTGGCCGCCGAGGACCTGCTTCGTGTGACGGCCTCGCCGCCGATAGGCCGGAAACGCTGCCGCGCAGGGGGCGGAGGGGACTCGCGGTGAGTGTTCTTCCTCGGAGAGCCCGGGCAAGCGGGCGGCCGAGCGCTGGTACCTGAATCTACACGCCGATCTGGGGCGCGCTCGCGGAGCCTGGTGATGGTCGCCGGGCATGGGCGTGCACTTGGAGCCGGCAGCCCTGGGGCGACCTCGCCTTCTGCCTGTTCGGATTCTCGCGCGTGGCTGGGCGTCGCTGCGTCGGCGGCGGCTGCGCTCGCGCGCGCCGAGGACGCCGGGCGCCCGCTGGTGGCGCCTCTACCACACCGAAGTTCCAGCTCTGGATGTTCGTGTTCGCCTTCCTCGGCAACTACTTCACGGAATACTTCTCTACGAAGTGCTGCACATGCAGTACGGCTTCGAAACGCGCTGGAACCCGAACCAGGTCCCGCTTCTTCCTGTATCACGCTGACCGATCCGCGTACCTTCTCGAGCTACGGGACGCTGATCAGCAGGCTTCCGCCGCAGTGACGGAGTCGAGCCTGCCCGCCGGCCGCGCCTGAGCTGGCTGCGCCAGGTGGCCTTCCTCTGCCCGCCTGCTTCGTCGTCCGCTGGCAGCCCGAGACGCTGCTGAATCGCCAACCCCTGGATGAAGAGCCTGTTCTGCTTTTGACGACATGCCCTTCATGCTCTGGTTCGGAACGCTGCGTCTACGAGGCTCTGGTTCGTGGTGACGTCTCGCCGCTGTGGTTCGGCATCGACGGGGAGCGGCTGGGCGCGACACGCCGCCTGCGGCAGGTCTGGCTGAGCGCGCTCGGCGGGCTTCATGCTGGTGATCTGCGTGAACGAAGCTGGTCCGGGACTGGGTGGCGCCGCAGGTCACGGTGGTCGCCGCGCGGGGCGATCGGGCTCGACAACTTCGGCTCGAGCTGCCTCGCACCCAAGGACTAGGCGGCCTTCACCCCGAGTCTCGGCTCGCCCGCGGCCGGCCGATGACGGGGGTACCCCGAGCAGGAGGAAACGCCGGTGCAGATCCTCGCGCAGCTGGGAGGCCAGGCATTCACCCTGGTGTGCCTGCTGATCGGCTTGCGGCTGCTGATCCTCTCGTCGCGCACGCTCAGCTGCCAGGAGCTGCTGGTGGGCGCGGGAGCTTTCCTGATGGCCGGCATCGGATACCCCTGCTCTTCGATCGCACGCCAGGCGGCGGGCAGCGCCGGTGGTGCGCGAGAGGCTTGGGGATGGTCGGGAGCCCTGCCTCGTCGTGATCGGCGTCTCCTCGAACGCCGCCTTCACCTGGCTTCTGCTGTTCCGCCGCGACGTGGCCTGGGCGCGCGCGCTGCTCGCTGGCCGTGATGCTGCTCGGCGTGGGCCTCTTCGCCGCCGGGTCGATCGCCGGGAGCTGGGACATCGGGCGGCACGTTCTTCACGGCCCCTGGATTCCCGCCGCGATCACGCTCACGATGCGGCTGGGCGTTCGTCGAGTGCGGCCGCTACCACCTTTCGGATGCTGCGCCGGCGCCTGCGCCTCGACCTCGCCGATCCGGTCGTCACCGATCGCTTCCGGCCTCTTACGCCACGGGCACGCTGCTGGGATTGATCACCAACGCCGTGGGCTGGTTCTAGCCTTAATCGTAATGA
>ERZ1370068.4075-contig-3169_pt1 | contig 31456 bp, 34 predicted proteins | sample MGYA00561227_ERZ1370068 | MGnify/ENA primary metagenome ERZ1370068 (study PRJEB38410, sample SAMEA6850437) | metagenome | study: Metagenomic assessment of the ecological functions of the soil: analysis of the soil microbiota associated with the...
CCGAGCCCCAGGAACACCGCGACCACGGGAACGCGCGCTGCGCTCGAGCAGTCCCGAGAGCAGCGAGGCGACGATGACGACGATGCCGACGAGCGCGATGGTGGTGGCGAAGTGTCCCATGCAGCGTACCCGGTCCGAGACTCATCGAGCTTCGATCACGACGACCGGGAGGCATGATGCGTGAGGAGTGGATCGTTCACCAAGCGCGCGCCACGGCGTCAACGCGATCTCTTTAGCACGCGTCGAGCGGCAAGCGCCACGCGTTCGCGACGCTCATGCTCGATGCCGACGACTTCTGCGCCCGCGTTCGTCGCTCTTCCCCCAACCCGCTATAGTCCCGCGCCATGTCCTGGCTGCGGGAACTCGGCTCGGTCCCTACGAAGTCATCGCACTCGTCGGCGCGGGCGGAATGGGGAAGTTTATCGCGCGCGCGACTCGCGACTCGGCCGTGACGTCGCGATCAAGGCGCTGCCGGAGTCGCTGGCCCACGACGCCGAGCGTCTGGCGCGATTCGAGCGCGAGGCCCGGCTGCTCGCCTCGCTGAACCATCCGAACATCGCGTCGATCTATGGCCTGGAAGAAGTCGCCGGCCAGCGCTATCTCGTGCTCGAGTACGTCGAAGGGGAGACGCCTCGCCCAGCGCCTCGCGAAGGGAGCACCATCGATCGACGAGACGCTGCACGTGTGCCGCGAGATCGCGGCCGGGGTCGAGGCGGCGCACGAGGGCGGAGTCGTTCATCGCGATCTCGAAGCCGGGCAACGTGATGCTCACCGACTCGGGCGCGGTGAAGGTGCTCGACTTCGGCCTGGCCAAGGGCGGATCCGAGGTTCGCGAGACCAGCTCCGATCCCGATCTCTCGGCCTCACCGACCATGACCTAGTGCCGCGACGCAGGCGGGCATGGTGCTCGGCACCGCCGCCTACATGTCGCCCGAGCAGGCGCGCGGCAAGAGAGTGGACCGCCGCACCGACATCTGGTCGTTCGGCTGCGTGCTCTACGAGTGCCTCTGCGGCCAGCCCGCGTTCGAGGGCGAGACGATCTCCGACCTGGTCGCCCGCATCCTCGAGCGCGAGCCCGATTGGAAGCGCGCTCCCCGCGCGCACGCCTGCGCGGCTGCGCGATCTGCTCAAGCGCTGCCTGGTCAAGGATTCGAAGCAGCGACTGCGCGACATCGGCGACGCACGACTCGAGCTGGACCAGGTGCTCGCGCTCGACGCTCGGGCCCGCAGGCCGCGACCGAGGTCCGCGCAGGGGCCACAGCGCGTCGGGTCTGCCCTGGTGGGTCGTGGGCGCGATGCTGGTCGCGGCGATCGCGACCACCGCGTTGATCCTGGCGATGGCGAACCATCCCACGGCGACCATGGCTCGTCACTTCGAGATCGCGGCGCCGGAGCCATTCGAGCTGAACCCGGACCCGGTCGAGTGCGCGATCTCGCCGAATGGACGGATGCTGGCGATGGTGCTCACGGACTCGGCCGGCACGCCGAGCCTCTGGGTCCGCGGCATGGACTCTTCAAGGCGCGCCGCTGCCGGGCACGAACGAACGCGACGCAGCCGTTCTGGTCGCCCGACAGTCGCTCGCTCGCGTTCTTCGCCATCGGCAAGCTCAAGAAGATCGCGATCGCCGGGGCGATCCGGAGGTTCTCTGCGACGTGCGGAGCCGCGCGGCGGCACCTGGAATCGGACGGCGTGATTCTCTTCGCACCCAGCTCGAACGGCCCGCTCTTCACCATTCCCGCCGCCGGGGCGACGCGAATGCCGTGACCCGGCTCGACTCGACTCGCCACGAGACCGCGCACCGATTCCCACGGTTTCTTCCGGACGGGCGCCACTATCTCTGCAGCCTGCTCGGAGGCAAAGCGGGTCGCGTCACGATCGTCGCCGGCAGCGCTCGGGGACACCGCCCGCCGAGTGATCTTCGTCGCGGATGGCGGTGCGGCCTACTCGCCGAGCAGGCATCTGCTGTTCAGCCGTAAGGGCGTACTGTCGTCGCAGCGTTTCGATCCTCGCTCGCTCGAGCTCTCCGGAGAGCCACGGTCCCTCGGCGACACGCCGCCAGCCGCCGCAAACGACGGGGGCGCCGGTGGTGTCCGTCGCGGAAGACGGAACGCTGGCGTACATGTTCCAGCCACTGCCCGCGACCCGGATCGCCTGGTTCGACGCTTGCCGGCCACGAGGTCGAGCAGGTTCCCTCGCGGTCGGATCCTACGGCGGCCTGGACCTGTCTCCCGACGGGCGCTCCGCGCTGGTGAATCATGCGCTCTCGACCACCGAGATCCGAGATGCTGGTCGTGGATCGTCGAGCGCGGCACGGCCAATCGCTTGTCCACCGAGCAGCAGGCCGAGAACTTCTCATGGTCCCCGGACGGCAAGCGCGTCGCTTACTCCGCCGGCTCCGGCGGCCTCCAGACCATCCTCGTCGTGCCCGCGGATGGGAGCGGACCGGCCGAGACCGTCCTGCCCGCGGCGGCCGACTTTCGCCGTGTGGATGGATGGACCCTGGACGGCAAGTCGCTGGTCATCGAGCGGCTCGATTCGCAGACGCAGTGGGACCTGTGGGTGCTTCCGCTCGAAGGCGACCGGCAGCCTCGCCCTTACCTGCGCCGACCACGCGAACGAGGGAGCGCGGCGGTGTCTCCCGACGGCCGCTGGCTCTGCTACAACTCGGACGAATCGGGCCGCAACGAGGGTTACGTTCAGTCGTTTCCGACGCCGGGGCCGCGATTCCAGGTCACCACCGACGGCACCGGAGTCTTCGGCTGGAAACGCGATGGAGCGGCGCTCGCACTGGGGCAGACACCGAACTCCTGATCGTCCGCGCTGTCGATGTTCTGCCTGGGACGGAATTCCGGATCGGTCCTCCGCGCACCCTGGGCAAGCTTCCGGAACCGATCTTCGGCGGCGACTACAACCGCGAATGGACGCGCATCCTCGCGATCGTCCCGGCCGGAAAGCAGGCGAAGCCGACGATCCGCATCGTGCTCGATTGGCCGGCGAGTGCTGGCCCGCCGCTGAGCGGTCGGGCCTCTCGCGTCGACGTCACTCGAGCAGCAGCACGCCCACCGCCCCCGCGAACTCTCGTTGCGTGCTCCGGTAGACCGGGCGGGACCAGCCATTCGCCGCCGTCGAGGCGGATCTGCACCTGATGCAGGCCGGGAGGGATCGTCAGCGCCGTTTCCCACCGGCCGCCGCCCATGGCGGTCAGCTCGACCGGAGCCCAGTCGGTGAAGTCACCGGTGATCTCCACGCGCGAAGCGCATCCTGGCATCGAACGCGCACCGCCGTTCGACCGTCGCTCAGCCGCCGGGTGGTCCACTCCGCGCGCGCGCGGCGCCGTCAGTCGCGGGTGATGAACCCTCACGCGAGGCCCACGGGCGAGCTGGACGCCGACCACGGTCTGCGGGCGCGCCGACGGATCGAACGCGATCGACGCCGCGGTCGCTGGCCGTACGCGGCCATGAGCTTTGAGCCGCCGCGACGCCTGTACGTTCATGATGGCCTGAGCCCACCGCCGCGGCTGGATGCCCTGACCGACCGTGACGCCGCCGGTCGCGGTCAGCTCCATGAGCCCGTAGTGCCATCGCAGCGCGCTCTGCGCGGTGTGCCACACCCCCATGCGCTCGACGTTCTGGGACGTGGTGGAGTCCACCCAGCTCGACTCGCCCCGCCGCCACGCTTTGAAGCCCCAGTGTGAAACCTGACGATCCTCGTATTCGACGAAGCTCGACACCACGCCAACTTCCGTCTCGACATGCCTGATTGAGCGCCACAGGCCGGTTCCGAGCTGGAGCCGCGTGTCCAGTGACATGACTTCCACCGCCGGTCGAGACGCCGAGCCACTCGCCCGCCCGTTCGCTCCTGACGATCGACCAGAGCCGAGTACCGGAGTCCCCGCACATCGGATCCACCCTGTCCCGCGATCGACAGCCCGATGCCAAGCGCCGGTGGGCCCAGCGCGTCGGCTGTTCGAGGCGACGTCCTCAGATTCACGTGGGAAAGGCCGCGTCAATGCCCCCACCATGCGTGATTCGTGTATCAGGCGTCGCCGGCCCGCACGCTGTCCGAGGGGGGTCGCGACTCGGTCGACGTCGAGCCCGAACGAGGCGGCGACCGGACCGCGCGTGAGCGGCGCGCGCAGCCACGGCCGGACCCGCGGTCTCGTCCGCGGCCGGGAACGCCGGCGTCGCGGCCACGATCATCGCCATCGACACCAGCGCACGAACCCAGGAGCCGCGGCCGACGCCTCCCTCACGATCATGGTCGTCTCCTCTCGCGCGGCTCACGCGGTGGACTGCTCTTCGACGGCCCGGGATCGGTCTTGCTCAGCAGCTCGCGCAAACCCTCGCGCGAGGCGCCCATCGGCGCTTCACCTCGCTGGATGCGCTGGTTGATGCGCTCGCGCATCCGCAGCAGCGCGGGATCGGCGGCACCGGCTCGGGTCGCCGCGAGCACGGTGCTCGAGGCGCTCGACGGGCGGAACGCCGCGCGCCACGAAGTCCGAGAGCACGATCAACGGTATCACGAGCGATCCGGTCGGCCGCGCCCGTTTGCAGGCTCGACGAGCGAATCCTCCGGCATCCCGGCGAGCAAGGCGCCGGCACCGGCGTCGAGCTCGGCGGGCTCGCGCGTCGGCCCCAGCGCGCCGCGCGCCGCCGCCGAGGCCCATCGCATGCCGGCGAACGCGTCTGAGGATCGCGCATCGGTCCGCCTGGCGGCTCGCGCCTTCGAGCGCACGCGCGACCAGCGGCGACGTCGGCAGACCCTGCGCCGCCGCCGAGCGCACGATCTCGATCACCGGCGGCCGCCACGCTCGGGAGCGAGCCGCGCGCGTAGCCGCGCCTCCTCGGACTCATCGCCCGAGGCCCGCGCCGACGCGATCGCGATCAGCAGCATCGCCCCGACCACCAGAGGCGCCGGGCGGCGAATCACAGCGCCCCTCTCGCCGACCACCACCAGCGAGTTCCGTCGACCGAAGCTCGCCGCCGGCCGACAGCGGCGCCGAGGGATCGGCGCGCCCAGTCGCGACCCGTCGATCACGAACGCGTAGGCGTGGAGACCGCGCTCGAGCGGGACCTGGGCGATCCAGGTGTCGCCGCGTCGTCGCGCGCCGGAGTGGCGTCGCCTCCGGGATCCCAGCCGTTGAAGTCGCCGACCAGCGACACGCGCGACGCGCCGGGCGCGCGGAACACGAACGTCACCGCCGTCGGCTGCCGATCGCGCGTCGCGGCTCGGGCGTGACGGTCGGCCCGCGCGGCGGTGGCGGCCGGCACGCGGCGCGACGAGACGGCCTCACCACGCTCCACCCCACGCGCCGATCCCGAGCGACGACGATCAGGCTCGCGATCGCGAGCAGCGGCCGCACGCGGATCGCGTCGGGGTCCACCCACCATCCCGACCACCGGGAGCGGCGCGGCAGCGGCTCCTCGCGCAGCCGCGCGATCACGCGCTCGCGCGCCCCTCCTCGTCCACGATCGGACGCCGGTACGCTTCGCGCACCTCGTCGTCCCACCGGTCATCGTGTTCCATCGACCTCCAGTCTCCTTCCACCGCGCCCGGCACCAGATCGCGGGCGCGCTTCACTCGCATCTTGAGCGCCGAGACGCTCGCTCCCGTGATTCGCGCGATCTCCTCGTACTCGAGACCCTCGCCGTGCTTGAGCAGGAACGCCTCGCGATGCGGCTCGTCGAGCGCGGCGATGGCCCGCGTGAGCCGCGTCCGGAGCTCGATCACCGCGGCCCCGTCGCGCACGGTCACGGTGGTGGGATCGAGCGGTTCGGCGCTCCTGAGTCGACGCGCCTGGCTCCGCGACGCCGCCGTCCGACAACGGTTGACCAGGATCCGGAACAGCCAGGGGCGGAACTGCTGGCGCTCTTGATACCGGCCGAGCGAGCGATAGGCCCTGAGCAGAGTCTCCTGCACGACGTCCTCCGCCTCCATCCGATCGCCGAGCGCGTGCGCGGCATAGCGCAAGCACGCGGCATGATACCGGGCTACCAGATCCGTGAAGGCTCCGGTATCCCCGCGACCACACGAGCCACCAGTTCGGCATCGGTCATCGGCTCGTCGACCCGCCGGACGCGGTGCCTTGGCGTCGCGTCCGGCGGATCCGCTTGTCATTGCCTCAAGCAGAACCAGCCGTCGCGACACGACACGACCTCCCATCGCGAGTCGGTAGAAGTAGACGCCGGCGGTCGCCGCGCGAGCCGTCCGCGTGCCGACCGTTCCAGGCCAGCTCGGTGGTCCCGGCCCCGAGACGACCGCGGAACACCGTGCTCACCCGGCGGCCGTTGATGTCGAACACCGAGACGTCGGCGTCGGCGCCGGCGTCGAGCGAGATCGAGAAGCGGGATTCACTCACGAACGGGTTCGGCCGGCCCGGCGACAGCATCTTCTCGAGCGAGTCCGGCGGCGGCCCCCACCCGGTGGTGTCGTTCACGACCAGGAACCGGACCGGGCAGGTGAACCGTCGAGTCGCCCGGGAGCGTGATCGCGAGATCCATGACGTGATGCCCCTCGCGCTGGATGCCGAGCTCGAACCGATGCGTCCAGTGGGCGACGGTGCCGCCGCAGGCGAGCCCCGGGGACAGCGTGAGCGCGAGGTGGCTCGTGTCGATCACGGTCGCCGCACTCACCACCGGACAATCGAAGGGCGCGATGCCGGCGACGATCAACGCCGTCGGACGATCTGGCGTGGGCGGCCACGGGTCGGTGGTCGACATCGTGAGCAGTGACGAGACCGGGGTGGCGGCGGCGGTGGCGGTGGCGGCGGCGGTGGCGGTGGCGGTGGCGGCGGTGGCGGCGGCGGTGGTGGCGGCGCGACCGTGCCGCCGACGGCGAAGCTGAGGGGATTCTCGTAGACCGCGAGTCCCGAGTCCGGGTGGTCCATGGTCAGCGTGATCGTCACCGTGTGGTTGCCGAGTGGAAGCAAGCCGAGCGGGAACGCACCGGACCAGCCTCGGGTCGTGTCGCACGTGCTCGACGATCGTAGCCGGATCACGACGTGAGAGGGATCGGCAACCGACGCCTCTCGAGCGATCCGCATCCGGTCGGGAAGAACCCGTACAGGATGAGGGTGGTCGGGACGGTCGTCGTCGGCGAGTTCGGGACCAGGTCGTAGCCCGAAACGTATCTGAGGTTGCCCGTCTGCTGCGCGTCCGCCGGCGCGGACGCGGCCACGAGCAGGGCACCGGTGATCAGCATGGCGGCCATCCATCCCGGTGCCGAAGCCTTCCCGCACGTCATTTCCTTGGTCCCATCTCGATCTCCTCGCGTTCCGGGCACCGCTTCCGACGGCACCACACCCTTCTAACCCCGGATCCGCCAGGAACGTCACAAATCACGGGAGATCGATTACCCTCCGGCTGATGAGGATGCGACGGGCCTCGGCCCTGCTTTTCGCCTTGGTGCTCTCGAGCTGGGCGCCTCATGCGGCTCGTGCTCAGGCTCCCGCGAGCCTGACGGAGTTCCCTGCGCGAGGTGGTCGGATTCAGCGACGCCGACATCGGGGCCGTGGAGAAGGGGCAGGTGATGACGCGCCTGCTCCCCGAGATCGACAAGGGAGAGATCGCCGCGTTCGGGATCGTCCGCGTCGCGCGCCTCCGCCGACCGGCTCCAGCAGCTCGCGCTCGACGTGAAGAACTATCGCTCCATGGAAGGCGTGGTCCAGATCCAGGCATTCTCGGACCCACCCGCGCCCGGTGATTGCGACGCCCTCGTCGTTCCCGACCAGGACATCGACGCGATCAAGAAGTGCAAGTCCGGCGAGTGTGACGTGAAGATCACCGACGACATGGCGAGGCAGTGTGCCCACATCGACTGGAGCGCGCCGGGTGCGCGCGACCGGGTCGCGACCGCCTTTCGGGAAATGGGCGTGGCGATCGCATCGGGCTATCGCAGCGGGGGCATCGATTCGCTCGGGGTGATCGTGGACAAGAAGGAACCCAAGGCCCGCGCGCGCGAGTTCCAGAAGCTGCTCGCCCATCTCACCTTATCTCTTCAAGTACGTGAAAGATTTTCATCACCATCTGGCGACGTATCCCAACGGACGCTTCCCGGGTGCCAAGAGCACGCTGTACTGGACCAAGGACACGTTCAGTCCCAAGCCGGTGATATCGATCGGCTGTCAGATCGGTCGCCCGCCAGGGCGAGATGGTGTTGATCGCCAGCCATCTCGTGGCCACCTCCCACTACTTCAATGCCGGACTCGACGTGTGCGCGGGCATTCCACCGACCTCGGGCGCCGGCATGTATCTCGTGGATGTCTACCGCGTCCGCATCGATCCCCCGACGGGGATGTTGGCGGGTCCCGCCATGAAGAAGGTCCAGGGCGGAATCAAGGATGGTGTTCAGAAGTCGCTGTCGGGTCTCGCCGCGAAGCTGAAGTAGGTTCTAGCAGGCGGGTGGTCGGGTCTCACACCGGAAACACACCGATCAGTGTCTTGATGATCGAGCTGGGGCCGGCGGCCATCTTGGTCAGCTGGTAATAGAAGCCCCACTGCTTGGTCTTCGATTCCGCACGCCGAACGTGATGACATGGACCGGATCCTTGTCGCCGCCCATGTACATGTGGGGGCTGATGACCGTGTCTCCGAGCTTCATGCCCTTCAAGATCGCGTCCTGCTTGTTCCAGGCGTTCTGCTGGGACTTCATGTTGATGTGGGCGACGTAGCGTGAGCCGTCGTTCGTCGGCGAGCCGACGCCGAAGCTGCAGCCGTTCATGGGCGCGGTGAACATGATGTTCGCGGCGTTGCCCACCACGGTCGACTGAATCGAGTCGTCCTGGTACGGGCACCAGTAGATCTCCATGATGCCCTCCGCCGATTTGCTGCTCGTCGGGTGCGCCATGTACGTCGAGATCTGAGCACCCGGCCGCTCGATGCTGCTCGCGAGCCCGGCCAGCTTCGCCAGGGTGAAGAACTTCTGCCCCCGGAGCTGTTGACGTCGCCGCCTTCGGGTGTCGAGACGACGTTGTTCTGCATGAACTCCACCGGATCAGCCAGGAATCGGTCTACGGCGCCCATTCGATCCTCCTGTTCACGGATCCTTCCGCTCTCATTGCCGACGATCAGAGTGTTCCGGTCGGGCCGGACAGTAATACGCGAGGCATCCCCGCCTCCACCCACCCCTTCCACCCACCCACCAGCGCCCGCGCCTTCCCCATCCCGCCCGTCTCAGCTCGCGCGCCACACGGGCGCTCGTCGCTTCGTCCAGTCAGGCGCAGAAGACGGCGAGCGTCGCGTCCTTCGGGATGCGGAGCGCGATCGCCTCGCGGACCGGATCGTCCGGACGCACGCGCACGGCGCCCCGCGCGGTCTCGGCGCCGGGAGACTTGCGCGCATCCACGATCACGACCGGCTCGCCCCGATCCTTCAGCTCCGCGTAGATCGTCGATCGTGATGCGCTCCGGCACTTCCTCGCCGGCCAGACGCCGGCGCGGGCGCCGGAGGTGTCTCGACCGCCCGAACACTCTTGGCGTTGAGGAACAGCGCGATGCCGGCGCCGTGCACGACCACCGAGACGAGCACGACGAGGCAGGTGATCGAGAACAGACGCTCCGCCCCCGGCGCGCTGGCGAACACGGGTAGCAGCGCCAGCAGCAGCGAGCTCAGGCCCCGCGGGCCGAGCAGCGCGATGAGGCGGCGATCGCGCGAGCCGAGGCCGGTGCCCTTGAGCACGGGGTAGAGCACGACGGTCCGCGCGCCGAGCGCGATCACGGCGAACACGATCGTGCGCGCGTCGATCACGCCGAGCCCCGTCCAGATCAGCGTGGTGCCGAGCGCCACGAAGGTCAGCAGCAGCAGCATCTCTGCGGTCGCCTCGCCGTACTCGAGGAAGCAGTCGCACAGCTCCGAGTCCTGGGCGTCGACCAGGAGGCCCGCCGCGAACGCGGCCACGAATCCGCTGCCGCCCACCGCCTCGGCCGCGGCGAAGGCGGTGAAGGCGGAGACCGAGCGCGTAGAGCGATTCGTAGTCGCGCCGCACGCCGAAGCGCGTGCGCACCCACGAGAGCAAGCGGATCCCGATCAGTCCGATCAATGCGCCGACCACCGGCCCGAGCAGGAAGAGCGACAGGAGCGTGCGCGCGAGCCCACCGCCGTGGGCTGCCGCCCGGTCCGGTGCGTCGTCGTTCCCAATAGCAGAATCGAGATCACGACGATCGGGAGCAGCACGATGTCGTTCATGCCGCCTTCCATGTGGAGGGCGAGGCGCGGGGTCGCCGGCAGCGCGGGGAACGCAGGACGGTGCGCAGCATCACGGGATCGGTCGAGGCGAGGGCCGCGCCCAGGATCGCCGCCGCGGGCGCCGGCACATTCAGCAGGAACTTGGCCGCCACCGCCACGAGCAACGCGGGCCCCAGCGTGCCGGGGCCGAGGATGCGGACGAGGAGCCCGCTGCGCGCTCGGATCTCCTTCAGGTTGAGCGTCACGCCATCGCTGAAGAGCACGAGCGCCAGCGCCAGCGTGGCGAGGGTCGACAGCTCGGGCGAGCGGAAGCCGACGTCCACGAGCCCGAGGCCGAAGGGGCCGAGCAGGAGGCCGAGCCCCAGGAACACCGCGACCACCGGAGTGCGCGTGCGCTCGAGCAGCCCGGAGAGCAGCGAGGCGACGATGACGACGATGCCGACGAGCGCGATGGTGGTGGCGAAGTGTCCCATGCGGCTACGGCGAAATCGACGCGGTGGGCAAGTACCGCGAGCGGACCTCCGCCGCCTGGGTGTAGAGGGCGGGATCGGCGCCGAAAAGGTCCGCCAGCGCGGCCGGCGCCTCGTGCGGTGAGATTTCCGTCTTCTCGGCGCCGCCCGGCAAGTAGCGAGTCAGCACACCGTCTCGCAGGCTGGTGTAGACGTCACCGACGAACCCCGCGTAGACGAGTCGGTGGAGGAAGCTCTGGGGCGCGTGCCAGTCGTTCGCGGCCACGATGCGATCACAAAGCTCCTCGAGCCGGCGCGGCGTCGGGTCCAGCTGCTTCGAAGGCCCGGGATTCCGCGTCACGAAGATGCCGTCCTCGCGGACATCGAAGTCGAACTTCTCCCGGTGGGTGTCGATCGAGAAGGACTCGAACAACGGGATAGGCCCGGAAGATCGGCGCCGCGTACCCGACATCGGCGTAGAAGGGACCCTCCGGCAGCTCGACGCGCACGCAGCAGTGCCCGGGATCCATGTACATGAACGCGACGTCGAAGCCGAGATCGTCGAGCAGGAAGTGGAGCCCGCGCGCGAGCGTCCAGCACAACCCGCCCGCGCCGCGCGTGACGATGCGCTCCACGTAGCTCCGACATCGGCGGCAGGAAGTCGCCGCGGCGGAGCCCGGGCTCGTAGTCGATCAGCTTGGTGAAGCGTCTCGAAGGGCACTCGACGCTGATGCTCGCGGATGATGCGATGCAGATAGTCGAGCGTGGGTGGTTCGCGATTCAGCCGAAGGTGGGCGAGCAGGCGTTCCATCTCCGCGCGCGCGCTCATCGATCGATCACGGCCTGATCTCGAATCTCACCGCAGCTCGACGATGCGCTGGACCAGCGTCGAGGCTCCGACTCGCACCCGGGTGAAGTACACCCTGGGCGGAACGACGTCGCCGTCGTCGCCGCGTCCGTCCCAGATCAGGAGATGGCTCCCGGCCGCGAGGTCTCTGGTCCGCCCGCTCGACTGCACCCGCCGACCGGAGGCGTCGAGCACGTCCAGCGCGACGATCGCGGGCCCGGGCAGCTCGGAGCCGCCAGCGGACCTCGCCGCTCGCCGGATGCGGCGAGACCAGCGCGAGACGCGGTCCGGCGAGCTGGTCGTGCGTCACGTCCAGATTGCCGTGCGACGCGAAGCGCGCGGGTTCTGATGAAGACGTCGCTGGTGCCGTTGCGGAAGTCGCCCCACGCCACGAGCGCGCTGGACTTGCCGTCGGACGCGATCAGGCTGGTGAGCTGATTGCTGCTGGGCACCACCGCCATGGGCGACCCGGTCGGACCCCTACAGCCGGTTGCCGTTCGCGTCGAGCGCGCTGAGCGCCAGCAGACATCGGCGGTCGGCGGTGCCGGCGATCAGCCCAGGCCACGATCACGCCGCCGGCGCCGTCGCTGGTCACCGCGGGGAACGTCTGAGTGCCGGAGGCGGTACACACGGCAACGCCGTCCGGATCCCACAGGCGCTGGCCGTTGACGTCGATACGCTGCGCGTAGACCTTGGTCTCCGCGCCCCGGTCGTCGGTCCACACGATGATCGCGCCGGAGCCCGCCAGTCGTTGACGATGCGCGGCGACGATTGGGCTCCCGACGCCTGGCAGACCGGCAGCCCGTCGTCGATCCACTCGGGCGCTGCCGAGAACGTCGATCATCTGCGTGCGTAGAGATCTCGATCGGACGTCCGCAGATCGTCCCACACCACGATCACGCTGCCGTTGCCGACGTGGACGAGATCGGGGCTCTGCTGGTCGCCGGTTCGGTCGCACACCGGCACGCCGTTCGCCGTCCACTGCGGGGTTCCGGTGGTTGTCCACGCGACGCGCGAAGACGTCGCGGGCCGCTGCTGACGGTGCGTTCGTCGTGCCAGGCGACGACCGCACCTTTCACGCCCTGGAGCGTGCCGGTGTTGTCGGTCACGAGCCGCGGGGTGGAAGGGTTGCTGAGCGGTGTCGCGAGACGAATGCCTCCCGTCGACGCCGTCGTCCACAATCCGGTCCCGTTCTCGTTCACGTGCTGGACGACGAGCGCCCGATCCGACTCGCTGCCCTCGATCCAAGCTGCGATCCATCCGTGCGGGCTGGCACCGCCTGCCGCGCCGTCGCCGATGGCGGTGGGACGCCCTTGATTACCACCAAAGATCGAGAGCGGCACACCGTCGACGGCCCACAGCGGCGTGCCGGTGGCGCTCAAGCGCTGCGCGTAGATGTCGAACTCGCCGGTCAACCGGGCGTCCTGCCAGAAGATGGTGGCGCCGTGGTTGAAACCGACGGCCGCGAACGGCGCGAACTGGAGCGCCGACTGCGTGCAGACCGGAACGCCGTCCGCGGTCCACAGCCGGGCTCCGGTCGAGTCGACGCGCTGAGCGAAGATGTCGATGTTGCCGAACCGGTCGTCCTGCCAGGTGAGCACGGCGCCCGACGCCTCGTCGGAGGACGATGGACAGGTTGTTCTGTGCGTGCGGCTCGACGCACGCGGGGTTTCCCGTCGCGAGCCACGCCGCGAGAGCGGGCGATGCGATCGACATCGCGGCGATCGTCGCCAGCGGAAGGAGACGGGATCGGCCGAGGTGGAAATGCATGAGGCGGCGCATACGGCCTCCGAGGCTCAGGGGGGACAACGGTTCCGGATGTCGTGCTCGAGGCGCGGTGCTGCGAGGTCGACACACCATTCGCAACCCAGCGGCGCAGACGATGCTACCGCAAACCCGCCCCCGATTGGCCCTGAATTGCCCCCGCGACGTTCCGTTGCGCCTCCCGCGCGCGCGGCTAGTGTCCCCGCGATCCACCTCATATAGAGAGGGAGCCGCCTTGTCCCTGAGCGTTGGACGCACGCTTTCGCACTACCGGATCGTCGAGCGCATCGGCGAGGGGCGGGATGGGCGTGGTGTGGCGCGCCACGGACACCACGCTCGGCCGCGACGTCGCGATCAAGGTCGCTGCCCGAGGAGTTTGCGAGCGACCCCGAGCGCATGCGCGCTTCGAGCGCGAGGCCAAGATGCTCGCCGCGCTCAACCATCCGCGCATCGCCCTCGATCTACGGTCTGGCCTCGGCCGACGGCGTGCGCTTCCTCGCGATGGAGCTGGTCGAGGGCGACGACCTCGCGGCGCGGCTCGCGCACGGTCCGCTTCCGGTGGTCGAGGCGCTCGAGCTGGCGCGACAGGTGGCCGAGGCGCTCGAGGCCGCGCACGAGAAGGGAATCATCCACCGCGATCTGAAGCCCGCGAACATCAAGCTCACCCCGACGGACAGGTGAAGGTGCTCGACTTCGGGCTGGCCAAGGCGCTCGAGGACGAGCGAACCGCATCGGGCTCCGCCTCGAAGACCGCAGTCGCCGACGGTGACCGAGCGGATGACCGCGGCCAACGTCATCCTCGGCACCGCCGCCTACATGAGTCCCGAGCAGGCGCGCGGCAAGAGCCGTCGGACACGCCGCGCCGACATCTGGGCGTTCGGCTGCGTGCTCTACGAGTGCCTCACCGGCCGGCGCGCGTTCGAGGGCGAAACGGTCTCCGACACGCTCGCCAGGATCCTCGGAGCGCGAGCCCGATCTCACCGCGCTGCCGAGCGGCGTCCCGCCGCGGGTGCGCGAGCTGCTCGTCCGCTGCCTCACCAAGGATCCACGGCTGCGGCTGCGCGACATCGGCGACGCGCATCCAGCTCGACGAGGTGCTGGCCGCGCGCTCGCCGTCCGGTCGGCTCATCGCCGTCGAGGGATCGACTGGGGGCACCACGCGCGACGGGTCTCCGCTGCTCGGCATCGCGGCGGCGGGCGTGCTCGGTCTCGTGGCCGGCGCGCTGCTCTGGAACGCCCTCGGGCCTCATCGTTGGCGGAGGCGACGGCGAGCCGCGTTGCCTGACGGTAGACATGCCGGCGGATGTCGCCGTTCAGTTCGCCGGGCTCACGCGCGACGGGCGCACGCTGGTGATGCGGGGGCAGCCGCGGGGCGCGACCGGCGCCGACGCGCGTGCGCCAGTGCGCGCGTGTACGCGCGACCGCTCACCGGCTACGAGTTTCGCGCGCTTCCCGGCACCGAGGAGGCGCTGGGCTTCTCGACCGACCTCGACAGCCGGGGAATCCTGTTCGTGGCGCCGGTCTCGCCCGGAGCGACGCAGCGGCGGCTCGCGCACGTTCCGCTCGACGGCAGCGCGCCGCCGACCACGATCACCGATTGGAAGGATTCCTGGAGATCGCTCTGCCGTGATGAACAACGGCGACATCCTGATCCGTGAAGGCTCCACCAGCTTCGTGCGGCTTCCGGCCGCCGGCGGTCCGCCCTCGGCGCCGGTGAAGATCGACACCGGACGTCCCGGGGTGAGCCGCTGCGAGCTGCAGTGGAGTCCTTGCCGGGCGACCACGGCGTGCTGGTCGACATCATCTCCTACGACGCGCGCGGCTGGCACTACAGCATCGGCGTGGTGGATCGCGAAGAGCGGCAAGACCGAGGTCATCGTGGAGGACGGCGGGGCCCCGGTCCTTTCACCCACGGGACACCTTCTCTTCTGCCGCGGCGACGCAATGCTGGCGGTGGGCTTCGATTCCCGGACGCGGAGGACCCGCGGGACGCCGGTGGCGGTGTGGAGCGGGATCAGCACGCCGTTCGCGTTCCAGCCGGGATTCTTCGCGGTCGGTCGCGACGGGTCGCTGCCCTACCTGCCGGGGCGTGCGGGTGGCGAGCGGCGCCTCGCGTTCCTCGATGCCGCGGGCAAGACCGAGTCCTGGTCGACCGAGGAACGAGCCGTGGATGGCACGCCCGAGCCGTCGCCCGACGGACGGCGCTTCGCGTGCAGCATCGCCAACGCGCGCGGCATCGACGAGATCTGGGTCTCGGAGATCGCGCGCCCCGGCTTCCGGCGGCTCGGCACCGATCCCAACGCCGACTGCTACTGGCCGGTATGGTCGCCCGACGGCAAGTGGATCTCGTACCGCCGCCGCGGCGGTGACAGCGAGGACGGGCTCTACATCCAGAGCGCCGAGGGCGGCGAGGCCAGGCGCATCCTGGCGGTCGGATCCACGGACGAGCAGCACATCCGCCGTCTCGTGGCTGCCCGACGGGTCGGCGATGCTGGGCTGGAAGTTCGACCGCCGGCAAGAGCGAGCTCTGGAAACTGCCGTTTTCCGGCACCCTGCCGGACACGAGCGGGTTGCGCACGCTGCTGCCGTCGGCGTTCAACCAGTTCAATCCGCGGGTCAGATCGCGACGGACGCCTGCTCGCCTACGGGGGCGACGAGTCGGGAAGGGCCATGACCTGACGTCGCGGAGCTTCGCGCGGACGGTGGAGCCGGGACACCGATCGAGGTCCGCACGGAGGGCAGCAACGGTCACCTGTGGTCGGCCGACGGGCGCACGCTGTTCGTGCTGGACGATCGCCAGCGCCTGATGAAGGTCGCGGTCACGAGAGAGGCCCGAGCTCGCGGTCTCGGCGCCCACCGAGGTCTTCGACTTCGAGAAGCTCGGGATCACCTACTGGAGCCTGCTGCCGGACGGACGCTTCTTCGTCGGCCTCAAGAACGCCAACGAGGCGGACGTCACGCGCTACAACCTCGTGCTCGACTGGACCGAGGCGCTGAAGCGGAAGATGAGCGCGGCGCGATAGCGTGCTCCCAGAAGTGCTTCTCCGAGACCACGTCGATCGCCGAGACCGTAGCCGTGCCAGCTCAGGCAGGTTGGTCGGCGCGTTGGTGACCGTGCGCGGCGGTGGAATGACGGTTCGCCCGCGCGCGTAGTAGAGCGCTTGCAGCTCCTGCGATCGATAGGCCTCGAACACCCAGGCATCCAGCCCGGCCGCGCGGCACTCCGCCACCGCCGCCTGAACCGCGATCCTGAACTTGGGTGCGAGCAGCTCGAGATCCCGGCTCACGATCAACCCGCCGCTCATATCCTGCCCTCCCTGCGCATCGCCGGTTGCCCACTCGTGCGGCTCGAACGCCGCCGCAGCACCCACAGCCGGAGCCCGACGGCAGCTGGATCGCCGACGTCGGCGGCGGCGAGGCGTCGTCCGCTGAATCTCCCTTCGGCTTGCTGTCCGACTTCACCGCCGAGCGGACGGCCACGACCTTGTTCAGCATGTCGAACCAGAACGGCGCGCCGAGGCTGATCGCGAGGATGGTGGCGAGCCAGCCGCCGAACAACGTCAGCGGGCTCGGCGAGGGGTCGAGGCCCCAGCCGATCGGCAGCGCGAGCGACCGCAGGCTGTCGCTCACGGCCCCGAAGTTCCTTTGCTGCAAGATCGTCGTATCGCGCGCGACCGCTCCGGCCCGCTGCACCAGCACGTCCCGCGCGCCCCGCTCGTGCGACAGGTAGCGGGCCAGGGTGACGGTGTTGACGTTGAGCGCAACCGTCAGGAACGCGCCAATCACGAGGATGCAGCGACCGCGCGTGCCGCTTGTACCAGCCCGAGACTCGATCCATCGAGGAGTTGAACCACGCCTCGACGCTGGCCTGGAGGCGGGCGAGATCTCCTTCGGCCGCATCGAGCGCGATCTCGAGCACGCGCCGCACCGGCGGCGGGACCGTGCTCAGGTTCCGTCGCACCGCATCGATCGAGATCGGCGATGGCGTCGCCGCCGGGAGGCGAGCGTCGGCGTCTCCGCCGCCGGCCGCGGCGGGAGCCGCGGACTCCGACACGGGACCCCGGGCGACGAGGTCCAGCAGCGCCAGCGCGAAGCTGCTCGGCGGCAGGTACGAAGGCAGGTTCCTGGCCCCGGAGCGGTACTTCCCGCGATAGAGCCCGCAGATCAGCGGGTGCCCGTAGATCTGCTTCGCGAGCGCGGGATCGCTGCAACAGCTCACGGATGCCGAGCTCGAGGTTGACCGCCCGCATCTTGATCAGCGACTCGATGGCCTCGTTCATGGCCGAGGCCATCACGCTCAGCAAGAGATAGATGAGGATGAGTCCGATGCCCACATCGAGGACTTCCGATCCCAACACGATCGCCTCCTCGGATCAGCGCGTATCGGTTCGACGTCACGTCGATTCGCGGAAGGAATGGACCGAATCGAGGTGCCGCGTCGGGCCAGGCGGATTGAGGTAGGGAATGCGGCCGCGAGGCAGGGCGTTCCGCGATCGTCCGGGTGGGCGGCCGGCGTGACTCGGCATCTCCCGGCGTGAAGCCCGGCCGGAACGCTAGGTCCTGCTACTCCATGTCGTCAAGCGCGCAGTTCGCGATCGTCTCCGGACTTCGGGTCCTGCGCCCGAAGGTCACTCCACGCCGGCGCGCACGAAGATCAGCGCGGACGCGGGCCGTTCGCCGTACGCGTCGCGAAAGCTCGTGCGGAACGAACGTCAGGGTGCCGGCGAGGCCGACGCCGAGCGCGAGCGCGCCGCGCCGCACGGCGTCCCATCGATAGCCCGCGGTCAGCTCGCCGACGGTGAACGCCTCCCCGGCGCGCGGATCCGGGTGCGATGAACAGCTCGTCCTTCTCGACCCGCTCGACGCGTGTGAACACAGTGTGCCGCTCGGCGATCGCGGCGGCGGCCTCGGCGAGCACGCCGTCGTGGGCCTCGCCCGGGCGGGAGAGGTTGCGACCCCACGCCAGTGTCGCCTCCCATCGCCCGTGCTCGCCCCAGGCGCCGTCGTACATCGCGGACACCGTCGTTCGATCCTGATCGACGTCGGGCTCGAGCTGCTCCACGCTCTCGAGCCGCCCGTGGCTCACCTGGAGCGCCCAGTGATCCGTCGGGTTGACGGAGAGACGCACCGACCAGGAATCGAGCTTCGGGGACTCGATGTTCCAGCGCTCGTGGTCCGGCTCGCGGCCGCGGAACGCCGAGCCTCGACCTTGACGCGGTCGACCACCGCCCCGGCGGTGAGCACGCCGAAGGTGATGTGGGTCGAGTCGAGCCAGTGATGCGTGATCGGCGCCACCGGGATGTTCCGGCCCGAGAAGCGGTGCATGAACGCGGGCGGCCCGAGCGCGGGCTCGCCCGGCAGCCCGGCGTAGAGGAACAGCGACCGATCGGCGCTCGCGACGCGATACGTCCCCGCCAGCTCCATGAACAGATCGTGCGGGTGCTGGCGGTCGATCAGCGGCGTCACGCCATCCGCGGTCTCGCCGGTCTGGAGCAGCAGCGGGTAGCCCTCCTGGCCGATGGTCGCGGGCTCGACCGAGAGCATCGCCCGGAGCCCGAGCGTTCCCGGACCGGCCGGCCGCTGCGCCATGCGCCATTCCCATGTTGTCGCTGAAGAACTTCTCGTCGCCGCGATCGCCGCCCTGGTTGGTCGTAGACCGCGTCGGCGAAGCCGTGGAGCATGAGGCTCCATTCGCCGCGCATGACAGTGCACGCCCCCGTGCGCGCCGGCATCAGGCATGCCACGCGGTGCCGGACGCCTCGCGCGTCATGGGATAAGGGCCGTACATGCCGGTCATCGCCATCATGTGCATGCCGTGATGCATGCCGGCGTGGCTCATCGCGTCGTGCGAGTGCTCGCCGCTGCATTGTGGGCGGCTTCGCGGTCGTGTCGGCATGCGCGGCGTGATGGTGTGGCGCCTGCGCGAGGACCAGGCCCGGCCAGAGCATCGCCACGAGGCCGACGGTAACGATCGCCTTCACACCCCGCGCTCACCACCGCGGCGGGAATCTGGCCGTGCCATGTCCTCTCCGTTCGAGACGCCGCCGGAAGCGAGACGTGCCGCCGTCGTGTCCACTCGACCAGAGGATGCCACACCGCCGCGGTCGAGGCGGCGCCGGATCAGAAACGTCCAGAACCGGTTCGAGCGCTTGTAGAGATACGACATCGCCAGGTACGGCGGCACCGCCGCGGGGTCGCGCGGCCGTCTCGCCCAGATCGACGCGTGCGAGAACAGGCGCCGGTAGCACCAGGCGTAGCCCTGCTCGAAGCTGCTCGACCGTCATGTGCCGCGGACTGGAACACGACGTGCGCGGTGTCGTAGCGGGTCCAGTCGCGATGCAACAGCCGGCCCTCGGCCTCGAACTGCCGGAACAGCGGCGTGCCCGGATACGGCGTGAGGATGTGGAACGTCGCGCACTCGACGCGGTTCTGTTCCACCCACTCGGCCGTGCGCTCGAACACGTCCGGTCGATCGTGATCGAAGCCGAGCACGAAGCTGGCGTTCACCTGGATCCCGAGATCGTGCAGCAACGCCACGCGGCGCGCGTAGTCCTCCGGACGCGGGCTCTTCTTGCGCTGATCGGTGATGTTCTCCGCCTGGAGCGATTCCAGCCCGACGAAGACGCCGGTGCATCCGGCGAGCGCCATCTCGCGAACCACGTCGGGATGGTCGGTGATGTCGAGCGACACCGCGGCGCTCCAGATGCGCTCGATCGGCTTCAGGGCGCGGCACAGCTCGCGCAAGTAGGCGGGCCGCGAGCCGAGGTTGTTGTCGGTGAACACCGCGTAGGGCTGGCCGTCGGCGAGGATCTCCTCCACGATCTGCGCCGGATCGCGCAGCTGGTAGGGCATGTGGAGGCCCGCGGTCGAGAGGTAGCAGAAGCCGCAGCGGTTGTGGCAGCCGCGCGTCGCGTTGAGGCTGGTGGTGGTCAGATAGTGCTCGCGCTGGCAGCAGCTCGCGGCGCGGCGCCGGATCTTCGCGGTAGGGACGGCGATAGTCACCGGCGTAACGGTCGCGCAACGTGCCGTCCCGGACGTCACGAAGGATCTCAGGCCACACGTGCACGCCCTCGCCGAGCGCGAGCGCGTCGGCATGCGGCGCGCACTCCTCGGGGCACGAGAGGACGTGGAGCCCGCCCAGCACCACCACGGCGCCGCGGCGGCGGTAGAAGGCCGCCAGCTCGAAGGCACGCGCGGCAAAGGTGAGATGCACCGTGATGCCGACCACCTCGGGGAACGGCTCCACCGGCGGCGGGCCTTGAAGCAGGTTCTCGTCCCAGTAGTCGCACCCGCCACTCCGGCGGAGTGGATGCCGCGATCGAGGTCAGCGCGAGCGTCGGCGTCAGCACGTGCTTGCCAAAGCTCGCGTTCGGATCCTTGGCGTAGAAGGGATTGATGAGGAGCGCGTGGTTCCGGCGTGGCGGCGAGGTCCGCGCCACGGGCAGGGCCGGAGCCTCACGCAACGCGCGCGGTACGCGCGGGACTCGAGCGGCGAGCGCCGGAGATCGCGGCGTGGGGGAAACGATTCGCGCGGGCGGTCGCCATGGGCGGGACTCTAGTTGGGCGCTTCATCAGTGGCAAGTACTTTGTACTGCAAAGTGTGTCCGCCCGGCCGCCGTTGCAGCCGGCTGGCGGCTCACCGGGGAGACAACGCCCCGAGATTCCCCCCGTCACCGCGCGATCCCGGTCGGGTCATCGGACCCCGAAAGTGCCAGTGCGGAGCCGACTCGCATGGCGTTAGAATGGAACTCCCGTCACGAATCTCCGCCGTCCCCTTGCTCGGTTCACGCCGATCATCTCCTGGAGAGTGCCGTGAAACGCCCCATCGTCGCCTTGCTCGTGTCCCTCCCTCTCGATCGTCTCCCTGTCGGCGAACGCCCACGCCAATGGAATCCACTCGCGGGGCTTCGAGGCCCCGGGCACCGGCATCGTCGTTCCCCGGAATGGGCCGGCGTCTGGACCACCTCCGATTCCACCTACGATTGCGACGGCAACTTCCAGGAGGTATCGACGTCGACGGACACGGTGTGCGGCGGCGAGCGCTACTCGGGCGATTCGATCGATTTTCAATGCACCGGGACCGCCACCGCGACCAGCGTGAACCTGACCTGCACGTTCAGCCAGGACACCCTGGATTGTCACTTTGCCTACCAGAGCACCATCCAGGGGACGCTCACCGGATCCACCTACCGCTCGGTCGCGGTCAGCAGCCTGACGGTCACGGGGAGCGGACCCTTCTGCGGCTTCATTCCAGGCTATTGCGACAGGATCGTGACCTACGGCACCCGAACCGGGCCCGCTCCCGCCACCTACTGCGCCACGCCCACCACGAAAACGACCTGGGGTCGGCTGAAGCAAATCTATCGATGACGCTGCGCCGCTGGAGACGCGGCGCTCACTCGACTCGCACGCCGCGCAGTCGCAGCGCGTTGCCGATCACCGAGACCGAGCTCAGGCTCATCGCCGCCGCACGGCAATGATCGGGCTCAGCAGCAGGCCGAACACCGGGTAGAGCACGCCGGCCGCGATCGGGACGCCGAGCGCGTTGTAGACGAAGGCGAAGCAGCAGGTTCTGGCGGATGTTCCGCATCGTCGCGCGCGCTGAGCGCACGCGCGCGCACGATGCCGCGCAGGTCGCCGCTGCACGAGCGTGACGCCGGCGCTCTCGATCGCGACGTCGGTGCCGGTGCCCATCGCGATGCCGACCTGGGCCTGCGCCAGCGCCGGCGCGTCGTTGATCCCGTCGCCGGCCATCGCCACCGAGCGTCCCTCGGCCTCGAGGCGCTTCACCACCTCGAGCCTTCTGCGGCAGCACCTCGGCGATCACCTCGTCGATCCCGAGCGTCCGGGCCACCGCCTCGGCCGCGGCCCGGCTGTCGCCCGTGACCATCACCAGCCGGATCCGTTCGGCCTTGAGCCACCGCACCGCCTCGGGCGTGGTCGGCTTGATCCGGATCGGCGATCTCGAGCAACCGCGACGGCACGACCCTCGACGACCAGGAACACCGCGGTCCCGCCCTCGGCGCGCATCGACGCCGCAACCGGCTCGAGCGCTCCGGGCGCGACGTTCAGCTCGGCGAGCAGCGCGGTGTTGCCGAGCGCCACCAGAACGGCCGTCGACCACGCCGCGCACGCCCTTCCCAGGAATCGCCGTGAACTCCGTCGCGGGCGCCGGCGCGATGTTCTCCTCGGCGGCGGCACGCATGATCGCCGACGCCAGCGGATGCTCGCTGCCGCGCTCGAGACCGGTGGCGATCGCGAGCACCGCGGCCTCGCCCCACTCGTGGACGGTGACGACGCGCGTCAGCCTGGGCTTGCCCTCGGTGAGCGTGCCGGTCTTGTCGACGACCAGCGTGTCGACCGCGTCGCAGCGTCTCGATCGCCTCGGCGTTGCGGAACAGCACGCCGAGCGTGGCGCCGCGGCCGGTCGCGACCATGATCGACATCGGCGTCGCGAGCCCGAGCGCGCACGGGCAGGCGATGATCAGCACCGCCACGGCGTTGACGACGGCGTAGGCCAGTGCGCGGTTCGGGTCCGAGCGAGGCCCAGACGACGAACGACGCGATCGCGACCAGCACGACCGCGGGAACGAAGAACGCCGAGACGCGATCGGCGAGACGCTGGATCGGCGCGCGGCTCGCGCTGCGCCTGCGCCACGAGCTGGACGATCCGCGCGAGCAGCGTGTCCGTTCCCGACCTGCTTGGCCTCCATCACCATCGACCCGGCGACGTTCACGGTGCCGCCGATCACGCGACTCGCCGGCGCGCGCTCGACGGGCATCGGCTCACCGGTGACCAGCGACTCGTCGACCGCGCTGCGCCCTCGACGCACGACGCCGTCGACCGGCACCTTCTCGCCCGGCCGCACGCGCAGCCGGTCGCCGACGTGAACCTGGTCGAGCGGCGACGTCCTCGTCGCCGCGCGGACCCGACGCGCCGGGCCGTCGTCGGCGCCAGCCCGAGCAGCGCGCGGATCGCGCGCGCTGGTCCGGCGGCGCGCGCTCGAGCTCGAGCACCTGGCCGAGCAGCACCAGCGTCGACGATCACCGCCGCGGCCTCGAAGTAGGTGCCGATGCGTCCGCAAGCGTCGCGGAACGCGGCGGGAAGACACCGTGGTGCGACCACCGCGACCACGCTGTAGAGGTACGACACCGCGACGCCGAGCGCGATCAGCGTGAACATGTTGGGGCTGCGGTTCGCGATCGACTCGACGCCGCGGACGAAGAACGGCCAGCCGCACCACAGCACGACGGGTGTCGCGAGCAGCAGCTCGATCCCGCCCATCGCCCCGGGCGCGATCAGCCGATGGAGCGGGTGTCCCGGCCAGCACCGATCAGGATCATCGCGACGACGAGCGGTGCCGGTGAGCGCGACCGCGACGCGAAAGCGCCGCCGCATGTCGATCAGCTCCGGTTCTCGGGCTCCTCGAGCGTGACCGTGCGCGGCTCGAGCGCCATGCCGCAGATCGGGCACGCGCCCGGCCGGTCGCGCACGATCTCGGGGTGCATCGGGCACGTCCACTCGACGCGCGTCGACGGCGGCGCGACGTCGACCGGCTCGAGCGCCATCCCGCACTTCGGGCAGCTCGCCGGCCCGGGGTGCGGACCTCGGGATGCATCGGGCAGGTGTGCTCGACCGCCGCGTGCCCTGGCGGCTTCGCCGGAGCGCCGATCGTGACGAGGCGCTGTCGTCGGGCGCGGGACGCAGCCAGCGCTCGGGATCCGCCTCGAAATTGGCGCGGCAGCCGGCGCAGCGGGAGAAGTGGTAGAGTGCGGCCGGCGTGAACCGCCCGGTGCGGGCCGTCGGTGCGGACCGTCATGCCGCAGACCGGGTCCTTCGCGGTCGCGGGGGCTGCGGCCTGGGTGGCGGCGACGTCCGGGCGCGGGGATCGAGGAGGGGTGTGCACGGACGCATTATAGGCACCAACGTTCAACGCCACCGACCGCATCGCGGTCGAGATCGTCGTCCCGCATGCCGATGATCCGGGGACGAGGCCGCTCCCCGGGCCGGAGGTCACGACGGAGGCGACCCATGAACATGACGCTCGCGATCACCCTGTTTCTGGCGGTCGACGCGATCGTGTTCTTCTTCGTGCTGCGGCGGGTGGTCAAGGTGCACTGGCAGCTTGAACGTCAAGGTCGGCGGCGTGGACCTCGGCGAGCTGGTGGCCTTCTCGAAGAAGTTCGACGAGGAGGCCGGTAACTGGCTGCAGGCGAACTTCAGCGGCGATCCGCAGCAGCTCCCGCAAGCGCTCCAGGGACTTCGGAACCTGGCGCGGTCGCGCGCGAGCAGGAGGGCTCGCGATCGACGGTCCCGCGCTCGACCGGATGGTCCTGGCCGCGGCGATCAACCATCGCGCCGGCAAGGGCACGAGATCCGCGCCGCGTTGCAGCAAGCCGCCTAGCCCGGAGCTTACGTGCGGTGGCGCGCGTGCCCTTGAACACGCGGAACAGCCAGATCAGCGCGGGGATCACGCACGACGCCCCGGCGGCAACCGCCGCGAGCGTCAGCCACAGCGTTCGCTCGGCGTGGCGGCCGCCGCGTCGAAGCGGCAGATCGGGCGGACGAGCCACGGATACTGCGCAAGCCCCCAGCCGCAGACGATCAGCCCCACCTGACCACCGCGACGCGCGCGGATCGGATAACGGCGCGCGGCGAGCGCCGCGATCGCGCCGACCTGCGCGGCGCCGGTGACGATGGAACGGCAGCGACCACGGCCGCGCGCGGTGAGACCGTCGCGGATCACCGGCGCCGCCCGCGCGGCCGCGAGCAGCGAGACCAGCGCCATCGCCCCCACCGCGAACGCGGTGATCAGCGCCCGGCGGCGAAAGTCGTCGCGCAGCTCGGCGTCGCCGGGCTCGGGAGCGTGAGGTACACCCGCGGCGAGATAGGCGAACAGGCGTCAGCGTGAAGACGCCGACCGTCCACGGGAACGGCCGCATCCAGCTGGCGAAGAAGCCGCCGAGCACGCGGCCCCGCCGTCGACGCGAACGGCTCCCGAGGCGATCGCGCTGGCGCAGACGCCGAGCGCCACCGGCGTCACGACGCTCGCGACGGCGAAGATCACGCTCCAGCGCGCTGCGCGTGCCGGCCCGGAACGTGGGAGCGGAAAGCGAACGCCGAGCCGCGGCAAGACGACGCCGAGCAGCATCGCGAGCAGCGGCAGGTGGAGCGCGGTCGCGATCGCGGCGAAGGCGAGCGGGAAGCACACGAACAGCAGCACCGCGACCACGATCAGCCAGAGTGGTTGACCTCCAGATCGCCCGACTGCGCGCGATGACGTCGCGCTGCTTCGCCGCGCGCGGTCCCGTGGCGAGCAGGTCCCAGACGCCCTCGCCGAGGTCGGCGCCGCCGGTGAGCGCGCGTAGAGCGCGAGCACGGCGAGCATGACGAGCGCGACCAGGGTCCCAGCCGGCGGCATGCGCCGCTCCGTGAACGGCGCGCGCGCCGCTCGTGCTCGGAACACCTGCCACCGCAGCAGGGCGATCACCGCGAGCCTGAGGCCGAGGTGGATCCAGCGTCACGACCGGTCAGCGTGCTGGCGAGACCCGGCATCGACGTGAGCGCGTCGCGCGTGCGCATGACGCCGCCGACGATCCACGGCTGTCGCCCGACCTCGGTCACCGTCCAGCCGGCCTCGAGCGCGATGAAGCCGAGCGGCCCCGCAAGCCACGATCGCGCAGCGCAGCCATCGCGAGTCCCACGCTTCCGCCTGCGCCGCGGTCCAGGGCCGCGGCGGCCAGCGCGATCAACAGCGCGCCGCACGCGACCATGATCTGGAACTCCGAGGTGCACGACGACCACCGGCGGGCGATCCGCGGGCGCGACCTCGTTCGGCCCCCTCACCACGGCCCGGTGTCGCCGTAGCTGAGCCAGCTGAGCATGCCGGGCAGCTCGATGGCCCCGCGCGTCACGCCGGCCTTGGGATCCGGGAGCCCGCCGATCCGCGCGGCGCGCCGCGCTCGGTCTCGAACTGACCCTCCATCGCCGCGAGCTTGACCGGCTGGTCGCGAGCGACCTGCTTGGCGCTCAGGTCTCCGCTCACCAGCTGGAGCGGCGCGCACACCGCCGCGACCGGCAAGGTGATCGCGAGCGCCGCGCGATGGAAGACGGCTCGCCGGCTCGCGCAGCAGCACGAAGGCGTGGATCGCCGCCACCGCGAGCCCGACCGAGAGATAGGCGGCGATGCGTCATGTGCAGCGCCTCGCTCAGCGCCGCCGGGTTCCGCATCGCGGCAATCGGGTCGATGTCGACGGCGCGCCCGGCGACTATCGCGAATCCGGTCGGCGTGTTCATCCACCCGTTGGCGATGACGACGAACACGCCGGATATCATGCCCGCGACCGCGACGCCGGACGCCGGCGAGCAGGTGGAGCGCGGCGACGACTCGGTCCCAGCCGTAGCAGGTAGATGCCGAGGAAGATGGCCTCGAGTGAAGAACGCGAAGCCCTCGAGCGCGAACGGCAGGCCGAAGATCGGCCCCGCGAAGTGCCATGAAGCGCGGCCACAGAGAGCCCAGCTCGAAGGACAGCACGGTGCCCGACACCGCGCCGACGGCGAACAGGACGGCGGTGCCCTTGGCCCAGCGCCGCGCGAGCTGCGAGATACACGGGATCGCGGCTGCGCAGCCACCGCGCCTCCGCGATCACCATCGAGCAGCGGCATCGCGATGCCGGCCACCGCGAACAGGATGTGGAATGCCGAGCGAGATCGCCATCTGGAGCGCGTGCGGCGACCAGGTCGCTCACGAGCTCACCTCGAGGCGTGCGATCTCCCGCGCGTTCGCATAGTCTTGGGCACGTCCGCTCATCACCCCGAGGCTCCCCGTGCTCGCGTCATCCACCCTGGCGTTGGCCGCGCTGCTGCGCGGCGCCACCACCGGCCCCACCCGGCCGCGGCGTCGATCTGGTCGTGCTGGTCGCGATCGATCAGCTTCCGACCGTCTACTTCGAGCGCTTCGGCCCGCAGCTGACCTGGCGGGCTCTGGCGCCTGCGCCGCGGCTCCACCTTTATACCGGAGCGATCCAGGATCACGCCATGACCGAGACCGCGCCCGGCCACGCGACGATGCTCTCCGACGCGAGCCGGCCGGGACCGGATCGTCTCGAACAACCTCGGCGTCTCCGATTCGCTGTCGCCGCTGCTCGGCGTCTCGACCGCTCAGGGGCCTTCGCCTCGTCGATTCCGCGGCACCACGCTGGTCGACTGGATGGCGGCGCTCGACCCGCAGCGCGCGCGCTGTCGGTCTCCACCGCGATCACGGCGGCGATCTCCCGATCGGACGGTCGAAGCGAATCGGTGTACTGGTATCGCGACGGTGAGTTCACCACCAGCCGCTGGTACCGCGACGAGCTGCCGCCGTGGGTGCGGGACTACAACGCGCGACGCGGCCCCGCGCGTCTCGCCGGAAGGCTGTGGACGCTCCTGCTGCCCGACTCGGCGTACGCGAACGCGACAGCGTCGCCTTCGAGCGCGGCGGCCGCGATTTCGTATTCCCGCACCCCATGCCGGACGACACCGTTCAGGCGGTGCGGCGGGCGGCGTACGTGCCGTGGGCCGACTCGCTGGCGCTGGACTTTGCCTGGCAGGGCGTGCGGCAGCTCGACCTCGGCCGCACCGGCCATCTCGATCTCCTGAGCTCTCGCTCTCCGCCACCGACGATCGCCACGGTACGGTCCGGACTCGCGTGGAGATCTCACGACCAGGTGCTGCGCGTCGACCGCTGGCTCGGCGTCTTCCTCGACTCGCTCGCCACCCGGGTTCCGCCACAGCACGCGCTGATCGTGCTCACGTCGGATCCACGGCATCCAGTCGGATTCCGAGATGCCCAGGCCCGCGGCGCGCGAGGCGGGTCGTCGTCCATCTCGGCGCCGTCGTCATCGCGGCGCGCGCGCCGAGCTGCTCGCGCGGCGTGATCCGTCCGACTTCGGCATCGGCTTCGAGAAGGGACTGGTGTGGGCCGACCGCGGTGGCGCTCGCCGCGCGCGGGATCGACGCCGACAGCCTGGCGGAGGCGATGGCGACCGCGGCGCGCGCGCTGACCGGGATCGCTCGGGTGTTCACGCCGCGCTTGCTCGCGATGGCGCCGGCGACCGATCGGGAGGCGCGGCTGTGGCCGCCGCTGCTCGCTGCCGGCCGACTTCGACTGGCTGGATCTGCGCGACCACGCGCCCCGGCGTGATCTGGTCGAGTGGCCGCAACGGCACCGAGCACGCGACCACGAACGCCGCGGACATGGGCGTGCCGATCGCGTTCATGGGTCCGGGCATTCCGGCGGCGACGATCGGCCGCCCGGTGCGCCTCGGTCGACATCGCGCCCACGCTCGCCGCACTGCTGGGTCCCCGTCCGGCGGAGCCGCTGGACGGCGAGCCGCTGCCCGGAGGTCGTGGGCGCGGAAGACGACGGGGCACGAGCCCCTGAGCTCGCGTCACCTCGCCACGAGTCGCTCGAGCGCGTCGATCAGCGGTCGCTGGCCCTGGCGATTCGCGTCTGGCTTCCTCGAGACCGAAACCACGCGGCGCGATCGACCTCGGGGAACTCCCTGCCCGTGCCGGAGCGCGGCGGCCACTGATGGTGAACGTGTTGCTGCGCATCGCCGCGACATCGAGATCACCCTCGACCGCCCAGGCATGAACGCGCTCGCTGCCCGTGTCGACCGGATCGAGCGCGAAGCAGGCTCCGCGCGGGGTAACATCGAGCCCGGTCTCCTCGACGAACTCGCGCGCCGCGCGCGGCGAGCGGATCCCCGCCCTTGGCGAGCTCGCCCTTCGGGATCGACCAGGCGCCATCGTCCTTCTTCGCCCAGAACGGTCCGCCCGGATGCACAGAGCAGCACCTCGAGCCCCGCGCCGCCGCGCCAGGACGATGATCCCTCGCGGTCTGCCTGGACATGCCTAGTGTCGTTTGAAGAACTGGACCGCGCGCTCGTGACGGCGCGCGGCCTCGAGCGTCTTGAACGTACCGGAGGTTCCTTCGCTTCCCGGTCTTGGGGTCGAGCTTACGCGAGTACAGGCGATACTCGCCGGATTTGAGTTTCCTGATCATGGTGAAAGCCTCCGTGTTCGGCCGGAGCGGCTGCTGCTCGAAGACGGAATCTAGCGAATCGTGTGCCGGGCGGCGCCTTTGTCCGCGGCGCACGAGTCGACAAGAGACTGATATTGACAGGTTCTCGTGACCGGTGGGGGTGTCGCGCGGACCCAGGCAGGAATGCGCGGTGGAGCGGTCGAGTCCCGCGGATGTGGCGGAGGGCTACGCCGCCTTCTGGCGCCTGTTCTCCGGGCTGCGCCGGTAGGGAATGCGGATGGTGAAGAGGCTGCCGCGACCGGGGGCGCTCGACCGAGACGCCGCCGCCGTGGGCTTCGGAAACGCCGCGTGACGATCGAGAGTCTCGAGGCCGAGCCCGCCCGAGTTGAACTCGAGCGTGTGCGAGGAGTGGTGGTGGAGCGAGTCGCGCATGATCGCGGCGTGCTCGAACAATTGACCCTGACGTTCCGCCGGGATACCGATGCCGGTGTCGCGGACCTCGATCACCAGCCACTCGTTCTCGCGGCGGGCCTCGACCGTCACCCTTCCGCCGTCGGGCGTGAAGCGGATGCCGTTGCGGACCAGCGCCTCGATCGCCTGGCGTGACGCGCACGCCGTCGAGCAGGACGCGATCGAGGCTGCGCGGAACCTCGGCCTCGACCTCGACGTGCCGCTCGAAGGCGTCGGCGGTCGCGAGCGCGATCGCGTTGTTCACCAGGGTGGCGACATCGTGCTCCTCGGAGTCGATCATCAGCCGCTCGCCCTCGACCTGGCGCCAGCCGCGTCGCGTCCTCGGCGATCCGGTTCAGTGAGACCAGGCTGCGGTCGATCGCCTCGAGGGCGCGCGCTGGGCGTTGCGGCGTCACTCGGCCCGAGACTGCCCTCTGCGAGCAGCTCGTGGTAGCCGCGGATGACGCTGATCGGCGTGCGCAGCTCGTGCGAGGCGACGCTGATGAACTCGCTCTTCATCCGCGCCACCTCTTCGCAGGCTGCTGACGTACGCGCGCTGGCGCTGCCGCATCTCGCTGAAAGCGCTGGCGCCAGGTAGCCGATCTCGTCGCGGCTCTTGACGTCGAGCGGGTAGTCGTAGTTGCCGCGCTCCATCTCCTCGGCGCCGCGCACCAGCCGCTGCACCGGACGGGTGATGCGCTCCGAGACGAAGAAGCCGACCAGCATCGCCGCGACCGCGGCGAGCACGCCGAGGTTGATCAGGTCCTTCTTCATCTCCGACAGGTACGCGGTCTCGTCGTCGAGCGACCGCTGCATCACGTAGATCTGGCCGGGGGCGTCCGAGCGCGGAATGCGCCGGATCAGGGGTGACGTAGGTCTGCGTCGGCCCGCGGGTCTCGAGCACCACCGGGCTCGACTCGGAGGCGTGCTCCCGCTCACGCTCGGCCAGGGTCCGCATCAACGCCGCGCGCTCGGCCCCGCTCTCGAACGAGCTGCCGGTGGTCATGCCGTTCGAGACGAAGGTGACCCGCTGTGCGTGAGCTTGCGCAGCTCCTGGGCGAGCTCCTCTCCGACGCTGAGCGCCGAGCAGCCAGCATGCCGACCTGCCGTCCCTCGACGAGCACCGGCGTGATCGTCACCCGGTAGTGGGCGCTCTTTCTCGACCAGCACGCGCGACAGCGGTCTGCCGCGCGCTCCGTTCACCAGCGCCTGGCGCGGATCCAGGGTCGACGACGGCGCGACCCACCGAGGCGATCAGCGCGCCGTTCACGTCGAGCACCTCGAACAAGTCCGTCTTGGTGATCGCGCTGAAATCGCGAGCGACGCCGGTCACCGTGGCGCGGAAGTGGGGATCGCGGCTCGATCCCGGCAAGGTGAGCGCGGCGAAGAAGCGCGGGTCCTGGACGATCACCCGCGCGGTGACCGCGAGCTTGTCGTATCGCGCCGCCAGCGTGTGCTCGAACACGCGCGAGGAGCGCCACAGGCTCTCGTGCACGCTGCCGTTCACCTGCTCGGTCACGCTGCGATTCACCGTCCACAGCGTGGCGACGGCGAGCGCCACCGGCGAGCAGACGGTCAGGAGCAGGATGCGCAGCCGCAGCGGAAGCGCACGTCAGTAGCCCGGCCACCACCGCGTCCCCTTTCTTCGGGATCTCCACGGTCTGCTTGCGCTGGCCGTAGCGCGGATGCCACACGTTCACCGTGTACGTGCCGCGCGGAAGCTTGGGGAACACGAACTG
>ERZ1370068.5692-contig-4707_pt1 | contig 31455 bp, 44 predicted proteins | sample MGYA00561227_ERZ1370068 | MGnify/ENA primary metagenome ERZ1370068 (study PRJEB38410, sample SAMEA6850437) | metagenome | study: Metagenomic assessment of the ecological functions of the soil: analysis of the soil microbiota associated with the...
AACCTCATTCCAACCATTCACGTCGCTCCACCCACAGCCCAGATCCGCAGCACCAGCTCGGGGCTGAACGGCTTGGTCACATAGTCGGCCGCCCAGCTCCAGGCCGCGGATCCGGTCTTCCTCGGCGCTCTTGGCGGTCAGCATCACGATCGGCGTGGGCGCGACGCGCCCGCAGCTCGCTGGCGACCGTCTCACCGGGCACGTCCGGCAGGCCAAGGTCGAGGACGATAAGGTCCGGCGCGGCCGTGGATGCCATCATGATCGCCTCGGCGCCGGATCCGGTCGACAGCACGGTAGAACCCCGCCCGCTCCAGGTAGGAGCGCACCAGATCCCGCAGCTTGCGCTCGTCCTCGACCAGCATCACCGTCGCTGCCATATGCCCGCCCGCCTCCTCGCTCGCCCGCCCCTTCGCTTCCGCGTCTGCCTCACGCCACCTGTGTTCCATCATCCCGCACCTGGGCGCGCGTCACACCTGTGCGGCCGGTGACAGCTGCCAGCGGGCCGGAACCTCCACAAGGTCACCATGACAGCTGCATCTGCCCGGCACGCCGGCGCGGTGCACTGGCTGTCATGGACACCGGCAGCCGAGGGCCGCTGGCATGACCGGCGGCGACCTGGTCGTGCTGGCGCCGTGGGTCATCTTCGGCGCCTGCCTGGCCGTGATCTGCATCCGGCTGCTCGCCTGGCGCCGCGCGTCACGGCGGCATTCGCCGCCCGGTCAGCATCCTGAAACAATTCCTGGCCACGGCGATGAGACCATCCCCGGCGCAGGCGGTAACGGTAGCGGGATCCCGCCGGGCGAGGTCACCGGTACGGGGCGAAGAGCACCGGCGCCGGTCTTCCGCCCCCGGGAGCGGGCCTGCTGGGTGGTGGAGCATCGCCTGGCAGACCGAGCCGAGGGTCATGCCCGTGATACCGCCCGGCCGCGGAGCTCACCGGGAAGCCGGGCTACGGGGCGCGCAGCTGACGGCGCAGGTCTGCCGGTCGGCCAGCGGCCCGAGATGCCGGAGCTTGGCCGGGTTGATGACCGAACGGACCGTCTGCACCTGCCCGTCGGCGATGTCGAGGACGAACACGTTGGTCAGGCGCCCGGCCGGATCGACGAACATCGCCCCGGGCTGCCCGTTGATCTCCACCGGCCGGGCGGTGATGCCGAGCTGGCGGATCTGGCTGCTGACGCTTACCATCAGCCGGGCCACGCGGTCGCGGCCGACGATGGGCCGCGGCCACGGGGGCTGGTCCCGCCGCTGTCGCCGTAGACGACGACGTCGGCGGCGAGCATGGACGATGAGGCCGTCCATGTTGCCGCCCCCGACCGCGCTGAAGAACCGGGCGGCGAGTTCCTCGCGCTTGCCCCGGAGGCCTCGAACGCTGGGCCTGTGCTCGGTCACATGGCGCCGGGCCCGCACGCGCGAGCTGGCGGCAGTTGTCCTCGCTCTTGCCGACGATGCGCGCGATCTCCTCGATAGCCGTAGCTGAAGACGTCGTGCAGCAGGAAGACGGCCCGCTCCACCGGGGACAGCCGCTCCAGCACCAGCAGGAACGCCATCGACAGCGAGTCGGTCTGCTCGGCATGGCCCGCCGGGTCGGCCGACCTCGCCGGTCAGCAGCGGCTCAGGCAGCCACTGGGCCGAGGTACGCCTCGCGGCGGGCCCGGGCCGAACGCAGGTGATCGATGCACAGCCGGGTGGTCACGGCCGAGAGGTAGGCCTTCGGCGAGCCGATCTCCGCCTGCCGCGGCTGGGCGGCGTGGTAGCGCAGGAACGCCTCCTGGACGATGTCCTCGGCCTCGCTGACGCTGCCGAGCATCCGGTAGGCGATCGAGAACATCAGCGGCCGGAGCCGCTGATAGATCTCGGCCGTGGCTCATCTTCTGCCCTCCCGGTTAGCGCGGCGCCGCGCGCTGGCTCGGCGGCGGACAGCCCGCGCGCGAAGCCCTGCCGCCAGCTCGGCCACGCGGGCTGCCAGCCGAGCTCGTGCTTCGCCCGTGCGTTCGACGAGCCGCGGATCTGCGTCATCGCGGAGACCGCCACCTCCCCGGCGGCCAGCCGACCGAGCCACACCGGTACCCGGCGGGGCGGCTTCGGCGCCGACCGCCTGCGCCAGGAACGGCAGCCATTCCGCGACCCTGGCTGGCTCGTCGTCCACCACGTTGTAGACGCCCGGCCCGCCGTGCTCCAGCGCGGCGACCAGTCGCCGCGGCGGCGTCGCGGATGTGCAGGAACGACCAGACCCCGGCGCCGTCGCCGATGACCGGCAGCCGCCGCTTCCGGACGAGGTCGACGAACGCCTCGGAGGCGCCGGGCCCGTAGAAGGACCCGTATCTCAGCACGATCCCCTGCATCGGCGCCGCCGCCGGAACCACCCGTTCCAGGTGCCGGATCGCGGCGAGCGATTGCCGCTGCGCCGCGGGCGGGTGCGGGTCGAGCGGGTCGTCCTCCGTCTTCACCGGGCCGCCCTCGCGGATGTTCGGCCAGCCGGTGTAGCTCTGGGCGATGAACCGCCGGACGCCCGCGGCGGCGGCGGCCGCCAGCAGGTGGTCGGTTCCCTGCGTCCGCAGCTGGTTGGTGACGGCGAACATCCGGTCGAAGTGGCGCAGGTCGGAGCCTCCCGCCAGCGACGTCATCTGGTGGACCACGGCCTCGGGCTCGGCCCGGGCGACCGCCTCGCCGACGGCCATCGCGTCCAGGCCGTCGACCACGACCGGCTCCGCGCCCAGCTCACGCAGCCGCGCCGCCTTGGCCGGGTTCCTGGTCGACGCCGTCACCTGGTGCCCCTGCGCGACGAGCTGGGGCAGCAGCTGCTGCCCGATGGCGCTCACCGCGCCCTGCCACGAAGACTCGCATGATGCCTCCCTGTCCGGTACTCCCGGCCCGCTGCGGGCCGCTCGCACTCTGAGACGAGGCACGGCACCCGCCCGTGACATCCGTGCGGCATCAGCCCCGGCGGCCGTCACGCGACGCATGGCGCGGCGGGCTTGCGGTGCATGCGGTAGTGCAGGACGAGGAACGGCAGCCCGAAGACGGAGAAGGCGTGCTCGGCGCGCAGCTCGCCGTCCTCGGTGTAGACGTCGAGCTGCTCGGCGAAGCCGTGGACCGCCAGCACCGTGAGGTCCCTGGTGGCCGGGTCGATGTAGGCGAGGTAGTGCCCGGGCTGGTCGTCATCGCTCCGGCTGGTCAGGACCAGGCCGCCGCCGGGCGGGCCCGCGGCAGCAGGGTCGCGGTGAAGCTGGCCTGCGGCAGCGGGAAGCCGACGCTCACGTACCCGCGGCCACCGCGCCGGTAGGTGGTGTAGATGCCGACGTAGATCGGCTCGTCGGTGTCGGCGAACGAGCGGATCCAGCCGCGGACCGCCACCGATGTCCGTCGCCCGGCGGGTGATCGTGTCGATCCGGCTGCGGATACCCCGCTGGTGTCTCGCGCTGGTTCATCGGGCACGTTGGCCTGGCCCAGCGGACGGGCGACCACGGTCCGGTACAGCAGGTAGCCGGGCCGCACCCACAGCCGCCACTGCGGAACGATGTCGAGGGTGAACCGGGTGGTGTGCTCGTAGAACTCGCGGACCAGCGGGTCGACGCTCGCCGGGTCGAACTCCGGGCTCAGCCAGCTCGTCCAGCGACGCGACGATGCCGACGTCGGGCGCGTCGGCGACGTAGCGTGCCGCCCAGCACCTCGGCCAGGTCCCGCACGTAGCCGGTGCCGACGTAGCGGGACCGGGCCTCCCGCGGCACCACGAACGGCAGGTCCTCCGCTCGGCACCCGCTCGGCGAGCAGGCTCACCTGCGCGTCGCGGAACACCAGCGCCGACGTCACCCGGTAGGCCGACCATCGTGGTGCTGGCGACCACCGCCATGCGCACCGGGCGCCGCCGCGGCCGCGAGCGCCCGCCCGACCGCCGGCCCCGAACAGCGGCCCCAGCAGCACCTTCTGCGGGCGGATCCCGAGCAGGCCGCCGAGCGCCCCGGTCGCCGCTCCCACCGCGACCGGCCCGGCGCCGGTCACGCGCCCGGCCGCCCACCCGAGCGGGGCGACGAGCGCGGCGCTGGCCGCGATCCGCGACCACAGCGGAGGGATCTCGCCGGGGCGCTGCTGGGCGCGGGCCACCGCATCGGCCGCCGCCAGCCCGGCCGCCCCGGCGGCCGCGCCGAGGGCGGCGGCCCGCGAGCCTCGGTGACCGGCCAGGGCCGCCCCGGCCACGCCGCCGATGAGGCTGCCGTGATGACGGCTCCCGTCCGCCGCGCCGCTGCCGTCGGCTCATTCGACGCCACCCCTCACAACGTACCGATGCCAGCACCATCCGCACCGCTGCCCCTGCGCCGATATGAATTACCGCGATACCCTGACATCTCCACCCCGGGAACCGGGAATGGGCAGGTCGTGGTGGGCGACATCCCGCAAGCACCGCTGGGTTTCCAGCCGAGAGCCGACCTGCTGGCGGAGCTGGATCATGCCAGCGGGCCGGTGGTGCACGCGGTCACCGGGATCCAGGGGGTAGGCAAGACACAGCTGGCGGCCGCGTACGCGCGGGCGAAATTAGCGGTTTACTGGCGCGGCTGGTGGCCTGGGTCAACGCGGCCGATCCCGGAGCGCTGCGGGCTCGGCCTGGCCGCGGTGGCCGAAACACTGGGGCTGGCTGACGGCCGCACCGGCCCGGGCGGCGATGTGGGCCAGGCGGTGCGGCGCTGGCTGGAACGCGACGCGGCGCCGCTGCCTGGTGGTGTTCGACAACGCGCTGGACCCGGACGGGGTATGGCCGCTTCTGTCTGCTGTGCGGCTCGGCGCGGGTGCTGGATCACCGGCAGTTCGTGGCCGGTGGCTCACCTGGGGCAGGCGTCCCCGTTGACGTGTTCTCCCCCGGTGAGGCGCTGGCGTTCCCGGCCGAGCGGACCGGTCTCGCCGATACCGCGGGAGCGAGCGCCCTGGCCCGGCGAGCTGGGATACCTGCCACTGGCACTGGCCTCAGGCCGCGGGCGTGATCGCCGCGCAAGACCTGGCTTACTGGACGTACCTGGGCCAGCTGCGGGCCGTGCCGGTCAGCGCGCGCCTGACCCGGAGGCGGGACAGCCCTACCCGCACGGCGTGGCCGGGGCCATCATGCTGTCCCTCGACTCGGTCCGGGCCGGAGACGGGGCCGGCTGTGGGCACCGGGATCATGGAGATCACGGCGGTGCTGTCCACGCCGGGAGTCCGCCGGGAGCTGCTGCACAGACGCCGGGCGGGCCGGTGTGCTGGCCACCGGCGGCGGCCGGGCCGTGGTGCCCGCAGATGTGGTCGGCACGGCGCTGGCGCGGCTGGCGGAGCGTCGCTGCTGACCGTCAGCGTGGATGGCGAGACCGTCACCGCGCACCGCCTCATCAGCCGCGTGGTGCGGGATGCCCTGGCCGACCAGGAACGCCTGACGGCGGTGTGCAAGAACGCCGCCTGCGTGCTCCGCAGCCGCGCGAAGTCCCTCGTGGGATACACCGGACCGCCCGGCGATCAGGGACCCTCGCCGAGCAGGTCGCGGCGCTGCAAGCCACGGCTTCAAGCCCGGCCGGTGAGGCCGATGCGCGAAGCTGGCCAGGATGATGCTGCGGCCTCCGGTCGTGGGCCCTGTACCACCTGGCGGTGCTGGGCGACAGCGCGCCCGCAGGCCATCGCCGCAGGCGAGGCCGTCGCCGCCGATTCCGCGCGGATGCTGGGTCCCGACCACCCCGACACGCTGGCCGCGTGGAACAACCTGGCGCTGGCCTACCGGGAGGCGGGCCGGACGGCGGGGAGGCCATCCGGCTGCACGAGCGGGCCCTGGTCGGCCGGGTGCGGGCGCTGGGCGCCGAGCACCTCGACACGCTGGCCTCGCGGAACAACCTGGCGATCGCCTGCCAGCAGGTGGGCCGGACGGCGGAGGCCATCCGGCTGCACGAGCGGGCCCTGGCATGCCGGGTGCGGGCGCTGGGCCCCGGCCACCCCGACACGCTGGCCTCGCGGAACAACCTGGCGACCGCCTGCCAGCAGATGGGCTGGGCCGACGGGGCGATCACGTCGTTCAGACGGGCCCTGGCTAATACTCGGGAGCGGATGCTGGGCCCGGCCACCCCGACACGCTGGCCTCGCGGAACGGCCTCGCGGCCGCCCTACCTGAGGTGGGCTGGGCCGACCAGGCGATCACCCTGTTCGAGCAGGTCCTGGCGGGCCGGGTGCGGGTGCTGGGCCCCGGCCATCCCGACACGCTGGCCTCGTGGAACAACCTCGGCCACGCCTACCTAGGAGGTGGGCCGCGTCCCCGAGGCGATCGCCCTATTTGAACAGGCCCTGGCGGCTTAAGCACGCGGGCGCTGGGCCCCGGCCACCCCACCACGGTGAGCTCGCGGGTCAACTCTCGCCGGTGCCTACCGGGACGCGGGCCTGTAGGCGCCAGCCCCGGATACGGTAGCGAGAAAGCGACGCCAGCTGTTCAGCTGCTCGGAGGTGGACGCTGGCCGCGTCCGAGGGAGTGACGATGCCCGCCGAGATCACCGCCGAGCGGCTGACCCGCTGTGGGTGGACGGCGCCGCCATCGAGGCCCTGGACGCCGTCGTGACCTGGACACAAAAGGACGGATCCTGATGCGGACCGCCGTCACCAAACCAGAGTCCTTCTTCGTCGGCGCGTAAGCCGCGCCCTGACGCCCACGCCACCGGCCGTCACGCTACGCCAGCGAACCCCGCAGGAGCACCCCCTACGGATCAGCCAGCCGCCACCGCAGATCCCGACCCGCGCACGCCCGTGCTGGTCGGTGTCGGGCAGGCCTCGGAACGCCTCGGCGAGCCCGGCTACCAGCGGCGCTCGCCCGTCGAGCTGGCCGCGGACGCGGCCCGCGAGCCGCGCTGGCCGACACCGGCGCCGACCCGGCGCCGGTCGCAGCGGCGATCGACACCGTGGCCGGCGTCCGCCAGTTCGAGATCTCCAATCCGGCCGCGCAGGCGCCGCTGGGCCGCTCCGACAACTACCCCCGGTCGGTCGGCCGCCCGGATCGGCCGCGACCCAGCCCGGGCGGTCCTGGAGGTCGTCGGCGGGCAGGCGCCCGCAGCACCTGGTCAACGAGTTCGCCGCGGTACGATCGCGCGCCGGCGGCAGCGACGTCACGCTGATCTTCGGCTCGGAGGCCATCTCCACCGTCGAGCACTACGCCCGGGCGCAGGGACCGGCCCGACTTCAGCGAGCACGCCGACGGCAGCCTGGAAGACCGCGGCTACGGGCTGGCGCGGCCTGGTCTCGATGCAGCCGGCCGCGCACGGGCTGACCGGCGCGCCCAGCCAGTACGCGCTGATCGAGAACGCCCGGCGGGCCCGGCTCGAGCGGACCCGCGACGAGTACGCCGCGCGCGATGGGCGCGCTGTTCGCCCCGTTCACCCAGGTCGCGGCGGCGAATCCGCACGCCTCCGCCCCGGTCGAGCGCAGCGCCGCAGGAACTGATCACGCCGACCGAGGCGAACCGGCTGATCGCCGACCCGTACACCCGCTACATCGTCGCCCGCGAGAAGGTCAACCAGGGCGCCGCCGTGCTGCTGATGTCGGTCGCCGCGGCCCGGCGGCTTGGCGTCCCGCCGACCGGTGGGTGTTCCTGCACGGTCACGCCGACCTGCGCGAACGGGACCTGCTCGACCGCGCCGACCTGTCCGCCAGCCCGGCCTCGGCGCATGGCCGCCCGGCACGCCCTGGAGCGTGGCGGGCATCGGCGCCGGACGAGCTGGCCACGATCGACCTCTACAGCTGCTTCCCCATCGCCGGTGTTCAACATCTGCGACGGCCTGGGCCTGACCGCCGGACGATCCGCGCGGCCTCACCGTCACCGGCGGGCTGCCGTTCTTCGGCGGCGCTGGGCAACAACTACTCCATGCACGCCATCGCCGAGACCGTGCAGCGCGCCCGCGCGCAACGCCCGGCAGCTACGGGCTGGTCGGCGCCAACGGCGGCATCATGAGCAAGTACTCGGTCGGCGGTCTACTCCACCACGCCCGCGGCCTGGACGCCCGACCGCCAGCGCCGACCTGCAGGCCGAGATCGACGGCTGGGCCGTGCCCGCGCAGGCGCGGCTACGCCGACGGGCTGGGCAGCCATCGAGACCTACACCGATCACCCACGGCCGCGACGGCGCCCGCACCGGCATCGTCGTCGGTCGGCTGGACGACGACAGGCGCCGCTTCGTCGCCCGCAGCGACGACCGGGACACCGGCATCATCGACCTGCTCAGGCCGCGGGCGAGCCGGTCGGGCAGCGCGGTGTACGTGCGGTCGTTCGGCTTCGGCAACCGGGTCACCACCAGCCGGCGCCCAGATGGACGAGCTCTTCCCGCCCGAGCCAGCCGGTGCTGCGCGACCGCTACGAGCACGTCCTCGGTCCGCCGGGACGGCGCACCTGCTCGAGGTCACCATCAACCGGCCCGAGGCCCGCAACAGCCTGCACCCGCCGCGAACGAGGAGCTCGACCACGTCTTCGACGCCTACTTCGCCGACGGCGACCTCTGGGTCGGCGATCCTCACCGGTGCGGGCGATAAGGCCTTCTCGGCTAGGCAACGACCTGGTCTACTCCGCCTCCGGCAAGCCCGTGTGGGTCCCCAAGAACGGCTTCGCCGGCCTGACCAGCCGAGCGCAGCATGCACAAGCCGGTCATCGCCGCCGTCAACGGGTACGCGATGGGCGGCGGCTGCGAGATCGCGCTCGCCTGCCACCTCGTCGTCGCCGACAGCCACCGCCCAGTTCGCGCTCAGCGAGGTCAGGGTCGGCCTGGTGGCTAGCGCTGGCGGGCTCGTCCGGCTGCCCCGCACCATCCCGCCGAAGGTCGCCACCGAGATGATCCTCACCGGCCGGCGCATCACCGCGGCCGAGGCGCTCGGCTACGGCCTGGTCAACCGGGTGGTCCCGGCCGGATTATCGCGCTGGAGGGCGCGCGCGCGCTCGCCGCGGAGATCCTCGACGGCTCACCCACGTCGGTGCGGATCTCGCTGCAGCTCATGGAGGAAACCCGCGGCATTCCCGACACCATCGACGCCGTCACCCAGCCGACCACCGCCTTCGACGACCTCATGGCCAGCCACGATGCCATCGAAGGCATGGCCGCCTTCGCGCAGAAACGCCGCCCACAGTGGCGCAACCAGTGAGACAGCGCCGCTCCGCTACACCCTCACCTATGTCGTTGCCACGCTCAGGCAGCGAGGCGCGTCAGCCCGGCGGCCGCGGGAGCGGATGGGCCCGAGCGGTACAGCCTGCCTCATGCCCGCTGAGCCGGGCCCGGTTCTCATCCCGGTGCCGGGGCGACGGGTTCGAGGATCCCGGCCTGCGGCGGGCTAAGCGAGGGCGGGCGCGTTTTCCGCCGAGGCCCACACCGTGGTCCGGAGGAAGCCCAGGAACTTCTCCGCCTGGTCCGCGGTCGGGAAGTCCAGGTCGATGACGACATAGTGGGCGTCATCGACTGGCCGCTGGATGCGGTGCCCGCGGACGCCGGACTTCTCGCGCACCTCGGCGAAGCGGTCGAATGCGGTCTGCCAGGTGCCGAAGTCGGTCACCGGGTGCTCGATGTGCAGCGTAGCCACGGGATGCCTCCTGGCTCGGGGTGGGTGCCACTCGAAAGGCCACGCTAGGGGAGCGGGAGGGCACCGCCCATCCCAGATATCTGGGGTTTGCTGGATGCGCCGCTTCCCGGTGAGGCGGGTTCCCGCCGTCACCGGGCTACGCTGGAGCGTGGCCAGCTCAGTGGCATACGCACGGGAACGCGAGCGGGTGCTGCGGATCTGCGATGCCGCGGGCGAGGTGAGAACCTTGCGGCTTGATCTGCTCGAAGCGATCCGCCGGGTGGTCGGCTTCGACGCCTACGCATGGCTGGTGACCGACCCGGAGACCTCGGTTGGCTGCGCTCCGCTGGCCGACGTGCCGCTGCCTGGCGCAGCTGCCCCAGCTGATCCGCCTCAAATACCTCACCACGATCAACCGGTGGACGACGCTGCCCGGAAACGTCGCGCTGCTGGCCGAGGCGACGGGCGGTGACCTGTCGCGCAGCCGCTGTGGCGTGACCTGCTCTGCCACTACGCAGTCACGCGACATCGCCTCGTCGGTGCATCGCGACCGCTTCGGCTGCTGGGGATTCCTCGACCTGTGGCGGGCTGGCCCGGCCGGGCGGTTCGGCGAGGCTGAGGCCAGCTTCCTGGACGCCATCGCACGGCCGGTCGCCGTCGCGCTGCGCCGCAGCCTGGCCCGCACGTTCATGGGCGGCGCCCGGCGCGAGCCGGTAGCCGCCCGGCCCCGTCGTGCTGCTGCTGTCCGGCGACCTGGAGGTACGGGCGCAGACGCCCGAGACCCAGCGCTACCTGCGGATGCTCGTCCCCCGGCCCCGGACCAGGCCGCCCGTCCCGCCAGTGCCTACAACGTGGCGGCGCAGCTGCTGGCCACCGAGGCGGGAGTCGACCGGAACCCGCCGCTGGCCCGCGTGCACCTGTCCCACGGCCGGTGGCTGACGCTGCGGGCGGGCCGGATCGGCAGCACCGGACCAGCCGGAGGAACGGGACATCGCCGTCAGCATCGAGGAAACCTCGCCCCCGGAGCGCCTGGCGCTGTTCGCACGGGCGTTCGGCCTGAGCGCGCGGAGGCAGAACTGCTGCGTCAGCTCGCCGCGGGAGGCGACACCCGCGACCTGGCCCGCGAGATGTTCGTGTCGGAGCACACCGTGCAGGACTACCTCAAATCGATCTTCACCAAGACCTCGGTGCGCAGCCGCGGCGCGCTGCTCTCACGGGTGCTGGGAACATGAAACCCCGCCTGACCCGCGCCGTTTACCCGCAGCCGCCGGGGAGAGGTACCGGGCACGTCCGCGGCGTTGCGCTCGTCTCGCCCGCCCGGCTCGCGGCCATGGTGCGGTGGCCTTCACTGTGATGCGCAACCGCTTCGCCGCCGCAGCGATCTGGCGCTGGCGGCCCTGATCGACCGGATCGTCGCCCGGGTGCTGACGTGAACCGGGCTGCCTAACCCCTGCGCAGAAACGGAAGGAGCGCCTCCGATGAGCAAACCACTGACACAGATCGACAAGCGGTTCAGCGACCCGGCCGCGGCGGCCACCGGGTGGGATGAGACCCGTCGCGTGCTCGAGGCGGCCGAGATTTTCTGGATCTCCACGGTCCGGGCCGACGGTAGGCCCCACGTCACCCCGCTCGTGGCCGTGTGGCTCGACGGGGCCATCCACTCACCACCGGCAGCGGCGAGCAGAAGGCCGTCAACCTCAAAAGCAACCCGCACGTCGTCCTGACCACCGGCTGCAACCGCTGGGACGAAGGGCTGGACGTGGTGGTCGAGGGCGACGCCGTCCGGCTCACCGACAACAAGATGCTCGAGCGCCTCGCCGAGGCGTGGGCGGCGAAGTGGGACGGGCGCTGGCAATACGAGGTGCATAGCGGTGCATTTCACCACCGGGGCGGCGCGGCCCTCGTGTTCTCGGTAAAGCCAACCAAGATCCTCGTTTTTGGCAAGGGCAAATTCAGCCATACGCGTCACCGGTTCTGACGGCTGAGGCCCGTCCGGCACGCCGGTGGCCGGGGCCCGGCGCCCGCTTAGTTGTTGCGGGAGAAGATCCGCAGGAAGAACAGGAACACGTTCAGCGCGTCAAGGAAGATCGATGCCGCGAGCAGCGGCGCGGGAGTCGAGGTCCTTCGAGCGCCGCAGCCGCTGGAAATCGAACATGGTCAGCCCGGCGAAGATCACCAGGCCGAGGACGGAGTAGATCAGGTCGCCGCCCGGGATACGGACGAAGATCAGGACAATGCCGAACACGATGAGGGCGATGAGAGCCCAGAAGCACAGCCGCGCGATCCCCGAAAGGTCCCGCCGGGTCGCGTAGCCTAGCCGCCCCGAAGCCGAGCGATGAACAGCGCGGTCGCGCCGCTAAACCTGCCACAGCGCCTGCGGATTCGTGCTCGCGTAGTAGACCAGGGTGGGCGCCATCGCCAGCCCCAGCGTGACGCCGAACACCAGCAGCAGCGCCACGGCCAGCGTCCCCGATCGCCGGACCGCGAAATTCATGGCGATCAGGCAGACGAAGGCGACGATGAACCACACGATCGCCCAGCCAGCGGACAGGTTGCGGCCCAGGTAGGCGCCCAGCGCGAAGACGCCGGTGGTGACCGCGACGTACCCCATCGTCTGGCCGAACAGGGTGTGGACCCGGTCCCTGGTCATCGCCCCGGCGCCGCGATAGCTCAGTGACTCGCTCATGACCTTGTTCTCCTGACGCTCACGGAGCCCACCGCCCGGGCCTGCCGCTGAGTGCGGCCGCATCGCAATCCTGGCCGCGGCCATCGGTCCATGTCTACCGTGTCACTCATGATCGAGGCGGTCGTGTTCGACCTGGATGGCGTGATCGTGGACTCCGAGCCGGTGTGGGAGCAGGTGCGCTTAAGCAGGTGGTAGCCGAGCACGGCGGTCGCTGGCTCCCGGAAGCGCAGCAGCGGCTCATGGGCATGAGCACCGGCGAATGGGCCAGCTACCTCAGCCAGGACCTGGGCGTCGGCCTGCCGCCGCCGACGGTCGCGGCGATGGTCATCGAGGCGATGCAGGCCCGCTACCGCGACGGGGTCCCGCTCATGCCGGGCGCCGCCGGAGCCGTGCGGCGGATGGCCGGGCGCTGGCCGCTCGGGCTGGCCAGCTCATCCCCGCTCAGCCCTGATCAACGCGGTGCTGGACGGCGCTAGCCTGCGGGAATGCTTCACGGCCACGCTGTCGACGGAACAGGTCCAGTACGGCAAGCTGGCCCCGACATCTACCTCGCCGTCACCGATCTGCTGGGCTTCCCCCGGAGGCGTGCGCGGCGGTCGAGGACTCCACGAACGGGCTGCGTTCCGCGGCGGCCGCGGGACTGCAGGTCATCGCCGTTCCGCACCCGAGGTACCCGCCGGAGCCCGCCGCGCTGCACGCGGCCAGGCTGGTGCTCACCGGCCTGGACGGGCTGACCACCCAGGCCGTCGCGGAATTGTAAGGCCGACCGCTTTCGCTCAGCGGTACTCCGGCACGGGTTCGGGCGGGGTCATCTTGTCCCGCTGCGCGAAGTAGACGGGGATGCCGAGCAGGAGCGCGACTCCGGCCAGCACGAACGGGGACCAGTACTGGAAGCCGCTGGCGCCGGTGTTGCGCGAGTACCAGATGAACAGGACCGAGAACACCAGCGCCACCACGGCAACGGTCACATCGCGCGCGAATCGCTGGCCATGCATGGTCCTGCGGTCGACAATCCGCCATTTGATCTGTGCGAGCGCGGAGAACCCGTACGGAATGGCGGAGGTGATGCCGGTCATCAGCACCAGTGTGGTGAAGACCCGGGCGCCGCCAGAACCGATGTAGTTGATGGCCATGGCAATCGAGGCCAGCACCGTGGAGGCGATGATTCCGTAGGCGGGCACCCGCTTTTGAAATGCGCTGGAACCGTTTGGGGAAAAGCCCGTCCTTGGCCGCCGCGAGAGGCATCTCGGCGCAGATCATGGTCCAGCCGTTCAGCGCCCCGAAACCGGAGATGATGACGACGATGGCCATGACATAGCTCGGCCCAGGTGCCGCCGAACATTGCGTTGACCGCGGTCGAGAATGGCGCGGTGGACTTCTGCAGTGTGCCGTTCGGCACGATGCCGAACACCGCTATCAGGGACAGCAGGTAGACGACGGCGCAGGCGAGCGTGCCGAGCACGGTGGACCTCGGGACGTTCCGGTCGGGGTCGCGGACCTTGCCCGCGGCGACGGAGGCGACCTCGACGCCCAGGTAGCTGAACAGCGCGATCGCCATACCCGGCGCCGATCGCGCTGATCGCGCCATCGCCGCTCACATTCCACGGCGTGAAGTTGGCGCTCTTGATGTAGAACAGGCCCACGATCGACACGAACAGCGAGCGCGGCGAACTTGAGGACGGTGGTCACCATCTGGACCGAGCCCATGTTCTTCACGCCCGGACAGGTTGATGATGGCCGGGATCCACAGGCCGACCAGCACCAGCAGGATGGTGATCAGCTTGTTCTGGCCCTTGTTGATGAACACCTCGACGTACAGCACCCAGCCGACGGCGATCCCGGCGTTGCCCGCCCACGCCGTGATCCAGTACGACCACGCGTTGAAGAAGCCCACCACGTTGCCGAACGCGGCCCGCGCGTACGCGTACGGCCCGCCGTCGGCTAAGCAGTCGACGCGACAGCGCCGCGAACATCAGCGCCAGCGCGATCGCGCCCACCGTCGTGAGCGCCATCGAGACCAGCGTGATCGGCCCGATCCCGGCCAGCGAGGTCGGCAGGTTGAAGATCCCGACCCCGATGATGCTGCCCATGATCAGCGCGACCGCCACCGGCAGGCCGAAGCCGCCGCCCGCGGCCGCGCCAGCCCGTCCCCGGTAAGCTGCGCGACGGCCGTGGCGGGCGCCGGGTGCGTCGCCCCGTCCGCCGCTGATCGCGCGGCGGCCGCTTCGGGCGGAGGGTGGGTGGCAGCCTCCCCTGAGGATCGCGTGGCGTTTCAGTCATGACTCATTCCTTTTCTCTATCGGTGGCGAACGAACAGTCGCCACCCTTAGATGCGAAAAGTGCGCCAATACGAGACGCGCATCGCCGCGGGCCGAGCAGCCGATGCCGTAAGCGGGTGTGAGGCAGGGTGCGGCAGCGACGCCAGTGCCACATTGAGCTGACGTGAAGGTGAACATTTATAAACGAGCCCTTGGCTGACCCTGTTCTGAACGTTCACAATGTTGATTGTGGCAGATCGCCACCCGTACCGGTAGATCCCTGCCGGCCCCACGGCTGATCCAGGATACCCTGGATACGTTGCCCGCAAAGAAGGGGGTAGAGAATGAGAGTCGTGGTAGCCCTCGGCGGTAACGCGCTCTTGCGCCGGGGCCAGCCGATGACGGTGGAAAATCAGCGTGAGAACGTCCGGCTCGCGTGTGACCACCTGGCGCCGATCGCCGAGCAGCACGAGCTGATCATTTCGCACGGCAATGGCCCGCAGATCGGGCTGCTGGCCCTGGAGGAGGCGGCGTACGGGAGGTGTCTCAGTCGCCGCTCGATGTGCTGGGGGCGGAGACCCAGGGGATGATCGGCTACCTCATCGAGCAGGAGCTCGGCAACCGGCTCCCGTTTGAGAAGCCGCTCGCGTCGCTGCTGACGATGATCGAGGTTGATCCCGACGATCCGGCTTTCACCAGCCCGAGCAAGCCGATCGGACCGCAGTACGACAAGGCGGAGGCGGACCGGCTGGCGGCCGAGCGGGGCTGGACGTTCAAGCCCGACGGTGACCGCATGCGCCGCGTCGTGCCCTCGCCGGTGCCACAGCGGATCTTCGAGCACCGGCCCATCAGGTGGCTGCTCGACCAGGGCTGCGTCGTGATCTGCGCCGGAGGTGGCGGGATCCCCACCATCTACCGGCCGGGACGGCAGCTGACCGGCATCGAGGCGGTGATCGACAAGGACCGGGCCAGCGCCCTGCTCGCCAACAACATCCACGCCGACATCCTCATCATGGCCACCGACGCGCAGGCGGTCTTCGTGGGGTTCGGCACCCCTCAGCAGCGGGCCATCGTGGCGGCCGATCCCGACGTCCTGCTCGCCGAGTATCACGCCGAGTTCGCGGCGGGATCGATGCTCCCCAAGGTGATGGCCGCGTGCGAGTTCGCGGGGCTACGGGGAAGCTAAGCCGTGATCGGTGCGCTGGCCGACATCGACGCCATGCCGGCTTACACCGCGGGCACCCGTGTCGCGGCTTGGCGTCTCGGGCGTCACGTTCGACCACAGCTACGCCAAGTGAACCCGTCCATGTAGCCAGAACGAGGAGAGTGCGTTATGCCGCTGGGGGCGTATTCCGAAGTAGGCAGGCTGCGCCGGGTCATGGTCCACCGGCCGGGCCTGGAGCACACGCGCCTGACCCCGTCCAACGCCGAGGAGCTGCTGTTCGACGACGTGATCTGGGTGGCCCGGGCCAAGGCCGAGCACGACATGTTCGTCGAGGCGATGCGCGACCGCGGCGTCGAGGTGTTCCTCGCCGAGCAGCTGCTGGCCGAGGCGCTGGCCAGGCCCGAGGCCAGGGAGTGGGTCTGCGGCCACATTCTCAGCGAGCGGCAGGTGGGGATCACCGCCGTCGCGGCGGGCCGCGGAGTGGGTCGAGCAGCGCGGATGCGGCCGACGGTCGCGGAGTTCCTGATCGGCGGGATCACCAAGGCCGACGTCCGCCAGGACGCGGGGCTGGTGTGGGAGTCGGCCGACCCGACGACCATGCTGCTGCCGCCGCTGCCGAACTTCTTGTTCCAGCGCGACCCGTCGTGCTGGATCTTCGGCGGGGTGACGATCAACCCGATGACCAAGCTACCCGCATGCCGGAGACGATGATCATGGAGACGATCTACCGGTTCCACCCGATGTTCGCCGCCGAGGAGTTCCCGATCTGGCTGGGCGGGTCGGACGAGGACTGGGGGCGCTGCCATGTCGAGGGCGGGGACGTGCAGCCGATCGGCAACGGCACGGTGATGATCGGCATGGGGGAGCGGACCACGCCGCAGGCGGTGGTGTGGATCGCCCGGTCGCTGTTCCGGGCGGAGGCGGCCAAGCAGGTGCTGGCCGTGCACCTGCCCAAGTCGCGCAGCTACATGCACCTGGACACGGTGATCACCATGTGCGACCGGGACCTGGTCACCTTGTTCCCGCAGGTGGTGTACGGGGCGCGCACCTGGTCGATCCGGCCGGGGAGACTCGCTGAGGACCTGGTGAGCGAGGAGCAGCAGCGGCACGCTGCCCGAGCTGATGGCCAAGGCGCTGGGCGTGGCCAAGATGCGGGTCGTCGAGACCGGCGGCGACTCGTTCGAGGCCGAGCGGGAGCAGTGGGACGACGGGAACAACGTGGTCGCGCTCGAGCCCGGCGTGGTCGTCGCCTACGAGCGCAACACCGGCACCAACACCGCGCTGCGCAAGGCTGAGCATCGAGGTGATCACGATCGAGGGCTTCGAGCTGGGCAAGGGCCGCGGCGGCGGCCACTGCATGACCTGCCCGATCGAGCGCGACCCCGCGTTCTGAACCTGAGGAGAGCCATCGATGGCATTCAACCTGCGCAACCGCAGCTTCCTCAAGGAGATCGACTTCGACCCGCGCGAGCTGCGCTACCTGCTGCAGCTGTCGGAGGCGCTCAAGATCGCCAAGTACGCCTAAGCACCGAGGGCAAGCGGCTGGACGGGCAAGGAGATCGCGCTGATCTTCGAGAAGACCTCCACCCGGACCCGGTCGGCGTTCGAGGTGGCATCGTTCGACGAGGGCGCGCACGTGACCTACCTCGACCCGTCCGGCTCGCAGCTGGGGCACAAGGAGTCGATCGCCGACACCGCGCGGGTGCTGGGCCGGATGTACGACGCGATCGAGTACCGGGGCAACGCCGCAGGCCGACGTCGAGGACACTCGCCGACCACGCCGGGGTGCCGGTCTACAACGGGCTGACCGAACGAATGGCACCCGACCCAGATGCTGGCCGACTTCCTGACCATGCACGAGTCCAGCAACAAGCCCTACGACACGATCGCCTACGCCTTCGTCGGCGACTGCCGGTTCAACATGGGCCGCTCGCTGCTGGTCATGGGCGCGCTGATGGGCAGCGACGTCCGCCTGGGCGGTCCCGGCCGAGCTGCACCCGCCCAAGGACGTCGTCGACCTGGCGCACCAGACCGCCGGGCGCACCGGCGCGCGGATCACCATCACCGACGACCCGGCGCGAAGCCGTCCACGGCGTCGACTTCATCCACACCGACGTGTGGGTGTCGATGGGCGAGCCCAAGGACGTCTGGACCGAACGCGTCAAGGTCCTCACGCCCTACCAGGTCAACGCCGCGCTGCATGAGCAGCTCCGGCAACCCGAAGGTCAAGTTCATGCACTGCCTGCCCGCGTTCCACGACCCCAACACCACGGTCGGGCCGCGAGATCATGGAGCACACCGGCATGACCTCCGGGCTCGAGGTGACCGGCGAGGTCTTCGAGTCGGGCGCCAGCATCGTGTTCGACCAGGCCGAGAACCGCCTCCACACCATCAAGGCCATCCTGGTGGCGACGCTCGGCCGGTAAGCAACCCGGTCGCGGATGGGCTGACCGCCGCGGCGGCTCAGCCCATCCGGCCGGTGACGTAGGCCTGGGTGCGGCGGTCGGCCGGGTCCTCGAAGATCTGCTGGGTCCGGCCGTACTCGACGAGCACGCCCGTGCGGGTGTCGCTCTTCTCGTTGACGGAGCACGGAGTAGAAGGCGGTGCGGTCGCTGACCCGCGTGGCCTGCTGCATGTTGTGCGTGACGATGACGATGGTGTACCGCGACTTGATCTCCCGCATCAGGTCCTCGATGGCGCCGGTCGCGATCGGGTCGAGCGCCGAGCAGGGCTCGTCCATCAGGACGACGTCCGGCTCGACGGCGAGCGTGCGGGCGATGCACAGCCGCTGCGCCTGCCCGCCGGACAGGCTCAGGCCCGACGCCTTCAGGCGGTTCTTCACCTCGTCCCACAGCGCGGCCTGGCGCAGCGAGCGCTCGACGATCTCGTCCAGCTTGCGCTTGTTGCGCATCGCCGTTGATGCGCGGCCCGTAGGCGACGTTGTCGTAGATCGACTTCGGGAACGGGTTCGGCTTCTGGAAGACCATGCCGATGCGCGCAGCGCACGGCGATCGGGAGACATCCTTGCCGTACAGCGATTCCCCGCGGTAGCGCATGTCGCCCTCCACGCGGGCACCGGCTACGAGGTCGTTCATGCGGTTCAGCGTCCGCAGCACCGTCGTCTTGCCGCACCCGGACGGGCCGATGAACGCGCGTGATCTCGTTCTCGTAGATGGACAGCGAGACGTCCGTGACGGCCCGGAAGGAGCCGTAGTAGATCGAGACGTCCTTCGCGTCGAAGACGAGGTCGCCCGCTCCGGCGCTGCCTGCGGCTAGGGTGCTGCCGGCGTCGTCCTGCATGGCGCCGGTCGCCGCTGGCTCGGGCAGCTGGGCGACTGGCGACGACGTTCTGCTCAGGCTGTTCCATGACGTTCCTAGCGCGAGTATCGGGTCGACGTTCCTAGCGCGAGTATCGGGTGAATCGTGCGGTGACGATGCGGGCGGCGATCATGAGGATGAAGGCGATCGACGATGAGCGTGAGCGCCGCGCCCCAGGCGCGGCCCTGCGCGCCAGCGTACGGCGATGTCGCGTTCGCGAAGATCTGCGAGGGTATCGCGGTGTTGGCGCCGCTGAACATGTTCGGGTTCGCCGTGGTCACGGTGAGGATGGTGAACAGCAGCGGCGCCGTCTCACCCGCGGCCCGGGCGACGGCGAGCAGGGCGCCGCTGACGATTCCGCCGATCGCCGTCGGCAGCACCACGGTCGTCGTCACGCGGGCCTTGGTGGCACCGAGGGCGTAGCTCGCCTCGCGCAGCGGGTCCGGCACCAGCTTCAGCATCTCATCGGTGGAGCGGATCACGACCGGCAGCATCAGGCAGGCCAGGGCGAAGCGCGCAAGCCGAAGCCCGAGAAGCCGAAGTGCAGCACCCAGATCGAGAAGATGAACAGCCCCATCACGATCGACGGCACGCCCGTCATCACGTCGGACATGAACCCTATGAGCCGCGCCAGCACGCCCGTGCCGCCGTACTCGTTGAGGTAGATCGCGCCCAGGACGCCGAGCGGCACGGCCATGAGCGTCGGCGATAGCCGTGATCTCGATGCGTGCCGAGTACCGTAGGCCCGATCCGCCCACGTCCGTCGGGCGCCACCTGCGGCGGGATCGGGCCGGTCAGGAAGGACCAGCTGATGATCGAGACGCCCTTGGCGATCACCGTGTACAGGACGAACCCGAGCGGGATGATCACGAGCACGAACGAGACCACCATCAGCGATGGTGGCGATGCGGTTCTTGGTGCGCCGCCAGCCCGCTGGCTCTCGCAGGTCGGGCCTGCGGCTGTCCGGTGGTGACGGCCATCAGGCGCCCCCTTGCGCCGGGCGGCGCGCTCCGACGATCGCCGCGGGCGATGATGTTGATGATGATCGTGAACACGAACAGGAGCACGCCGAGCCCGATCAGCGCGGCGCGGAACTCGCCGGAGGCCTCGCCGAACTGATTCGCGATGACCGCGGGCATGTTGTAGCCGGGGGCGAACAGGTGCGACGTGATCGTGGCCGACGAGCCGATCACCAGCGCGGCCGCGATCGTCTCGCCCATGGCCCGGCCCAGGCCGAGCAGCACCGCCCCGACGATGCCGCCCTTGCTGTGCGGCCAGACGGCACCGCGGATCATCTCCAGGCGGGTGGCGCCGAGCGCGTAGGCGCCCTCCTTGTCGATCGCCGGCACCGTCGCGATGACCTCGCGCGACAGCGAGGTCACGATCGGCGTGATCATGAAGGCCAGGATGATGCCCGCGGTGAAGAACGAGGCCCCGCTCGTGGGCGGCCCGAACAGGGCGCCGAGCACCGGGACCCCGTTGACGGCCGAGCCTATCGAGCTGTAGATGTGCTGGATCCAGGGCGCGAACACCAGGATCCCCCACAGGCCCCAGACCACCGACGGGACCACCGCCAGCAGGTCGATCACGTACACGATCGGCCGCGCCCACCGGTACGGCACGACCTCGGTCAGCAGCAGGGCGACGCCCACGCTGACCGGGACGGCGATCACGAGCGCGATCGCCGCCGTGATGGCCGTGCCGTAGATGAAGGCCAGCGCGCCGAACTGATTGGCCGCGGGGTTCCAGGTCTTCCAGAAGATCCTCCAGCCCTCGGTGGTGAACCACGACGAGGCCTGCTGGGTGGTCGAGACGGCGATCAGGACGAGGATCACCAGCACCAGCAGGCCGGACGCCAGCGCGATGATCTGGAAGGTGCGGTCGCCGAGCGGCCGCCGCTCGGACAGGGCGGGCGGATCCGGCCGGTCCGGCCGGATCCGCCCGCTGCATCACAGTGCTCACGTAACCAGCCGTCCCGGTCCGCCTGTGTCACGATCCCCATGTCCACGATCCCTTCTGATCCGCCTACGTCAAGGCGCCACGTCACAACGCCCGCCAACTAGGTGCCGATCTTGCTCGAGCTGCGCCTTGGCCTGCTGGTCGATGCTGGAGGGCAGCGGCGCGTAGCCCAGCTCGGGGAGCAGCTTCTGGCCGTCGCCGACGCAGGTAGCCGATGTAGGCCTTGAGCATCTTCGCGGTGTTCGAGCTCGACTGCTTCTGGTAGACCAGGACCCACGACTGAGCGGTGATCGGGTAGGACGTTGGCGCCCGGCGCCCAGATCGCGCTGAACGTCAGGTCGGGCTTGACGGTGGCGTTGCTGGCGGCTGCGGTGGCCGACTGCGACCGACGGCGCGATGTAGTCGCCGTCCTTGTTCTTGATGGAGGCGAAGGTCAGCCCGGAGGCCTTGGCGTCGGCGTAGTCCACGTACCCGACGGCTCCGGGGGTGGTCTTGATGATCTGCGCCACCCCGCCGTTGCCGTTGCCGCCCTGGCTGTTGGCAGGCCAGTTGATGGTCGAGTCGCTGCCGAGCTTCCAGACGCCCGGCGCGCCTCCACCAGGAACTCGGAGAAGTTCTGGGTGGTGCCCGAGGAGTCCGAGCGGTGGGCGATGGTGATCGGGGTGCTGGGCAGCTTGACGCCCGGGGTTGTCAGCGCTGCGATCGCCGGGTCGTTCCACTTCGTGATCTTGGCCTGGAAGATGTCCGCGATGACCGGCGCGTCCAGCTTCAGGTTGCTCGACGCCCGACAGGTTGTACGAGACCGTGATCGGGCCGATCAGGATGGGGAAGTAGAGGCACCGTCTTGCCCTTGAAGCTGGCAGTCTCGTCGGAGGAGATCGGCGAGTCCGAGCCCGCGAACTGGACGACGTCCGAGGCCAGGTCGGTGCGGCCCTTGCCCGAGCCGCCGCCGCCGTAGTTGACCGTGATGCTGGGCTGGACCGACTTGAAGCTCTGGATGGCCTGCTGCTGGTAGACGAGCTGCAACGTCGATCCGCTCGCGTTGAGCGTGCCTGAAGACCCGAGCCGCTGCTCTGAGCCGCTTGCAGCCCGACGACGAGCAGGCGGCAACGAACAAGGCCATCGCGGCGAGGGCGAGCCCCGCCGTCGTGAACCGCTGGCTGCGCAGACGTTGCATGTTAGATATCCCCACCATTCCTTTGGTTGCGATGAGCACCAGACCCCCCGGCCCCAAAGCCGGGCATGCAAACCGTAATACCCAGACGAGTCTGGCGCGCCGTCCGCACCCACGCGTTAAGTGACGGGATACGGTCAGTGAAAAATAGGGAAACAAAAGATGAACGCAAGGTGTTTTGGGCGTTACCGCCCGGCGGGCCTGGAGAACGCCAGCCCCCGGCATTCTCACGGCTACCGCTGGTACGCCGGCATGCGGCCGAGCGCGCTGGGCTACCCCGGATATACCACACCGGCGGCTTGTGCCTGGGGCTTCGGCCTGCTGCCGCTCGTAATGATGTTCTGTTAATGTCGGCAATCGTGGATCTTGCATTTCCGCGGCCACCGGAAACCTCGCTGTGCTCAGCTGCCGGGGCGAGAGAGCCATGCATGCCCGCGATGGCGGTCCCTGCCCTGCCCATGATCGCCCCGTTGATCATCGCCGGACGGATGATCACGGGGTCACGCGCACAACCCGGAGTGACTGAACGTGATGCCGGGAACCGGTGCCGATGCCGGGCGGGTCGTCTCCCGCGCGGGTCGCTGGCGCGTGCGCGGCGGCCCGGCCGCCGGAGATGGCAGCAGGTCCCGCGGGCGCGGGAGGGAGGGCGGGGATTGGCGGGCAGATCCACCGGCGAGGCGGCGGACGGCGACCAGCTCCAGGCCCGTCCGCGGCGGAAGTCTGGCTGACCGCCTGGCCATGGCGCTGGTGCATCACGAGCCCGGCTGGCGGCTGCCCCTGGCACACCGTCCTCGCTCGCCGCTGACAACGTGAGTACCGCGGAGATCGATGCCGCGATCTCCGCGCTCGTGAGCCGTCATCTGATCCACTGCAGCTGCCCGACGGGCAGGTGCACCGGGTCAGTCCGGCCGAGTACATGATCCCGCTGGAAGGCGTGCCGGGCCTGCACTCGCGCATCGACCCGATGGCTGAGCGGGCTGACCTTGCCGGACCCGTCAGACGTCCTGACGCCGGGTGCCCGGAGGATATCGGCTGGGCGCTCGCGCATTGACCCGGCCGAGCGGGTGTGGGTCGTGCACACGGTCTGGGCAGCGGCCGATGAGCCCGCGGCCTACGTCACGACCTACCTGTCGGCGGACACCGCGACCGACGATCCCGGGTGCCAACCCGCCGGGCACCGATGAGACCGGCGCCCCGGCCGCTGCGCCGGACACGGGCAACGAGCCCGTCGGCGTCCCGCCTGGTGGCGAGGTACGCGGGAGCCGGGGCCAGGTCCCCGCCCGGAGGTGACCTGGCGGCTGCGGGGGCGATGGGCACGCCCGCCGCCCTGCACGTGGAAATGCAGCCGCCGCCGCCGTCGATAGCCAGGAGCCTGCGTCTGTCAGCCGGGCAGCCGGCGGCGAAGGTAACGGTCCGGTTCGATGATCCAGCCACCGGTCAGGTGAGCCGCGCTGACGGTCGCGGTGCTGCGCCCCGAGCTGTTCCGGATCGTGGTGCAGACCGCGGATGGCGCCGCTGCCCGACGAGGCGGGCGGTGACCCGGGTGCCTGGGCACGCACCACGGAGGGCTGGGACTCCTGACCGGTGGCCGGACTGCCGCCGCCTGCGGTCGGCCGCCGGTAAACGCCGACGACGGGATTCTTGCCGGGCCGTAACCGCGGAACGATCAGTTCCTGAACTCTGGGCGCACGGGCTGGAGTACTGGAGAGCCGCTCAGTAGGCTCGTGGCCATGGGCGAGCAGCGACAGGAATTTGAGCGTGAGCTGGAGGCTATCGAGGCCAAGGTCATCGAACTGTTCGCCATGGTCGCCGAGGACCTGCCCGGGGCGACCCAGGCCCTCCTGACCGGCAACAACGAGGTGATCACAGGTCGCTGGCTCGATCGCGAGCAGGTCATCGACGCCCTCTACCCGGAGATCGAGGAACTGGTCAACCGGGAGATCCTGCTGCAGGCGCCGGTCGCTTCCGACCTGCGCTTCCTGCTCTCCGTGCTGCGGATCGTGCCCGAGCTCGAGCGGTCCCACGACCTCGTCGTGCAGATCGCCTCCCGGGCCAACCACATCCTCGGCGAGGACCTCTCGCCGCGCGCCCGGGGACTCGTCGAGCGCATGGGGAACCTCGCATCGGAGCATGTGGCGCCAGGCGGTGGACTCCTGGTACCAGCGCGACCGTTCCGCCGCCGGCCACGCTAGGCGCACGCGACGACGAGATGGACGAGCTGCACGCCAGCCTGATAGCCGAGCTTGCCTCCGGGCCGGATGGCGCTGCCGGTGACGATGGAGATGACGCTGGTGGCGCGCTTCTACGAGCGTCTTGGCGACCACGCCGTCAACATCGCCCGCCGGGTGGTCTACCTGGCCGGATCCCAGACCCCGCCCGACACGCAGGCAAAAGATATGAGCGCCGAGCCGGGAGAACAGCGCGCGCCAACTGCCTCAGCTGCGGCTATGAGACCTGGCGAGGCCCGGGGATGACCACCACCGGGCAGGACGCGTGGTGCACGACCTGGCTGCTCACCGAGCCCATCAGCAGCCGGGCGAAACCGCCGCCGCCGCGCGGAGCCCACGACGAGCATGTCGGCGTCACGTGAGGCACTGACGAGCTCTTCTGCCGCATCCTCCCGTGCCCACGCTCACGGTGACCTCAGGCGCCTCCGCCGATTTCGCCCGCGACCTTGTCCACGAATTGCTGGACCGCCATCCGCGCGAGCTCCGGGTCAAAGCTGTTCTCGGGGTAGCTGTGCACACCCCAGTAGATGCTGGTGGCCGGGCGGGCCGGGGGTGGGTGAATTGACATGACGGTCAGCGGGAGCTGATGCTTCACGGCCTCGCGCATCGCCCAGCCAAGGGCACGGCGAGAATGGTCGGAGCCGTCCACCCCGACGATGATTCCGGCCATTTCTGCTCCTCTGATTCTCCACCCTGCCCCAATTTGTCCCATTACAGCATGGCCTGTCGGCCGGGCGAGGGCAGGGCCGAAGGTCCTGGCGGGCGCCACCGTCAGACGCACGGAAGAGATCGGGCTGACCTACCGCGGCACCCACGTCATCTCCGGTGCTGAGATCGTCTCGGGCGGAATCACGATGGGGACGCGGCCCGAATCCGCGCCCTAGTACTACAGTCATGTTTCGTGATCTATGAGTCTTTGGTTTGTGTCAGATGACGTGACGGATGACGTTCTGCGGTCGTGGGTGGCGGGGCTGGACGCGCTGTTCGCGCGGGTGGCGGGCCGGTTCGGGCGGGGTGGAGCCGCGGCGGCAGGCGCGGTTGTACCTGATGGGGCTGACTGGTCCCGCTGGAGCGCAGGAACGGGTGGCAGCTGGCGGAGGCGCCGGGGCACGCAGCGCCGGACCGGATGCAGCGGCTGCTGACAATGCCCGCTGGGATGTCGCCGGCAGGTCCGTGATGACCTGCGGGTTACGTGGCCGGAGCAGCTGGGTGATACCGGCCGGGGTGCTGATCGCCGATGAGACCGGGTTCCTGAAGAAGGGCACCAAGTCCGCCGGGGTGCAGCGCCGGTACTCCGGCTACCGCTGGCCGGGTTCGAGAACCTGCCAGCTGCGGGGGTGTTCTTGGCTGCTGCCTCCCCGGCGGGCCGGGCGCTGATCGACGCCGAAGTCTGTACCTGCCCGGTCGTGGGCCGGGGACCGAGGCGCGCTGCGCGGAGGCGGGCGTTGCCCATCGGTGAGGTGGGGTTCGCCACCAAAGCCGGAGGCTGGCCCGGCAGCTGCTGGGCCGAGCGCTCGGATGCGGTGTGCCCGGCCGCGCTGGGCCACCGCAGATGAGGCCGGCCAGGACACAAGTTCCGCGTCTTCTGCGAACAGCGCCGCCTGGGCTGCGTGGTCGCGGTGCCCTGCAGCCAGTCGATGGGGCCGGGACCTGGGTACGGCAACACCGGGTCGGGCCGATGTCCCTCACCGCCGCCGCCCGCCGCCCGGGCGTGCGCGAACGGCTGTCCACCGGACGGCGCTCAGAGCCTAGCTATATGACTGGGCGCTGGCACCTCTGCCGATCGCCCGCGACTGGCGCGGGGTTCCGGCGGTGGCTGCTGATCGCCGCAGCACCGACCGACCGCCGAGGCTGGCCTTCTACCTGTGTTTCGGCCCGGCCGTACACAACCGCCGGCCAGCTGGTGCGCGCATCAGCCGGGGCCAGCTGGGCCGATCGGGGAATGCTTCGCCTCCGCCAAGAACGAGACCGGCCTGGACCCGACCAGGTCGCCGCTAACGCCTGGACCGCGCATCACCCTGGCCATGCTGGCCCACGCCTACCTCGCCGTGGCCGCCGCCACCGGCCAAAAGCACGCGCGGCCTGGTCCCCCTCACCCCTGCCGAGATCCGCCGTCTCCTGGCACACCCTGACCAGCAGCGCCGCCACCCGCTCCCTCGGCTCACGCTCTCGCCTGGTCACGCCACCGGCGCGCCCGCCAGGCCCGCGCCACGCAGCAGCCACTGCCTGGCGGCGATGGCTCATACACATCGCACGAAATGTGGCTGTAGTACTAGTACGGCAGCGTCACTTCGTGATCTTTGACGTAACCGGGGTGAACGGTGCGGCCACCGCGTGATCATGCGGGGTTGTGTCGACGCCCGATGATGATGCGGTGGCCGCTGGCCACAGCGTAGACCCGCCAGCTGGCGGGAGCTGTTCGATGAGCTGATGTTCCTGGTCGCGGGCCGGTTCGCGCGGGTGGAGCCGCGCCGCACGGCCCGGGAGTTCGTGCTCGGGCTGCTGTCGCCGGTGGAGCGGAAGAACTGCTGGTGGCTGGCGGAGCAGGCCGGGCATGGCGATCCGCAGGCGATGCAGCGGCTGCTGCGCACCGCGGTGTGGGACGCCGATGCGGTCCGTGATGACCTGCGCGCGTTCGTGGCTGCCCGGCTCGGTGACGCGGCGCGGGGTGCTGATCCCGCGATGAGACCGGGTTCTTAAAGAAAGGGCACCGGATCGGTGGGGTGCAGCGCCAATACAGCGGCACCGCCGGGCGGATCGAGAACTCCCAGGTCGGCGTGTTCCTGTCGCTACGCCTCCCTGCGGGGCGGGCGCTGATCGACCGGCGGGTCTACCTGCCGAAGTCATGGACCGATGACCGGTCAGCGGTGCGCAGCCGTGGGCGTCCCCGCCGGATGCGCAGTTCGCGACCAAGCCTGAGCTGGCCCTGGACATGATCACCGATGCGGTGGCGGCCGGCGATGCCCGCAGCGTGGGTGGCCAGTGACGAGGCCTATGGTGACAACGGCGCCTTCCGCGCCGGGGTCGCCGAGCTGGGCCTGGGCTATGTGCTGGCGGTCTCCTGCACCACCGGATCCCAGCCTCGGCCAGGCGGCAAACGGCGCGCTGCGCGCCGATCACATCGCCGCCGCCCTGCCGCGCGGCTGCTGGCACCGCGTCAGCGCCGGGACCGGCTCCAGCGGCCCGCGCTGGTATGACTGGGCCTGGGTCTGCGCCCACCAGCCCGGCCACAGCCTGCTGATCCGCCGCGGCAGCGACGGCGCACTGGCCTTCTACCGCTGCTGGTCACCCGCCCCGGTGCCGCTGGCCACCCTGGTCCACGTCGCCGGGATGCGCTGGAGCATTGAGGAACAGTTCCAGGCCGCCAAGAGCCAGGTCGGGCTGGACCACTATCAGGTGCGGACCTGGACCGGCTGGCACCGGTTCACGTCACCCTGGCCATGCTCGCCCTCGCCTTCCTCATGGCCTGCGCCGCCGCGCGCGGCACCGCCCGCGCCGGCCGATCCCTGGCACCACGCCCGCCACGGCGGCCCGATCGCGCTGACCGCTGCCGAGATCCGCCGCCTGTTCAACGGCCTGGTCATCACCCCACTCCGGGCCCGGCTGGCCACCCCGGCCGCGCGCCATCAGCGACATCCAGCACTGGTCCACACTGGCGCCGCTACCACCAAGGCCAAGCCCGCCGCAGCCACTACCAGCACAGACTCGCCACCGAACTCGGCCCATAACGAAATGACGCTGCCGTACTAGCCGCCGCGCTCTGCGCGCTCCCGCCCGATGCCTAAGCCGGGCTGCGCTGCGAAGGAGGCGGCCACCGGCGGGGCGTTCCGGCTGGCGTTCGCGGCCGGGGATCGGGGCTTCCGGCCCGTCGGCGTCCAGCTGTCGGGCTGCCGCAGCGTCACCGGGGTCGGGCTTGAGCCCGGATCATGGTCGCGGTCGCCGCAGACCGGGCCGCTGCTGACCAGGACGGTCGGCGGACGTTGGTCTGGCTGATCCCGGGCGAGCACCCCGAGCAGCGTGCCGACGTCCGTAGCCGGTTCTTCGGTTGGCCTGGCGAACCATTCAAAGTTTCTATGCCGCGGGTCATTGCTGACCGGAAGTTCTCCTGCTTCGATGTACGCATGATGATCGCCCGCCTGGGAGTGGTCAGGGCGAAGCTGTCGTCACGGTTAGGGCCTCGGTGAGGCCGAACCGGCTTCCCGGGGAGAAGGGCTGGGGACAACGACTCCCCAGCGTCAGTCCGTTTTGGGAGACGGAAGGATCATGCCGTGAAACGACCATTTATCGGAACCGCAGCCTTCGCCGCATTCGTGGTGGTTGCTGGGTTCGCTCCGTCCAGTGAGTGCGCAGACGCACGCGTTAACGGCGCAGCAGGGGTGCACACACAGGGGGCGTTGACTGCCACATGGCAGCGACCAGGACCCGCTCTGCGACGAGCCACGCCTCGCTCTGCGCCGACACGTACGACAACCCGAGCGGGTCGTACGTGGGGCACGATGAGCCCTCGGTCCTCTTCAAGTCCGGGATACCGGGATCGGGCAACGACATCACGTACACCGTCACCTTGCCGAAGGACCCGAAGAAGCAGCCCAACGCGAGCGGCTACGGCAGCTCACCTGGAACTTCCAGCTGCAGGCCGACGTTCTGGTTCGGGCTCACGCTGTGCGACACCGAATCCGCGCCGGAGTTCACCAAGACATGCTAAGCCGGACTCCGACGCGCAACAACCTCGTCGGGACCAACCCGGCCGCGCCGGACTACATCGGGAAGCATCCCGGGAACGCGTTCATGGAGCTGCAGTTCTACGGCCCGGGTATGTCCCGCAGTTCGAGGGCTTCGGCTGCGCGGCGCACCAGTTACTGCGCCGCGATGACCATCGACAGCCTGGCGGCTGGACCAGAACACCGGCGATCGCTGAACAACGCGGCCTGCAACAACTACATCCTCGGCGGCGATCGAGCCGATCAGCTGGGCCTACATCACCAAGAGCGGCGTCTCGCAGGCGCCGGCGAACCCGCTGTTCACCGGGACCTTCTCGACGCCGAACTTCGCCGCGGTCAACCCGGACCTCGACCAGGACCTGCTGATGAAGCCCGGCGACCGCATCCGCATCCACATGCACGACACGCCGGCGGGCTTCCGGATCGACCTGACCGACCTCACCACGCGGCCAGCACTGGCTCGATGACGGCGTCGGTGGCCAACGGGTTCGCGCACATCCTGTACCAGCCCAACTCCGGCGACCTGCAACATGGCGCCGTACGCGTTCCACCCCGAGTACAGCACCGCGAACCCGCGGGGGAACACCTGGTCCGCGCACACCTACAACGTGGCCTTCTCCGACGAGATCGGCCACTTCGAGAACTGCCTGCAGATCGACGCGGACTTCAACTGCGCCGTCGCCTGGCGCGCAGGACCGCGAGCGGGCTGGACGCCGGACGACGACAACAGCTTCTGCGTCCCGGGCAACGACTCCTCGGTGGTGCAAGATCAACGGCTGCTTCTCGTCGGACGACGACTGCGACGGCCAGTCGTACCAGAAGCGACTGGCCAGGCACCAACCCAGACCCGCGCCTAGGACCAGGCTGCACCCCACACCGTGCTGTTCACCAGCCCGCTGACCAGGCGCGGGACAAAGAACTATTCGACCATCGCCTTCGAGGCCGACCTGCCGCAGAATCGAAGCTGCGGACTCACAGGACAACCCGCCGTTCTGCGACCGGACCACCGGCGCGAACTGCGTCAACCCGCCTAACGGCGCGGCGTTCTATCCGTTCTGCTCGACGACAAACGCCAACGGCACGTGCACGTGGCGGGAAGAGGTGGCACTTCCTCCCGGGACCATTAACGATTTCGGCGGGAGTTCTGCCGCCAGAGTACGGCCCGTTGCTGAAGACCGGTCTACCCAGGTAGGCGCCGGGCTTCCACGACGCCTATCCTTACAACAACTTCAACAGCGGCGACATGGCGAATCCCTGCCCGGTGAAGGAGCGCATGCGGCTAGGAGCTCCAGGTCGCTGGAAAGCGGAGGGGCGGCCGCTGGCGGCTATGCCCTCCGGCGGCGTGCCCACCGCGCCGGGTCCGCGGCTCATGTCGGGCGTCGCCGCCTTATGCCCAATGATCGGCCAGATCGGATGCCTACGATCGCGCCGCTGGCCGGGTGGATCTGGAGGGGGAGGGCGGCGGCATCCGCGGGCCGCTCAGCTGGCGACCCGGCAGAGCGCCACCGTCGGCTTTGCCCTGCCGGAACGCGGCTGGCGACACACTGGGCTGATGAGGGTCGTGGTGACCGAATCGAATGGGATGGCACCATGCGGCGCCGGCTGGTGGATACCGCCGGGCGCAGCGGATGCGTCGCCAGTGGGAGTGGGCCTGGTCACACGCGCCCTGGCCATCCGGCCGCTCTACCGGCCGGTTCCGGAGAGCCCGCTCTACCACGTCCAGGTCGATGAGTGGGGCCGTCCTGGTCGCCGAGCGATGACCTGCTTCGGGCCGCTGTCCGACCCCGGTGACGGCCGTATCGCCACATGGGTGAGCAGTGTGAAGGGCCCGGTTATGCGGCCCCAGGTCGGCCGCGGGCCGCCCGCCGGGGAGCGTGGAGGCAGCCTACTGACCTTGGCCTGACCTGGGACGCCGCAGTCGATCAGTTACTGGCGCGGGTCGCCGAAGGGGGACAAACTGGGCGGGTGAAGGCTTGAGGTTACCCGGATAGCGCAGGATGGAGACATCCGCCGCCGGATGCTCGACACCACCGGCCGCGCCGACGCCGGGCGCTGGGAGAACCTCATCGGCCCAGGCCCCGGCCTTCCCGCCGTCCCTACCGGGCCGCCCCGGGCGACACCGTCTACCAGATCAGCGTGGGCGAGCGTGACTTGTCATGGTCACCGAGGACGACCTCACCGGAGGCGCTGCGGGACCTGGCGATGGCGGTGCTGGCCGAGTGGCGACGAGCTCTGGGACCCGCGCCCGGCGGCCGGCGGGAGTGGCCGCCGCGGCAGCCGACCGGGGGCACCCATTTGAGCTCGGCCGCAGTGCCTGGACTGCATCCCGGACCGTGGCCGCGCCGAGCTGCCGGTAGGCCTCGAACTCGGGCGCGTCATACAGCTGCCTCCGAGCGTGCTGTCGCCGGGGAAGGTG
>ERZ1370068.2690-contig-1824_pt1 | contig 31454 bp, 36 predicted proteins | sample MGYA00561227_ERZ1370068 | MGnify/ENA primary metagenome ERZ1370068 (study PRJEB38410, sample SAMEA6850437) | metagenome | study: Metagenomic assessment of the ecological functions of the soil: analysis of the soil microbiota associated with the...
GCCGAGCTTGCCCCGCTGCCCGAGATGCGCGCCACCGGCCGCTATCGCCACTACAAGGGCGCGAGTACGAGGTGGATCGGCGTGGCCCGCCACAGCGAGACCCAGGAGGCGCTCGTCGTCTACCGGCCGCTCTACGACGCCACCGGCTGGTGGCTGCGGCCCCACGCGATGTTCTTCGGGGCGGTGCACGTCGATGGCGCGAAGCGGCGCGGTTCGAGAAAGTCGGCTGAGCGCGGCGCCGGCGCCTCAGGGAGAATCGTGGCCACCGGTCCGAAGGAGTCAGGGTCGATCGAGCGAATGGAGGTCAGGCATGAAGAAATTCATCAGGCTGATCTGGTTCTGGCGTTGACTCGACGCGCTGCTTCCGTTCTGCGCGGCAAGGTCGGCGGCGGTGTCGGCGCCGGCGCAGGGTCAGGGCATCAACTATGCGCCGCAGTCCGAGGTCTACGCCGTGCTCGCCATCGACACCCAGGACCGCACCGTGCAGCTGCGCGCGGCCGACGGGCGGACAGGCATCGTCTACGTCGGCGAGTCGGTACGACCTGAGCAAAGCTCAAGCCCGGCGACAGGATCCGGGTCGATTTCGTCGTGCCCGACGGGCGAACAGGCGAGTTGCGGGCGGCGTCGATCTGGCCCGAGAAGTAGCAACAACCCTCACGGCGCGCCTGGAAGCGAAGGCCGCCGCCTTGATCCAGCGCAAAACCACGCTGCCCTTCGCCCCGTACCTTCATGGTGAGCCCCAGGAGCTCTCCATGTACCGCCATCTGCCCGTTCCTGTCGACGACCTGACCTTCCTCGGTCGAGGTGGCAACGCTGCCGTCGCGGGCTGGGCAACGACCGCTCGGCGCACGAATCAAGCCTTCTTCCATGCCCTCCCGATCCTGCCAGCCATGCTGCGCAGCGACGCCGAGGTGCTGCGCCTGACGGCACCCAACACCTACGTGAATACGCCTACCTCGGCAAGCCGCGCGAGCTGCTGGCCAAGGCGGAAGCCGCGGCGCGCCCCCGGCGTGCCTTGTGAATCGCGCCATGTCGCGAGCGATAAGCCGGCAGGCCATCGTCGAGGCGGCGCGCGCCGGCGACTGCGACCTGATCTTCATGGCCTCGCATGGCGGACGCGGCAAGCTCGGCATGGCGTTCATGTCCGGAGACGCTGTCGGTGCTGGTGAATGCCGGCCTGCCGGTGCTGGTGTCGTCCACCGGCGAGCCCGCGGCGCCGGCACGGCGCGATCGGCATCATCCGCGACGAGCATCGTTCCCTGGCTGCGGTGATGCATAGCCTGGATGCACGCCCTGGCGACGCACGCGAAGCCGGCACGGCGGTCGATGCGACGCTGATGCGCGCCATCGTGCGCCACTGCAGCAGTTCCCGGTCAAGCTGCACCACCCCGAGGAACAGGAGCACCTGTTCCGGCGGCTGCGCGCACGCACGACGAGCTGCAACGCCCAGCTCGACGAGCTCGACCGCCAGCACGAGCGCGACCATCAGCTCGTCGCGGGCGCTGGCGCAGCAGGTCGAGGCACTGGTCGCGACCGGTGCCGAAGACCGGCTGCGCGCGACGCGCGCGCTCGAGAACGAGGTCGCGCGGCTACGCCACCTTCCTCTGGGACCACCTGGGCCGCGAGGAAGCGGTGATCCTGCCGGCGGCACAGCGCCACCTGCTGCCCGAAGACTGGGCGGCGATCGACGCCGCCTTCAGCGAGAACCGCGACCCGGAACTACGGCGGCGACACCGACGGAATATCGCAGCTGCTCTCGCGCATCGTCAACCTGGGCGAGAGGGGAAACCAGGCGCCCCGTCACCTCGACGTAGGCGAGCGCGACTCGGCCGCGTCCGCCGCCTCCACTCGGAGGGCGTCTCCCGGAACTGGCCGATGGAACCAAGCGGGTGAAGTGAGCTGAGCTGGCCGTAGCGCCGACCAGCTCCGCCACGCGCGTCAGGCTGTGGCCCGGCTGGGCCAGATAGCGCGCACCAGGTCGCGCCGACCCCGCTGACCAACTCCGAAAAGGCGGCGCCGTCCGCGGACAGCTGCCGCTGCAGCGTCCGCACCTGCAGACCCAGGCCCCAGTGCCGCCTGCTCGATCGACGCCCGGCCGAGCGGAAGCCGCACGCTACAGGACCTTGCGCACGGTTTGCGCGAGCGTGTCCTCCCTGGACTCGTCGGGCACGCCGACCAGGCGCCGCGCGTAGGCGGCAAGCACCGGGTCGGCCAGCGGGTTCGGGCTGTCGAGGTCGGCCGTCGCGCAGACGATGCCGCTGAACTCGCTGCCGAATCTCAATCGGCAGTTGAAGAGTTGCCGGTGCCGATGGATGTCGGCCGGGGCGGCATGGCGGGAAGTTGACGCCTTTGAGGGTGCCAGCGCTGGCCGGGCAAGGCGGCGCAGAGGCGGAACAGGACGCCCAGCACGAGCTCGGTCGCCTGGGTGGCGAACGGGGACGTGGGGCCCGACCGTGCGCCTCTGGCGAATGGCCGTGACTTGCCGGTTTTCGACCAGGGCCGGCGCGATCAGGGTACCGCCCACTCAGCTGCGCTGGCTGTGGGATCAGGGTCTGCAGCGACGGCGCGCAGGCTGGCCGGGGCGCAGCGCGCACGAGACCGAGGGCTCCCAGATCGACAGCCGCCGGGCCTCGGCCATCCGCAGGCCGAAGTCGACGAGTCCGCTGGACTTCGGCGGACTCCTCCAGCAACCGCAGGGCAGCGGCCAGGGGGATGCGCTGCTCCGGGATCGACCAGCATCCGGCGGGACAGCCCCGCCCGGCGAAGCAGCGGTTGCAGGGCCGAGGGCCGCGTGGCTTCGGCGACCTCGAATAGTAGGGCCAGCGCTGCCGGCGGATGTGCCGGCGGGCGGGAGCGACGGGCGGTGGCATTCATCTCTGCTTGACGCACGCTCGCCGGGCTCGCGCGGGCCGGCATAGGTCTGTCGGGAAACGAAAGCCATTGTCGCCGAGTCAGAAAACCCATACCGACCGCCTCAGGCCTTAACTCTTCGTCACCCACTGCGGCCTCGCCGCCCACCCGAGCCACTGAGGAATGCGAGATGCGAGTAGCAGCACCTGACCGCCAGGCATCGGCGTCGAGCTTGTCGGCGTGAACCTGGCCCATGCCGCGCACGACGACTGCCTGCCTTTTTCACCGAGATCCGCCTCGCAGTTGATCGGGCACTAGTTGTGCTGTTCCTGCGCGACCAGGACATCAGCGCGGGCCGAGCACGTCGCCTTCGCGCGCCGCTTCGGCGAGCTCGAGGACCACCCGGTGGCCGGCAGCGATCCGGACAATCCGGGCCTGGTGCGGATCTACAAGACCCCCGACACAGCCGCAACGACCGCTACGAGAACGCCTGGCACACCGACGCCACCTGGCGCGAGAAGCCGCCGTTCGGCTGCGTGCTGCGCTGCGTCGAATGCCCGCCGGTCGGCGGCGACACGATGTGGGCCAACATGGCGCTGGCCTACGAGAAGCTGCCCGAAGACGATCAAGACACGAGATCGCCGGCCTGCGCGCGCGCCACAGCATCGAGGCCAGCTTCGGCGCGGCGATGCCGATCGAGAAGCGCCTGGCGCTGCAGGCGCAGTTCCCGACGCCGAGCACCCGGTGGTGCGCACGCATCCGGAGACCGGCGAGAAGGTGCTGTTCGTCAACGCCTTCACGACGCACTTCACCAACTTCCACACGCCGGAGAACGTGCGCTTCGGCCAGGACTACAACGCCCGGCGCCAGCCAGCTGCTGCAGCTACCTGATCAGCCAGGCGCTGCATCCCCGAGTACCAGGTGCGCTTCCGCTGGAAGCCCAACAGCATGGCGATCTGGGACAACCGCTCGCACCCAGCACTACGCGGTGATGGACTACCCGCCGTGCCATCGCAAGATGGAGCGCGCCGGCATCATCGGCGACATGCCCTACTGGCGTCGGCGGCAGCCGCAAGGCGCGGACAAAGACTGCTCCCTGCGCCGACGCCACCGCCGTCTGACCAGCAACCATTCGAGGAGACGATCATGAATTTCACCGATGGCTCGCTGTTCCGCGGAGAACCATGCAAAAGCTCGGTGATCACCGCCGCGCCCTGCAGGGCCCGAGTGGATGCCGGCGGACTTCCCGGAAGACATCCCGCTGACCATGGAAGAGCACGTCCAGAAGGCGGTGGACTGCTACAACGCCGGCGCCACCGTGCTGCACCTGCACGTGCGTGAACTCGACGGCAAGGGCTCCAAGCGCCTGTCGAAGTTCAACGAGCTGATCGCCGGCATCTGCGCAAGGCGGTGCCCCGACATGATCCTGCAGGTGGGCGGCTCGATCAGCTTCGCGCCCGAAAGCGAAGGCGAGGCGGCCAAGTGGCTGTCCGACGACACGCGCCACATGCTGGCCGAGCTGAAGCCCGACGCCCGACCAGGTGACGATCGCGATCAACACCAACCAGATGAACATCGTCGAGCAGATGTGCGACGCCGACCTCGCCGGCACGTCGATCGCCGAGCCCGCGCTGTACCGCGCCTACCGCGAGATGACGATTCCCGGCCGGCCCGGAGTGGGTCGAGGAGCACATCCGCCGGCTGTCCGCGAACGGCATCCAGACGCAGTTCCAGCTCGCGCAACATCACGCAGCTCGAAACCGTCGAGCGGATGATGCGCCGCGGCACCTGCAACGTGCCGCTGATCCTGACCTGGGTGGCCATCGGCGGCGGCTGCGAGGCGCCGAACATCTACAACCTCGGCCGAACTTCGTGCGCGCCGTGCCGGATGGCGCGGTGCTGACGCTCGAGACGTCGATGCTGCAACGTGCTGCCGATCAACATGATGGCCATCGCGATGGGCCTGCACGTGCGCTGCGGCATCGAGGACAACATCTGGAACCAGCGCGCCAGACCGCCAAGATGAGCACCGTCGCGCAGAGTGAGCAGCGGCGCGCATCGCCTCGCGTAGCTCAGGGCGCGACGTGGCCAAACGGCAAGAGGCGCGCAGATCATGGCAAGATCGGCACCCTCTACGGAACGTCGACGGTGACCTCTGGCGCGAGAACGGCCTTGCGCCGAATCGTCAGCCGAGGCAGGCCGGGTTCACCCAGCACGCCTGATGCGCGGCTGCGATCCTCGTCGAGGTGGAAAGCGTCAGGGCACCTTTGCCCAGCCACCTCGACAGATCGAGCAGCGTCTCGCTCAGGGCCGCGAATCGGTCCTCGCCCAGGAACTCGATCCACTCGCGCTCGATCTGCTCCACGGTCTTGCCTCATCAGCTTGCGCTGCGTGGCGCGCCCGCGCTCGGTGAGCTGAGCCACGCGCGCCAGGCCCCGGTCGCCGTCGGCCGGCCAGGTAGCCGCGCGCGCCTCCAGGCCCGACAGGCAGGTAAGTTCATCGACTGGCGGCTCGGTCGCGCAGGCGCGCCAGCTCTAGCTCGGTGCGCTTGCCATCCGGGGCCGGGATACTCATCACGGCCAGCTCGGCCGGGCGTGAGGTCGTAGCCGTGCTCGTTCAGCGCCTCGAGCATGCGCTGCACCACCGCTTCGCGCGGAAGCGCAGCAGCAGCACCGATCAGCGGCCGGCCGAGACTCGGCTCCGGCCTTGCGCCGTGTGCTTGACTTCGACGTAAAGGCTTTGTACATTGACGTACAGGATTTTTACATGAAATGGATGCCGCAAGCGGAACCCCGCGCCGCCGCCCCTCGGAAACCATCCGCATCGGCCAGACTCGAGATCCGCTACCTGCAGGCCGCGGGCGTTGCCGGCGACATGAGCTGCCGAGATGCAGGTGCCGCCGGGCGCCGGGTGCCGCCGCCGCACAGCCACGTCGAGCACGAAGAGCTCGTCTACCGTAGCTTCGACGGCACGCTGCGCTACACCGTGGGCGGCGTGACCGCGACCTGGCCCCGGCGACACGATGGGCACGCCCGGGCGTGCGCGCACCTTCGCACCCGCCACGCCGCGCCGCGTGGGTGCTGGTCATGAACTCGCCGGGCATCGATCCGCAGTACTTCCGCGACGTGGCCGCGATCGCCAATGCCGGCGGCCCGCCCGACCGGGGCACTCCTCGCGAGCACGATGCAGCGTTACGGGCTCACGCCGGCGAGCGGGCGCTCCTTGCCGGCCGGCGCGCCGGCCTGACGCCACCCGGCGCTCGCCGAAGCGGGCGCGGCTCGACGCGGACCTGCTCGTGAGGAGCAGGCTGGCGCCGGCTTCGCCGACCCGTCAGCCGCTTGCACCCTTGCTCCGCCGATGTCAGGATCAGTCCCCGCCCGCGACTCACGCATAAGCTCGCTGACAGGAACCGCTGCGACGGCCCCGGTCCTTTCGAATCTGCGTGAACGACCGACGTTCCTCGAAGATGAGGCATGACCTGCCATGTCATCCAACGCCCCTCACCGCGCGCTCGCGCCGCCTGGCGACTCGCTCTCGCCGCCGCCGGCCTGCTGGCTGCGAGCCTGCTGGTCGTCGACCGTTCCAGCGGCGGCAAGATCTCCGCCGCCGCCGCGGCTGGCGGAGCGACGTTCGATCCTCTGCCTCGACGCCGGCCCCGGCTCCGTGTGCGGCCCGCTCGCCGGCGCGCCGATAGCAGATCCTCGCCGGCTGGCTCGTCGCCGCCGTGGCCAAGCTTCCCGAGACCACGTCGGCTCCAGCCGCAGCCGATGCAGGCCGATCGAGCGGCGACGTGCCGATCTACCAAGGGCTCGGCATCGCTGGCCTTCCCGATCACGACCCGCGACGCGCGCGCCCAGTCCTACTTCAACCAGGGCTGTGCGTCTCTTCGCCTTCAACCATGCCGAGGCGCAGCGCGCGCTTCCAGGCGGCGCAGAAGCTCGATCCGGACTGCGCCGCTCTGCTTCTGGGGCGAGGCGCTGATCCTCGGGCCGAACATCAACGTGCCGATGATGCCGGAGGCGAACGCGCCGGCGCTGGCCGCGCTCGAGAAGGCGGTGGCGCTCAAGGATCGCGCCGGTCGCCAAGGAGCGGGCACTTGATCGAGGCGCTGCAGCAGCGCTATTCCGCCGACCCCAAGGCTCGAGCGCGCCGGCGCTGGATGCGGCCTATGCCGACGCGATGAGCAAGGTCGCCGCACGCTTCCCGGCCGACGACACGATCGTCGCCGCTCTACGTCGAAAGCGCGATGGACACCCAGCCGTGGGACTACTGGGAAGCCGGGCGGCGCCACGCCCAAGGGCCGCGGCGCCGAGATCGTCCCCGGCGCTCGAGACGGTGCTCAAGCGCAACCCGGCGCACGCCGGCGCGATCCATCTCTACATCCACGCGGTCGAGGCCTCGACCGCGCCGGAGCAGGCGCTGCCGCACGCCGACCGCGCTGGCCGCGCTCGATGCCCGGCGCGCGGGCCACATCGTGCACATGCCGGCGCACATCTACTACCGGGTGGGCATGTACCGGCGACTCGCTCGATCGAACCAGCGCGCGGTCGCGGTCGACGAGCGCTACTTCCAGAGCTCGCCCTCGGACCCGCTCTACAAGAGCGTCGCTACCCGCACAACATCCACTTCGTGATGGTTTCGGCGCAGATGGCGGCGACGGCGCGACCGCGGTCGAGGCGCGGCGACGAAGCTCGACGCGGCGGTGCCCGTGGAGCGTCGCCCAGCAGTTCCAGATCATGGAGCCGGTGAAGGCGTCGCCGCCTCACCACCCAGGCCACCTCGCCGACCCCGACGCGGTGCTGGCCCTGCCCGCGCCCGACGAGAAGCTCGTGCTCGTGCAGGCGATGTACCACTACGCCCGGGCCACGGCCTTCGCGCGCAAGAAGGACACCGCGGCCGCGCAGGCCGAGGTCGACGCGATCACTGCTCTCGACGCCGAGGCCGACTACAGCCGCTACGAGCCGTGGAGCGTGCCGGCGAGACGATCGTGGAGACTGCGCGCCTTGTCGCCGTCGGACGGATCGCCGACGCGACGGGCGATCTCGAACGCGCCGGCGCCGCCTACGAGGAGGCGATCGCCCTCCAGGACAAGCTGAGCTACACCGAGCCGCCGTACTGGTACTACCCGGTGCGCCAGTCGCTCGGCGGCGTGCGCCTGCGCCAGGGCCGCCTCGACGACGCCGAGCGCGCCTTCCGCGATTCGCTCGCGAGCGTGCGCAACACACCGCTGGGCCCTCGCCGGGCTGGCTGAGGTCTACAAGCGCAAGGGCGACCGCAACGGCGAGGCCGCGGCGCAGCGCGCGTCACGCGAAGGCGTGGTTCGGGCCCGCGGAGGCCCGGACCTGGCACGCCTCTGAGCGCCGCGGGGCCGCGCCTGCACGGCAGCGGCCCGCAAGCCGATGCGAGCCGATCGCCGCCCGAAGACGCGCGCGCTCGGCTCGCTGGCTCAGTGGATAGAAATACGGGTCGAGCACCGAGACCTCGGTGATGCTGCCCACCGGCAAGCGTGTTCATGTGCGCCACCTCGCGGATCGCCTCGGCCGACGCGGCGTCGTAGACACAGTAGGTCCGGGTCTTGTCCGGGCTCACGCAAGAGTGCAGCCAGGTCACGCCCTTTTCGGCGTTGACCGCGACGATGCGGGCGCAGCCCGCGGCCCCTCGGCGGTCATCGGGACGGATGAGCCGGAGGACAGTGCGTTCGATCATGAAGCGGGGCATGGCGATCTCCTGTTCGGTTGGGGTAGCCCGCGATGCGCTCGGCGTCTCGAAAGGCGTGGCGTCACTCAGCGGCCGTCACCCGGCGCGGATGTCCTTCAGCCACGGACCCATCGTGCTGAATCGTCCTGAAGCGCTCTGAAGGCGCGGCTGAGACCGCGGCGCCGCGCCAGAATCCCCGCGCAGACGGCTTGGCTCGCCCGCCAGGCCTCGCCTCGACCGGAGTCCCGATGTCCACCGCACCCTATCGCTTCCTCGAGGTCGAGCTGCATCCCGCGCAGCGGAGTGCTGCGCGTCGGCGGCCAGGACTGCCAGCTCCGGCGCGCGCGCCTTCGACCTGCTGCTGGTCCTGCTCGAGCGCCGCGACCGGGTGGTCTCCAAGAGCGAGCTGCTCGATCTGGTCTGGCCGAACGTGGTGGTCGAGGAGAACAACCTGCAGGTGCACATCAGCAGCCTGCGCAAGCTGCTCGGCGCCCAGGCCATCGCCACCGTGCCCGGGCGCGGCTACCGCTTCGTGGCGCCGCTGCACGACAAGATCGCCGCCGTCGAGCAGCCGGCCGCCGCGAGCCCGCGCCCCGAAGCGGACGCGCGGCGGCAGGCCGGCCGAAGACCAACCTGCCGGCGCACCGGCCGGCGCTGCTCGGGCGCAGCGACGAGACGGCGTTGCTCGCCGGGCTGCTCGCATCGCATCGGCTCGTCACCGTGGTGGGCGCGGGCGGCATCGGCAAGAGCCGGCTTGCCCAGGAAGTGGCCGCCGCCGAGGTCGAGCGCTGGCGCGACGGCGTGTGGTGGATCGAGCTCGCCGGCCTCGCCGATGATGCGCTGCTGCCGCACGTGGTAGGCGCAGCAGCTCGGCCTGGGCATCGCCGAGCGCGAGAGCCGGGCTGCAGGCACTCGTCGCCGCGCTCGTGCCGCGGCAGACGCTGCTCGTGCTCGACAACTGCGAGCATCTGCTCGAGCCCGTCGCCGCGCTTCATCGACCGGATGCTGCAGGCCGCGCCCGGGCTGCGCGTGCTGGCCACGAGCCAGGAGCCGCTGCGCCTGCAGGCCGAGCAGCAGTACCGGCGTCGAACCGCTTGCCGTGCCCCGTGACGCCTCGGTGACGGGCGCGCGCGGCTACGGCGCACTGGTGCTGTTCGAGGCGCGCGTGCGCGCGGCGGCGCCGCGCTTCGAGCTTGCGCGAGGCGGACCTGCCGCTCGTCATCGACCTGTGCCGGCAGCTCGACGGACTGCCGCTGGCGATCGAGCTCGCCGCGGCGCGCGTGCCGCTGATCGGCCTGCGCGCGGTGCACGACGCGCCTGCGCGAACGCTTCCTGCTCCTGACCGCCGGCGCTCGCGCGCGCTGCGCCGCCACCAGACGCTGCGCGCGCGGCGATGGACTGGAGCCACGCGCTGCTGAGCGATGCGCAGCGGGCCGTCGTTCCGGCGCCTGGGCGTCTTCGCGGGCGGCTTCACGATGGAGCTGGCGCAGGCCGTATGCGCCGACAAGCGACCATGACGAATGGGCGGTGCTCGAGCAGCTCGCGGCGCTGGTCGACAAGTCGCTGGTGGTGGCCGATGCGGGCGAGCCCGTGCGCTACCGCCTGCTCGAGTCGCCGCGCGCCTTCGCCCTCGAGCAGCTCGCTGCCGCGGGCGAGACCGCGGCAGATGCTCGAGCGCCATGCGCGCCGCGATGCTGACGGTTCCTGCAGCGGCGTCGATGACGGCAACATGGACAGCACGCTGCGCAGCGAGGAGTACGCGGCGCTGGTGCTGCCCGAGCTCGACAACCTGCGCGCCGCCTACGCGTGGGCCGCCGGCGAAGGCGGCGACCGCGCGGTCGCGATCGCCCTGGCAGCGCACGCCGGACCGCTGATCGACTACAGCAGCGAATTCGCCGAGTGGCTCCTGCGCGCAGCACCCGCGTCTCGACCCCGGCGTGGTCGACGACGCCACCGAGGCTCGCTTCTAGCGCGCGATGGCCGCCACGAACATGCTGGGCACGCGCACCATTGCCGAGCTGCTCGAGGCGGCGCAGCGCGCCACGACCGCCTACCGCCGGTTGCGACGGCCGCGACGGCTGTTCTCGGCGCTGCGCCACGTCGCGCGTCTGGGCGCACGAGGCCGGCGACATCGCATGGCGGGCAAGCGGCGATCGAACGAGGCCGCGGCGCTGATCGAGCCTGACTGGGCGGCCGAGTTTCGCATCGTCGTGCTGCGCTTTCGCGCGAGGTCGAGCCGCTTGGCGGGGGAGCACGACGCGGCGGCCGCGATGCACGGCGAGGCGATCCGGCTCGCGCGCGAAGCCGGCGACTGGCGGCCTCGAAGTGATCGAGGCGCGTCAACGCCTGCGATCTCCTCTGGGAGCTCGGCTCGGCATGACGAAGCCGGGCAGAAGCTGGTCGAGGTGCTGGAAGCGCTCAAGCGGCGGCCCGCTTCGGACTACGAGCTCGTGGAGACGCTGTCCGAGCAGATCGGCGTGCTCGGCGAGAGCGGGCGCGTCGACGAGGCCGTCGCTGCGACCCGCACGGCCTTGCCCGTGATGCGGTGCATGCCCAAGTTTCGCTTCGAGCCGTACGCGCAGCTGCTCTGGCGGCTGGGCAGGCCGGAGGCGGCGGCACAGCGTGCTCGGGGCGCTGGCGGCACGCGAGCGCGAGGGCCGCGAGGCGCCGCAGATCAACGAGGGGCGGATCGCGGCGGCGACGAAGACGGGGCTGCGGAAGATGCTGTCGAAAGAGCGGCTGGCCGCGGAGATGGCGCGGGGCGAAGGCCTGAGCTGGCTGGATGTGCGCGTGCTGCTGGCGGACGCGGTGCCGGCACACGCTGCGCAAGGGGCACGACTCGATCGGGATCCCCTCGGCCGACGTCGCCCCGTGAAGCATCAATCCTGCGGCGGCGTCGACCTTGCCTTGCCTTCCATCGTCCTTTCCGCCATCAAGCTATCGCCATCGCGGTAGATCGAAGCGACCGCGAGCACCTGGCCCCTGCGTTTGTATCGCAGCACGCAGTCGCGAGCTGCGATGTCACCGTCGATCGCCAAGTCGTCCCAGGCTTCGGCGTGGCCCACGTAGTTGATCGGAACGTCGTAGTGCTGGCTCCAGAAGAACGGCACGGCGACGAACTTCTCCCGGGCGCCGAGCATGTTGAGCGCGGCCGTCTGGCCCTGGCGCTGGGCCACGACCCAGTGCTCGACGCGGATCGCCGCGCCGCTGTGCGGATCCGGCCAGCGGGCGATGTCGCCGGCCGCGAAGATGCCGGGCGCGCTCGTCTCCAGGTATTCGTTGACCGTCACGCCGCGGTCGATGGCGAGGCCGGCCTTCTCGGCGAGCGTCAGCCGCGGCCGCACGCCGACGCCAACGACCACCAGGTCCGCATCGATCGTTGCCACCGCCTTTTAGCGTGACCTGGCGCGCGTCGATCGCGGTCGCCGTATCCTCCAGGTGGAAGATCACGCCGTGCTCCTCGTGCAGGCTGCGCACGAAGTCGCCCATCTGCGGCCCGAGTGATTCGCTCCATCGGCCGCTTTTCCGGCGCCACGACGTGCACTTCGATGCCGCGTGCGCGCAATGAGGCGGCGACCTCGAGACCGATGAAACTCGCCCCCATGACGACGGCGCGTCGTGCGGTCGCCGCGCCGGCGATGATGGCCCGGCAGTCACGGAGTGTCCGCAGTGTGTGCACGTGTGGCAGGTCCATCCCAGGCAGCGGCAATCGCACCGGTTCGGCGCCGGTCGCGAGCAGCAGCCGGTCGTAGGCGACCTTGCTTCCATCGTCGAGCGCGACCTCGCGCCCGCGCACGTCGATCTCGGTGACGGTGGTCTTCAAGCCGCAGGTCGATGTCCTGTTCGGCGTAGAAGTCGTCTCCGCGCAGTGGGATCCACTCCTCCGGCGCGTTCCCGGCCAGGTAGTCCTTGGAGAGGTTCGGCCTGTCCACCGGCGCCGCATCGTCGTCGCTCAACATGACGACGCTGCCCTGGAAGTGCTGACGACGCAGCATCTCCGCGGCGGCGAAACCGGCGGCGCCGCCGCCGATGATCACGATCCTCTGCGTCGACCCGGAATCCGGTGCAAGACGGGCGGCCGGTGCCGGTGCCGCTTTGTCGCGCACGAAAACCTTGTCGTCGACGAGCTCGGTCGACCAGCACGCGACCGGACTCAGCGCCGGCGCATGCAGCGCTTCCCCCGTCTTCAGACTGAAGCAGGCGTGGTGCCACGGGCAGCGCACGGTGTCCTCGACCATCAGCCCTTCGCGCGAGCGGACCGCCGTAGTGGGTGCAGGTGGCGCCGATCGCGAAGAATGTGCTGCCGCGGCGCGCAAGGAGAACAGGATCCTCGCCGACGTGCCCGAGCAGCATCTTTCCATCGGCAATCGTGTCGGTTGCCACACCCAGTGTCAGGTCGGGACCGGTCGCTGCGGATTTGTCATCGCTCATGTCAATTCCCCACGCCGTGCAAGTTCTCGACAGTACAACGCGAGCCCGGACCCTGTTCCCCACCGGAGAATGGAGCGGCGCGCGCCTTGCGGGCGCGAGTGGCGGAAAAACGAAGGCGCCGCGGTCGTCCCGACCTGCGGCGCCTCGGCGCGGGAAGAAGCGCGGCTACTTGACCTGGCCGCGCAGCTCGCCGCCCGGATTGGCGGCGGTATGAAGATTGACGTACCACAGGCCCTGCTTGAGCTGGTCGACCTGCGCCTGCGTCAGCGTCGCCTGGCCGACGATCGGGCTCGCCATCGGCCCCGAGAACGGCACGACGACGCCGGCGTTCGCGCCGGCAGCGGCCGGGCCGTGCAAATGGCCGGCCGTGACCGGGCCGGTCGTACCGGAGTACGTCACCGTCCACTTGAGGGTGGTGCCGTCGAGGTCGAAGCTTGGCCGTTCCCGAGCCGGAGCTCGCGTTCGGCGGCACTTCGTTCTGGCCGGAGAGCGGAACCGACATGCTGCCGGTCATCTTGTCCATCATGCCGCAGCCGGCAACGGCGAAAGCGCCGGCGGCAAGAAGGTGGCGAGAGCGAAACGACGAGCGATCATGAAGCTGTCTCCTCGGTTGGGGCCGGGCGCGCGATCGGCGCCAAGCGTGGCCGCACGATGATAGAGCGTTCGCCGCCGAAGCGCCTCATGGCACGCCCACGGGTCCATGGACATGCTCAACTACGCCCATGAACGTCCGTTCCGCCGCGCCCGCCCTCGGTGCCGCCTTCCTGTTCGGCGCCAGCACCCCTTGGCGAAGCTGCTCGTCGGCAACACAGGAGCCGCTGCTGTTGGCCGGGCTGCTCTACCTGGGCAGCGGACTGGGCTTGGGCGCGCTCTCGCGGTGCGATGGCTCCGGAACCCGGAGGCCGCAAGGGAGATGCGGATTCCGCGAAAGGAGTTGCCGTGGCTGCTGGGTGCCATCCTGTTCGGCGGCGCCATCGGGCCGGCACTGCTGATGTGGGCCTGGACGCAGACCGACGGCGCGACCGCGTCGCTGCTCCTGAACGTCGAAGGTCGTACTCACCGCGGTCCTGGCGTGGCTTGTGTTCAAGGAGAACGCCGACCGTCGGATCGTGCTGGGGATGGTGGCCATCGCTGCAGGTGGCGTCCTGCTGTCGTGGCAACCGGGAGGAACGAGCCTGTCTGCCGGCGCCCTGCTCATCCTGGCCGCATGCCTCTGCTGGGCCATCGACAACAACCTGACGCGCAAGGTCTCGACGAACGACGCGATGCTCGTCGCCTGCCTCAAGGGACTCGTCGCCGGCGGTTGCAACACCGCGCCCTGGCGTGGGCGGCCGGCGCGTCCCTGCCGGGAGCCACCACGGTGGGCTCCAGCCTGCTGGTCGGCTTCTTCGGCTACGGGCTGAGCTTGATGCTGTTCGTGATCGGGCTGCGCGGGCTGGGTGCCGCTCGCACGGGAGCCTACTTTTCGGTGGCGCCGTTGTTCGGCGTGCTCATCTCCGTGGCCATCTGGCCCCGGCGTTCCAGGCCCGTTGTTCTGGGCGGCCGCAGGGCTGATGGCTCTCGGCGTATGGCTGCACGTGCGCGAGCGTCACCTGCACGAGCACACCCATCAACTGCTCGAGCATTCGCATCGCCATCGCCACGACGAGCATCACCAACACCCGCACGCCTTCGAGTGGAACGGCGATGAGCCGCACACCCACGCGCATCGGCACGCGGTGCTGACGCACAAGCATCCGCACTATCCGGATATCCATCACCGGCACTCGCACTCTCGCACTAGGCGAGGCCGTCGCTCGCCCTTGGCGGAGCCTCGCGGCGGCTGCGCGGCAGCACGCATGGACGGCACAAGCTAGCTCAGGCGCGTGGACTCCCTGATCGCCGCCGCCGCGCGCGCCCTCGCCGCCGGCGACGCGCTCGGCGCGCTCAAGCGGGTCGCGCTGCGCGACGACCCGCCGGCGCTGGCGCTGCGCGGCATCGCCATGGCCCAGCTCGGCGAGCACCCGCGCGCGCGCGAGCTGCTGCGGCGCGCCGCGCGCGGCTTCGGCGCCCACGAGGAGATGGCGCGCGCGCGCTGCGTCGTCGCCGAGGCCGAGGTGGCGCTGGCGATGCGCGACCTCGGCGGCTCGCCGCGCGCGCTGGCGGCGGCGGCGGCCACGCTCGACGCGCGCGCCGATCGTGCCAACGCGCTGCAGGCGCGGCTGATCGCGGCGCGCCGGCTGCTGCTGCTCGGCCGCCTCGACGAGGCCGCCGCCGCGCTGGCGCGCGCTCGATGCGCGCGGGCCTGCCGCCGTCGCTGGCGGCGGTGGCCGAGCTGACCGCGGCCGAGCTGGCGCTGCGCTCGCTGCGCATCGGTCCCGGCGCGGGCGGCGCTCGCCCGCGCCCACGAGGCCGCCGAGCGCGCCCGCGTGCCCGCGCTGCTGGCCGAGGTGGCAGAGGCGCGGGCCGCGCTCGATCGTCCCGCCGCGCGGCGCCTCGCCGCCGGCGCGACGAGCAGACGCTGCGCCTCGACGAGGTCGCCGCGCTGCTCGCCTCCGACGCGCTGGTGCTCGACGCCTGCCGCCGCGGCCTGCGCGCCGGCGACGCCTGGCTGCCGCTGGCGCGCCGGCCGGTGCTGTTCAGCGCTGGCGCGCGCGCTCGCCGAGGCGTGGCCGGGCGACGTCGATCGCGAGGCCCTGATCGCGCATGCGCTTTCGCACCCGCCACCCCGACGAGACGCATCGCGCGCGCCTGCGCGTCGAGATCGGCCGGCTGCGCGGCTCGTCGCGCCGCTCGCGCGGCATCGAGGCCACGGCGCGCGGCTTCGTGCTCCGCCCGCACCGGGCGACGCAGCGTCGCCGTCGCTGGTGCCGCCGATCGACGGCGACCAGGCGTCGCTGGTGGCGCTGCTCGCCGACGGCGCGGCCTGGTCGACCTCGGCGCTCGCGCTGGCCCTCGGCGCAAGCCAGCGCACGGTGCAGCGCGCGCTCGTCGAGCTCGAGGGCGACGGCCGGGTGCGCGCCATCGGCCGGGCGCGCGCGCAGCGCTGGCTGGCGCCGCCGCTGGCCGGATTCACGACGATCTTGTTACTCCCCGCTTCGCTGCCGCTCGACTAGATTGGCTTCACCGCGCCGACCGGCGCATACGTGAACGACAGGAGTCGAGCCATGAGCCACGCCCACCACCGCCGACAAGCGCCAGGCCGACGTGCCGGTGCGGCCGGCCGAGATCGTTCGCGAGTACGGGCCCTTTGCGGGCGCCGAGCAAGGTCGGCGGCGTCAGCCACGACGGCCGCAACGTCTGGGCCGCCACCGGCGCCACGCTGGTCGCCTTCGATCCCGCGAGCGGCGAGACCACGCGCACCCTCGACCGCGCCTGCCGACGCCGGCACCGCCTTCGACGGCAAGCACCTCTAGCAGATCGCCGAGGCGCGCATCGACAAGATCGATCCCGCCACCGGCGACGTGCGTCGCCGTCGATCCCCGCGCCCGGCCACGGGCGCGACTCGGGCCTCGCCTGGGCCGAGGGCAGCCTGTGGGTGGGGCAGTACCGCGCATCGCAAGATCCACCAGATCGACCCGGCGACCGGCGAGGTGCTGCGCACCATCGAGTCGAACCGCTTCGTCACCGGCGTGACCTGGGTCGACGGCGAGCTGTGGCACGGCACCTGGGAAGGCGACGAGAGCGAGATCCGCCGCATCGACCCGAAGAGCGGCGCCGTGCTCGAGCGGCTGGAGATGCCGCGCCGGCATCGGCGTCAGCGGCCTCGGAGTCCGACGGCGCCGACCTCTTCTACTGCCGGCGGCGGCGACGAGCGGCAAGGTCCGCGCCGTGCGCCGTCCGAAGACCGTCGACGCGTGATCGCATCGCTACAGGAGCATCGTTCTCATGAATACCGTCATCGCCGAGACCGCCGCAGCAGCACGCCACCCCGAACCATCGCCGTCGTGCCGGCCGACCGCTGGGTCGCCGAGCGCAAGGCGCTGCTGGCGCGCGAAAAGGAGCTCGATCCGCCTGCAGCGACCAGATCGCCCGCGCAGCGCCGCGCTTGCCGCTGGGAGCGCGTCGCCAAGGACTACGTCTTCGACGCGCCCGAGGGCCGGCGTTCGCTCGCCGACCTGTTCGAAGGCCGGCGCCAGCTGCTGGTGCAGCACTTCATGCTCGGGCCGGGCTGGGAGCAGGGCTGCCCGAGCTGCTCGTTCATGGCCGACCACACCGACGGCATGACGGTGCACCTGGCGCACCGCGACGTCACGCTCGCTGGCCGTCTCTCGCGCGCCGCTGGCCGACATCGAGCGCTTTCGCCAGCGCATGGGCTGGCAGTTCCAGCTGGGTCTCGTCGTTCGGGCAGCGACTTCAACCGCGACTTCCACGTCAGCTTCGACGCCGGAAGATCGGGTCGACGGCGCAGGTCTACTACAACTACGGCACTGACCGCGCTTTCCGGCAGCGGAAGCTGCCCGGGCGTCAGCGTCGTTCTGCAGGGACGACGCGGGCGAGGTCTTCCACACCTACTCGACCTTCGGCCGCGGCGTGCGAGGTGATGATGGGCACCTACAGCCTGCTCGACCTCGTGCCCAAGGGCCGCGACGAGCGCGACGTGCCGCACAAGATGGAGTGGGTGCGGCATCACGATCGCTACGAGCCGCAGCCCGCCCAGGCGGCGCCCGCCGCCAGCTCCTGCTGCGCCGCCAAGGCCTGAGCCCGGGCGATGCGAGGATGGGCGCGCGCCATGGCAGAACTGTGGTCGTGGCTGGCGATCGTCGGCCTCGGCTGCACGGCCTGAGGCCCGGCCAACGGCTGGGCCCTCGCGGCCACGTGCGGCTTGCATGCACGCGACGGGGCCGAGGCGCGGCGGGCGTTGTGGCCCATCGGCCTCGGCCAGGTCGCGTCGATCGGCCTGCTGGCCTGCGCCTTGTCGCTGTGGACCTCCCTGATCGCGGGCTGATGCGCGACCTGGCCGGCGCCCTGCTGATCGGGGCGGCGGGTTGGTGGTGCTGGCGAGGTCGATTCGCGCGGCCGAGGACCGGACCCATGACCGCCCGGCATGCAGGCATCGCGCTGTGGTGTCGTGCCTGTGGCGCTTCGGCGCAGGGAGCCGGGTCGATGCTGATCCCGGCGCTCGGCGCTACCTCTGCGCGCCCGGGGGCGCCGGCGCGCGAGGCGTCGTCGGGCGCCGCTGGCCACGCGAGACTCGCCGGCCGTCGTCGTTCACACCGCCGCTGATGCTGCTCACGGCCGGGCTGCTCGCCTCGGCCGTCATCCGTAGTGCAGCGGAAGTTTCTTCCAGGAGAAAAGTAGATGCAGTGCGCCTACACCCGGCGGATGCGCCTGCGGGCGATCGCTTCTGAGATCGCCAGGCGACCTGCTGTTCCAGAACGACTGCCAGTGTCGCGACTGCCAGCGGATGAGCGGTACCGGGCACCGGGTCCTACCTGGCCTTCCTGCGCGAAGGCGTGAAGCAGACGGGCGAGGCAAGGCCCTGGAGCCTCGTTGGCGACAGCGGCAGCGCGAAAACCCGCGCCTTCTGCCCCGCCTGCGGCTCGCCTGATCTACATGACGTTTTCGGCCATGCCCGAGGTGTTCACCGCGCATGCAGCAAGAAGCCTCGACGACCCCGGCCGATACCAGCCGCAAAGGCGGTGCCTACAGCGTTGCGCGGTCATGCCTCGGGACGGCGCCCTCGCCCCCGAGTTGCCGAGATTCGAGGGGATGCCGCCGCCATGAACGGCCTCGGGCCTCCCGATGCCGGCACTACTGGCTCGCACGGACATCGAGAGGAGACGGGCATGGCTTCCTGGCGACCGGTTCGACCCGCGGCCGGCGTTCCTCTATGCCCTCTTCGCCGCCTTACCGCGGTCGCGTGCTGACGACTCTGCGCCTCGCTCGTCGCCACCCGGCCCCGTCGACCTCCGGCCGCCGCCTGCAGCGCGCTGCTGGCCGCGCCGGTCGACTGCCGCGGCGATCGCCCTGCCGACAGCGCGGCGCGCGAGCATCCGGGTCGGTCGCAAGCTTCGTGCCGGCGAAAGCGCCGAGGCGCCGGTCAATCCGCTGCCGCCTCGTGCCGCCAACGCCCAGGCGGAGGCGGTGATCTCGATGCCGGCGATGCCGCGGCGCACTGCCGCGTGGTCGGCCGGATCGCGACCGGCGGACCGGCGGCGCCGCCGATCCGCTTCCAGGTCAACCTGCCCGACGAGCTGGAACGGCTCGCTACCTGCAGTTCGGCGGCGGCGGCTTCAACGGCGTGCTGATCACCGGCCTGGCGCTGCCGCCTTCGGCGCGCATCGACCGCCGAGGCCGCTCGATGCGCGGCTTCGTCACCGCACGGCACCGACTCCGGGCCATGCCAGAACGCGCCCGGCGTGCCGCTGCAGGCGTTCGCGCTGAACGACGAGGCGCTCGTGAACTTCGCGCACGCCTCCTACAAGAAGGTGCGCGACGTCGCCGTCGAGCTGATGAAGCGCCGCTACGGCGACGGCGCCCGACAAGGCCTATTTCATGGGCAGCTCCGAAGGCGGACGCGAAGGGCTGACGATGGCGCAGCGCTATCCGGCGCGACTTCGACGGCATCTTCACGCCGCGTGCCGGTGATCAACTGGACCGCCTGCAGGCGGCCGGCGCGCGCATGGCGCCGACGCAGATGGGCGCGGGCTGGCTCTCGCCCGCGCACGTGAAGCTGGTGCACGACGCGGTGCTCGCGCAGTGCGATGCGCCTGACGGCCTCGCCGACGGCATCGTCAGCGACTACGAAGGCTGCCGGCGCGGTCTTCGACCCGGCGCCGCTGCGCTGCGCCGCCGGCGCCGACGAGCGAGCTGCCTCAGCTGACGGCGCAGCTCGAGGCGGTGACGCACCTGCATCGCCCTACGAGCTCGGCTTCGCCGCTCGCCAACGGCGTGCGCGTCTATCCCGGCTGGGGCTGCGGCGGCGAGAGCGGCGCAGCGGCAGCGGGCCGGTCGGCGGCTGCGTCAGCTGGCAGACCGGCACCGCGCCGCCGACGCTGCCGGCCGGCCCGCGAGCAGCCGCGCCTGGCTCTACGGCAGCGGCGCGATCCAGTAGTTCTACCTTCGCGACCGGCAACGTCCGATCCGCGCGCGGCTTCAAGCCTCGGCGCACGTTCCGCGCAGCGTGGCGCGCAGGTCTCCGCGCTGATGGACTCGACTGACCCCGACCTCGTCGGCTTTCGCCGGGCGCGGCGGCAAGCTGGTCGTCAGCGAGCACATGGCCGACTACGCGCAGAGCCCGTACGCCGGCATCGACTACTGGAAGCAGCGTCGTCGAGCGGCTCGGCGCAGCCGCGACCGAGACCTTCATGCGCCTCTACGTGACGCCCGGCGCCGACCACGTGGGCACCGGCGCGCCGACGATGGTCGACATGCTCGACGTGCTCAGTCGCCTGGGTCGAGCGCGGCCAGCGCGCCGGGCGACCTGGGTGCAGGTGTCGTTGCGGAACGAGCCGCCGCACGCGCGCAGACGGCGGGCCGGCCGATGTGCCGCTACCCGGCGTTTCCGCGCTATCTCGGCTGGGGCGATCCCGTGGCGCCGGCCTCGTCTCGCCTGCGCCACCGGGAAGCGGCGGCTGACGCCAGGCTCCAGGAGCCGGGCGCCGATCGGCTCGGGTCGCGGCCCTATCTATCATGGGCGACCCCCCTCAGGGAGCACCGCGCCATGTCCGCGCCCGATTCCACCCGCCGCTCCCGTGCTGGAAGCGCCCGCCGCCGCGGCCATGGCGCTCCGCGGCCCGGCCGAGGCCTCGCCCGGAGACCACCCTACGGCGCCAGATCAAGCAACGCGGCTCGCTTGCGCGTCGGCGTCACGCAGGCGCCAGCCGTGGTACTCGAAGGACCCGAAGTCCGGCGACTGGACCACCGGCGTCGGCGTCTCGCTCGGCAAGGCGATGGCCAGGCCGGCTCGGCGTGAAGTTCGAGCCGGTCGAGGTGACCTGGGGCACTGCGATCGCCGCGCTGCAGGGCAACAAGATCGACATGATGTCGATGATGGACGCCACGCCCGAGCGCGCCGCAGGCGGTCGACTTCCCGAAGACGCCGCTGCTGTTCTATTCGCTCGCGGTGCTGGCGCGCGACGACCTGCCGGTGAAGGCGTGGGCCGATCTCGACAAGCCGGCCGTGCGCATCGCCGTGCCGCAGGCGAGCAGCATGGACAAGTTCCTCACCGAGAACGTGACCAAGGCGCAGATCTCGCGCTTCCCCGGCAACGCCGAGGCGATCGCCGCCTTCCAGGCCGGGCGCGCCGATGCGGTGTGCCTGTTCCACCCGCCGCTGCTCGCGGCGCGCGCAGCGGCTCGGCGCCGGCAAGATCGTCGTGCCGACGCCGGCGCAATCGCAGGCCTCGAGCGTCGCGGTCCGCAAGGAAGCCGACAAGTCCTGCGTCGACTGGGTCGACAAGGAGATCGGCAAGTTCTATGCGAACGGCCAGACGCAGAAGTGGTACGAGGAGTTCCTGGTCGGCTTCGGCCTCGACCCCAAGGCTCTCGCCGCCGGTGATGAAGGAAATGCTCGGCAAGTCGTAGCCGGCCGCACTCTCGGCCTCGCGATGCACGTCTGGAACTTCGCCCCGGTGTGGGCGAACGCCGACCTGCTGGCGCTCGGCCTCCTCAACACGCTGAAGGTCACCGGCGCGGCGCTCGCCTTGCGGCGTGCCGCTCGGCCTCGTGCTGGCGCTGATGCGGCTCTCGCCGCGTCGCCTGCTGCCTGGCCGGCGGGCGCGGTGATCGAGGTCTTCCGCACCACGCCGCCGCTGGTGCAGCTGTTCTGGTTCTTCTTCGCGCTGCCGATCCTGATCGTCAGGGTCGAGATGACGCCCTTCGTCGCCGCGGTGCTGCACCTTCTCGATCCAGTCGGCCGCCTTCTTCGCCGAGGTGTTCCGCGGCGGCATCGTCTCGGTCGAGCGCGGCCAGTGGGAGGCGGCGCGCGCGCTCGGCATGACGCCGCGCCAGGTGATGCGCCGCGATCGATGCTGCCGCAGGCGGTCAAGCGCATGATTCCCGGCCTTCCTGGAGCGCGCGATCGAGGCTGATGAAGACCGACGACGCTGGTCGCCATCGTCGCCTATGCCGACCTGCTGTTCCAGACCAACGAGGTGGCGCAGAAGACCTTCCGGCCGCTCGAGGTCTTCACGGTGACGGCGCTGATCTACTTCGTGGTCATCTTCGCGGCGAGCCAGCTGGTGCACGGGCTCGAGCGGCGGCTCGCGCCAGCGGCGAAGGGATGGCGCGCTGATGGTATGCCGCCTACCGCTGGAACTTCGCGCCGGTGCTCGAGAACCTCGACGTGCTGCTGGGCCGGCGCGCTCGGCACGCTGCGGCTCTTCGCGATCTGCGTGGTGCTCGGCTTGGGCTTCGGCCTCGTGGTCGGCCTCGGCCGGCTATGCTCGCATCAGCTGGGTCTACCTGCCGGCGACGGCCTTCGTCGAGTTCTTCCGCAACACGCCGGTGCTGGTGCAGATCCTGTGGTTCTACTTACGCGCTGCCGATCCTGCTGCCGTTCCAGATCAGCCCGCTGACGGCGGCCGCGCTCGGCATCTCGCTCAACTCGGCGGCGTTCTCGGCCGAGATCTATCGCGGCGGCATCGAGTCGATCGAGCGCGGCCAGTGGCGACGGCGCGCGCGCGCTCGGCATGACGGCTGGCGCAGGCGATGCGCCGCATCGTCCTGCCGCAGGCGCTGCAAGCGCATGCTGCCCGCCCTCACCAACCGCGGCATCGAGATCTTCAAGATGACGACGCTCGCCTCGGCGGTGGCCTATGTCGAGCTGCTGCAGCAGGGCAAGCTGCTCGCCTCGCTGAACTTCAACCCGATCGAGACCTACACCGTGATCGCGGTGGTCTTCTTCCTGTGCCTGTTGCCGCTGGTGCAGGTCGACCTATGCGCTGGAGCGGCGCCTCGACCGGTCGGACGCATGACGACGGCTGAGGCCTTCGCCACAGGCGCCGCAGGCGCGAGCGCGCCGCTGCAGCGGCCTGCAGAAGCGCTTCGGCGCCAACGACGTGCTGCGCGGCATCGACCTCGACGTGATGCCGGGCGACCGCATCGCCATCCTCGGCGCCTCGGGCTCGGGCAAGAGCACGCTGCTGCGCTGCCTCAACTTCATGGAGCGGCCGAGCGCCGGCCGGTCGAGCTGGTCGGCCAGGCGATCGGCCGTGCCGCGCCGGGCAAGGCCGATCCGGCGGCGCGCTACGACGAGCCGAGCTGACGCGCGTGCGCCACGCGTCGGCATGGTGTTCCAGCAGTTCAACCTGTTCCCGCACATGACGCGCGCTCGGCAACGTCATGGAAGGCCTGCGCACCGTGCGCCGCCTAGCCGAGGCCGAGGCGCGCACGCGCGCGCGCAGGCCGAGCTGGCGCGCGTCGGTCTCGCCGACAAGGCCGAGGCCTATCCGGCGCATCTCTCGGGCGGCCAGAAGCAGCGGGTCGCGATCGCCCGCGCGCTCGCGATGGATCCCGAGCTGCTGCTGTTCGACGAGCCGACCTCGGCGCTCGACCCCGAGCTGGTCGGCGAGGTGCTGCGCGTGATCCGCTGCGCTCGCCGAGGAAGGCCGCATCGATGCTGCTGGTGACGCACGAGCTCGGCTTCGCCTACCACGTCGCCAACCGCGTGCTCTTCCTCGCCGACGGCGTGATCCACGAGCAGGGCACGCCGGACGAGGTGCTCAAGCACTCCGACCGAAGCAGCGCACGCAGGCGCTTCCTCGACCGCCACCGCGAGTTCGACTTCTGAGGCCTCTCCTTCATCACCGACCATCGAAGCGAGCCGCTGACCGCAGCCCCCACGAACATGCCCTCGCCCAGGGCGAAAGCGCCCAGGGCTACCTCGCCGACCCGCGCAACGACGGCGTGCTGGTCTACGTCAACGGCGACGTTCGTGCCGCGCGACGAGGCGCGTGGTCTCGGTCTTCGACAGCGGCTTCGTGCTCGGCGACGGCATCTGGGAAGGGCTGCGCCTGGTGCAGGGCAGGCTGATCAGCCTCGACGCGCACCTCGACCGCCTGTTCGAAGGCGCGACGCTCGATCGACGCTCGACATCGGCCTGACCGCGCCGAGCGTGACGCAGGCGCGTGCACGACACGCTGGCGCAGAACGGCATGACCGACGGCGCGCACATCCGGCTGATGGTGACGCGCGGCGCTCAAGACGCACGCCCAACCAGGACCCGCGCTTCGTGATCGGCAAGGCGACGGTCGTCATCGTCGCCGAGTACAAGACGCCGAAGCCCGGAGGCGAAGGCGCGCGGCTCTGCGCTCTTCACCTCGACCTTCCGCACCAGCGGGCCCGACGTCGTTCGACCTGCGGCTCAACCTCGCACAGCCGGCTGAACCTGATCCAGGCGCTGATCCAGGCCATCCACGCCGGCGCCGACGAGGCGCTGATGCTCGACCCGCGCGGCTTCGTCGCGAGCTGCAACTCGACCAACTTCTTCATCGTGCGCCGGGGCGAGCTGTGGACCTCGACCGGCGCGCTATTCAGCTTCAAGGGGATCACGCAGCAGCAACGTGATCGAGGCGTGGACGGCGGCGCGGCGGCGTCGCGCGCGAGTGCGACTTCACGCTGGCGCAGGTGTACTCGGCCGGACGAGGCGTTCGTGACCGGCACGCTGGGCGGCGTGACGCCGGTGACGAAGGTGGATGGGCGGGTGATCGGGGAGGGGCGGCTCGGGGCGCTGGACGGACCGGGTCAGCGAGCTCACTTGCTGGTAAAAGCAAGCAGACCACCGCGACGATCCAGGTTTTAGCGCTGGCGGATCGGGTCCAAAACACATGAATTCCCCGCGTATCGGGCCGACGATCTCCGGGTGGCTTCAGCCACAAGCTCGAAGCGCGCCCTCGCGCATCTCATCCGGCCCGATGGCAGCACGGACGAGGACTTCTCTTCAGCCGCGCGGCGAACCCGCGCTGCTCGCTTCGGACTCGGTGTCCTGGAAGATCTTCAAGAATCCGCTCGGGCTGTACATCGGCGGAATCACTGCAGTGGTCTTGTAACTGGCCGAGCCTCGTGTGGGCAGCGGCGTGTGGCAATACACAGTCCTTTCGGCAACGCCCCCTCGAGCCGACTGCAGCGTACCGGACACGCCGCGATGATGACGTGTACGGGCCACGAAGCCGTACCGAACAGATGATCGCCGGCGTGACCCGCCTGCATGCACGCGCGTACGCGGCATCGCGTCCGACGGCCGGGCCTTCTTGCGCGAGCGAGATCCCGGAGCTTCTCGAGTGGGTGCATGCGACCGCCTGCTTCGGATTTCGTCGAGGCGTACCACGCGTACGTGCAGCCCCTCGCAGCGCTTGAACGCGATCGCTTCTACTCGGAGAGCAGGCCGACGGCAGAGCTCTACGGCGCCAAGTCGACGCCGGGATCGCAAGCAGCGCTCGAGGATCTGTTCGCTCGCACGGGCGGGCAACTCCAACGCTCTGACATCGTGCTCGATTTCTTGCGCATCATGCCGCGCGTGCCGGCGCTCCCCGCTCCCTTGCAGCCGCTGCAAGGCGTTCTGGTCAAGGCGGCGATAGAGGCCGATCCCGGCGGGGCTGCGCGACCGCATCGGCCTGGGCAAGGGCTGGAGCCTTGCGCCTCAACGGCGCCTCGTGTGCCGCGCCGGCGATGCAGCCGACCGGCTCATTCTTAGCACCAACCCCGCGGTGCAAGCGTGCCGGCGGCTCGGTCGCTGTTTCGACGAATTCCTCTCTCTACGTACCACTTTTGACCGATACAGGAGCTGGCAGGATGATCAAACTGGATTGACGTTCTTGTTCTCTTTGATCTCGATGGTTTCGCTGCGTACTGCGAGGCTCAGGATTGCGGCTGGTCCCGCGTGACCAGTGAACTACGACGCCTCGCATATGAACCCGAGCGTCTATCGCAGCCTCTGTCGGCGGCTTGTCGATTGCGCAGATCGTGGCAAAGTGCTCTGGGAAGGCTCCGAAACGCGCTTCGGCAAGACGATGCGGGTGCGGATCGATGCCGAACTCATCTGCAGGCGGTGCGCTTGGGCCGGTGCGTAAGCTTCCATCTCAGTGTGCGCGTCCCACTAAGGCAACAACCCGCCTGTGGTTCTGCGGGAAGTTCTCAGCAATGTTTTCTTCTCTGAGCCACGAGGCGCTTCAGTCACGTTGCCTTTGGTATTTCCTACGTGCTCGGAGTGGTTCGGACAGTCCGGCGACCTACGCCTTGCTCCTGCTCCCGCTCTACGTCGGCGTAGATGGGGCTTCGCAACCATGCCCACTGGCAGACTGATGTGATCGCCGGCTGGGCGGTTGGTGGACTCTCCGGTTGGCCGCGCACAGTTCGGTAGACGCCGATCACATCCAGCTTCGCTGCCGCACGGCGTCGCCATTGATTCAAGAAACAGTTCTACCTGCCTGCGCGACGAACAGCTCGCGCCGCACGAAGTTCCGCATCGATGGCAGCGACAGCGGCCTGTTGGCGCTCCACGCGTCTGGTGAACGTCGTCTTGACCGAACACCTGGGCCAGCGCATCAGCGCGCGCCCTCACGCCGCGTCGAGTTCGGACCGCATGGAAGACAGGTATGCGGCGCGTCAGGTCGATCCGCTCTTGCTGCGACCATCCCGACTGCCCCAGCAAGGCGGCGTAGTCCTCCTCGCTGTCCATGAATCTGGGACCGGACTCCATCGCGATCCAGGCGCTCGGCGGCAGTCAGACGCAGGGTGCGAGGACGATGGTCGTGAACGTCATCCTGGCGCCATCGCGCGCGACACGCCGACACGACCGCAACACACCCAGCTTGTCAGGTGTGCAGCAAAGGACATCCGAGTGGTTGAAAGCGTCGAACGAAGCATCCCTGAACGGCAGCGCCGCAGCGTCCGCCGCGATGATCTCGCACCGCTGAGCCCAAGCCGTCCACCACGGCGCGTTCCGGCGCGCAATGCGCAGGCGAGCGCGGAGGTATATCCACCATCACCAGGTCGCAGCCAGAGATCTGCGCGAGATACAGCGCGGGCCATCCCGAGCCTGCCCCACATCCAGCAGTTCACGCCGAGGCGAAGCTCGAGCTGAAGATTCGCTCCGCTTCCGACGCGTCGCGCCAACGTTGCCACCGTAGTCACAACCGTAGACGCTGCGCTCCAGGCCCCGCATGGCACCGCACGCGCCAGCGCTCGGTGGATTCTTTTCCGTGCACGCAACAGCCGTCAACCAGTCTTTTCGCGTCATCGTTACCAGCGGGCCCATGCTGGTTTCATCACGGGCCGGGATCGGCGTCGACCTGATCGGGGCGTAGACGAGCGTCCTGTGCAGGCGCCAGGCCACGAGGCGCGGCAGCGCTCCGGCGGCGGCGCGGCTGAGCGTCACCGCCAGCGAGACCGGGTCGTCGTCGCTGTCGCTCGCCGGCAATGAGGCTCGCGAGCCGCACCTGCGTCGGCTGCTCGGTGCCGGCCTCGGCAGCGAGCACCGTGCGCGCCGCTGCGCTGGTGCCAGGCCCGGCGCGGCGAAGCGCCAAAGCGGCGACGGCGAGGTGGCTCCTCGGGCGTCGTGTACGCGGCGGCGGCGTCGCTGCCGTGGCGCACTGCAGGCGCGCGAAGGCCCTCCGGGAGCTCCGCGAATCCCCCGGCGCTGGCGTAGACGCTGATCCGCGCCGCCGGCCAGTCGGCGAGACGAGCTTCGAAGCCGCGCTCGTGGCAGATTTCGATGCGCCGGGCTGTGGTCGAGCGTCGCGAACACGTCGTTGCCCTGCGCGACCGACATGCGTGCGCGCGCCGATGCGCGAGCGGCTTCGTCTCCGCAGCCGAGGCGAGCGACGTCACACCGGCGCCGGCGACGCGCCAGCTCCGCGTCTTGATCTGCCCGGTTGCCGCGTCACGCCAGAGCGTGAGCGCGCCTTGCGCGGATGCGCACCGTTGACGATCTCGTTCAGGCTTGCGCATGGGAGCGCCACCTTGTCGCCGGGGCCGCCGAGAGGGCTGACCGGGCCGACCGACACCTCGGCCGAATCCGTCACCGTGCCGAGCCAGAGCTTCCAGCCGCCATTGGCGCTCAGCGTCGTGAACGCGAAATGGCGATATGCGTAGTAGACCACGTCTGCCCGGGTCGGCCTGCTGCACCGGTCGTGACGCCGACCGAGACGAGGTCGAAGTTCGCGATCGCGTCCTCGACCGTGACCGCCGCGCCCGCGATCTGGCCGCCGGAGTTGTAGCCACGCGCGCGCAGGGCCGACGAGGCATCGAGCCAGAGGACGACGATGCGATGGTTGTCGAAGACGACGATCCGCGTCCGCGAGCCGTGGCCGACACGACGTCGGCGCCGCCCGCCCCGTGAACGTGCCGTCGCTGGCGAGCTGCCAGGTGGCGAGCTTGACCGTGCCGCTCGTCGCCCGGGCGACGTGCACGGTGCGGCTCGAAGCATGTGCGCCGACGTCGAACTCGTACTCGGCGCTGCCGCCAACGAGGCTCGAGCGTTCCCTGCTTGTCGATGTGGTGCAGATACAAGGTCTCCTAGGGCGCGGAGGGAGATTTGTACACCGGCGCGAGGCGAGGTAAAATGGTGCGCGGGGGATCGGGCGCGCAGGCGCGGCTCACCGCCAACGCAGCGCGGCAGCTTCTTGAGAGGACGATTCGCCCGCGAGAGACTCTCTATCGAGGCACGCGCGAAGTCTCTGAATGGAAAGGGGTCCGTAAGCTGCGCAAATGCCTGGCCAACGTCGACGCCCCGCGGAAACCCGCGCGCGGAATCGCCCTCGCGCCGGCACCTGGCATCGAACGGGCACACCGCAGGCGGCCATTTCGCCGTCGACGATGCCGCGATCCTCGACGCCGGCACGTGCCAGGTGGTCGGAGACCTGGTGGGAGCGCGCCGACCACGCGCGGGCTCGCTGCTGCACGTGGCCCGGCGTGCCGCGTCGGCCCCGGTCGAGCTGGCCGTCAGCGCCGACCGACCGCATCCAGCCGCGCGACCGCGCCCTCCGCAGACGCCGGTCGGCCCGCAGACCGGGTGGGGGGCGCCCATCGACAGATCGTGCGTCAGCGTCGGCGCCGGTCGCTGGCTTCCCGCAGTCGCGTGGCGAGGGTCCGGGCCGCGCCGAGTCAGGCGTGGCGACGCCTGTACGCACCGGGGCTGATCGCTGCGCGTCGCCGACGCGCCAGTCAGTGCTGAACGTCGTACGCCGCGCCGAGTCACTGGGCTGCGCGACCGCCGCGCGGCCCGGGGGCGTGCCGGTGCTTCGGCGCTCGAGCGGCAGGCGGCGCCCGCGAGGTGGACGCATCATCGGCGAGCGGCTTCCGCCAGTTCGGCGCCGACTTCGCGCGCCGCCCGGCGTGCAGTGGCAGCAGAGCAAGCCACTCGGCTTCGACCTGAGCCGGGCCTTGCGGCGTCAGCATCGGCGCGACCAGCGCCGGCACCTGAACGCTCGGCGCGTGACCTGACCGCTGTCGACGGGCCGCCGGCGACGCGCCTACGCCGTAGCGGAAGTGGCGACTGCGAAGTGGTCTGCCCGGTGCCGCCCGCGTCAGATAGATCCCCACCACTTCGAGGACGATCCGCGGAAAGTGTACGAGACGACCCAGTTCGGCACGTCGACGATCGAGCTGATGCGCAGGTCGGCGCAGACGCTGCAGAGCATGTAGGCGTCCACCGGCTCGTAGCCGTAGCGCTTGCAGAGCAGCTCGACCATCTCGGAGACGGCCATGCGCGCACCGGCCATCAGGTCCGGGCCGATGCCGGTCGTCACCTCGTAGCCCTTGCTTGTCGAAGTGATCGGTGACCGGACCCTGCGTCACGTAGCGCGGCGAGCGCAGGCGTGCGCCCTTCACCAGCTCGAACTTGAGGGCGACGTCGATCGGGCTCTCGATCGCGGTACCGCAGACCTCGCCGTCGCCCTGCGCAGCATGCGTGTCGCCGACCGAGAACAGCGCGCCCTCGACCTCGACCGGCAGGTAGAGCTCGGTGCCGGCGCAGATGTCGCGTGCGTCCATGTTGCCGCCGACGTTGCGCGGCGGAATGATGCTGTGCAGTCCTGGCTCGGCCGGGGCGACGCCGATCGTTCCGGTGAACGGCCGCAGCGGCACGCGGCCGCCCGGCCCGTACATCGCCGGCGTCAGCGCCGGGTCGTAGTGCCAGTGGTGCAGGCGCGCGTCGGGGAACTGGTCGGTGAGCAGGCCGAAGCCCGGGATGTTGCCGGTCCATCCCCAGCCCGAAGGCCGCAGCGCGAGGATCGTGACCTTGAGCGCGTCGCCCGGCATCGCGCCGTCGATCCAGACCGGGCCCGTCACCGGGTTGACGCGACGCGAGGTCGAGCCGCTCGAGATCCGCGCGCCGTCGACGTCTTCGTGAGCTGGCCCGACGATGCGTCGATGGTCTCGAACTGAACGCTTTCGCCCGGCGCGATGCGCAGGCAGGGCTCGAACGCGTTGTTCCAGCCGTGGTGGATGTGGTTGCGGTGGATGGTGTGGCCGGCGAGCTCGCTCATGGCGCGACTCCTCAGACGGCGACGGTGAGCGCGCCGTCGACGACCAGGTTGGTCCCCGAGATGCGGCTCGCCGCCGGGCTCGACAGGAACACGACCGCGTTCGCCACTTCGCGCCGGGTGCCGAACTTGCCGGTCGGATTCGCCTTCAGCGTCGAGGCGAACAGGTCGGGCATGTTCTTCTCGATCGTCTGCCAGATGCCGCCGTCGAAGTAGGTGTTGCCCGGCGACACGCAGTTCACGCGGATGCCCTTGCCGACGAGCTGCCGGCTCAGGCCCTTGGCGTAGTGGATGAGCGCGCGCCTTGATCGCGCCGTAGGAGCCGGCGGCGAAGTCGACCTCGAAGCCGGAGACGCTCGAGATCAGCACGATCGACGGGCTGCTCGACTTCTCGAGGAAGGGAACGGCGGCGGCGACCGCGTTGACGCGTGTGCATCATGTCGGTCCGGAACGACTTCTCCCACGATTCCGGCGTTGTCGCCGACCGCGAGCGCGCTCACGTTGCAGACCAGGGCGTCGATGCCGCCGAGCTCGCCGGCACTTGCCGTCACCCACGCGCCCAGTGCAGCTCCGTCGGCCACGTCGAGCGCCTGACCGAAGGCGCGCACGCCCCCGGCCTCGAGCGTGCGCACAGTCGCCGCGACCTCTTCGGCTCTTGCGCGCGCAGATCGAGACGTTCGCGCCCTCCGCGGCGAAGCCCTGCGCCACCGCCCGACCGATGCCGCGACTGCCGCCCGTGACGACGGCGCTCTTTCCCTTGAGACCCAGGTCCATGCGACGCTCCTCGTTGGATCGGCCCATTCCGAGCGCTCATGGCGGCGCGCGTAAACGCCGGTATAGTAAACGTGATAGTGCTTCGCCGGCGGGGGGAGCGGCAGATGTTACACCAGCGTGGATGGATCCGCTCTGCTGGCAAGAAAAAAGCCATCACCGGGGCGTGCGTGAGACCGTATTCGCCGCGTTCATCTTCTTGCCTGCGGGCACGGCACTACTGGCAGGGCTGGCTCTTCATCGCGGTGTTCTTTTCCTGCCTCGACCAGCAAAGGTCTACGTAACTGAACAACGAAGTAT
>ERZ1370068.767-contig-10703_pt1 | contig 31454 bp, 36 predicted proteins | sample MGYA00561227_ERZ1370068 | MGnify/ENA primary metagenome ERZ1370068 (study PRJEB38410, sample SAMEA6850437) | metagenome | study: Metagenomic assessment of the ecological functions of the soil: analysis of the soil microbiota associated with the...
GGTAGCGCTTCGTTCAGTTACGTATTGCTGTACCGGCCGGGCTTTCTTGGTTTGGTCGCGCTCGTCACCTCTCGCACATCCCTCGGCATGGCGTTGCTCGCGCCGCCACCGTGGCTTCCGGCCTTCCCAGGAAGGGCGGTATTCGATCCATCTGCTGCCACTCGCCGTGGTCGTCCTGGCGGCGGCGCTGAAGTCGTGGTGATCTCGCGGCCAGGAGTTCCCGGGGCGTTACGCCTGGGCGGGCCGGGCCCGTTCTCGTGAGGTGGCTCGCGATCGCGGCACGCTCGTGCCGGCGGCGACGCTACGCGTGGGCCGTTCAGAACATCAACGCGATGCAGGTCCACCTCGGGCGCTGGGTGGACGCGCAGCTGCCGAGGACGGCGCGGACCGCGCTGAAAACGACATCCGGGGCGATCGCGTTCTTCTCGCGCCGAGGAGATCGTGCGACCTCATGGGGCTGGTGACGCCGGAGATCATTCCAACTATCGACGCCGGGGCGAGACCGGGCGTGATGGAGTACGTGTCGCGGAGACGTGCCCCGAGTATCGCATCATCTTCCCGGCGTGGTTCCCCCGGCTCGCGGCGAGCCGGCGAGACGCTCGAGCCGATCTATCGCGCGTGCGCCTCGGAGCGCAACGAGGTCGCGGGCGCCGCGGAAATGGTCGTGTATCGTCTGCTGCGCTGTGCGGTATGATCGGCGCCATGCGCCGTGGGTGGCGTTGCTCCCCGCGGCCATTCTGCTCGTGTCTGCCGTGGCCGGCGCGCGCCGACGCGCAGAGATCTACCGCTGGGTCGACGAGAACGGCGTGCCGCATTTCGCCGACGGGATCGACAGCGTTCCCGAAGCTCCCTATCGCTCGAAGGCGGTGCCGCTCGGCATGAAGAACGCGCCGGCGCCGCCCGGCGGCGCCTCACCCAGGAGCGCCGGCAGCGCGAAGCCCGCGTCGGGCAGCAGGCGCCGATTACCGCTTTCCCCCGGGCCAGCGCATCCTGGTCGGACGTGCGCGATCAACGGCAACGCCGAGGCGAAGCTGCATGCTCGCCACGGGGCTCCGACAAGACGCTGATCAGCCCGCGGGCGTCGAGGCGGCCGGGGTGCCGTATCGCCGGACCGACGACGACGGCGAGGTCGCGGCGCGCGACGGGAACCGGCCAGATGCAGTTACGTCGTGTCGACAGCTCGAGGTCGGCGAGGCTCGGGTCGGCGCATGCCCGCGTGCTTCTCAGGACGCTGCCGATCGACGGGCCGACGGCGTCGCTGGGCGTGACTTCCTCGATCAGTTCAACGATGACCATGGACGCCACGAAGGGCGAGGTGACGCTGGCCCCGAAGTAGCCCGCCGGGTCGCACTGTGCTACCATGGACGCTTCCTGGTCATGGACTACAAAGCCACGCTGCACCTGCCGAAAACCGCCTTTCCGATGAAGGCCAACCTGCCCAGGACCGAGCCGCGAGATGCTCGCGCGGTGGGAGGCGATCGGACATCTACAGGCGCGATCGCGGCAGGCCTCGGCGAGCCGTCCGCTGTGGATCCTGCACGACGGTCCGCCGTACGCCAACGGCCAGCATCCACATGGGCCACGTGCTGAACAAGGTCCTCAAGGATCGTGGTCGTGAAGTCGCGCTCGATGCTCGGCTACAACGCGGTCTACGTGCCGGGCTGGGACTGCCACGGGCTGCCGATCGAGCACCAGGTCGACAAGGAGCTCGGCCTCGACACGGCGTCGGGATCGACGTGCGCCAGCGCGATGGACCCGATCGAGAAGCGCCGCCGCTGCCGCGAGTACGCGCGCCAGGTTCATCGACATCCAGCGCAGGAGTTCCGGCGGCTCGGGCGTGTTCGGCGACTGGGACGACCCGTACCTCACGATGGCGCCCGCCTACCAGGCGGTGATCGCGCGCGAGTTCGGCCGCTTCGTCGGCCGCGGCCTCGTCTACAAGGGCCTCAAGCCCGTGCACTGGTGCATGCACTGCAAGACCGCGCTGGCCCAGGCCGAGGTGGAGTACGAGGACCAGACGCACGCCGTCGGTCTACGTGAAGTTCCCGCTCACGTGACGCCGCGCGCTGGCCGCGCGCGCTCGGCGGCGTCCGGCCTCGCTCGTCATCTGGACCACGACGCCGTGGACGCTGCCCGCCGAACCTCGCCATCGCGGTGCACCCCGCGCGAGAGCTACGTCGCGCTCGACGCTGGACGGCGAGGTGCCTCGTCGTGGCCGCGCAGTGCTCGTGGACGTACCTGTCGCCTGCTCGCGCGAGCCGGGCGCGCGCGGCGCCTCGCGGCGCGCTCGCGGGTGCCGAGCTCGTCGGGCACGAGTTACCGGCATCCGTGGATCGACGCGCGACGGGCCGGATCGCGGCCGCGAGTTCGTCGCGATGGACGCGGGCACCGGCCTGGTCCACATCGCGCCCGGCCACGGCGAGGAGGACTACGAGCTCGGCCGGTCGCTCGGGCTCACGATCTACAACCCGGTCGACGACGACGGGCGCTTCATCGCCGAGGTCGAGCACTTCGCCGGGCTCACGGTGTGGGAGGCGAATCCCAAGATCATCGCGCTCCTCGAAGAGCGCGGGCGCGCTGGTCGCGCGAGGTGCCGCTCGACGCACACGTACCCGCACTGCTGGCGGTGCAAGAACCCGACGCTGTTCCGCGCGACCGAGCAGTGGTTCATCGCGCTCGACCAGGGACGGGCTGCGCGCCAGACGCGCGCTCGACGGCCATCCGCAACGACGTGCAGTGGATCCCGGCCTGGGGCGAGGAGCGCATCTACAACATGATCGCGCACCGCCCGGACTGGACGATCTCGCGCCAGCGGGTGTGGGGCGTGCCGATCGTCGCCTTCTACTGCGACGAGCTGCGAGACGCGTCCTGCTCGAGGAGCGCGCTCGTCGAGCACGTCGCGCGCGATCTTCCGGCGAGGGCGAGGGCGCCGACGAGTGGTACCTGCGCTCGGCGCGCGAGCTGCTGCCCGCCGGGCACGCGCTGCGCGAAGTGCGGCGGCGAGCGTTCCGCAAGGAGACCGACATCCTCGACGTCTGGTTCGACTCGGGCTGCAGCCACGCCGCGGTGCTGGAGACGCGCCCGAGCTGCGCTGGCCGGCCGAGCTGTACCTCGAGGGCTCGGACCAGCACCGCGGCTGGTTCCACTCCTCGCTGCTGGAGGCGGTGGGCACCCGCAGGCGCCCGCCCTACAAGGCGGTGCTGACGCACGGATTCGTGGTGGACGGCGACGGGCCGCAAGATGTCGAAGTCGCGTCGGCAACGACGTGGCGCCCGACGAGCTCATGCCCGAAGTACGGCGCCGAGGTCCTGCGGCTGTGGGCGGCCGACGAGGACTACACCGAGGACATCCGGCTCTCCGATCGAGATCCTGGACCGCCTGGCCGACGCCTACCGGCGGATCCGCAACACCTTCCGGTTCCTGCTCGGCAACCTCGCGGACTTCGATCCGCGCGCGCGACCGGCAGCCCGTACGCGCGGCTGGACGAGGTCGACCGCTGGGTCCTGCGACCGGCTCGCGCGGCTGATCGATCGCGTGCGTGCGCGCCTACGAGGAGTACCAGTTCCACACGGTCTTCCACGCGCGTGCACAACTTCTGCGCGGTGGATCTCTCGGCGCTCTACCTCGACGTCATCAAGGACCGGCTCTACACCTCGGCCGCCGCGACGACCCGCGGCGGCGCGCGGCGCAGACCGCGTGCTTCGACGTCCTCCTGCGCGCTGACGCGGCTGCATGGCGCCGATCCTCACGTTCACGGCCGAGGAGGCGTGGCGCCACCTGCCCGGGCGTCCACGCGAGAGCGTGCACCTCGAGCGGTTTCCCGGACGCCGCTGCCGGGCCTGGCTCGACGACGCTCAAGCGCGAGCTGGGACCGTCTGCTCGAGGTGCGCCGCGAGGTGGCGCAAGCGCTCGAGACCGGCGCGGGCACGCGAAGCTGATCGGGCAGCGGGCTCGAGGCCTCGGTGCGCATCACTGGGCGCGCCGGAGGACCTGCCGGCGCTGCTCGCCGCCAAGCGGCGAGCTCCTGCCGACGCTCTTCATCGTGTCGCGGGTCGAGCTCGAGCGCCGGCGCCGCGCGCGAGCGGTGCACCTACGAGAGCCAGGACATCCCCGGGCTCGTCATCGGCGTCGACCGCGCGCGCGGGCGAGAAGTGCGAGCGCTGCTGGATGCGCAGCGACGCACGTCGGGCGAGACCGCGAGCATCCGACGCTCTGCGAGCGCTGCGTGCCGATCGTGACCCGGCTCAGTGGTTCCGGCGATCCGCGCTGACCGCGTCCCGCCTGACGGGCGTCGTCGCGATCGCGGTCGTCGTCGTCGTCCTCGACCAGATCACCAAGGCTGATCGCGCTCGACCGTCTGGTCGCTGGGCGTCCCGGTCGATCATCGTCGACGGCTTGCTCGCGCTGACGCTCGTCATGAATCCCGGGCTCGCCTTCGGCTGCTCTCGGCGGGATCCCGGCCGAGCTGGCGCTGGATGGTGGGCGTGCTCTCGCTGGTGGCGCTCGTCGTCCTGCGCCCGCGTGGCGCTCCGGGTCCTGCCGAGCGGCGGGTGGCGCGAGCAGTGCGCGATCGGCTTCATCTTCGGCGGCGCGGTCGGCAACCTGATCGACCGCGCGCGCTTCGGCGCCGTGGTCGACTTCGTCGACGTCTACTGGCCGCGGCTGGCACTGGCCGGCCTTCAACGTCGCCGACTCGGCGATCACGGTGGGCGTCGCGCTGCTGCGCTGCCTCGTCGTGATGCTCGACCGCGGTCGCCCTCAGCTCAGGCAGCCTGAGCGCTGGTGCTCGCGGTCGAGCCCGCGTCGGCCGGTGCGCGGCTCGACCGCTGGCTCGCGCGCAGCGGCTGCCCGAGTCTCTCGCGCGCGCGGCTGCAGACGCTGATCGACGGCGGGCTCGTGCGCGTCGACGGCGGCGCGCGTCAAGGCGCGCGCACCGACTGCGGCGGCGGCGAGCGCGTCGAGGTCGAGAGTCCCGCCGCTGCCGCCGAGAGACGCTCGAGCCCGAGCCGATCGCGCTCGTCGATCGTGCACGAGGACGACCACGTGCTCGTGCGTCGACAAGCCCGCCGGCATGGTCGTCCATCCCGGTGCCGGGCACGCGCGCGGGCACGCTCGCGGCGGCCGCTCCTCGCGCACGCGCCCGACGACCGCGGGCGTCGGCGGACCGCGGCGGCCCGGGCATCGTGCACCGGCTCGACAAGGACACCTCCGGGCTCGCTCGTCGTGGCCAAGACGCCCTGCGCCTACGACGACCTCGACGGCGCCAGCTGGCCGCCCGCACGGTGACGCCGCCGCTATCTCGCGGTCGTGCACGGCGCGTCCGCGCGGCGACGAGGCGGTCGTGGACGCGCCGATCGGGCGTCATCCGACCGAGCGCGGTCAAGATGGCGGTCCGGCCGGCCGGGCGCGGCAAGCGCGGCGGTGACGCGGTATCGCGTGCTCGAGCGGTTCGCCGACTTCACCGCTCCTCGAGGTGCGCCTCGAGACCGGGCGGACCCACCAGATCCGCGTCCACCTGGCGCTCGCTCGGCCATCCGGTCGTCGGCGACCACGTGTACGGCACGGCCGCGCCGCGACGCGCCGGTGGCGCATCGACGGCTCGCGCGCTGCACGCCGGCCGGCTCTGGCGTTCGTCCATCCGGCTACCGGAGAGCCGTCGAGACTGCACCGCGGCGCTTCCGGCGCGGATCGAGCGCTTCCTGTCGCATCTTCGCCAGCACGGTCCGCATGAGTGGCGCGACAATCGCGATAGTTCGAGCGTAAACGCCTGATTGTGACGCGTGGCACAGCGTGTAGAATGATCTAGACCTGATGAGCACGCAGACTGACCGCCGTCATCCTCGCTGCGGGCGAAGGCAAGCGGATGCGCTCGCGGCAGCCCGAAGGTGCTCCATCCGCTCTGCGGTCGCCCCCTGATCGCCTACCCGCTCCGCGCCGCCCGACCGCTGGCCGATCGGATCGTGCTGGTCGTGGGACCGGACGCGACGACGTCGCGGCGGCTGGTCGGCGCCGACGTGCGCGCTCGTGGAGCAGCAGCGAGCGCCTCGGCAGCGGCCACGCCGTCCTGCAGGCGCAGGCGCGAGTGCGCGCGAGCGGCACGATCCTGGTCCTGCCCGGCGACATGCCGCTGCTCTCCGTCGAGACGATCGAGCGCCTCGTCGCGCATCATCGGAAGAGCCGCGCCGCCGCGACCGTGCTGACCGCGTCGTCGACCGACCTGCAGGGCTACGGCCGCGTGCTCTGCGCAAGGGCGGCGCGTCAAGCGCATCGTCGAGGATCGCGACGCCACCGACGACCGAGAAGAAGATCGCCGAGATCAACACCAGTCGGTGTACTGCTTCGACGCGCCGCGCGCCTCTGGCCGGCGCTCGGCAGAGGTCCGCCCGACAACGACCAGGGCGAGTACTACCTGACGGACGTGATCGGCATGCTCGCGCGCGCAGGCGCGCGCGTCGACGCGGTCGTGGCGCGTCCGATCCCGGCGAGGCCGCTCGGCGTCAACGACCGCAAGCAGCTCGCCGCGGTCGCCGCGATCCAGCGCCGCCGCATCCTCGACCGGCTGATGGAGGGCGGCGTCACCATCCTCGATCCGGCCAGCACCTACATCGAGGACACGGTCACGATCGGGCGCGGACACCGTGATCTATCCCAACGTGGTCATCGAGGGGCACGTCGACGATCGGCGGCGAGTGCGTCGTCGGCGGCCGGCTGTCACGTGAGCGCGCTCGCACGCTCGGCGAGCGCGTGCACGCTGCTGCCGTACTGCGTCATGCGCGAGTCCGACATCGAGGAGGCGCGCGACGCTCGGGCCGTTCTGCCACCTGCGGCCGCTGGCGCACGTCGGGGCCGAGGCGCAAGATCGGCAACTTCGTCGAGCTGAAGAAGTCGACGCATCGGGCGCGGGCTCGAAGGCCGACCATCTCGTCCTACGTCGGCGACGCGACGGTCGGCGACGGGCGTCAACGTCGGCGCCGGCACGATCACGTGCAACTACGACGGCGTCGCACAAGCACGAGACCAAGATCGGCGACGGCGCGTTCATCGGGACCAACGCGAGCCTGGTCGCGCCGGTCACCGTCGGCGCGGGCGCCTACATCGGCGCGGGCTCGACGATCACGAAGGACGTGCCGCCCGGACGCCCTGGCGCGTCGGACGCGGCGCCGCAGGTCGATCAGGACGGGGCTGGGCCGGCGCCGAAGCGGCCAGGAAGCGGACGAGGAGGCACGAGGCTAGACGCCATGTGTCGGAATCGTCGGCTACGTCGGGGACAAGAGCGCGGTCGGCATCATCGTCGAGGGCCTGAAGCGGCTCGAGTATCGCGGCTACGACTCGGCGGGCGTCGCGGTCCTCAGCGCAGGCGCGGCTCGACGTGCGGCGCGCGCCGGCCGGCATCAAGATCGCTCGAAGGCGATGCTGCGCGAGCGCCGCTCGGCGGGCATCGCTCGGCATCGGCCACACGCGCTGGGCGACCCACGGCCGGCCCTCCGAGGAGAACGCCCATCCCACACCGACTGCGACGGCGTCGCTGGTGGTCGTCCACAACGGGATCATCGAGAACTACCTCGAGATCAAGGAGCGCCTCCTGGCCGAGGGCCACCGCTTCAAGCTCGGAGACCGACACCGAGGTGCATCGCGCACCTGATCGAGCACCACCTCAAGCGACGGCCGGTCGGCTCGACCGGGCCGTGCAAGCGCCGCGCTGCAGCGAGCTGCCGCGGCTCGTACGCGATCGGCGTGCGTCTCGACGGCGGCGCCCGACCGGCTGATCGCCGCCAAGCACGGCGCCGGCAGCGTGGTCGTCGGGCTCGGCCAGGGCGAGATGTTCGTCGCGTCCGACATCCCCGCGATCCTCGCCCACACGCGCGACGTGGTGATCCTCGAGGACGACGAGGTGGCGGTGGTCACCGCCGACGGCGGTCGAGCTGATCGCACGCTCGACGGCGAGCCGCGTCAGCGCGCGCCGCGTCCGGATCCTCTGGGATCCGATCATGGCGCGAGAAGGGCGGCTACCGGCACTTCATGCTCAAGGAGATGCTACGAGCAGCCGCGCGCCATCGCCGACACCTTCCGCGGCCGCGTCGCGCCCGAGACCGGCAACGTCGTGCTGCCCGACGTCGAACCTCGACCCGCGACGGCGTCGCGCGCCATCGCAGCGCGTGCGTCATCGTCGCCTGCGGCACCGTCGTACCACGCGGCGCTGCTCGGCCGCGCGCATGATCGAGCGGCTGGCCGGCATCCCGTGCCGAGGTCGACCTCGGCATCCGAGTTCCGCTACCGCGACGCCTGGTCGGCCCCGAGACGCTGGTCGTCGCGATCTCCCAGTCGGGCGAGACCGCGCGACACGCTCGGCGCCGTCAAGGCGGCGCGGCCAGAAGGCTGCCCGATCCTCGCCATCACCAACGTCGTGGGCTCGGCGCTCGTCGCGCGAGGCGACGGGCGTCGCTCTACATGCACGCCGGCCCCGAGATCGGCGTGGCGTCGACCAAGGCGTTCACCGACCATGATCGTCGCGCATGCTACCTGCTCGGCGCTCTGGCTCGGCCGCGCAGCGCGGCGCCATCACCGCCGAGGACGTGACGCAAGCGCATCGCACGACCTCGCGTCGAGATCCCGCGCCTGCGTCGAGAAGACGCTCGAGCTCGACGGCCAGATCGCGCGCGCTCGCCCGCGACCTCGCGCACGCGCGCGACTTCCTCTACCTCGGGCGCGGCGCTCCAGTTCCCGATCGCGCTGGAGGGCGCGCTCAAGCTCAAGGAGATCTCCTACATCCACGCCGAGGGCTACGCCGCCGGCGAGATGAAGCACGGCCCGATCGCGCTCATCGCCGACGGCTTCCCGGTGGTGGCGCTGGCGCCGCGCGACGGCTCTACGAGACGGCATGCTCGGCAACATCGAGGAGGTGCGGGCGCGCGACGGCCAGGTCATCGCCGATCGTGCACGCCGGCGACACGGTCGATGCGCCGCGAAGGCGCATCACGTGATCGAGGTGCCCGCCGCGCGCCGATCTGCTGGCGCCGCTCATCACGGTGATCCCGCTGCAGCTGCTCGCGTACCACGTCGCGGTGCGGCTGGGCGCTGACGTGGACCAGCCGCGCAACCTCGCGAAGTCGCGTCACGGTCGAGTAGCGCCGCCCGGCGCTCGCGGTACGACCGGCGCGGTGCTTTCGGCGCTCGACCGCCCTCCTCGACGACCTGAATCCTCCGCAGCGGGAAGCCGTCACGGCCGCCGACGGGCCGTCCTCGTCCTGGCCGGCGCCGGGAGCGGCAAGACGCGCGTCATCGCCCACGGATCGCCTGGCTCACCGGCGTGCAGTCGGCGTCTCGCCGCGGAACCTCCTGGCCGTCACGTTCACGAACAAGGCCGCGGAGATGGCGCAGCGCGGGTCGAGGCGCTCCTGCTGCCCGGTCGGGCTGAAGGCGCCGCTGATCGCCACGTTCCACTCGGCGTGCGTCCGGATCCTGCGCCAGCATGGGACGTCACATCGGGCTGCCGCCGCACTTCGTGATCTACGACGAGGACGACCCGCGAGAGCCTCGTCACGGAGTGCGATGAAGGAGCTCGACCTGACCGAGCGCACGCACGCACACCCGGGCGCGGTCACCCAGCGGATCAGCTACTGGAAGAACCACATGCTCGGACGTCGGAGGAGGCCAGGCAGCTGGTCGCGCGGCCCGTGGGAGGAGAAGCTCGCGCTCGTCTTCGGCGCGCTACGAGGAGCGCATGCGCGCGGTCGGCGCCGTCGACTTCGACGACCTCCTCCTGAAGACCGTGAAGCCTCACGAAGAGGTACCCCGAGGCGCTCGCCTGGTACCGGGGCCTCTGGCGCTACGTGCTCGTCGACGAGTACCAGGACACCAACCGCGCCCAGTACCGGATCATCCAGCAGCTGACCGGCGAGCACCGGAACATCTGCGTCGTCGGCGATCCGGATCAGTGTCTCGTTGAAGGGACGCTCTATCGATACACCGACCGGACCGACGCGTATCGAGCGCATCAAAGAGGGCGACCGCGTATTTGCCGGCGCCGGGTGGGGCTCACTTCGGGTTGGACGCGTAGAAGCCGTGACGCGCACGCCGTTCGATGGGCAGAGTCATCGTCGTCACCACGGACGGTGGCCGCGAGACCACAGCGACGCCGAACCACATGCTCTTCGCTCCGGCTCGACCCCGCCCCGGACTGCTACTACGTGTATCTGATGTATCACCGCCAGCTGGGCTATCGGATTGGAATCACGCGAGGCGTAGGGGCCGGCGACGACAAGGCGCGTCTTGCCGGGATACAGACACGGACAAACCACGAGACCGCTGATCAGAGTGTGGATTCTCGCTGTCTGCGCATCGAGCGGCCGACGCACGGTATCTTGAGTCGTACTACGCGGCGGAGTATGGCATGCCCACCATGGTGTTTCACACTCGCGGCCGCCGGTTGGCGCTCACGCAACACCACGTCGATCGCCTCTTCAGAGAGATCGACACGCGCTCGCGGGCCCGGCGGTTGATGTCAGATCTCCTCTGATATTCCCCGACTATCCGCATCATCGGCGCGGGTGCGATCACGTCGCGAACGCATTCGCGAAAGATCGTCGAATTTCACGATGTTTGGCGATCCGCGGTCGCTACTGGTCGCACGAGCACAGAATCCAGCTGGTGAGCTCGGACGAAGCATTTCGAGAAGCGGTCTCGCTGGTGACCAAGACCCGGCCGGGCAAGCGACGTACCTGGCGGGTCGAAACCTCGCGCCACGAGTACGACAAGGGGCTCGCATTCGCGCAGAGTCTCTGTCAGGACAACGACGCCGAGGTGGTACATCGAGCGCGGCTCACCGCCGGGCAAGGCGTTCCAGTTCATGCCGGCGAGCCACCTGCGCCCTGGGAATGGTGGTGCCGGTAGCCCAGGATGGCGAGGTCGAGCGAGGCGCGCGTGGCAAAGGTCGAGACGGCGGCCATATCGCGGATTTGTCTACGACCTGACCGTCGAGGACCTCCGTAACTACGTAGCCGGTGGTGATCCGGTCGTTCACAACTCGGTGTACAAATGGCGGGGCGCCGACATCCGGAACATCCTCGATTTCGAGAAGGACTATCCCGGCACGCGCGTGGTGAAGCTCGAGCAGAACTATCGCTCGACCCAGCGCATCCTGTCGCTGGCCGCGGCGGTGATCGACCACAACCAGTCAGCGCAAGGACAAGACCGCTGCTGGACCGAGAATCGCCGAGGGCGAGCCGGCGCAAGCTCTACCGGGCCTGGGACGAGCACGAGGAGGCGAACTTCGTCGCCCAGACGATCCTCGGCCTGCGCGGCGACGGGCGTGCCGTGGGACGGCATCGGCCGTCTTCTACCGCACCGAACGCGCAGTCGCGCGTGCTGGAGGACGCGCTGCGCCGCGCGCGCATGCCGTACGGGATCGTCGGCGGCGTGCGGTTCTACGAGCGCAAGGAGATCAAGGACGCGCTCGCCGTACATGCGCCTCGCGCGTCAACCCGGCGGACGACGTCGCGCTTCCGTCGCGCCATCCAGACTCCGGTCCGCGGGATCGGGCCGGCGACGCTCGCCCGCCTGGACGAGGCGCGCGCGGGCCGGGCCCTGCTCGCCGTCGCCGCCGAGCCCCCGGCCGCGCATCACGGGCAAAGCCGCGCCGCGCGCTCGAGGAGTTCGCGGCGCTGATCGCGCGGGCTGTCCGCACGCAGCGCGGCAGGTGCCGCCGCCCGCGTTCATCGATCATCTGCTGGACGCGTACGGGCTATCGCGAGGCGCTGCCGCGCAGAGCGCTCGCCCGAGGCCGAGGCGCGCCTGGAGAACCTCGAGGAGCTGATCGCCGCCGCCGAGGACTACATGCACGTCGGACTCGAGCCCGACCCTCGAAGGGTTCCTGGACGGCGATCGCGCTGGTGGCCGACATCGACGAGCTGAAGGACGAGGGCGCGCGGGTGACGCTGATGACGCTGCACTCGGCCAAGGGGCTCGAGTTCCCGGCCGTGTTCCTGACGGGCATGGAGGAGGGCGTGTTTCCGCACGCCCGATCGATGAACGACGAGGACGAGATCGAGGAGGAGCGCCGCCTCTGCTACGTCGGGCTGACGCGCGCCCGCGAGCGCCTCTATCTCTCGTAGCGCGCTCCACCGCCGGATCCACGGCTACGGCGTCGGCGAGCCCTCGCGCGTTCCTGCGCGAGATGCCGGAGGACCAGCTGGCCTCGCTGAACGCGCGGCGCGAGGCGCCGCCCGCGGCTACGCCGGACGCGGCCGCCTACGCCGCGGCCGCCGACACTGGTCGGCGACGACCTGCCGTTCCGCGTCGGCGCCGCGTGCGCCACGCGCGCTTCGGCGAGGGGCTGGTGGTCGGCATCGAGCGCGACGGCTGCCGACTACGTCGTGACGGTCGGCTTCGCCAGCGTCGGGCGCAAGCGCCTCTCGGTGCAGTACGCGCATCTCGAGGAGCTGTGAGCCGATGATCGACCGCGAGGACGTCGAGCACGTGGCGCGCCTGACGCGCCTGGCCCTGACCGAGGACGAGCTCGAGCGCATGCGCGAGCAGCTCGACGCGATCCTCGCCCACCTGGACACGCTTCGCGCCGTGCTCGACGCGACGGGCGTCGAGCCGACGTCGCACGCGGTGGACGTGGTCAACGTGATGCGCGAGGACGAGGTCGGAGCCGTGCCTGTCCGCAGGACGCGGCGCTCGCCAACGCGCCGGACCGAGCGGCGAGTTCTTCCGGGTGCCGCGGATCATCGAGGAGATGATGCAACGGCCGATCCACGAGCTGACCGACGCCTACCGCCGCGGGGGACCTCACGCCCGACCGCGGTCGCCGAGGCCTACCTCGCGCGGATCGCCGCGCTCGACGGCGAGGTCGGCGGCGTACCTCACGGTCGTCCGCGAGCACGCGCTGGCGGCCGCGCGGCGAGTCCGAGCGCCGCTGGCGCGCCGGCGCGCCGCTCGGACCGCTGGACGGCGCGCCGATCGCGCTCAAGGACGTCCTGTGCACGGCGCGGCGTGCGGACCACGTGCGGGTCGAAGATGCTCGAGCGCTTCGTGCCGCCCTACGACGCCACGACCGTCGAGCGGCTGCGGGCGGCGGGCGTCGTCGATTCTCGGCAAGACCAACCTGGACGAGTTCGCGATGGGCTCGTCCACCGAGCACTCGGCCTTCAGCCGACGCGCAACCCGTGGGACCTCGGCGCGCGTGCCCGGCGGCTCGTCCGGCGGCTCGGCCGCGGCGGTGCGCCGGCGGGCTCGCGGCCGGCGCGTTCGGCACCGACACCGGCGGCTCGATCCGCCAGCCCGCCGCGTTCTGCGGCGTCGTCGGCCTGAAGCCGACCTACGGCCGCGTGTCGCGCTACGGGCTGATCGCCCTGGCCTCCTCGCTCGACCAGATCGGCCCGCTTCGCCCGGACGTCCACGGACACTGCGCTCCTGCTGGCGCGCCATCGCCGGCGCTACGACCGGCGCGACTCCACGTCGATCGCGGCGCCCGTGCCCGACTACACGGCGGAGCTCGCCAAGGCGGCGTCGACGGCCTCACGCTCGGGCTGCCGGACGAGTACTTCATCGACGGGCATGGACCCGGAGGTCGAGGCGCGCGGTCCGGCAGGCCATCGACGTGCTGCACGAGCTCGGCGCGCCGGATCGAGCGTGTGTCGCTGCCGACCACGCGGCACTCGCTGGCCGCGTACTACATCGATCCTGCCCGCCGAAGCCTCGTCGAACCTGGCGCGCTACGACGGCGTGCAAGTACGGGCTGCGCGTCGCCGGCGCGCGACCTGGTCGAGCATGGAGAGCCGCACCCGCGCCGCCGGCTTCGGCGCCGAGGTCAAGCGCCGGATCATGCTCGGCACCTACGCGCTGTCGGCCGGCTACTACGACGCCTACTACGGCAAGGCCCAGAGCGTCGCGGACGCTCGTGCGCCGCGAGTTCGCCGCCGCGTTCGCGCGCGTCGACCTGCATCGTCGCGCCGACGACGCCGAACGTCGCGTTCAAGCACGGCGAGAAGGAAGATCCGCTGTCGATGTACCTCAACGACGTCTTCACGATCCCGGGGAACCTGTCCGGGATCCCTGGCGGTCTCGGTGCCGTGCGGCTTCAGCGCGGCGGGGCTGCCGATCGGGCTCCAGGTCCTCGGCCGTCCGCTCGACGAGGCGCGCGTGCTGCGCGCGGCCTATGCCTACGAGCAGGCGACCACGTGGCGGTCGCGCCGTCCGGAGCTGACGTGAGCGCGACCGCCTACGAGACCGTTATCGGCCTCGAGGTCCACGCCCAGCTCTCGACGCGGTCGAAGATGTTCTGCGGCTGTCCGACGCACGTTCGGCGCGCGACCCAACACCCAGACCTGCCCGGTGTGTCTGCGGCATGCCCGGCGTGCTGCCGGTCGATCAACCGCCGGGCCGTCGAGTTCGGCATCCGCACCGCGCTCGCGTTCGGCTGCCGCGTCAACGCGGCGTGCCGCTTCGCGCGCAAGCACTACTACTACCCGGACATGCCGAAGAACTGCCAGATCAGCCAGTACGAGGAGCCGCTGGCCGAGGACGGCTTCCTCGAGATCGACGTCGAGGGCGGCGCGCGGCAGTCGATCGGGATCCAGCGCCTGCACCTCGAGGAGGACGTCGGCAAGCTCCTTCACGAGGGCACGCTCGAGACGGCGCAGGCGAGCCTGGTCGACTTCAACCGATCCGGCGTGGCGCTGATGGAGACCGTGTCGCGGCCCGGAGATCAGCTCGCCCGAAGAGGCCGCCGCCTACCTGAGAGCCTTCCGCGCTGGTGCTGATCTTCCTCGGGTGTCTGCGACGGCAACATGGAGGAGGGCTCGCTCCGCTGCGATGCGAACGTCTCGCTGCGGCCGCGCGGGCAGTGCCGCGCTCGGGCACGAAGGTCGAGATCAAGAACCTGAACTCGTTCCGCAACGTCCAGCGGGCTCTCGAGTTCGAGGTGCGGCGCCAGGCGCAGGCGCTCGACGCGGGCGAGCGGATCGTGCAGGAGACGCGCCTCTGGGAGGCCGACCGCGGCTATACCCGGCTCGATGCGCTCGAAGGAGTTCGCTCACGACTACCGCTATTTCCCGGAGCCCGATCTGGTGCCGCTCCGGCTCGACCGTCGCGCTGGGTGGAGGAGATCCGGGCGGCGCTGCCGGAGCTGCCGCGCGCGCGGCGGCAGCGGCGCCGTCGCGCAGTACGGTCTGCCCGCCTACGACGCCGCGGTCCTCACCCAGTCGCGGGCGCTCGCGGACTACTACGAGGCCGCGCTGCGCGTGGGGACCGGCGTCCGGCGTCGGCGGAGAGCGCCCGAAGATCCTCTCCAACTGGATCATGTCGGAGCTGCTCCGGCGCCCTGCCCGGCGACGACGAGCGGGCGATCGAGGCTCGCCGATTCACGCCGCGCGCACCTGGTCGGCCTGCTGCGCTTGATCGAGGACTGGACGATCAGCGGCAAGATCGCCAAGGACGTGTTCCAGAAGATGCTCGTCTCGGGCGAGGACGCGGCAGACGATCGTCGAGCGCGAGGGCCTCACACAGGTCGCCGACGCAGGCGGCTCTGAGCCCAGGTCATCGATCTCGGTGCTGTCGGCCAACCCGAAGGCGATCGAGGACTACCAGCCGGGGTAAGAAGGAAGCCAAGGGGGCCCTCGTCGGGCAGTGTCATGAAGGCCACCCGACGGCAAGGCCAACCCGGCGCTCGTGAACCGGCTCCTGGAGGACAAGCTCTCGAAAACCTGAAGCCCGCGGCTATAATCGGAACCGCCCGCCATGATTGAGGTTCACCGGGTTTCGAAGGTGTACTCGGTCGGGCCCGTGAAGGTCCCTGCGCTGCGCGACGTGTCGTTCCGGATCGCCAAGGGCGAGTTCGTGTGTCCTGACCGGGCCGAGCGGCGCCGGCAAGACCACGCTGCTCCGGCTCCTCTATCGCGACGACCTGCCGTCCGAGGGCGACGTCGAGGTCCTCGGCTGCGAGCCTGCGTCCCGGCTGCGGCGCTCGCAGGTGGCCGCGCTCCGGCCGCTCGATCGGCGTCGTCTTCCAGGACGCCAAGCTCCTGCCCGTCCGGACCGTCTACGAGAACGTCGCGTTCGTCCTGCGCGTCCTCGGCGCGCCGCGGCGCGAGATCACCGCGCGCGCCTTCGACGCGCTTCGCGTCGTCGGCATGTCGGCGCGCGCCCAGGCCTACCCGCGCAGCTCTCGCAGGGTGAGGCGCAGCGCGCCGCGCTGGCGCGCGCCATCGTGCGGCGCCCGCCGCTCCTGCTCGCCGACGAGCCGACCGGCAACCTCGACGAGTCGATGGCCGCCGAGATCGTCGAGCGTGCTCAAGGACATCGGCGCGGGCGGAACGACGATCGTGCTGGCCACCCACCAGGCGCGCCTGGCCGCGTCGCTCAAGCGACGGACCGCTGACGCTCGATGCGCGGCCGCGTCGTGAAGGACGAGGGCTGAGGTCGCGTGCTCGGATTCCTGGTCGGCGAGGCGCTCTCGCGATCTCCGGCGAGCCGGCCGCGTCGCCGTGAGCGCCGTCGTGCTGATCACGCTCTCGCTGGCCGCGCTCGGCGGTTTCTGGCTGCGTGTCGTCGAACCTCGGCCGCGCCGGTCGCGCAGCTGGCGTGATCGCGTCCGCATCGTCGTCTATCTCAGGCGCGAGCCGTCGGCCGCCGAGGTCGCCGCGCTGCTCGAGCGCGTCCGCGCGATGCCCGGCGTCGCGGCGCGGTGCTTCGTCGGGCAAGGCCGAGGCACTGCGCTCGCTCAAGCAGGTGCTCGGCAAGGACGCGAGTGTGGTCGATCAGCTGCCCGCGAACCCGCTGCCGGCGTCGCTCGAGGTGACGCCGGCGGCTGCCGCGGCGACGCCCGAGGGCGCGCGCGAGCTCGTCTGCGCGTCTGGCGGCGCTGCCCGAAGCCGGACGAGGTCGCCGGCAGTGTCGACTGGGTCGAGCGCTCGCGCACTGGCAGCGGCTCCTGCGCGACGATCGGCCTCGGCGTCGGCGCCGTGCTCGGCCGTCGCCGCGATCCTGACCGTGACGACGGCGACGACTCTGGTCCTGCACGCGCGGCGGCACGAGACCGAGATCATGCGGCTCGTCGGCGCCTCCGAGGTGACGATCCGGCTGCCGCTGCTGCTCCAGGGCATGATGCAGGGCCTCGTCGGCGCGGTCCTGGCCCTGGGCACCCTCATCATCACGCACTCGCTGGTGGCGCCGCGCCTCGAGCCCCTCGTCAACCTGACGCTCGGCCTTTCGCAGCTCGTCTTCCTCACGCCCCTGGGCGTGCTGACGCTCCTCGGGGCCGGGACCCTGCTCGGCGGGCTCGGCGGATGGCTGCGCGCGTGCCGGCCGCGAGCCATGAGGCGCGCGGCGCTCGCGGTTGCTGCTGGCGCTGCTCGACGGCCGCTGCCGGCGGCCGCCCAGACGCAAGCGCGACGATTCGCTGCAGGCCGAGCAGCGGAAGCTCCAGCAGACGCAGAAGCAGCTCAGGGAAGAAAAGGAACGAGCCGCGGCGGCGCGTGCGCGCGGAAACGTCGCTGCTGGCCGAGCTCGAAGAGATCGACCGGCGCCTCGCCGACCAAGAAGGCCGAGGTCGCGCGGCTGGACGGCGCGGATCAAGCAGGCGCAGAGCCGACGTCCAGCGGTTCCGCGGCGAGATCGCGAAGCTCGAGCGGCAGCGCGCCGGCCAGGTCGAACGCGCTCGCGGGACGCCTGCGGGTGCTGTATCGGGTTCACGCCCAGGGCGGGGCCATTACCGGTGATTCTCAGCGGTGACGATCCGGCGACGCGCGCCGTCGCCGTTCGCCATCTCGCGAGCCTCGCGGCCCTGGACGCCCGCTTGATTCAAGAGTATCGTGGTACATCTGAGCGATTGGCGGACCGCAAGAGCAAGGAGGAGGCGCAGCAGCAGGAGCTGGCGAGCCTCCACGAAGAGGCCAAGCGGGAGCAGGCGGAGGTCGACCGCGAGGCCGCGAAGCGGCGAGTGATCCTCGCGAAGGTGCGCGACGAGCGCGCGCTACCACGAACGCGATGGTCGGGCGAATTGACGGAAGCGTCCCACCGTCTCGAGGCGTTCATCCGCGAGCTCCAGGCCAAGCAGCGCAAGCTGGCGAAGGTGCCGCCACCCAAGGGTGGGATCGAGCCTCCGGCATCGGCTTCGGCGCGCTCGAGGGCGCCTGCCGTGGCCGACGGAGGGGCGGATCGTCACGGGATTCGGTGCGCAGGTGCATCCGCGGTTCGGCACCCGGACTTTCCGGAATGGTGTCGACATCGAGGCGGCGGTCGGCCGCGACGTTCTCGGCGGTGCACGGCGGCCACGTCATCTATACGGGATGGTTCAAGGGATACGGTAACCTGATCATCGTGGACCACGGCAACGAGTACTACACGCTCTACGCCCACATCGCCGAGATCGAGGCGAAGGAAGGCGACGACGTGCGTCAGGGACAGCGGATCGGCACGGTGGGCGATACGGGCTCCCTCGCCGGGCCGCGGCTCTATTTCGAGGTGCGCTACCAGGGCAAGCCACAGGATCCGGAACAGTGGCTCCGGCAGGGTGGCTAGGTGTTATCGGGATGAGAGGACGTCCATGAAGAAGGCCTTCGTGATCAGCTCGCTTCTGGTGGTGCTCACGCTGTCGCTCGGCGGCATCGGTCGCCAGCAAGGGCGCGGACAGCAGCGCAACCTACGAGCAGCTCAAGCTCTTCACCGAGGTCCTCTCCATCGTGCAGAACCAGTACGTCGACGAGGTTCGCGCCCAAGGACCTCATCTACAGCGCGATCAAGGGAACCCTGCGCGGCCTCGATCCGCACAGCTCGTTCCTCGACCCCGACAGCTACAAGGAGATGCAGGTCGAGACGAGCGGGAGCTTCGGCGGCCTGGGCATCGAGATCACGCCTGCGTGACGACGTGCTCACGGTCGTCGTCGCCGATCGAGGGCACGCCCGCCTACCGGGCCGGGCTGCAGACCGGCGACCGCATCGTGAAGATCGACGGCCTCGTCACGAAGGACATGCAGCTGCCCGACGCGGTCAAGCGGATGCGCGGCAAGCCCGGCACGAAGGTGACGATCACGCGTCGTGCGCGAGGGCTGGACCGAGCCGAAGGACTTCGACATCACCCGCGAGCAGATCCGCGTGCAGTCGGTGCGCTCGGCCGACCTCGGCGGCGGCGTCGCCTACGTCAAGCTCCGTCAGTTCCAGGAGCAGATCGCCCGGCGACATGGCCGCCGCGCTCGAGAAGTGCGTCGAAGGCGGGCATGAAGGCGCTCGTCCTCGACCTGCGCAACAACCCGGGCGGCCTGCTGACTGCCGCGGTCGAGGTCACCGAGGAGTTCGTCGACGACGGCAAGCTGGTCGTCTACACCGAGGGCCGCGTCCGGAACCAGAACATGCGCTTCTCGGCGCACGCCAAGAAGTCGTATCCCACGCTTGCCGATGGTGGTGCTCGTCAACCAGGGCAGCGCGTCGGCGTCCGAGATCGTCGCGGGCGCGCTCCAGGACTGGGGCCGCGCGATCGTGGTCGGCACCCAGACGTTCGGGAAGGGCTCGGTGCAGACGATCATCCCGCTGTCCGACGGCTCCGGCCTCCGGCTCACGACGGCGAAGTACTTCACGCCGAAGGGCCGCTCGATCCACGGCAAGGGCATCACGCCCGACATCGTCGTCGAGCTGCCGAAGGACACGACGGCGCCGAAGGACCGGCCGCAGCCGTCGCTCGATCCGATGGAGGAGCTGAAGAAGGACATCCAGGTGCAGCGGGCGCTCGACGTGATCAAGACCATGCGGATCATCGAGCAGCAGCGTCCGGGACAGAATCCCCAGGCTCAGATCCGGCCGCAGTAGCTCGGACGCGCGCGCCTCAAGGGCGATGCCAGGCCGGGTGCCAGGGACTCGGCCGCATCGCCCTTACTATCTGCGCAGCCGGGTGTGGTGCACCGGCCGCGGCGCGACGCTCGATTGAGGAACCAGCAGGGCGACGGATGATCGTGCTCGGGATCGAAAGCTCGTGTGACGAGACGGCGGCGGCGGTGCTCGCCGACGGCCGCCGCATCCTGTCGAGCGTCGTCGCCTCGCAGGACGCCATCCACGCGCCGTACGGCGGCGTGGTGCCGGAGCTCGCCTCGCGCCGCCACCTCGAGGTCATCGTGCCGGTCGTCGAGAAGGCGCTCGGCGACGCCGGTGTGCGCCTGCCCGATCTCGACGGGATCGCCGTCACGCAGGGACCCGGGCTCGTCGGCTCGCTGCTCGTCGGCTGCTGCGGTCGCCAAGTCCCTGGCGTACGTGCACCGGCTCCCGCTGGTCGCGGTGAATCACCTCGAGGGCCACATCTACGCCGCGTTTCTGACCGACGACCCGCCGGAGCATCCCTTCCTGGCGCTCGTGGTCTCGGGCGGTCACACGGCGCTCTATCATGCGCGGGCGCCGCTCACGTACGCGCTGGTCGGTCAGACTCGCGACGACGCCGCGGGCGAGGCGTTCGACAAGGTCGCCAAGCTCCTCGGGTCTCGGCTTTCCGGGCGGCCCCGTGATCGAGCGCACGGCCGCCGCCGGCGATCCCAAGGCGATCACGTTTCCGCTCGCCCAGATGAGCGACGGCGCGGCCGACTTTTCCGTTCAGCGGCGTCAAGACGTCGGTGTCCTCTACGTCAAGCGGCGCGCGCCGCTCGGCGCCGCCGAGGTCGCCGACGTCGCGGCCTCGTTCCAGGCGACGGTCGTGAAGATGCTCGTGCGCAAGACGATCAAGGCCGCCCTGCACCACGGCATCAAGCGCATCGTGCTGACCGGCGGCGTGGCGGCCAACACCCGCCTGCGCGAGGCCCTCGAGGCGGCGGCGATCGAGCACGGTCTGCGCCTGCACATCCCGCCCCGGCACCTCTGCACGGACAACGCCGCGATGATCACCGCGGCGGGCACGGCCGCGCTGGCGGCCGGTGAGCGCGCGCCCCTGACCATGAACGCCGCGCCGGATTCTGGCGCTCGCGCGCCATGAACTACGAGGCGGTCCTCGCGGGTCTGCCCGACGCGGTGATCGCGGTCGACGCCGAGCTCCGCGATCGTCTTCTGGAACTCCGCGGCCGAGGTGCTCACCGAGCGCTCGGCGCGGCGCGCCGAGGGACGCTACATCAAGGAGGTCTTCTCGCCGGACGCCTCGGTCGTGCGGCGGCTCGGCGAGACCCTCGCCACGGGCGAGAGCCGGTCGGAGGCCGAGAGCGTTCGTCGAGCGCGGCGACGGCCGACGCGTGCCCGTCTCGGTCGTGACCGCTCCGCTGTGCGGCCGCGACGGACAGGTCGAGGCCGCGGTGGTGGTGCTGCGAGACCTCTCGCGGATCCATCAGCTCGAGGCCGAAGTGCGCCGCGGCGAGACGCTGGCGGCCGCCGGTCGCATGGCGGTCGGGCTCGCCCACGAGGTGCGCAATCCGCTCGGCGCGATCCGGGTGCGGTGCAGCTGCTCCGGCGCGAGCTCGGGCCCGACTCGCGGCTGGGGGAGTACACGGACGTGCTCCTGACCGAGGTCGACCGCGTGAACCGCATCATCGAGATGCTGCTGGATCTGGCGCGCCCGATCCAGCTCCGCGCGGTGCCGCTCAACCTCCATCAGCTCCTCGAGCGCGTCACCCTGTTGAACGAGGAGGGCGCGCGCGAGCGCGGCGTCACCCTGATCCGCCGCTACGACCCGAGCCTGCCGCCGATCCTCGGCGACGAGGACCGGCTGCTGCAGGTCTTCCACAACCTCGTGCGCAACGCCCTGGACGCGATGGAGCGCGGCGGGCGCCTCACCCTGACGACGCGGCGTGAGCCTGAACCCGCTCTTCGGCAAGATGGACCTGGGCGGCGGGCAGCGCAGCATGGTCGAGGTGCAGGTCGGCCGACGAGGGCACCGGGATCCCGACGCCGTCCGCGCGCGAATCTTCGATCCGTTCTTCACGACCAAGGACAAGGGGCTCGGGCTCGGGCTGGCGATCTGCCACCGGATCTCGAGGAGCACCGCGGCGCGATCCAGGTGGACAGCGCCGAGGGGCGCGGAACGAGCATGACGTGCTTCCTGCCGATCGCGAAGTAGAGCACATGACGGCCCGCATCCTGGTGGCCGACGACGAGGACAGCCTGCGCTGGGTCCTGGAGAAGGGCCTGCGCCAGGCGGGCTACGAGGTCAGCGCCGTCAAGGACGGCGACCTCCGCGGTCCGGGCCTTCGAGGCGGAGCCGCTTCGATGTGGTCTTCCTCGACATCCGCATGCCTGGCGTCGACGGCCTCACCGCGCTCGCGCCGCCTGCGCGAGATCCGCGCCGACGCGTGCGTGGTGGTGATGACCGCCCACGGCACGATGGACACCGCGATCCAGGCGATGCAGCGCGGCGCCTACGACTACCTCGCGAAGCCGTTCGACCTCGACGAGGTGCTGCCTGCTGACCGAGCGCGCGCCTGACGGCGCGCCGCCTGACCCAGGAGGTGACGCGGCTCAAGAGCGGCCTGCAAGAGGTGTGGGAGTTCGGCGCCATCATCGGCCGGCATCCGCGCATGCAGGAGGTCTACAAGACCATCGGCCGCGTGGCCGGCCAGCGACGTGACCGTGCTGCTGCGCGGCGAGTCCGGCACCGGCAAGGAGCTCGGTCGCCAGCGCGATCCACCACTACAGCCGCCGCGCCGGCCGGCCCTTCGTCGCCGTCTCGTGCGCGGCGATTCCCGCCACGCTCCTCGAGTCGGAGATGTTCGGGCACGAGCGCGGCGCGTTCACCGACGCGAAGGAGCGGCGGCTCGGCAAGCTCGAGCTGCGCACGGCGGCACGCTCTATCTCGACGAGATCGGCGACATGCCGGTCGAGCTGCAGACCAAGCTCCTGCGCGCGCTGCAGGAGCGGACGATCGAGCGCCTCGGCGGCCAGGAGTCCGATCCGCATCGACGTGCGCGTGCTGGCGGCGACCAACCGCGATCTCGAGGCGCTGATGAAGGACGGGCGCTTCCGCGAGGACCTCTACTACCGGCTGAACGTCGTGACGCGTCAGCCTGCCGCCGCTCCGCGAGCGCCGGCGCGACATCCCGCTGCTGGTCGAGCACTTGCTCGCGAAGCACGCCGGCGAGCTCGGCGAGCGCGGCGTCGCGCCCGAGGCCCTCGATCGCCTGGTCGGCTACGACTGGCCCGGCAACGTGCGCGAGCTCGAGAACGTGATCCAGCGCGCGATGGTGATGGCCACGAGCGGCGTCATCCTGCCGGAGCACCTGCCCATCGGCCCGGTCTCGGCGGCCGCCTCGGTCGGCCGTCGACGCGCTCGCTCGAGGAGGTCATCGAGCGCAAGCTGCATCGAGTGCGTCCGCGGTCTGCGCGAGCACGCCAGCGCCAACCTCTACGATCTGATGATCGGCCTGGTGGAGAAGCCGCTGCTCCGCGCGGTGCTCCGGGAGACCGGCGGCAATCAGGTGCGGGCGGCGCAGATCCTCGGCATCAACCGGAACACGCTTGCGCAAGAAGCTCGCTCGGAGCACGGGATCGACCCGGGCAGCACCCAGGCCTGACGGCTATCGGCCCCCTGAACGGAGCCTTTACGCCTCCACGAGGTCGCGCAAGTAGTCTTGCTCGGATCCGCTGATTTCGCGCGTCACCGCGTACGCACGGAGCGCTCCGGCATTGTCTTCCAGGACCACGCCACCGAGGTCGTTGAAGCCAAAGCCCTCGGTGGCACAGCGGGTGGTCGCGCTGATCGCGATCTGGCCCGGTCGAGCAAAGTTTAGGACGCGCGCCGCAACGCTGGTCGTCTTGCCGACGGCGGTGTAATCGTTGCGCAGACCTTTGCCGATGACACCGACAGCGACTGGGCCTGTGTGGACGCCAATCCGAATCTGAAAATCGACTCGTGAGCACGCCGCACGTCGGCCCGAAGCGCCTCCAGGTCCTCCGGATCGCCACGGGCCGCGCGGACGGCGCGATAGGGGTCGTCGTCGTGCGCGGTGGAGGCCCCGAAGAGCGCCATCACCCCGTCGCCGAGGAATTGATTGATCGCGCCCTCGTAGCGGTGCACGGCGTCGAGAATGACCTCGAACGCTCGGTCCATCATCTCGCGGACGTCCTCGGGTCAAGGCGCTCGGAGATGCTCGTGAACCCACACACGTCGGCGAAGAGCACGGTCACCTGTTTGCGCGTGCACTTGGCGCCAAGGGGCGCGCCGCACTCGCTGCAGAACTTCATCCCCACAGGATTGTCCCGTCCGCACCGATTGCAGCCCCCGATCGCCATGTTGCCCTCCCGACCCCGCTGTATTGCAAGAGGGGCGCCAGAACGTAAGTAGTGGAAAAGACTAGCGGGAATCAAGAGGACCTCTGGGCGCTTTTCCGCGGTCAGAGGAGGTGGCGTTATGTCCCTCGGAACTGGAGGCCGCATCTCCCTTCTTGGACGGCGGTCGGCCGGCCGTCACCGCCAGCGCTGTCCTTACCGCCCACGGGACGGCGAAGGCTCCATCCGTTGCGTGGTGGTGGTGGCGGCGCCGATCGCGATCTGGCCCGGTCGGACGACCGTTCAGAAGCCGCGCCCGCAACGCTGTTCGTTCCGGTCGGCTAAGGAGCTCAGCGGGCAGCCCTGGCCTCGCTTCATGCTAGATTGTCGATGAGGCGAAAGGCTAGTCTCAAGGGACCTCGCTGATGAAGTGTACGAACTGTCGGCACGAGAATCCGCCCGGGCAGAAGTTCTGTGGCGAGTGCGGCGGACGGCTTGAAGCGGTGTGCCCATCGTGTCAGGCCAGCAACCCGCCAGGCCAGAAGTTCTGCGGCGAATGTGGTGCGGCCCTGGCTGGCAAGCCGGCGCCGGTCGGGGTCGCTCCGGCGCGCCCCGACCGGTTCGCCTCCCCGGAATCTTACACACCCAAGCACCTCGCCGAGAAGATCCTCACCTCCAGAGGCGCCATCGAGGGCGAGCGGAAGCAGCGTCACGGTCATGTTCTCGGACGTGTCGGGCTTCACGGCCATGTCGGAGAAGCTCGACCCCGAGGAAGTCCACGCGATCATGGACCGGGCCTTCGAGGTCATCCTGGACGCGGTGCCACCGCTACGAGGGCACGATCAACCAGTTCCTCGGTGACGGGGTCATGGCGCTCTTCGGGGCGCCGATCGCCCACGAGGACCACGCCCAGCGCGCGCTCAGCGCCGCGCTCGCGATCCAGGACGGGCTCAAGCCGCTCGCCGGCGAGGTGCGAGCGCACGCACGGGATCGAGTTCCGGATGCGCATGGGGATCAACACGGGTCCCGTCGTCGTCGGGCGCCATCGGCCGCGACCTGCGCATGGACTACACGGCGGTGGGCGACACGACCAACCTCGCGGCAGCGACTCCTCGGCGATCGCCCAGCCGGGCCAGATCGTCGTCGAGCCGGCGCACGCAGCACCTCCGGTGACAGGTTCTTCGTCTTCGAGGACCTCGGCGATTTCAGGTCAAGGGCAAGACCGAGCCCGTTCGCGCGCTACGCCGTGAACAGCGAGATCAGCGGCCAGAGCCAGGCTGGAGGTGTCGAAGGAGCGCGGGCTGACACCGCTGGTCGGCCGCGATCAGGAGCTCACGGCTCTCTCGCCGGCGATGCACCGGCCACTGCCGCCGACCGCCAGGGTGCAATCCGCGCTGCTCGTGGGCGATCCGGGGGTCGGCAAATCCCGGCTGCTGTACGAGTTCTTGGCACGCAGCTCGAGGCGGAAGGAGTCCTCGATGCTGGAAGCGACCTGCGCCTCCTATGGCCGCTCCATGGCGTACCGCCCGATCGTGGAGCTGCTTCTGCGGCGCTACCTCGGCCTCTCCGAGGGAGCCGCTGGCGAGGAGATTCGGAGCCGCGTCGGCCGAAGACACACCAGTTCCTCGGCCTGGAGGGCGAGGAACGTCCATCCTGCTCGCCCACTTCCTCGGGGTGTCCGCCCCGCCGGAGTCTCGCCAACCGGTTGTCTGCAGCTGAAGGAGCGGACGTTCGGCGTGCTTCGCGATGTGTTCCTCGGCGCGTGAGCGAGGTGGCGCCGCGCTCATCCTCATCGTCGAGAACATGCACTGGATCGACTCGGCCTCGGAGGACTTCCTGGCGCAACTGCGCGGTGGGCCTGCCCGGCCATCGCAGTCCCGCTGGTGCTGACGACGCGCCCGGGCTACGCGGCGCCCTGGCTCGTCCGCCGCGCTCGCCGGAGACGACTCACTCTCGAAGGGCCTCCGGCGCCGCGACGTCCGGGGGATGGTCCGGACCCTGCTCGCCGTCGAGGGAGGTCGCCGAGCAGCTGTGTCCAAGTCCTCACCGACACGGAAGCGAGGGAATCCGCTCTACGTGGAGGAGATTCTCCGACAGCTCCAGGAGACCGGCAGCCTCGCCGGTCGAGGGCGGCGAGGCGCGACTGAGCCGCGCCGACGTGACAGTGCCCGGCGACCATCCACGACATCATCGCGGCGCGCGTCGATCGCCTCGGCCGAAGCCGGCTCAAGCAGACGCTCAGGGAGCCGCGGTGGTCGGGCGACGCGTTCGGACGTGTCATTGGTCTCGCGCGTCCTCCAAGGTCGTGCCCCAGTCAGGTGGCCGGGCACCTCCGCGGACCTCCACGCGCCTCGACTTCCAGTCTTCCCTGAGCGCGCGAGGAACCCGAGCCGATGTACAGCTTCAAGCACGCGCTGACTCAGGACGTCGTCTACGCGCGGCGTGCTGGAGCGCCGGCGACGGCAACATACCACACGGCGGCCGGGTCGGCCTCGAGGAGCTATTCGCCGCGGCGCATCGACGACGTCGTCGAACTGGTTGCTCTACCACTTCAGGCGCGGCCAGGTGTGGGCCAAGGCGGCGACCTATTTCAAGGCGGGCGGCGGCTCAAGGCACTGGCGGATGTCGGCGAACCGCGAGGCGCTGGCCTCCCTCGAAGAAGCGCTGGAGGCGTTGCGGCACCTGCCCGAGACGCCGGAGACGCGAGGGAGCAAGGAGATCGATGTGCGCACTCGATCTCCGGAGCGCCTCTCTACCCGCTCGGCGAGTTCGAGAAGATGCTGGCCTACCTGCGAGAAGCCGAGGCGATGGCGCCACTTCGCGATCTCCTGATTCGCGCACCGGCTCGAGGCTGGTCTCCATCCACATGCGCCGAGTACTTCCGCCAGAGGGGACGGTTCGCCGAGGCACGAACGCTCGCGAGCAAGCGCTCGCGCCATGGGCGACAAGCTAGCAGGAGATCTTCCCCTCTAAACTCTACGCGATCTCGATTATGTCGGGCTCGTACCTGCCAGCGCCCTCGGCGACTACCGGCGAGCATCCGAGGCTGCTGCGGGCCGTCGCAAGCCGCAGCCGCGAATGGCGAGCCGCGGCGCGTTCGGCGACGGTAATCGGCTCCTGGGCCGGCGCATCAGGCGATCACACTCGCCTGGCTTGCGCGCTGTCTCGCGGAGCTCGGAGAGTTCGACGAGGCGTCCGACGCCGGCCGCCAGGGCGGTGGCCCTCGCCGAAGAGCTCGGCAGCCCGTAGCGACCTGACGCTGCCGCCTGCGTCGGGCTGGGGTACGTCTCCTCGTCAGGGAGACCTCGACACTGCTGGCTCCGTGCTCGAGCGCGCGCCCAATCGTCTCCCCGTGAGGCGAACCCTCACGCTCTGCCGTCCGCAGGTCTACCCGCTTCCTGGCGGCGTCCATCTCCTGGCCGGCCGGATCGACGAGGGCGTCGCGCTGGTGCAAGCGGCCGCGGACGGAGGTCGAGGCGAAGCGGCTCCTGGTGCAGCACGCGGCCGGGCTCGCTCTACTCGGCGAAGCCTACCCACCGTGCGATCGCGTCGACGAGGCATCGACCACCGCCCAGCGGGCCTGGCCCTCGCCGCGGAGCGATGGGCCAGCGCGGGATGCGCCGCCGCGCTGTACGTGCTCGGCGAAGCCGCCGCACGCGCGCCTCGACATCGACAAGGCTGAGCACCATTACCCGGCGGCGATCGTGCGGCGGGAGAGCTGGAGATGCGTCCCCTGCTCGCGCGCTGCCACCTGGGGATCGGCCGCCTGTACCTCGCGCTGGCGACCGTGACCGCGCCGAGGACTATCTCCTGACCGCGATGCGCCTGTTCAGCGCCAGCGGACATGCCACTCTGGCTCCGGCAGGCAGCCTCGGCGCGCTGCGCGAGCTGGGATGGGCAGAGTGAGTAACCGCGTGGATGACGAGCCGCTTTACCAAGCAAACGCTCTCCTGCGGACGCAGACTCCGTAGCCGCTGAGCGCGCGGCGGGCCCCGGGGCCTGCTGCGGGATCTGGTCGCCTTCGACGTGCCCGAGGGGATAGGCGCTGCTCGGCATGCTCGCCGTCCACATCCAACTCTTCGCGTTACCCACGCCTGCGGTACCGCCGCTGGAACCCGACGGCCTACGGTGACCTCCGGGGCGTCAACTGGTGGGTGCGGTTTACGACGTCTGTGCTGGCGGACGGGGAGTTCATGCTCGATCTTCGCCAGCGCTGCTCGGCGCCAGCATCGTCACGCTGCCGGGTCGCGCCAGCTGGCCGATTTGCCATAGCTCCAGCCCGGCGTGTCCACGTGCGTCGGACGGCGGCGCTGCTAGATCCTGGGCATCGCTGCACGCCGTCACCTACTCTGGTACGGCGACATGCCCGGTCCCCCTGGCCCTCTGCGGCGCCGCCGTCTTGCCGCGCGCCGGCTGGCTCGCCCCAGGTGGTCTCCTGGTCCTCGGCGGCCTCGGCGTTCGCCTGGCTCCGGCACCGTCGTTCGCGCCGGAGTATGGTCCACGGTGGCCGGACCCCGGTCGCGCTGTTGGCGCGGCGTGGGAGAGCCTGGGGTGGACGCGCCGAGGCTCCAGAGGATCGCCGTTCTCCGAGATCGCCCGAAATTCTCGCAGTGGGGGATGCGGGGCGAGCAGATGCTCCATCGGGCGCCGGCGGCGCTGGACGTGAGGGTCGTCCTTCACCTGCCCTTCTCGGCAGACTGACGGCCCATATGTTGATCGCGCTGGCGCTGTCGCAGGGCGTCCAGCGCTGCCGCGTGTTCGTGCACGCCTTCACCTGCGCATGGGGCCCCTTGCCGCGTTTGGCATCCTGCTGAGATCGCTTCGGTCGTGGGCCGTGGATGGTATGGAGGTCCTGATTACGCTACATACAGTTGAGCCGTTGTTACCGGATTAAAGGTTTTCTTCTGTGGTGTGGGCTGGGCTGGACCTTGCGCTTCGGTGATGCTGCTCGCTGGCGTGGCTGGTCGCTTCGCTCAGATGGCGGCCGTGGCATGAATTGCATCTCCTTGTATCAACCACCTGTGCTGCAAAGTCGTAGATCTGCATCAGGACGATCTTTTGGCCAGGCCACGGTTTTGGTCTTCAACGAATCGACCGGGCCGGTCATCGCTATCGAAGTTTGAGTCTGGGCCTTCCAGTTGGCCGCGCTTCTTGCGGTCAAAGCCACTTGCGGTAGGGCCAGTGAATGTTATGAGTCGCGCCAATCAAAGTGTTCTGATTGATTTTGTCGAGCTTTGCGTTTGCCGTCCTCGCCGTCGAGGGTCTGAACGAGCTTTGCGCCCGGCGACCGCGCTGGATGATTTCCACTCAGGCCAGCCGGCTATCGGACTGGGTGATAGCGTTCCGTCCATGAACGAGGCCGCGCGACGTCTGCTTCATCCCGCCAAAGGCAGATCTCTTCTTGTTCAGCCGACTGTGACTTCTGGTTCTCCTGACCGCCGCTGAAGCGCCTTCCCGCGAACAGCCATCGATGAGACTCGCCTGGGCGGCGCTGCCGCCTGACAGCGCCATTCACTGGTTCGATCTTCGGCGCACGCGATTATCGTACCATATTCTGCCGGCGATCTCAGTCTATGGCTTCGCTTGTGATGGACTGCCGGTCGAAGTCTTCGTGGGATCGTCATCGCTGGCGCCAGAAGGCCGCCAGCGCCGCCAGAAGTGGCTGAGGCTGCGGCGCCCTGGGCTGCGCACCTGGGCTCCGCTGGTCAGCGCACTCGCGACAGGAACGGCACTCTCTCCTCCCGCGCCCGGAGACGCGCCCCCATCGGACCCGCCGGGATTGATTGTGAGTCCGTGCGATGCTGCGGAGGCCCGGAGGGCGAAACGACTTTATGCCTCCGACCCCCGTGTTCGTTCACTGCTCCAAAAGTAAGCAGCCGGTGCGCAGAGATATTGAGTCGCATCGGTGGAACTGAACGTGCTTGCTGAACCCGGTCGGGGACGCCGGACAGCGGGTCGCCGAGGACCGTGTACTGAGGTGTTGGGTTGACGTTGGTCTGGTTGAGCCAGAGAAGGGATAGCACGTCATTTGTTGGGCTTGGTTAGGTAGTAATGGGCAGCCATCGGGAAGGGGGTTTGGTCGCACGTATTCGGGTCCGGCCCGGCGGCCGCGGAGCTCCTTTCGGCGCCGGAGGAAATACCCTGGCGAATGCACAGGCGAGAGCTGCCTTGCCGATCTTCACGCCCCGGAGAATCGGGTTTAAGTTGGCGTCGACAGGCCCGAAGATAGGGGATTCGACATCGAATTCCTGCCCGGGGTTCGTTCCAGCTGATTTCGTGGCACACCAGAAAGCCAGTCAGGGTAGACGGAGTTCCCCCACTGCCTGGCCTGCGCCACGGTCGCCGACAGCGCCAGAATCGCGATCACCGCCAGCCCACCAGGTGCGACTTACATTTCACGATCTGTCCTCCGAGATGTCCGCTTCACACGTACAAAGCCGGAGGGCAGTGGTTTCAGCCCTACGGCACGATCGTTACCTCCCCGGGCGGTGAACGCCCGTTTTACCAGTCAACGGGTCGAAGAAGGACCCGGATATGAAGCCGAAGAATGTGCCGATCGGCAGGACCACGCTTTTCTTCACCACTCTTTGACAAACAAGTCTGGGATGCCGTCGTTCTGGCCGGTCGTGGGGTCGGGGAAGTTCTGTACGAGCACGTCCCTTGACCGGGATCTTCACCGGAAGCACCGCGGTGTCGATGGTCAACGAGGGTGGCGTCCTGTGTGACTTGAGCCGGCGCGTTCCACACGTTTGAGCCGTTTTTTCACTGAAGATCACGATCTGGATGCTGCCGCTGCCGCCGCTCTGATGCCGTTCGAAACGCGAGACGATGCGCAGGGGAAGCCGGCGCTATCGGCGATCGACCGCTGCAATCGAGGTTGTCGCCGACGCCATTCTGGTCGGCGTCCCGGGCCGCGTAGAAGGCCTGCTCGTCGTCGCTGGTCATCCGGACGCAAGTCTCGCCACCGGCGAAGCGATAGCCGCCGAGGCCCGGTAGAGGACACATTGCTCCAGTCGTCGTGTCCGTCTAGAGAGTCCCGACCCCGCTACAGCTGCTGGTGGTGGCCTTCATTGAGGTCCGCGGAGGCGTTCGTCTGGGTGGTCCGGTCCCAGTTGATGGCTCTGGCGGTCGCGGGAATCTGCAGAGACCATGAATTGGGGCCGAACACGATCTGGTCAACCGAGGGGAAGAATCGCAAATGGGGTATCACCGAGGCTCGATCATCCTCGAGGCCGACGGCTCGTTCTCAGGCTGGCCTCGTTCAAGCAATACGTAACCGGAACGAAGCATAA
>ERZ1370068.180-contig-10160_pt1 | contig 31451 bp, 56 predicted proteins | sample MGYA00561227_ERZ1370068 | MGnify/ENA primary metagenome ERZ1370068 (study PRJEB38410, sample SAMEA6850437) | metagenome | study: Metagenomic assessment of the ecological functions of the soil: analysis of the soil microbiota associated with the...
CTCGCTGTTCCGAACGACGCGATCAAGAATCCGCGCGAGGAGCACGTGCCGCGGGCGCGATGGCGCCGGCCTCTGCCTGACACGATTCAGGCGAGCTGCGCGCAGGGCTTCAACGCCGGGCAGCCGCGGCGGATTGGGCGGCGGCGGTGCTGGCGGCGGTCGTCGCGGGTGGTCGGTGGCGGTGGCGGCGGCGGCGCCAACGGGCGAGGTGGTAGCGGCGGCGGTACGGCCGATGGAGAAGTCCCGCGGTCATCCAGCAGGGCCAGGTGGACAGGGCGGCTCTGGCGGTCAACAGGTCTCCGACGACGATTGCAAGAAGGTCGAGCGCCGTCCTCAAAGCGCACCGAAAGAAAAGAAGCAGTTGGATGATCTGCGCGCGAAGATGACAGCGCTGCGTCCTGCGGGCTTCGGCGGCGGCAATCGCACAGGCGGCGGCGACTCGACTCAGCGTCGCCAGCGCGGTGCCAACGCGTCCGGTGGCGCCTCGCAGGCCGGATAGCACCGGCGGCGGTGGCGCGGCCGCGGCGGCAGTCCTGCGATGCAGGCATTGAACGAACAGATCCGCGCCATCTACACGACGCTGAATCTCGACCCACGAACAGCGGGCGCCTGCGCGCGACGTCAGCAGGGCGGCAATGCGGGTCAACCTGCCGGCGCGACTGGCGGCGGAGCAGCCCGGGTCGCGGGTGGCACACGCGCGGTACAGGGCGGTTCGCTCACGCCTTCGCCGAGATGGGTGGACGTCCGCCGCGGAATCGCCAGGACTCGTGTTCGTCTCCGATAGCGACGAAGACGATTTTCCACCCGCGCATCGTGCAGCTTGGCGGCAAACCTCGACTACACTGAAGTCGTGAGCGGTCTCAAGTGAAGGCGAGCGAGGTGCGTGCATGCTCGGCGCGCTGGCGCTGCAGGCCCAGCGCCAGCAGCAGCAGGGATCGACTCCGGCCAGAACGCCAGTCCGCTGGGGCCGACGCCCGGCGGCCCCGGTGGTCCGGGAGGCCCCCGGCGGCGGCGGCGGCGGCCCGGTCGTGGCGGCGGTGGTGGCGGGCCGCGGGGCTGATCACATGCTCATTGGAGAAATCATAAGCGTCGCGCTCGGCGCGCTGCGGGCGAACAAGCTGCGGTCCCTGCTCACGCATGCTGGCATCGTGATCGGCGTCGGCGCGGTCATCGCGGTGGTCGCGCTCGGCACCGGCGCGCAGCAGGCGGTGAAGGATCGCATCTCCGGCGCTCGGCACGACGCTGTTGCACCGTGAACCCAGGCCAGCAGCGCGGCGGAGGCGGCGGCATCGCCATCGCCGGCGATGCAGCAGCGGCCTGACGATCGACGGACGCCGAATGGTCGGACGAACCGCGCCACGAATCTGCTCGCGGTCCAGCCCGAGATGCGGCTCGCAGCAGCAGATCGTGTGGGGAAACAAGAACGCCAGCACCCAGATCATCGGCACCACGCCGAACTACCTCGAGGTCCGCAAGTACAGCGCTCCAGGCCGGCGCGAATGTTCACCGCCGCCGACGACGAAGGCCGCCAGCGCGTCGCCGTCGTCGGCATCACGGTGCTCGACGAACCTCGGCATCACGACGCCTGAAGCGCTCGATCGGCGAAACCGTCCGAATTCGCGGCTCGCAGTTCATCGTGGTCGGCGTGCTGGCGTCGAAGGGCGCAGGCCAGCGCGTTTCAGAATCCGGACGATCGAGATCCTCGTCCCGGATCAACACGGCGCGCTTTCGCGTGAACGGGTCCGAATCGGCTCCAGCTCGATCAGCGCACTCGCGGAGAGCGAAGAAAAGATTCCTGACGGCGATGGCCGACATCCAACGCGTGCTTCGCCGTCAACACAAGATTCGCCAGGGCGCGCCTGGACGACTTTCAGATCCGCAATCAGTCCGACATCCTGACGACGACCGAGGAGACGACACGAAGGTGCATGACGTACCTGCTGTCGGGCATCGCCGCAGTCTCGTCTGCTCGTCGGCGGCATCGGCATCATGAACATCATGCTGGTGTCGGTGACCGAGCGCACGCGCGAAATCGGAATCCGGAAAGCACTCGGCGCGACGAGGTTCAACATTCTGCTACAGTTCCTCGATCGAGGCGGTCGTGCTCTGCGTGCTCGGTGGAATGGTCGGCATTGGTCTCGGCGATCGGGCGGCGCCGTAGGTCATGAGCAAGTCTGGCGGTTTCGGTCCGAACGCAGATCTCATCGACCGCGGTGATGATGGCCTTCGCCTTCTCGGCATTCGTCGGCGTGGCGTTCGGCGTGTGGCCGGCTCGCCGCGCAGCCACGCTGGATCCGATTGTGGCGCTCCGGTACGAATAGCGGCGATGGGGGACGGGTGACGGGTGATGGGAGCTTGTCATCCGGAGCGATAGCGAGGATCTGGACCGTGGTGCATCGAACCGCCTCGCACGAGCGGTCTTTTTGCGCCCTTCCCATCCCTATCCCCATCCCCATCCCCCGACTCACCGGAGCTGAAACTCGAACGGCATCTCCGCCAACGCCGCCACTCGTTTGCCGTTCACCTCAGGCTTCGGCTTGAAACGGAACGAGGCGCGCAGGAGCGCGCGGCCTGTGCGTGAACAGGTCGTGCGTCGACTGCATCACGTGGACGGATGCCATGTCGACCCGGCCCGTCGCTATCGACCGTGAACTGGACGAGCACGCGTCCTCCGACGCCGCTCTGACGCAGGACTTCCGGATAGCGCGGCTTGGCCGACGAGATGATGTTCATCAGCACCTCGCGAACAGTCCATTTATCGCTCGCCGTGCTGTTCAGAGACCGAAGGTGCGGCCAGCGCCGCCACCAGCGGGCCCCGACGGCTGCCGGCCGATCGAGACGAGATCAGGCGTGACTCCGCTCGACAAGTCAATGTCGGGAAGCGATGGCGGCACCATCGTCGGCGAGAGATCTACCAGAGTGATTGGCGCCAGCACCACCGTGCGTGACGACGTCGGAGAGCCGTGCTCGTTGGTGCCGGGCGGCTTTGGCGCCGGTGTCGCCTTGAACACGACAAACTCCGGCTTGACGGCGAGCGGCGGTGGCGCCGGTGCGCGATGCATCGTCGCGGCGGTCGTGACGCCGATGATCGCGACGTGCGCGGCGATGCTGAGCGCCGCACCACCGGTTCTCCGGTGCCGCCGCGCGCGACTGCCGAGCAGTGTTCCGAACATGAGCCCTCCTGAGTCTGTGGTCTCGAGCAGCGCTGATGTCGCTCGCCCGCCACGATACCACAGGGAGAGATTGCGCGGCTATTTCAGTTCCGTGATCGCACCAGCGACTCCTGGATGAGGAGACTTTGGATCGCGCGATGAACGTCGCGCGTCATGCGGATGGCAAACGATGACGCCCACACGAATAACGGCGACGGGAGATCCCGTCGCCGCGTGGTTTCGAGCTAGGGGACGACTTGCGGTTTAGGTCGTCGATATCGCCTGGGCTTCGCCGGATCTTCCGCTGCACCTTTGCTCCTTCAGTTCCTGGGCTTCTGCCCCCAGATCTGCTCACTGGAATCGCCCGTCAGCCCGCCTGGCTGACGTTCGAGCCTGAGCTCCCCTTGAACTCATGTGCCCATGCCCTTGATCTGGTTCTTGCGCCGTCACGGTCGCGTTCGTCCGCCATGTGATTTCTCCCGTCAAATGCCTGTGCGTCGTGCAGAAGGCCGGCGTGCCTTCAGTGGGTCATGAGGGCACGCGGCTGTGCCCAATTTCCGCCCTCGCCTGTCGCTCGGCGCCAGGGTCTCGATCGAAACAGAAACGGCGGCCCGCAACCGACGCCGTTCTGTTCGGAAGTGGCGGTGGGGACTCGAACCCCCGACGGGCCGCCCCAACGGCATTATTTCCGCCGCTGTGCTTACCATTTTCCGCCACCCCGGCTCGGGCTCCCACGTTCAGGACAGAGTCGCGTGCCGCCACAAAGATGCGGCGGGTGGCTTTTGCGTGCCAGCGTGCGCCATCGCCCCATCCCCACCTCAACTCCTCAATCCCTCTTGCCAAGATATAACGCCCGTGATATCGTTATCGAACCAACGTTATATCGGAGGAAGCTCGATATGTGGGCGCCATTGCGTATTCGGATTTGAGGAAGCGGGCGACTGCGCAGGCCCTGGGCGCGGTCGGTGGGGATGGGATGGCTTTGGCGACTGGAGCGGAGGCAGCAGACGCGGACGTCCGCATTGGCACAGGCCGCGCCGCCAGGCTGTTCGAGCAGGGCGACCTCAAATACGTCATCCTGCGCCTCCTCGAGGAGAAGCCGCGCCACGGCTACGAGATCATCAAGGACCTCGAGAGCCGGTTCGGCGGCTCCTACGCGCCAAGCCCGGGCACCGTCTACCCCACGCTCGACCATGCTCGAAGACCTCGGCTACGCGCGGTCGTGCCCGAGGAGGGCGGCAAGAAGATCTACGAGATCACCGACGAAGGTCGAAAGCATCTCGCCGAGCACAGCACCACGGTCAACGACATCTTCGACCGCATCGCGCGGTTCGTCGGCGGGCTTCACCGACGCGCCGATGATGGAGCTGAATCCAGTCGTTCCAAAGGCTGGCTCGCGCGACCTGCAAGACGGCAACATCGCACATCACCGACAAAGAGAAGATCCAGCAAGATTCGAGAGATCATCCAACGCGCCGCCGACGGAAATCGAAGCAACCGCGAAGTAGAGCTCCGGGCGCAAGGCTGACCGCGCTCGCTGCGTCTGGACTGGCCAGCTGGCAAGGCCACTAGATTGCACACTGGGTCGCGGATCGTTCGCGACCCATTTTGCGTACTGCCGGTGTAGCGCCTCGTCAGCTCCGGTCCCCACGCGAACGAGGCGGGATTTCCCGCAGCGCCTAATGACAGCAGAGCATCACGGCGCCAGTGACCAGCGGGAGATCCTCCCCCGCCGAGGAGCAGCCCGCTACAGTCGAGACGGCAAGTACGTCTGCGGCCTCACCACTCCCAGTGAGATCGCCTACCGCGCAGCGTCGTCGGCGATCGGCGTGCCGCGCCGCCGGGGTCCCACCGGCGAGCTAGGCGGGCCACACCGGCTTTCACGCCGTCGGTCGCCGCAACGACACCGTCGTCGAAGCGCACCCCACTGGCAAGCGCCTCGCCTTGCCTGTCGTTCACCGCGCTCGGCGTCGTCTACGGCGACATCGGTACCGAGTCCGCTCTACGCGATGCAGCAGGCATTCAGCCCAAGGACGTACGGACTCGCGCCCGATGAGACAAACGTCTACGGCGTGCTGTCGATGATTCTCTGGTCGCTCGATCATCGTCGTCGCGGTGAAGTACATCGCGTTCATCATGCGCGCAGACAACCGCGGCGAGGGCGGAGTGATGGCGCTCCTCGCGCTCGTCCTCCAGCAAGAGCGTCGCAACACGGACAAGCGCCGCTGACAGCTTCTCGTCCTCGTTGGCATCTTCGGCGCGGCGCTGCTGTACGGCGACGGGATGATCACGCCGGCCATCTCGGTGCTCGGCGCAATGGAAGGACTGCGCGTCATCGCGCCGGACGTCTCGAAGTGGGTCTGGATCATGTCGTTCGTCATCCTCGTCGGCGTCTTCTTCGTGCAGCGATTCGGGACGGCGAAGGTCGGCGCGTCTCTTCGGTCCGATCATGGCCGTTTGGTTTGTCGCGATCGCGCGCGCTCGGCGCGCGTGAGATCTTGCGATCGAGCCGCGGATTCTCGCCGCCGTGAATCCGTGGTATGCCGTGAAGTTTTTCTGATCGCGCACGGCCTGATGGCGTGTTGACTCGTCCTCGGCGCAGTGGTCCTGCGTGATCACCGGAGCCGAGGCGCTTCTACGCGGACATGGGACACTTTGGCAAGCGTCCGATCCGCCTGGCGTGGTTCGCTCGTCGTGCTGCCGGCGCTGCATGCTCAACTATTTCGGACAGGGCGCGATCATTCTCTGCGCGACCCGCTCGCGGCAGCCAATCCGTTCTACTAGCTCGCGCCGGGCTGGATTCCTCTGGCCGCTGCTCGCGATCGCGACGCTCGCCGCGATCGTCGCATCGCAGGCGCTGATCTCCGGCGCGTTCTCGCTGACGCAGCAGAGCGTGCAGCTCGGCTACTCGCCGCGCGTGACGATCGTGCACACGTCGAAGCAGGAGGCGGGCCAGATCTACATTCCCGGAGGTGAACACGCTGCTCATGCTCGGCGACGTTGACTCGTCCTCATCTTCCGCGACGTCGACGCGCGCTCGGTACGGCGTACGGCATCGCCGTCACGTGGAACGATGGGCGATCACGACGATGCTGTTTTACGTCGTCGCGCGAACGCAGTGGCACTGGCCGCGTGGAAGATCACGTGCTGCTCGACCGCGGCGCTCTTGTCGATCGACGTCGCGTTCTTGCTCGGCAAACATGATCAAGATCCCGCACGGCGGATGGAATCCCGATCGCGATCGCGCTCGGCGTGTTCATGCTGATGACGCACGTGGAAGACGGGCCGCAAGCTGCTGAATCAGGCGCTCCACGGCGGCGCGCTGCCGCTCGATCTGCTTCTCGACGACGTGGCGCAGACGCAAGCCGCTGCGCGTCCCGGGCACCGCCGTGTTCATGACGTCATCGAATGACGGCGTGCCCGTCGTGCTGCTGCATCACCTGAAGCACAACAAGGTGCTGCACGAGCAGGTGATTCTGATGTCGGTCGTGACGCGCGAGAGTCCCCGAAATCAGCGGCGAGGAGCGCGTCACCGTCGAGAAGCTCGAGCACGGATTCGCTCGCGTGACGGCGCGGTATGGCTTCATGGAGTCGAACCCAACGTTCCCGAGATCCTGCAGTGGGCGCGGCAGTCAGGCATCAAGCGCTCGCCTGAACGACACGACGTTCTACCTCGGCCGCGAGCGGATCATCCTATCGGCGGGCGGCGAGCGGAAGCCCGGCACGCGACGAGCGCCAGACGACGCCGTGCTGACACCATGAGGCGCGCTGGCGCAAGAAGTTGTTCGTCGTGATGTCGCGCAAATGCGCGCTCAGCAACCGGAGTTTTTGAATCGCCGAACCGCGTCGTGGAGCTCGGCGCGCAGGTGGAGTTCGACGGGGCTACCAGCTCGATCCGATTCCCGAGCCGCCTGAACGCGCGAGCGCCTCGAGCGCGCGACGGATTTCGTCGTTGATGCCCATGTCGCGAAGCGTCGGTCCGAAGCATCGCCCCGGAACGCGCCTCATGTCCGGGCGCGTGATGATTTTCGGGGTGATGAAGTTCGGGGTGACGAAGTTGTCGCCGCCACATGATCGTCATCGAGCGATTCCGTCGCGGCAAATCGCTCGAGCCGACCGGCCTTGACCTTCACGTTGCGATACTGGCCGCTGTAGTAGATCCGCAAATCGACGTCGTCGCCCGGCTTGACGCGCGACGATCTCCGCGCTCGAGGCGGCTGACGTTGACCGTTCGCATCAGATAGTCCTCTTCGTCGCGCGAGGTCTTGCCGCGCAGGTCGACGCCATTCACCGGAGGCGATGCGGCTCCCTCTTCGATCCCCGCCTCTCAGCGGCGGGACCGCCGTCCTCGACCGACATGACGAAACACGCCGATCGAGTCGCGCCGAGCTTCCGGTCACGGCGAGGTTGATCCCCAGCGTTGCGCGTTCGTCGGCTCGGAGGCACGGTGCACCTTCGACGGCGCGTACAGATCGTCCGGCGGCACCGTCTTGATCTTCATCGTCTTCCACTGGCCGCCCGTGTACACGCGGAGCTCGACTTCGTCGCCGGGGCGCAGCTTATCGAGCTCTCGGCTCAGACGCCGGGACATGATTCCGCCCATCTGTCTGTCGCCGATGTCGCCTGCCGATAGACGGGAGGATTGAGCTCGTGGCTGACGGACGCAGATTCGGCGCCCGCGTCGATTCCCGGCGTTTTTCCGCGTGGGCAAATTGCCGTCTGAACCGCGCAAGTCGACTGGGCATCGCCCGCGTGCCATGGAGGTCGGTTCCGCTTGTGGTGCTCGACGCCGATTGACCGCGCGTGGCAGTTCGGCGCCGGGCGAGGTTCGAAAGCCGCTTCCACGCGGCGCGAGAGATCTCCCCGGACCGAATCCGGCACGCGCCCGGTCTGCTTCCCGCCTGCAACAGGATGGCGGCGATGGCGCGGCGACGACTGGCTGGCTGAAGCCGTCCAGAAGAGTCGCATAGCGCCATACGTGGACTTCCCGCTTACCCGATCTCTTAACGGCATCAGATCGCAGCAGCTGGAGAGCTTTTACCGATCGGTGCAAGTCAGTTTACTTTCCCCTCATGCTGCCCCCCGCCGACCCCGCCACAAGTCTTCGAGCATCACGGGCAAGGACACGAAGCCGATGCGGCGTTCTCGTATCGGGGCTTCTCTCCGAGACGCTGGAGCCGGATCAGAAAGAAAAAGGGATCTGTAGCGCCGGCTCGCCGAGTGTCGAAGACCGTCATGTCCAGGTGTGGGGCGGACTGCTCCAGGAGCACAATCGCGGGCTGCGGCGCGTTCAAGCCCGAGCACGCGGACGCGGTTGCTCTCGCCATGCTCGCGCAAGGATGCTCCGGGCCCAGCTTCCGGCTTGCCGATGTTGCTGGCCGAGGAAGGATCGCGGGAGTAAAGGGGTATCTCGACATGCATCGGCGCACGGCGAAGGGCGCGCCGCGGGCGCCTCGGAGTCGTTGACGCTGGCCCACGCGATCGGCCGAACACGCCACGACGCTCAATACGATTTCTGGAAAGAGCAGGCGAGCCCGTGGCACGTGCTGGCTTCCGTCTGGCGGATTCCTGCGCAACGTGGTGTACGGATTCAACGACGGTCTCACGGCGAACTCCGCCCGTCGCCGGAGTGATCGGCGGCGTCCGCGACGCTCGGCGCATCACACGGTGATCGTCGCCGGCGTCGCCGGTCTCATCGCCGACGCGCTCTCGATCAGGATCAGAGCAGCGGCCATCTCGCGCGCGAAGGCAGAGCAGGAAGTCTACGCCAACGAGATTGCGATGTGGACGCGATTCGACGATCGCGCTCATGCCGGAAATCCGAACGTGATGAGTTGGCGTTGATTTACGAAACCAAGGGCATGAGCGTCGGAGTCGGCGCACGCGCTCGCGACCGAAGTCATGGCCAAGCGTCGGCGCGGATGCTCAGAGAGCAGGTGCAGGATGCGAGCTTGGCATCGGCGAACCGCGCATGTCTCCGCTGCGCGGAGGGTGGAGTCACGGGCGCCGCGACCGCTATCGGCGCACTGATCCCGGCGATTCCCATCTCCTCGTCGATGACTGGGCGCGCCGCGATCGTGGCGGCGTTTCGTCGCCCTCGATGGGCACCCGCACTGGGTCGTGGGCTGCCGCGCGCCGGTGTTCACCGGGCGCAGCGTCTTCCGCTCCGGACTCGACATGTTCGTCGTCGGTCTGGGTGTCGCGCTGGCTGGATGGATACTACATGGGCGAGTGGGTGGCGAAGCTGATCGGCCAGCCGCCCGCCTCGCTGGGCGTGTATGTGCGCCGCCACGAGAAGATGTTCGCGCGTGATGCAAAGCTTGACCGACACAGTGCCCGCCTGGCTTCATCGGCTCGAGCTCGAGCTCGGCGCGCAGGATCCGCCAGCACGGTTTCGACGCGCCTTCTCCCCGGCCGTGTTCGGCCCCAGCCCCCAGATGCGGGAGTCGCCCAATCCCGGCCGCCGTCGCGCCGAGGGCGAGCGCCGACGAAAATCCGGTCCGCGACGAAAGCCGCCGTCGGCGATCCACGCGAACGCGACCGCGAACGCCCGGCCACGACTTCCGGGAGAGAGTTGATCGCCGCGCGCGTGCCGTTCTCCCGCCCGGCCGCCGTGATTCAGAGACGAACGCATTCACGCTCACGCCGTGCTGCACCGCAAGCTCCGGCGTCCTCCTTCGTCATCACGATTCCCTTTAATGAGAACTTTCATACTGGTGGCTGTCTCTTGACGGCGCTCTTCACGCCGAGTCCCACGTGGGCGTGCCGGTATCCATCATTGGCGTCCCCGAGGACGAGACCAGCGAGCATTGGCTTCCGCCGATCGTCCACGACGACGCCCCACCGCGGATTCCCGGCATCGGGCGCACCACCCACGTGACAGTTCGCGCATTCGTGAGTGTCCTTCCGGCCTTCGCGAATCATCGTTTCGCGATTGCTCCGCCATTCAAGTCCACCGTGAACACGACGGCGGGAGCACCGGCGGACTCGGCGCGCTTGGAGCATCGCTTCGATCTGGTTCCAATCCTGCCGATGATAGAGCTGATACCACACCGGCTGGCCGCGCCGCGATCACATCCTCGATCGACGACGTCCGCGACGGTCGGCAGCACCATCAGATGCCCCGTTGTCTTCAGCGGCACGGGCGACGGCGAGCTCGCCCCGTGCGATGAAACGCCTTCCGGCTTCCGATCGGATTCCGATCACGATCGCGTGTCCCATTTCACCCGAGGATTCCACCGACGCGTCGATGGTGCGGACGTCGACCAACCGCCGTACGCCGAAGGTCGTAGCGCGTGAAGCCTTCGCGATTCGCGCGAATCGTTCCGTCGTCATCCGTTCCAGTCATCAGATATCCCCAGCGCGCGACGGGGATTCTCGCCTTCGCGGCCGGCCTCAAGTCGAAGACGTTGGAGCGCTCCGCCGCCGAGCGCCGATCACTCTGGGCCGTCCTGCGGCAGCCTGTTGTAGCAGCGCCAGCGCGCTTGGACTGGATCGCGACGCGTCCCGCCGATGAGCGCGGTGAGCGATCCCAAATCTGCGCCGCCCGCCGCAACGAACGGGCTCGCGGCGAGAAAACTGAGAAATCTGCGGCGCGAGGTAGGATCTGGATTGTCATCGCGAACCGGTAGGTGGCGGGTGCAAAAACGAACAAAAAGCTGACGCGGAGGCGCAGAGAAACCGAGAGACGCAGAGTAAGCTTGACATCTTCGCGTAGTTCTCTGCGGCCTCCGCGCCCTCTGCGCCTCGTCAGAATCGTTCAGCAGCCTGCTGATGACGATGCGATGAGGAGGCGCCCCGGGACGAAGATGACCTTTTTCGGCGGACCCGCAACAAACTTCGAGATATTGGCGTCGGCGAGCGCCGCTGCATGGCCATCGCGTCCTGATCTGCGCCCGGCGGTAGTTGGACCGTGCCGCGCGTCTTCCCGCCCCACCTGCACCGCGATGGTGATCAACTGCTCGGCGGCCAGGTGAAGCGTCGAACGCCGGCCATCCTGAGTCGAACACACGCGATCGTGGCCGAGCCGCTCCCACAGGTCTTCCGCGACATGTGGCGCGAACGGCGCAACGAGCTGCACGCGAGCGCTCAATTTCCGCCCGGTGCACCGACGCGCTCGGCGAGCGCGTACGACGTTCATGTACTCCATCATCGCCGCAACCGCGGTGTTGTAGCTCAGCGCCGGGAGATCGCTCAGATACTTTCTGGATCGTCTGGTGCAGCTTGCGCATGACCGCCGGATCCGGCTGCGCCGAGACGTCGTCGCCACGCCCTGCGCGTCGATGACCGACGACCACGACTCGGTCGAGAAACCGGCGCACGCCGGCGATGCTCTGGTCGCGGAAGTCGCCGCCTCCTCGTACGGTCCGAGGAACATCAGGTACGTGCGGAACGTGTCCGCGCCCCAGTCGCTCGATGTACTCGTCGGGATTCACGACGTTGCCGCGACTCTTCGACATCTTGGCGCCGTCGCGGACGATCATGCCGTGCGCGCGGAACCGCTTGAACGGCTCCTCGAACGTCGACGTGCCCGGCGTCGTGCAGCACCATCGTCACGAAACGCGAATACAACAGGTGCAACACCGCGTGCTCGTTGCCGCCGATGTACGACGTCACCGGCAGCCACTTGTTCGTGATCGTCGCGATCGAACGCGACGTCGCTGCGAAATCCGTGCTCGGATAGCGCAGGAAGTACCAGGCGCTGTCGAGGAACGTGTCGGAGACGTCGGTCTCGCGTCGCGCTGACGCGCCGCACGTCGGACACGGTCGACGCGATACCACGACTCGACGCGCGCCAGCGGCGAGATGCCGGTGTCGTCGGGCTTGAAGTCCTCGACGTACGGCAGCTCGACCGGCAGATCCTTTTCGGGCACGGGCACGGTGCCGCACTTGTCGCAGTAGATGATCGGGATCGGCGGACCCCAGTACCGCTGCCGCGAGATGCACCAGTCGTGCAGGCGGTAGTTCACGACCGCGCGCGCGCGCCCGTGCGCTGCGCAGCCACTCGACGATCTTCTGCGAACCTTCGGTGACGTCGAGTGCCGCTGAACTGCCCCGAGTTCACGAGTGGGCGTTTGCCGGTCCTCGGTGAACGGGGCCGTGCAGCGGCGTCCGCCGTTCGCTCCGCCGCGCGGGCGCGACGACGCGACACGATCGCCAGATCAAACGCTTTCGCGAACTCGAAATCGCGCTCGTCGTGTCCGGGCACGGCCATGATCGCGCCGGTGCCGTACTCCATGAGCACGTAGTCGGCGATCCAGATCGGAATCGGCTCCTGCGTGGCCGGGTTGATGCGCGAACGAACCGGTGAAGACGCCGGTCTTCTCCTTGCTCACCTTGCGCGACACGAGGTCCGGCTTGCCGCCTGCCGCCTGTACGTGGTGACCTGCGTCGCGCGCTGCTCATCCGTCGTCAGCGTGATCGACGAGCGGATGCTCGGGCGCGAGCACGAGGTACGTCGCGCCGAAGATCGTGTCCGCGCGCGTGGTGAACACCCGCGATGTCGATCGCTGCCGTTCGTCAACGTCGCCGCTGGACGCTGCTGGCGATCGCCGTTCGTCCCGTCGGACCTCGAGGATCCTGGACGCGAAAGGTCGACCTCGGCGCCGTCGGAGCGGCCGATCCAGTTGCGCTGCGCCTGTCTTGGTGGACTCCGACCAGTCGAGCCTAATCGAGGTTGGCCGAGCAGCCGGCCGGCGTAGTCGGTGATCCGGAAGAACCACTGCTCGAGGAACCGCTGCTCGACCTTGGCGCCGCACCGCTCGCACTCGCCGGCGATGACCTGCTCGTTGGCGAGCACGGTCTTGTCGTTCGGGCACCAGTTGACCGCCGCCCGCTTCTTGTACGCCAGTCCGCGCTTGTAGCAGCTGCAGAAAGAGCCACTGGGTCCACTTGTAGTACGACGGGATCCGTGGTGGACAGCTCGTGACGCCAGTCGATCATCAGCCCAGCGCGCTTCAGCTGGCGGCGGAAGTTGTCGATGTTCTTAGGAATCAGCTCGGCTGGGATGGATCCCGACCTTGAGCGCGAAGTTCTCGGAGTGGATTCCGAACGCGTCGAAGCCCAGCGGCTCGAACACCGTGTGCCCTGCAGCCGCTGGAACCGCCCGTAGATGTCGTTGCCCGTGAAGGCGAAGAGGTTGCCGACGTGAAGTCCCTCGGCCGACGGATACGGGAAACATCATGAAGCGCGTAGAACGGGCGCACGCCGGCAACGAGGTCGGTGTGGTTCGTGCCGCGCTTCTCCCAACGTTCCTGCCATTTGCGCTCGATGGCAGCAGGATCATAGCCGGCCGCTTCCTCGGCCGGAGTCGGATGGATCGATTCTGTCATGTTAATAGCTGAATCTAGCAGTCGATGAATCATCGTCCCAGTACGAGCATCCTCTCGGTAGATCGAGGACTGCCGGCCCGTCCGCGGACGGGTCGATCGCTTCGTCGCCGTTTGCTGGTTTTCGCCGGCGTGTGCTCCGCGGTGGTCCTGGCCGGTGTCGCGTACGCCGGTCTCTACGTCCTCAGGCGGTCGCTGACCGGGGACGAGGATTCGCGCATCGAGAACGCCGCGTCGCTCTCCAAGCAGCTTCGTCGAACGGCGTACTCGCGGAGCGCGTCGCGGCCAGGCAGATGATCGCGTCCGACGCCGTCGGTGGTTGCCGCGGCGCGCAAGGGGTGGCGGAAGTCATCACGCCAGCGCGGTCTTCCGACGAGGCCGATTCCGGAGCTCGACGAGTTGTTCAAGGCGGCGCGTTCGCAGCAGGTCGACGAAAGCCACGCGGGGCTTTCTGAGCGATCTGCTCCCCAAGCTCGATATCGCCGAAATGATGGTGACCGACCAGTACGGCTTCAACGCGGTGACGACGGGGCTCACGTCCGACTTCGTGCAAAACGACGAGGCGTGGTGGCAAGCGGCGTGGTCGGTGGGCGCACTGACAGCGCAGGCCACGGCCGACGCCGCGACGCGCAAAGACGGTCGTCGAAGCTGGCGGAAGTCATCCTCGACCACGGAACAAGATCGGCGTCGTCAAAGTCAAGTTTGGACTATCAGTGGTCGACTCCGTGCTCGCACAAGGAAGCGCGGGCGGCACGTTCACGCGTGGACCTCGTGGACAACTCGAGACAGGTCATCGCGAGCCCGTTCCGAGCACCCGCTTCAAGGCGTTCCCGGGTCTCGATGCGGTGCTCCTCCACGACGGCGCAACGAGCTTCGCGTATCCGTCTGATCTGACCGTACAGCATGCGTCGGTGTCGATGACGAACTGGTGGTCGCTGGCGCGTGATCGCGCAGTCAAAGAGCTCGACGCGATGCGAACCGTACGTCATCGCGCGCTGGGCGTTGATGGGCGGAATCGTCGCGACGCTGATCCTTGATCATCGGCGTCGCTGGTCGTCATCGGCTCGCTTCATCGAGCGCCGAATCACCGGTCCGGCGCAGCGGCTTGCGGTCGCCGCCGAAGCGGTCGCCGCGGGCGACCTGTCGAAGAAGTCAACGAGATCGGCGGCGACGACGGAGATTGGCCGTTTGGCTCGCGGCGTCTCGGCGATGATCGACGAGCTTCGACGACTCGCCGATGGCGTTGCAGTGAGTCGGCCACCGAAACCGTCACGATGACGTCCGAGATCACGGCGAGCTCGAGGAGATGGCGGCATCGGCCGGCCAGATCGCGCACACCGCGTCTGACTTGAGCCAGCAAGCCAACATCATGGCCCAGACCATCCAGGCGCTCGCGGGCTCGTCGGAGAGTCTGGCGGGCGTCGCGTCCGACCTCGATGCGGGCGCGCGCGACGGCGTCGATCGCAACGCGAAGCTGCGCGCGCTTGCGGTGGAAAACCGCGCGCGACTCGATGACAGCTCTGCGTTCGCTCGCCGCGCTCACGGGTGACGTCGAGCGAACGCCGCGGCCATCGACCAGCTCGCGCGCGCATCGGAGGAAGTTCGAAGCTTCGTGACGCTCGTAGAAGCTGGCACGCCAATCCAAGCTGTTGGCGCTCAACGCCGCGATGGAAGCCGCGCGGGCGGGAGACCAGGGTCACGGCTTCGCGGTCGTCGCCGAGGAAGTTCGACGCCTGGCTGCGATAGTCGTCAGACGCCGCCGAGCGAACCGAGCGTGTGCGTCAGCGGCGTTTTGCAGGGCATTTCGGAATCGCGCACATCGAGCGAGCGAACGGTTGATGAGACGGTGCGCCGTGCGCGGCGCCGCGACGGAAGAAGGCTCGCGCTCGTTCGGTCAAATCGAGCGCGCGGGTCGCCGACACCGACGCCTGGACGTCCTCGATCGCGCTCGCGGTGACGACGACAAACGGTTTGCGCGCGCGAGATGAGCTCCAAGCTCGAGTCGCTCGCGACCGGCACCGAATCCGTTGCCGCGGCGATGCAGGAAGTGGCTGCGTCGAGCGAGGAGCAGAGCGCCAGCACGGAGGAGATCGCCGCCGCGGCCGGCACGCTGCTCGGAAGCAGCGGAGCGTCTCGGACGAATCGTGGCGAACCTGCGACTCGAGAAGGCCGAGGCGGAAGCGGCAGCAGCCGCGTCCGTCGCCCAGCCCACGCGAGATCTCACGGCCCGGTCCGCATTCCGCCGAGCACGCGAAATCGAGGCAGGCCGACGCCGCGCTCGATGGCGAAGATTTAGAGTTCCAGTATCGCCTACGGCACCTGAGGCGGCAGGCGTCGAATCCAGCCGCGATACCGTACGGCGCGTCCACGAACTGTCTGGGCGAGCCCCGTCGGGACCGATCGACGCAACGACCACCATCGCCCCGGCCGGCGCGAATTCCGCCAGCAGATGAATCCCGCGCCGCGGACGATAGCTGCCAGAACGCAGACGCCCGGGTGCTCGGCACGTCCGCCACGATGTTCAGGCGCGCAGTGATCGAGCCCAGTACGACTCGGCGTGCGGTCCAATGAGCGCGATCCGCGTTCCCGGCGTGATGCCATGCGACGCCAGATCGGCCGCGATCTTGAGCTGAACGTTCCCCCATTCCGCGGCAGTGCCGCGCGGCGAAGCGCGACCGCGTCTTGTTTGAGACGAATCTCGAGGCGCAGCGCGAACACGCTGGCAAGCACGAGCGCCAACGCCGCCGCCGCTCGTTCAGCGAAATGAATCGTTCGGCCTGCGCGCATCGCGCTCCGCGCCGAAAACCAGAACACCACCGCCGCGAGCAGCGCCCGACGCGAACGATCTCCGGCGCGGACGGTGGCAGAAGGAGATGCGCGCGATGGTAAACGCGACGAGCACGACGATGCCCCAACGCCACACGCGAGCGAGTGGTCACGAGCGCGCCGACGGCCATCGCCGCGACGCAGGCGGCGACGAGGGTGAGCCCGTACGCCGTGTCCGCGCGCTCATCGCCTCGAGACCGATCGGGACCACGACACCGAGCAGCGGCGTACAGTGGGAAGCATGCGGCGCGGGCGCGGCAGCGTGGCGAGCAGTGTGAGCAGTACCGGCGAGCACGAACGGCATCACATACCGCGCGGTCACGATCACGAGCGAGTACGCCACGATCCCGGCGACTGCCGGCACGTACACCACCCAGCCATTCCACCACGCGTCGCGGCGCCGGCCACGGGGCGTCGTCGTGATGAGCAACACGAAAAACAGCAGCGGCGTTAGACTTTGTACATAGAACAACTGAAACGTAGTGAACGTTCCGAGCTGCTGGTGCGGATTCCAGTGCGGTGCGATCATCGCGTTCCATCGGGCAGGGATCGAACCACATCGGATCGGTGCCTGGGCCACGCCGGTCGCGCCGACGCCCGGAAGGATCGCGTCCGTCGCCGCGGTACGCGCGCCGGAAGGCACCGCCGAGCGACGGCGGGTCCTGTCCGTTGACGAACCAGGCATAGGTCAGTCGTCCCGTGTCGCCGAAGGTGAAGCGACCGGCCTGACGTGTGAGCAGCACGCCGTCCACGGGAGGACGATGACCGCCCACACCGCACCGCTGATCAGCGACGCTCGCAGCCCACGCGATCGCGTTGCGACCGCGAGCACGACGAGGCACACCGCGCCCCACGGAACCAGGAACGACTTCGCGAATGCCCCGATCCCCAAGGCCACGCCGAGCGCGACGGCGTCGCGCGTCTCGTGCAGGCCGCCGTCGCGCAGTCGGAGCAGGGCGCCGAACACGACAAACATCGCGGCGCCGCTGACTATGTCCGGCGTTGTCAGCTCCTGCGGCACCATCGTGAGGCCAAAGAAGGCGAACAGCGTGTATGCGCCGGCGAGTCCCCACGGCCCGGCAAGCATGGAGTTTCGCGTGCGCGCCGCCAAATCGAGTATGCTCATGAGCATATGCTCGAACGCCACGAACATCGCGATGAAGCTCGACGAGGTTGACCGGCGTGAACCAACGGCACTTCGCGAGCCGCTGACGCGCCGAATACGGCGCGCGCGACACCGATCAACGCCGGATAGAGAGGGCTCCAGTACAGATTGACCAGTCGACTCCAGTCGCGAGTGACGACGGCGTCGCTCAGGTCCAAGTACGAGATGCCGTCGGGACTGACCGCGTAGCGTTGCGCGTACGCTTGAAATACGGCGATCGAGAGGATGACGACCCACGCGACGACCCGAATCCTTCGCATGCGGCCGGCGGGTTGTGAATCGGACTGTCGCAAAGAAGTCCGGTGGCTTACGGCTTGATCATCACGCCGCTGATCGGCCCCTTCGGCTTCTCAGTCCTTCTTGAACATGTACGCGCACATCTCCGTGCGCGCGCCCTTCGCGTCAGCGACGGCGAAATCCGAACCCTCGTAGGCAGCACGCGCCGGCGTAGTCGCCCTTCTTGTTCACGGCGTAGAACTCGAGCTGGAAGTACGGACGGCCCCTTGTCGTCGAGCAGCGCTTCTCCGTCATCGCGATGACGCGCTCCATGACTTTCATGATCGCCGCCTGTTCGGCGACATGCCCTGCCGCATGAACTCCACGGCGAGGAACGCGCCGCAGACCTTGATGTTGGCTTCGCCGCGGCCGGTGGAACCAGCGGCGCCGACGTCGTTGTCGCAATACTGACCTGCGCCAATGATCGGCGAATCGCCGACGCGGCCAGGGATCTTCCACGACAGCCCGCTGGTCGTCGTCACCGACGCGATGTCGCCGGTCAGCGGTCACGGCGTTCATGTTGATCGTGCCGTAGGTGTACGGGACGCCGCGCGCGTCGTAGTAGACGTGCGAGCAGTAACGCATCGTCTTCCGGACGGCCGACGCCGACGGCTCGGTCGTCGGCGGCGTGCGCGCCGGATCGACGGGATCGAGCCAGTTGTCGCTCGAGTTGAGCTGCTGACTTCCAGCGCAGCCAGTCGGCGCGGCTCTGCTCCGGTGAGGAGATTCTGCTCCTTGAACCCCATCTCGAGCGCGAACTTCTTGGCGCCGGCGCCGACGAGCATGATGTGGTCGGTGTGGTCCATCACCGCCTTGGCGACGGCGGCTGGCGTCGCGATGTCTTCCGAGCGCGCCGACCGAACCGGCTCGCTTGGTCGGACCGTGCATGCAGCTCGCGTCCAGCTGAGACTACGCCCTCTTCGTTGGGAAGCCCGCCGAGGCCAACCGACTGGTCAGTCGGGATCCAGCTCGACGACCTGTCACGCCGGCGACGGCAGCGTCGCGAGGATCGGCGCCCTCGACGATCATGTCGTAGGCCATCTGAATGCCCGGAACTCCGTCGTCCTGCTCGGCGCGAAGCCGTTCGCCGACGAGATGACGACCGGCCGCCCGGCGAACGCGCTTGCGTGACGGGATGAGCTCGGCCCGGTCGCGCAGCGGTGACGACCGGCATCGCGTTCGAGATTCGGCAGGGCCAGCCCGGCGGCAGCCGCCGCACCGGCGCCGAGGAAATCGCGGCGTGAAACGGACATGATCGTGACCTCCGCTCGGACAGGTGGCACGACCTCTGCTGCGCATCAGGGCAGGCGTAATCATACAGTCCTCGCCGCGGTGCAGCCATCGCCCAGCGCCCTCGGCCGGGAGCCTGTTCTATCTTCTCCGCCTATGTCCACCTCCGCGTCCGCGACCGACTCCGCCAGACGCAGTTCCTCGAAGGCGTCACCGACTCCGCCCTGCATCAGCTTGCCAAGCTCGTCACCCCGGTGACGTACGAATGCGACGACGATCCTCTGTTCGAGGAAGGGTCGCCGCGCACGTTCCATGGCGATCATCGTCATCGGGCGCGATCGCGATCGAAAAAGGGCAGAATGGACGTCCGGTTCGGCTCGTGCACGCTCGGCGCCGGACAGGCGGTGGGCGAAGGACTGCTCCTCGACGATACGCCGCACGGCACCAGCGCGCGCGCGATGCAACAGACCGAAGGCTATGTGCTGAACTCGGCGCAGGTCGCGCGAGATGGTGAAGGAGTATCCGACGCTGTACGCCGCGCTCGTTGGACGCGCGGCGCGGTCCATCTCGCAGCGACTTGGCCGCGACGGACGCCACACTCGTCGGACACGGGCGCACGCTCGGCTTCGGCGGCGCGCGGACGCGCACCGAGCACGACCTGCTCGGCGATCGCGACGTGCCCGACGACGCGCTGTACGGCATCCAGACGCTGCGCGCGCTCGAGAATTTTCCCGATCACCGGCACGCCGCTGCGCGAATTCCCGTGCTGATCGAAGCGCTGGCCGCGGTGAAGGAAGCCGCGGCGCTGGCGAACGTCGAGTCGGGGCTGCTCGACAAGGCAGCGCGGCGATCTGATCGTGCGCGCGGCGCAGGAGCTGCGCGCCGGCCGTCATCACGAGCATTTCGTCGTCGACATGATCCAGGGCGGCGCCGGCACGTCGACGAACATGAATGCCAACGAGGTGATCGCCAATCGCGCGCTCGAGCTGCTGGGCAAGGCAGCGCGGCGACTACCGCACGTGCATCCCAACAATCACGTCAACCTCAGCCAGTCGACGAACGACGTCTACCCGACGGCGGTGAAGATCGCGCTTGCACCGCGCGATCGAAGCGCTGCGGACGGCGATGAGCGAGCTCGCGACGGCGTTCCTCGCCAAGGGCGAGGAGTTCAACCCGTTCATCAAGATGGGCCGCACGCAGCTTGCAGGATGCCGTGCCCATGACGCTCGGGCCAGGAGTTCACGCGCGTTCGGCCATACGATGCATCGAGGACGTCGACCGGCTCGGCGAGGCGCAGGCGTTGATCCGCGAGATCAACATGGGCGCGACGGCGATCGGCACCGGGATCAACGCGCCGGCCGGCTACGCAGCGACAGTGTGCCGCGAGCTGTCGCGCATCACCGAGCTGCACGCTGATCACGGCGCCCGATCTCGTCGAGGCGACGGCCGACACCGGCGCGTTCGTTCAGCTGTCCGGCGTGCTCAAGCGGTGCGCGGTCAAGCTATCAAAGATCTGTAATGACCTGCGGCTGCTGAGCTCCGGACCGCGCGCCGGATTCGGCGAGATCAATCTGCCGGCGATGCAGCCGGGCTCGTCGATCATGCCGGGCAAGGTGAATCCGGTGATTCCCGAGGTCGTGAACCAGGTGTGCTTCGACGTCATCGGGGCGACGTCACGGTGACGATGGCCGCCGAGGCGGGGCAGCTGCAGCTCAACGTGTTCGAGCCGGTGATCGCCTATCGCTTGCTCCGCAGCATCGAGCACGCTGAAGAACGGCTGCGATCGTGCTCCGCGAGCGGTGCGTGAACGGCATCACGGCGCAACCCGTCGCGCATGCGGCAGTTCGTCGAGCAGTCGATCGGCATCGTCACGCGCGCTGGTGCCGGTGATCGGCTTACGAGCACGCGACGTCGGTCGCAAAGGAGGCGCTGACACCGGCCGTGGCGTGTACTGAGATCGTCATGACGCGCGGGCTTGCTGACGCGCGAACAGCTCGACCGCGTGCTCGATCCGGCAAGATCGACCGATCAGCGATGCCGCTGCTGGAAAGTAGCTCTGCGCGATGGCCCCACCTGGCCGACATGCCTCGCACGTCGCAAACGGCATCGACCCCGCAGCCTTCAGTCTGCCGGTCGAGCAGATCAAGCAGGGATACTTTCACGGACGCGTACTTCGTGCGTCCCGCGAAGATCGCTGCCGACGGCACGCGCACGCCGAAAGTCCTGATGCAGGTCACGCGGCAAGAACGAAGGCTGGGTGAGCGGGATCGACGAAGCGATCGCCATCCTCAAGCTGTGCGCCGACGACTGGAGCGCGCTGACCGTGAACGCGCTGTACGAGGGCGACCGTTATCGAGAGCTGGGACACCGTGCTGACCATCGAAGGGCCGTACGAGAGCGTTCGCCCATCTCGAGACGCTGTGCCTCGGCGCGATCGGCCGACGGACGCGAGATCTGTACGAACGCCAAACAGGATCTGTCAGGCAGCACAGTCGAAGCCGGTGATGTTCTTCGGCGCGCGATGACGTCTACGCGACGCAACCAGGCGACGGACTATGCGGCGATGGTCGGCGGCGTGAAGATGGTCTCGACCGAAGCGCAGGGCTCGCTGTTCGGCGGCAAGCCGTCGGCGCGATCCCGCATGCGCTCATCGCGGCGTACGGCGGCGACACGCGTCAAGGCGACGAAGCGCTTTCGCCGAGGCGGATCGAGGGTGTCGACGTCATCGCGCTCGTCGACTACGACAACGACAGCGTGAAGGCGAGTCTGGAAGTCGCGCGCGCGCTCGAGGATCGGCTGTGGGGCGTGCGCCTCGATACGGCGGAGACCATGGTCGACAAGTCGGTGGTGCCGCAGATGGGCGCTTCAGTCCAACCGGCGTCAACGCCGCACCTCGTGTGGAATCGTGCGCAACGCGCTGGACGCCGAGGGTTCGGGGACGTGAAGATCATCGTGTCGGGCGGGTTCGACGTCGAGCGCATCCTCGCCGTTCGAGGAGGAGGGCGTGCCCGTCGATGCCTACGGCGTTGGCGCTGCATTGTTCGACGGCCGCTTTGACTTCACCGCCGACATAGTCAGGTGAATGGCAAAGCCGCAGGCGAAGGCGGGTCGGGCGCTGCGCGAGAACCCGCGACTCGAGCGCGTGAAGTAATGGCCCACGTGGACCGAGGCTGGACGGCGCCGGAATGGCGAAGATGAAGACGCTCGACGAGGCGATGCTTCTCCTCCAGCGCATTCACGGCTCGGTGGAGAAGTACGCGCATGGCGGTCAAGCGCGGTCAGCCGGCGTGGACCGTTCCTGCATGAATCTGCGGCGCACGCTTCCCGTCGTTCGTCGGAGAACTTGAAGGGCCAGTTCGGAATGATCTCCGATCAGGTGATGGCGGTGAACCTCTCGACGAGTCGCGGAGCGCAGTGAGACCGTGCGTATCCGCGCACGCTGCGCGAAGGCGTGGCACAGATCAAACAGGCGCTCGAGATCGCGGTCGACGACGGTTAAAGACCGTCACGCAGTCAAGGAGGAATCGCGCCGGCAAAGATGAAGCCGATGACGCGAGCTCCGACGCGACGTAAGACGCTGTCGGGGAAGCGACTACTCTCGAATGGGATCGCTTGAATTTGACCCTCGTGAGCCGGTAGGTTCCGCGCTTGCTCAGACAATTCGCCACGAGCGCATTTTCGAAGCGCGCTCTGAACGCCCGGTAAAGCGGATACCGCATGCCTTTTCTCTCCCGCCTGCGCTGGCCGGGCACCCGCAAAGCGGGTGCGGTCGCGCTGACGGTCGCCCTGGCCGTATGCTCGCCGCCTGTGGGCACAGAATTACCCCGAGACCGATCTTCCATCAGCGGACGGATGTCAATCGGGATGTCGATTACCTGTTCAAGATTCTGATCTACGCCGGAACGGCTGTCTTCATTTTCGTCGAAGGCATCCTGGTCTGGACGTTGATCAAGTTCCGCAAACGCCCGGGCAGCCGGAGCCGGAGCACGTCCACGGCAACACCACGCTCGAGATCGCGTGGACGGTGATCCCGGCTCGTGATCCTGATCTTGATCGCGATCCCGACGGTTCGCACGATCTTCACAGACGCAGGCGATCGCGCGGTCTGACGCGCTGCAGGTCGAGGTGATCGGGCATCAGTGGTGGTGGGAGTTCCGCTATCCGCAGTATCAGGTCACGACGGCCAACGAGCTGTATCTGCCGATCGGCCGGACCGTGAACTTCACGCTGCACGTCGAAGGACGTCATCCACTCGTTCTGGATTCCGGCGCTGTCGCGGCAAGCGCGACGTGATCCCGAACCACACGAACTACCTGTGGTTCTACGCCCGACTCGGTCGGGCTCGAACGCATGGAACGGCGCGTGCGCCGAGTATCTGCGGCGACGAGCCACGCGAACATGCGCTTCAGAGCCGTTCACGGTGTCGCGCCGGCTGACTTCGAGAGCTGGGCGCAAGCATCAGGCCGAGGCAGCGGCGGATGCGCCGGCTGCCGGCTGCGCCGGCTCGACTCCTGCGCCCGGCGCGACTGCTGCGACGCCGCGCCGTGCGCGCTGCGGCCGCTGCAGGCCGCGACCAGCAACGGTGGCAGCCATGCCGGTTGTCGCAGGCCGGGCTTCGTGTCCTTCCCGCGGGAGCAGATGCCGGCGCACACGATGCCGCAAACGCCGCATTCCGGCCGGGCTCGAGCTTCGACGACAGCCTGCTCGACAAGGGCGACGCGGCGAGCGGCGCAAAGCTCGTGATCAGCAACGGCGGTTGTCTCGCGTGTCATGCGATCAAGGGCAACCCGATGATGGTCGGCAACATCGGTCCCAACCTCACGCACGTCGCGACGCGAACGACGATTGCCGCCGGGCTGTTCCCGAACGATGCGCAGCATCTGGCGCGCTGGGTCAAGAACGCGCCGAAAGATGAAGCCCGGCGTCACCATGAACACCATCGGCGCCGGCGAATACTGATCCGGTGCTCGAAGCAGACGATGAAGATCGGCCTGTCACGGATCAGCAGATCGCCGATATCGTGGCGTATTTGCAGACGCTGAAATAACAGAAATAACGAAACGCTGAACTCGGAGATAGAGACGCATGGCAACTGCCGCCGTCAGCTCGGCCTACGCCCACTCGGGCGATGAGTACAAGGGCGGGATCTGGAGCTGGCTCACCACCGTCGATCACAAGCGGATCGGCGCGCTGTACATGTACACCGCGCTCTGGCTGGTTCGCGGTCGGCGGCCTCGAAGCGCTGATCATGCGCTGGCAGCTCAAGGGACCGAACGGCCACGTCGTGTCGGCCGAGATGTTCAATCAGCTGTTCACGATGCACGGCACGACGATGATCTTCCTCGTCGTCATGCCGCTGTCGGCGGCGTTCTTCAATTTCCTGATTCCGCTGCAGATCGGCGCGCGCGACGTCGCGTTCCCGCGGCTCAACGCGTTCAGCTACTGGGTCTATCTGTTCGGCGTCGTTGTTCATGAACTCGTCGTGGCTCTTCGGCATGGCGCCCGAACGGCGGCTGGTTCGGCTACGCGCCGCTCACGACGCTGCCGTATCTCGCCGGGCATGAACATCGACTTCTGGATGCTCGGTCTCCAGATCCTCGGCGTGTCGTCGCTCGCCGCGGCGTTCAACTTCATCACGACGATCATCAACATGCGCGCGCCGGGAATGAACCTGATGCGCATGCCGATGTTCACGTGGATGGCGTTCGTCGTGCAGTTCCTGCTCGTGCTGGCGTTCCCGGTGATCACGATCGCGCTGGTGTTCCTGCAGTTCGACCGATTCTTCGGCACGAACTTCTACGATCACATCGCCGGCGCCGATCCGCTCCTCTGGCAGCACCTGTTCTGGGTCTTCGGGCACCCCGAGGTCTACATCCTGATCCTGCCGGCCTTCGGGCTCGTGTCGGAGATTCTGCCGACGTTCTCGCGCGAAGCCGATCTTCGGCTATCCGGTCGATGGTCTACTCAGGCATCCTCATCGCCTTCCTCGGCTTCGGCGTGTGGGCGCACCACATGTTCGCCGTCGGGCATGGGCCCGATCGCCGACTCGGTGTTCGCGCGTGACGACGATGCTCATCGCGATCCCGACCGGCGTGAAGATCTTCAACTGGATCTTCACGATGTGGGGCGGCAACCTGCGCTTCACCGTCGCGATGAAGTACGCGATCTCGCTCGTCGGCGCTGTTCGCGATCGGCGGCATCTCGCGGCGTGATGCACGCGTCGCCGCCCGCCGACCTCCAGCAGACGGACACGCTACTTCATCGTCGCGCACTTCCACTACGTGCTCGTCGCCGGCTCGATGATGGGACTCTCGGGCGGCATCTACTACTACTTCCCGAAGATCACCGGCCGGATGCTGAGCGAGAAGATCGGCAACTGGCAGTTCTGGCTCACGTTCATCGGCGTCAACCTGACGTTCATGCCGATGCACTGGTCGGGGCTGTACGGCATGCCGCGCCGCATCTACATCGTACGACGCCGGCCAGGGCTGGGAGATCTTCAACCAGATGAGCACGTGGGGCGCGGTGCATCCAGCTGATCGCCGGTCTCATCGGTCGTCTACAACCTCTGGCATGAGCCGCAAGAACGGCGAGAGTCGCGGGCAACGATCCGTGGGGCGCGCCGTACGCTCGAGTGGTCGATCCCGTCGCCGCCGCCGGAGCTACAACTTCGACGTGATCCCGACCGTGACGTCGCGCTATCCGCTGTGGGACGTGAAGTCGCCCGAGCTGACGGCCGACGTTCCGCACAGCCGGCACGGCGACGAGCGCAACGACGTCGCGCTCGGCGGCAAGACACGTCGGGTCGATTCCACGACCACATGAGCGCCGGAACGCCTGAGGGCGGAGTGAATCCGCACGCCACGTCAGGCGTCGACGAAGGTGTCGCTCAAGACGGCCGGAAGAGCTGGGCATTCCGATGCCCTACCCGACGATCAAGCCGCTGTTCGTCGCGCTGTTCATGACGCTGATGTTCGCGCTGCCTGCTGCTGATCCACGAAGACAAGACTGCAGCTCTGCGGTCGCGCGGCATCATCGTCTGCGCCGCCGCGATGACGTGCGTTCCTGTACTGCGTGGCTGACGTCACCGCTCGAACCGCATCATCACTGACGTCGCGTCAAGCCGATTCGCAACTGACCTCTCACTACATGGCCACCGCCGTCGCTACTCACACGCTCATCCGCCGACCAGCACCGGGCTCGATCATCGCAAGATCGCGATCTGGGCGTTCATCGGGTCGGAGTGCATGCTGTTCGCGTCGCTCATCTCGACGTATCTGATCTACAAGGGCCGCAGCGTCGTCGGGCCGTTTCCGCACGAGGTGTGCGATCCCGCCGCGGTGCGCGACGCACCTGAACGCGATTCTCAACATCCCGGTCACGTCGATCTCGACGTTCGTGCTGCTGATGTCGTCGCTGTTCATGGTGCTCGCGCTCGCGGCCGTCGAGAACAAGGGCAAGCCGGGCTACGAGGGCATGCTCGGGTCGTCGAAGTTCTGGCTGCTGGCCACGGCGATCGCCGGCACGACGTTCCTCGGCTTCCAGGCGTTCGAGTTCACGTCGTTCGTGCACGAAGGGCTGACGATCCGCACGAACCTGTTCGGCTCGTCGTTCTTCACGCTCACCGGCTTCCACGGCGCGCACGTCACGGCCGGCGTGCTCTGGCTGCTGACGCTGCTCGCGATCGACATCAAGCGCGGGCTGCGGACCGAAGGACGCGCTGCTCGTCGACATCTCGGCGCTGTACTGGCACTTCGTCGACGTCGTCTGGATCGCGATCTTCACGCTCGTCTACCTCATTCACATAAGCGCTCGGGAGCAATGTCCGATGGCTGACGAGGAGTTCCGACACACCAATCCCGACATCGACGTCCACGCGATGGGCGAGGTGCACGAGCATCCCACCTGGAAGCAGTACAAGTGGGTGGCGCTCATCCTCACGCTCATCACGGTCGTCGAGGTGTGGATCTACTACACGCCGTTCGCGAAGACGCCGCTGTTCGTTCCAGTGCTGCTCATCATGTCGGTCGGTGAAGTTCGCGATCGTCGTGCTGTTCTACATGCACCTCAAGTACGACCACAAGCTGTTCAGCGCGCTGTTCACCGGCCCGCTGATGATCGCGATGGCCACGCTCATCTCGCTGCTCTTCCTGTTCGGAAGTTCTCCGGCAGGTAGCGGTGAGGTGGCCGATGGTGATTGCGGCGGCGCTGCTGCACACGGGCGCGCGACTCAGTCCGGACGTCGCTTCACGGTGCACCCGAGCACGGTGGTCGGGATCGTCGGGCTTGGCGGCGCTGTACGAGTGGAAGCGGGCGCGCAGGCGTCAGCGGCAGACGCGCGCCTCAGGCGTCGATCGTCCGCGTCCGCTGCTGCTTCACGCGCGCGCCTCGCCGTCATGTTCTTCTCGCTCAACGGATGGCTGCACGACCTGAGCGACTCGTACCTGTTCAGCGCGCACATGGTGCAGCATCTGCTGCTCGCCTTCGTCGTCGCGCCGCTGCATGATCATGGGCACGCCGGGCGAGCATGCTGCGCCCGTCGCTCGCGCTGCGCGGCGTCGGGCCGTCGCGCGATGGATCACCGCGCCCGACGCGATGCTTCGCGATCTTCAACGTCGTCGCTCGCCGCGCTGGCACCTGCCGCCGCTCTACAACTACGCGCTGGCGCACCATCCCGGTGCACATCGTCCAGCACCTGATGTTTCTCGCCGCGTCGGTCATCATGTGGTGGCCGGTGCTGAGCCCGCTGCCCGAGCTGCCGCGGCTCAGCTATCCCGGGACAGATGCTGTACCTGTTCCTCATGAGCATCCCGATGGCGATCGTCTCGGTCTACATCGCCTACGCCGACGTCGGTGCTGTATCCGCTGTACGCCTGCGCGCCGCGCGTCTGGGGCATCACGCCGATGAACGATCAGCTCCTGGGCGGCCTCATCATGTGGATCCCCGGCGGGCCTCTTCTTCTACACCGATCATCTCGGTGGTGTTTTTCCGATGGCAGCAACGCGACGGCGTGGAGAGTCGGGCGGGAGCGCAGGTCGACTGGCACGCGGCCTGACTGGCTGAAAATAGAGGCCGGTAGAGGGGCTCTTTCCCGATACCTCGGTGGTAGGATACTAGTCTTCGAGTAACGGGCCTCGGTGCGCTCCCGCGCCCCGCCGGCTCGTCCTCGAATTTCCCCAACAGGACCGGTGAACGTGGCCACGACCGTTCAGCCTCCCCGTCTACCGAGCGCGGCTCACCTCCGGCGTCGCAAGAACCGCCCGGCGGACAGAGCGCGCGCGCTCCGGAAGGCGCAGACGGCCAAGGCGCCGCGCGAACGGTTGCTGTCGCTGGACGTGTTCCGCGGCCTCACGATCGCCGGGATGCTCCTCGTGAACAACCCCGGCACGTGGAGCGCGATCTATCCTCCGCTCGAGCACGCGGCGTGGAACGGCTGGACGCCGACCGATCTCATCTTCCCGTTCTTCCTGTTCATCGCCGGGGTCACGACGCACCTCTCGCTGACCTCGCGCGCGAGCGCGCGGCGACGATGAGGCGGCGATCCGGCGCCAGATCATCCGGCGCGGCCTGCTCATCTTCCTGTTCGGCTTCCTCGTCAACGGGTTCCCGTACTTCACCTGGGGCCAAGTGGACGGGATCGCCGATCCTACGTTCCTCCAGCGCGTCGTGGACCGCTTGTATCACTGGCGGATCATGGGCGTGTTGCAGCGCATCGGCATCGCGTACATGGTGCGCGGCGCTACTAACGCAGAACCGGAGCGTGAAGCGCCAGGTCATCACGCATCGCCGTGCTGCTCTTCGGCTACTGGTTCGTGATGACCGCTGATCCCGGTACCCGACAGCGGCGTGATGGGCTATCTCACCCTCGACGACGCCCCGCGCACGATGGCCGCGTGGTGGGACCGCTTCCTGCTCGACTGGTCGCGATTCGGACTCGGCAACCACACCTGGGTGAGCAGTCTGACATGGGATCCTGAGGGCATCCTGTCGACGATCCCGGCGATCGGAACCGCGATGCTGGGCAATCTCGCTGGACAGTGGATCGGGGCGAAGCGGCTCGCTCGTCGATCGCCTCAACGGGCTCTTCGGCGCCGGCGCGCTGGGAATGATGGTCGGGCTCGTCTGGAACTGGGTCGTTCCCGATCAACAAGAGCATCTGGACCAGCTCCTACGTCGTCTTCACCGCCGGTATGGCCTGCGTTTCGCTCGCGACGATCATGTGGATCGTCGACGTGCACGGCCTGAAGCGGTGGACCAAGCCGTTCGTCATATACGGCATGAATCCGATGGTGGCGTTCGTCGGATCCGGCCGTGGTGGCGCGGATGATCTATTCGGTGCTTCGGTGACGTACCAGGGCAAATCGGTACTCGCTGGAGGCCGCGATCTATCAGGTCGCGCTTCGCGTCGTGGCTGTCGCCGGTGAACGCGTCGCTGGCTTTTGCGATCGCGTTCGTGTTGATGTTCTACGGAATCCTGTACGCGCTCTACCGCAAGCAAATCTTCTTCAAGATCTGATGTCCGGAATCTCGAACTCCGCGGGCGTGCCGATGAATTTGGTGAAGCGGATCGCGCTCGCGGCGGCCGTGCTCGCCGCGGGCTTGCCGCCCGTGCTCGAGCGCAGCCGGCAGCAGTGTCGTCGTCGTCGTTCGCGGCCGTCACGACCGCGCCGGCGAACGAAGCCCAAGCGAACGCCGAAGCCCGACGACGAAGAAGGCGTCCAAGCCGGCCTGGACGGCCACGGTCGGCAGCGACGCGCTCGCCTCCGCGGTCGCCAACGCGTTGGGCGAGCCAGCACTCGAGGCGGCACATGGGGCGCGATCATCGTCTCGCTCAGCCGTGGCGACACGCTCTTCTCGCAGAACGCCGACGCGATGCTGCAGCCGGCATCGACGCTCAAGATGTACACGTCGGCCGTCGCGCTCGACCGTTTCGGTCCCGACTTCCACGTTCAAGACGCCCGTCCTTCGCGACGCGCCGGTCGAATCGGACGGGTCGGTCGGGCGGCAACCTGTACCTGCGGGGCATGGGCGATCCGTCGCTCAGCACGCGCTTCTGGCACGACCAGGAACCGATGGACGTCCTCGCCGCGGAGATCGCGGCCGCGGGCATCAAGCACGTTCGGGGCGACCTCGTCGGTGACGCGACCGCGTTCGACGACAAGCTGGTCCCCGACGGGTGGAAGACGAGCTACCTCGGCGCCGTCGTACGCGGCGCGCGTGTCCGCGCTCTCGCTCAACGAGAACCTCGTGTGGGTCGCGGTGGAACCTGAGCGGCACCAAAGCGATCGTGACGCTCGAGCCGGCGACGACGACGATTCCCGTCGAGAGCAACGTTCGCGTCGTCGAGCGGGAGCGGCGGACGGATCAGCGCGGTGCGCCAGAACGACGGATCGATCAGCGTGCGCGGCACCATCGGCTCGCGCTCTGGCCCGCTCAAGTATTCACTGGTCGTGGACAACCCTCCGCTGTTCGTCATCGGAGCGCTCCGCGCGTCGCCGCGGAAGCAGGGCATCACTGTCGATGGCCAGACGCGCCTGGGCGCCGTGCCCGACGGCGCCGTCGAGGTCGCGGCGATCGCGTCGCCGCCGCTCGGCGCAGATCATCGGCGAGATGGACCGCGAGAGCATCAACGTCGTCGCCGAGCTGCTCTTCCGCGCGTCGGCGCACTCGGCGACGAACCAGCTCGGCTCCGCCGAGACGGCTCGTCGAACCTGCGCGACTTCATGTCGAAGAAGGTCGGCATCGACGGACTGGTCGTCGAAGCGTCGGACGGCAGCGGACTGTCGCTGCTCGATCGGGTCACGCCGCGGTCGGATGGTCGACCTTTGGTCGGCTACGTGCATCGCGCCGACTGGGGCCCGTGCTTCCACGCGGCGCTGCCGGTCGAAGGCGAATCGGGAACGCCTCAAGCGCCAGCTCGCGGCACGCCGGCGCGCGGAAACCTGCACGCCAAGACCGGCACGACGAACACCGTCGCCGCGCTCGGCGGTTTCGTGACGGCCAAGAACGGCGAGGTGTTGGCTTTCTCGCTGATCTACAACGGCACCGACCGCTGGAACGCCAAGACGGCGATGGACCAGATCGGCGCGACGATGGCGGAGTTCGTCCGCGAAGTAACGGGGCGCCGGCGAAAGCCGACCGGGCCGTGCGCCAGCATCAGGATTCTTTGATGTTCGACGCCGCGCTTCCGCAACTCGCCGATGTACAATCTCCGCCGGCACGCATTCGTCGGGCGTGCATACGCCTGGCGGCGTCGATCTGTCCGCGCACCTGCATCAGCCCCGTGATCGACAGCGAATAGCCGGTCGTGCGCATCATCGCGCTCACGCCGCGCTTTTCGTCGTAGCGGTCGACGAGCTCGAACGACGTGGTCGCCTTCGTGCCGTTGTTGGAGCCAGTCACGACGACGCGCAGCGCGACGAGATCGCGTCCCTCAGGCTTGGTGAGCTTGGGCTGCACCACCGCGATGAACA
>ERZ1370068.8983-contig-7795_pt1 | contig 31449 bp, 37 predicted proteins | sample MGYA00561227_ERZ1370068 | MGnify/ENA primary metagenome ERZ1370068 (study PRJEB38410, sample SAMEA6850437) | metagenome | study: Metagenomic assessment of the ecological functions of the soil: analysis of the soil microbiota associated with the...
TAGACCTCGGGATGGCCGAAGAACCAGAACAGGTGCTGGAACAGGATGGGATCGCCGCCGCCGGCCGGCGTCGAAGAAGTGGGTGCCGAAGTTGCGGTCGGTCAGCAGCATGGTGATGGCGCCGGCCAGCACCGGCAGCGCCAGCAGCAGCAGGAACGCGGTGACCAGGATCGACCAGACGAACAGCGGCATGCTGGTGCAGCGGTCATGCCCGGCGCGCGCATGTTGAAGATGGTGGTGATGAAGTTGATGGCGCCCAGGATCGACGAGGCGCCGGCCAGGTGCAGCGAGAAGATCGCCATGTCGACCGCCGGCCCGATGGCCGAGCCGCGTGGTCGACAGAGCGGCGGATAGAGCGTCCAGCCGGTGCCGGCGCCGCCGGCCGCCGACGAAGGCCGAGCCCAGCAGCAGCAGGAACGACGGGACCAGCAGCCAGAAGCTGATGTTGTTCATGCGCGGGAAGGCCATGTCCGGCGCGCCGATCATCAGCGGCACGAACCAGTTGCCGAAGCCGCCGATCATCGCCGGCATGACCATGAAGAAGATCATGCGATCAGCGCATGGGCGCTGATGACGACGTTCCAGCACTGGCCGTGCGGGATCGGCCGTCGGTGCCGAACAGGCCGGAGCCGAGGCCGGGCTCCTGCAAGCTCCGCCCGCATCATGATCGAGAACACGCGTGCCGATGAGGCCGGCGATGATGGCGAACACGATGTACATCGTGCCGATGTCCTTGTGGTTCGTCGAATAGACGAACCGCCGCCAGCCGGTCGGGTGATGGGCGTGGCCGTGATCGGCGTGCTGGACGTGAACCGGGCTCATACGTTTGCTTCCCTCGCGAATCGTCAGTCTGAGCCTTCGACGGCGGCGACCGCCGTGGCGGGGCGTCGCCGCCGTTCAGCGGCCGCCTTCTTCTGCTGGACCCAGGCGTCGAACTTCTCCTTGCTGACCGCCTCGACCACGATCGGCATGTAGCCGTGGCCGTTGCCGCACAGCTCCGAGCATTGGCCGTAGTAGGTGCCTCGTCGCTCCACCTGGAACCAGGGTCTCGTTGATGCGGCCGGGGGACGGCGTCGAGCTTGACCCCGAAGGAGGGCATCGCCCAGGAATGGATCACGTCTTCGGCCGTCGTCAGCAGCCGGACCTTGGTGTTCGACGGGCACGATGATGTGGTTGTCCGTATCCAGCAGGCGCAGTTCGGCGGGCGCCTTGTCGTTCAGGTTGGCGTCGAGGTCGATGATGCCGCCGTTGTCCGGGTATTCGTAGGCTCCAGTACCACTGATGCCCGATCGCCTTTACGGTCATCGTCGGCGTCCGGCGCCCGGTCGGCGAAATAGAGCAGGCGGAACGAGCTCATGGGCGGGCCGAAGGCGATGAACAGCAGGATGAGGACGGGAACGACGGTCCAGAGCACCTCGAGAGTGGTGTTGTGGGTCGTGCGCTGGAGGGCGTCGGATTGCGCTTCTCGTTGAAGCGGACCATCACGTACGACCAGCAGCCCCAGCACGAACACAGAGATGATGATGATGATCCACAGCAGCTTGTCGTGGAGCTGACCACCGCTTCCATCACCGGGTCGCCGGCTCCTGGAAGCCCCATTCCCATTCCTTCGGCTTGTCCGGCGAACGCGGCCGCCGGCGCCAACGCCATCGCCGAAGCGTCGCCCAGAAGGCCCCTAGTCTTGCCAACACCATCTTCGCTCCGTCTGAAGTTCCGTCACCGGGTCCGCACCCGGCCGCGCGCCCCTACTGCCCCTGATCTTGGCCGCGCTGCGACGGCGCGGAACCTACACCGCTCATTCTCCCTATCACAAGTGCCCCACCCCGCCCCCTGCGGCGATTGATCCCTGGCCGATTTTCGCGTCGCGCGCAGGACGCGGCGCGCTGGCTGTCTTCCCTCCGTCGCCACGTTGTCATGCCCGCCAGCCAAGCGATCGAGGTGCCGGACCGTCGCTTTCCCGGCACCCGATTTCGCGCGGGCGACAGCTAGCATCGGCGATTGCTGACAGCGCAGCGGCGCCCCGCCGGTTCTTGCGGCGTTCTGTCGCAGATTGCGCTACAACCGTGCGCGCGGCGGCGCGCGATGCGCGGGCGCCGAGGCCCGCCATGTGTCGCGCCGTCGCCCTCCTATATTCGATTGAAAGCCGATAGCCCCTCGTCGCCGGAGTCCCGCCATGACCGATATCGCCAGGACCGATGAGCTGTTCTTCACCCGCGCCGGGCTCGACCGCCCGCGCCTCGAGCGCATCGTCGGCGACGCCCTCAAGGGCGCCGACGACGGCGAGCTGTTCCTCGAATACAACCAGTCGGAGGCCCTCGGCTGGGACGACGGCAAGCTGAAGAGCGCCAGCTTCGACACCACCCAGGGCTTCGGCCTGCGCTCCATCGCGGGCGAAGCCGCCGGCTACGCCCACGCCTCCGAGCTCAGCAGGACGCCATCCGCCGCGCCGCCGCCACCGTGAAGGCGGTCCCATGCCGGCCATGGCGGCAGCTTCGCCCTGCCGCCGCGCGGCACCAACCGCAGCCTCTACAGCGACGACAATCCGCTGTCGCTGGTGCCGTTCGAGCGCAAGGTCAGCCTGCTGGCGGAGATCGACGCCTATGTGCGCGCCAAGGACCCGCGCGTGCGCCAGGTCATGGCCTCCATCTCCGGCGTCTGCGCAGGCGGTGCAGATCCTGCGGCCGGCACGGCACGCGCGTCGGCGACATCCGCCCGCTGGTGCGGCTCGGCATCAACGTCGTCGTCGGCGAGGGCGACCGCCAGGAGACCGGCAGCTACGGACGCCGGCGGCCGCACCGGCTATGACCTCTATCTCGACCCCGCGACCTGGAAGCCGGCCGCCGACGAGGCGCTGCGCCAGGCGATCGTCAATCTCGGCTCGGTCTCGGCGCCGGCCGGCGGCGATGCCGGTCGTGCTGGGCTCGGGCTGGCCGGGCATCCTGCTGCACGAGGCCATCGGCCACGGCCTCGAGGGCGACTTCAACCGCAAGAAGACCTCGGCCTTCGCCGGCCTGATGGGCCAGCGCGTCGCCTGCCAAGGGCGTCACCGTGGTCGACGACGGCACCCTCCCCGACCGCCGCGGCTCGCTCACCATCGACGACGAGGGCACGCCGACCCAATCACACCACGCTGATCGAGGACGGCATCCTCGTCGGCTACATGCAGGACCGCCAGAACGCCCGCCTCATGGGCATGGAGCCGACCGGCAACGGCCGGCGCGAGAGCTTCGCCCACGCTGCCGATGCCGCGCATGACGCAACACCTATATGTTGGCCGGCGCGCATGCGCCCGAGGAGATCATCGAGTCGGTGAAGAACGGTCTCTATGCCGTGAATTTCGGCGGCGGCCAGGTCGACATCACCTCCGGCAAGTTCGTGTTCTCCTGCACCGAGGCCTACAAGATCGAGGACGGCAAGATCGGCCCGGCCGGTGAAGGGCGCCACCCTCATCGGCAACGGGCCGGACGTGCTGACCAAGGTCAGCATGGTCGGCAACGACATGCGCCTCGACCCGGGCATCGGCACCTGCGGCAAGGACGGCCAGGGCGTCCCCGTCGGCGTCGGACAGCCGACCCTGAAGATCGAAGCCCTGACCGTCGCGGCACCGCGGCATAGGCCGCGGCCGCCTGGGCCTATCGCCCCAGAGCTAGGCGAGCATTCCGCGCGACGCCGCGGGACAGGATAGCGTGCCTGCATGACCGAAGTGCCAGCCCAGACTGTCCCGGTTCTCGACTCACCGTTGACTTGGATGTTGCCAATCGGGTCGCGGCGCCCGCCGGCGTGAGCGAAGCCGACGGCCGCGAGCGGTCGGCGCGGCGGAACGGCTTGCCGATCGTGCGGGTGCGCCGAGGCTGCTCGCACTGGCGGTCGGCGGCTCGGACCCTCACGCGTCGGCCTGATTGCGACGGCTCCGGACACGATGATCGGCAGCGCGGCGGCGATCCGGCGCAGTTCATGCATGGTTTGGAAGCCGCCCATGCGCGGCATTTTGACGCCCGAAGCATCGAGATCGAACGGGCGGCAACGGAATTTGCGCGAGACCGTCGAGACCGCGTCGAACGCTGACGGCGTGTCATCGTGGCACACCGGACTCGAGCATCAATTTGAGCGTACAGCGGACGTCGTCGTTGTCGTCGATCACGAGAACGCGAGACATGGGTGACTTTTTCCGACGGCGCGCTGCGACCGGCGGGCAAAAAGACCAGCGCGACCAGCGCAAACCTCGCGCGGCTCACGCAATGCCGGTGGGGCCCGGGCGGCGGCTAGAGCGCAGCGGCTCAACGCCCGGATTGCCACGCTCGGAAGTAGACGATCCCGCAAAGCCAGCCGCTGTTCACAATTGCACAACGCCATGAACCGGAATTCTCCCGAAGGCGCCCACCGCGTTTCACTCAACGATCGCCCTCGAGCATCGATCACGCACCCGGTGCAAAACCACCAGCGACGGGTTCCGTGGCCCTAGAATTCCCACGCTTCCGCAGGGCTGGCGAGCGAGGGGTATGCCGAAAGTAAAACCGAGAAGGGACGTTCGACTCCCTGTTTGCTGAAAATCGTCTGAGAAGGTTCACAACACTCTGAATATTATTTTGTCATTGTACTTACCAGGCGATGGCGCTCTATATATGAGCTTGCGATAAACTCTCTGTCGCACCTTTTCCACGCAGGTCGCGTGCCGAGAATGTAGGCGCCCGATGACCATGCGGACCAGCCGAAAGACCGTCACGTTCCGTCGCCCTTCTCCTTGAGCGGGCTTGACGAGATGCAGCCGGCCGGCACCTACACCGTCGAGACGAACGAAGAGTTGCTCGAAAGCCTGTCGTTCCCGGCTTGGCGGGCGGACCGCGACCGTCATCCTGCTGCGCCCGCAAGGCGGTGCCGCAGGGATCGGCCAGGACGTCGAGATCGATCCTCGGAGCTGGAAGCCGTCGAGGACAGCGATGCCCTGGACCTGCCGGACGCCGTCGTGGAGGCGACTCTCGGCGATCTGCTCGCCGACGGCGTCCTGCAGCAGGCCGTGCAGCAGCGCCGGACTCTCGCCGGCCGGATTTCAAGACCCTGCTGCGCGAGCTTACCGCCCGCATCCTCGCCGCCCGTCTCGCGCGCGAATCGAGCGCTCGCCTGCCGTTCAACTGACAAGCGCCGGCGGCGCCCTGCCGACTGCGTCCCACGCCAACAACCCAACAGGAGAGGTCCATGTCAGCCACAACAATGCAGACGGCCACCACGAGATGGCAGACGATCAAACCCAAGGTGGTCTACCTCGTCATCGGCCTGATCGCCGGCCCCTGATCACGAGCGTCGCGGGCCTGCAGGTATTGAGCGGCACCGCGCGTGACCGGGCGCACGCCGGCATCGTCGAGTCGCAGGCTGCTGATCTGCGCTGCGCAGGCGCGCACCGAGGTTGCGGATACGAGCAAGCTCGAGTGGACCGCCCGCACGGACCTGGCCAAGAAATGGGCCGTCATGCCCGGCGCAACCACGGCCGACCCGGAAGTCGCCAGCACCTGCGCGGGCAAGCTCGCGAGCTGACCGCGCAACTCTTGCGCGATCGAACGGCGAACGCCCGGCGAGGCGGGGGATAGTGACGGAAGAATCGATCACACTGGACGAGCGCCGCGGGATGATGGCCCAACGGGCCACCGAAATCCGGCGGCGCCTCGCCCATGTCGAGGTCGACCGGGAGGCCGCTGCAAGGAGCGCCGCGGCGAATTGGAGAAATTCCTCCTCACCGCCCCCGGAACCACCTGGGGCGAGGCGGCGGAGAAGGCGCGCTACCTGATCACGCTCTTGGCCGGCACGCGGGCGGGCCGCGATCCGCGCCGCCAGAAGCTCATCGAGGCCGTGCTCAACGACTTCAGAAGGCTCTCGGATGGGCCGATAAAGCAACGCATGAAAGCGCGAGCAGAACCTTTGGCTGGAAATCATCCGATGACCGACGAAAAAGCGGTGAAACCGGCGGACGACGACATCAGCCCGTATCTCCAGCAGCCGCTGCGGACGCTCGAAACGGCCCGGCAGGATCGGAAGCGCCGGCAGAGTAACGCCGCCGACGCTCAGGCAAGAACGAAGCGACGGACTGACCCCTGGCATGAAGTCCGGCGACGTTGGTGCGCATGCCCGCGCCGAGCGGCATGAAAGGTAGCTTGTGACCAAGCTGGCAGCGGACGGCGGCGAACTCGATCTGCAGACCTTGAGCGACGACGAGCTCGTGGAGCATGATGCATGACGATCTCTATGACGGCTGCAAGGAAGAGAGCGTCGAGGGCGTGAACATCCTGCTCGGGCGCGGATGGACCCCTACGACGTGCTGACCAAGGCCCTGGTCGAGGGCATGCGCATCGTCGGCGATCGACTTCCGCGACGGCATCCTGTTCGTGCCGGAGGTGCTGCTGGCGGCCAACGCCATGAAGGCCGGCATGGCCATCCTGCGCCCGCTGCTGGCCGAGACCGGCGCGCCCAAGATCGGCAAGATGGTCATCGGCACGGTCAAGGGCGACATCCACGACATCGGCAAGAACCTCGTCGCCATGATGATGGAAGGCGCCGGCTTCGAGGTCATCAACCTCGGCATCAACAACCCGGTCGAGAACTACCTGAAGGCGATCGACGAGCACCAGCCCGACATCCTCGGCATGTCGGCGCTGCTGACGACCACCATGCCCTACATGAAGGTCGTCATCGACGCCGCTGATGGAGAAGGGCATCCGCAGCGACTATATCGTGCTGGTCGGGCGGCGCGCCGCTCAACGAGCAGTTCGCCACGGCCATCGGCGCCGACGCCTATTGCCGCGACGCCTCATGGGCCGTGGACACGGCCAAGGCCTTCATGGCCAAGCGCCAGGGCTCGGCCGCTGCCAAACTGGCCGCCGGCGACTGACTTCGAAGTCGATGGAGAAGAGTTCATCACATCGCCCGACTAGTTTCGGCCGATCGTCGCGACGCGAATAGGTCGCACCAATTCCGCGCCCTCCTCGACCGCCCTGCCTATCCCGCAAGCCGACATCCCTCTGTTCAATATTGAACAGCAGTGTAGCCATTCGATGGGCTACACGTACAGTCCACAAAAGATTTCGCTGCCGATCGACGGTGGCGAGTTCGGCCGTCGTCGCCGAGAATACTCGGTACAGATGGGCGGGACCGGGAAGGAAAATACCTGCAGCAACATCATATCGGGTACCCGACGCAGAATCGCGTGATGGCCAGTGTTCGAATCCAGTGCAGCCGTCTTCGAGCTTACCGCGAGCCGCTCGCTAGGGACCTCGCCGGGCCGGCTTGGCTCACCTGAGCGAACGGCATGACGGAGCGCTGATCAGCGTCGATGTGAGAGTCAGCTCGTAGCAGCTCTCGCTGCGCGAGCGGGAAACCGACCTCTTCCAAAGGAGCCGTCCTGTGATCGATCCGAGACCCGCGAAGGCGAGTCGAGAATGGTGTGAGTCCGTATTTGCAGCAGCCGCTCCGATCGTTCGAGCAGGCGCAGCAGGATCGTGAGCACCAGACTGCCGACGCCCTCACAGGCAGGTCCGACTGTCGCCTCATATGCCACATCGATCAGACATAGAGCCTTGTTAGAACCTAGGCAACATCGGCGGCTGCCGAACTGCCGACGAATTCTTAGCGGAGGATGCGCGCAATGAAGGCATGGGTCGTTCCGCCGATCGTGGTTCCGATCGGCATCGCCTTGATCGTCGCTCCTATGCGCGGCATTTCGCGCGCTCTCGTGAGAATCGGCAAAGATCGCTGCTGGTGGGACGCTCGACCGGAAGGAGATCGACGATGAACGCTTCACCCACTCATATCCGATTTCGTGCTGTCGCAATGCAACCTCGTCGCCGATCTGGACGGGCGCTATGTGGAGATGCACGTCATCACGGAGACCGGCGATGCCGTGGCCATAGCGTGTGAAAAGGATTCCATTTTCGCGGTTCAGCGGCACATCGAGCAGATGGCCCGGGAGTGCCCGGAGATCGCGTCCTGGAAATGACGCGGCGCGCCTAGTTGGCACGGTCAGAGCGAGCCGAGATTCCTATCCGCGAAGCCCAATCGACCAGATTGTCGAGCCAAGCCGCGACATAGTCGGCGCGGCGGTTCTGGTAGTCGAGATAGTAGGCGTGCTCCCACAGGTCGATGGTCAGAAGCGGCGTCTCGCCATAGGCGAGCGGGGTATCGGCGTTGTCGGTCGCCACGATCTTGAGCTTGCCATCCTTGCCGGCGACCAGCCACGTCCAGCCGCTGCCGAACTCGCCCGCAGCCGCCTTGCCGAAAGCCTCGCGAAACTTCGCGACCTCGCCGAAATCGCGCTCGATGGCGCTCTTCAGCTTGCCCGCAGGCTCGCCGCCGCCCTTGGCGCGCATGCTGTGCCAATAGAAGGTGTGGTTCCAGGTCTGCGCCGCGTTGTGGAAGATTGCCGTCGACTTCGGATCCTCGGCCGCGCGGACGACGATCTCTGCGAGCGGTCGGCCATCGAACGGCGTGCCCGCAATGAGGTCGTTCAGCTTGTCGACGTATCCGGCATGGTGCTTTCCGTAGTGGATGGAGATCGTGCGAGCCGAAATGACCGGCTCGAGCGCGTTCTCCATGTAAGGCAGCTCGGGAAGCGTGATGCTGACTTTGGCCTTCATCTGCAACATGGGATGACCTCGCGATTTCAACGAGCTGCTGGGGCGCATTGGCGCCATCCCTAACGGATCGAGGTGCTGTTGCCAGTTCAAAACTGCACACCTGGCATCAAGAAATAGGTGCTTTCGCGGGCGGTCTTGCGACGCCGCGTGTGCAGTTCTGAACTGCCGAACCGGCGGCGACCCGTCAGCACTAGGGCGACAATACAGCCTACGGACACCGCGCCACCCGCAGGGCGACATGAAAGGATCCTACCGTGAAGAGCACGACAGCAACGAAATCCGACGCCGAGATGCCACCCGACATCGAGGCGATCGTCGACGATCTCGCCGCTCTGAAGGGTGATCTCGCGACTCTCGCGAGCCACTTGGAAGACGGATGCGCTCAACGGCGCCAGCGAGGCCGCACAGGGCGCCTTCGGCCGGATCAGCGATCAGGCGGAGAGAGCATCTTTACGAGAGCCTGGCCGCCCAGGGCAAGCGCTCGGGCAAAACGATCGGTCGTCAGGTCGAGGAGCAGCCCGTGCTGAGTCTGCTTCTTGCTTTCGCCGTCGGATTCTGCGCGCGAGCCGATTGCCGTCGCGCTGAGCCGCGCGAATGACAATCGACGGACCTGCTGCGACTGGCGACAATGGCCGCGGCGGCTTCCGGAAACACCGGGAGTATCGGCAGGACGACCGGCCGGATGACAGCGGCCGCGCTGTGCGCAGCTCTGGCCGCGGTATCTGAATAAGCGGCGAGCGGCTGTACGGCCGTAGCGCTGTGGCTCTTTGCGATCCCCCACGTCGGCCCCGTGGCTGCCCCGCTTATTGCCGCCGGGTGGCTTGCTGGTCTTGTGTGTCGCTCTAGTGATCGTTGCGCGAGGAATTCTACACCACCGTCGAAGGGCATCCCATCCGACGGCCGCGTCCAGGTTGCGATTGGAAGAGGTGGTGCGCCTCTTCAATGAGAACAAGGGTACCGTGCTGTTGGCGGCGCTCGTCGCCGGTCTCTGCTGCCGGAAACAGCGGTCGCAAACCATGCAGCATGAGCCGCCGACAGTCGCCCCGGCGACGTCGCGGAGATGTCGCCGAGGACTTCGCCGATCTCGCCAAGCCGACGGACGAAATGCCGCTGCCGACCGATCTGCGAACCATGCTTCTGCTCGGCATATTCGTCCTGTTGAGTTTCTACACGCTGTACGTCACCCGCGAGATCCTGATCCCGATCCTCTTCGCCTTCATACTCAACCTGTTGCTGCAGCCGGCCATGGGTGCGCTCACCCGCTTGCGCCTTCCCCGGGCGATCGCCGCGCTTCTGATGATCCTCGTATTCTTCGGCGTCGTCGGCGGCATCGGCGTGAGCATCTCGTCGCCGGCGGCGGATTGGATGGCCAAAGCGCCCGAAAGCCTGACGCGGCTGGAACAGCGTCTCTCCGTCTTGAAAAAGCCCTTGCGCAGCTGCAAGACGCGATCGAAGCGCGTCGAAGACATGACCCAGGGCACTCAGGGCAAGGTGACCGTCGCGGTCAACGGTCCGGGTCTCGGCAGTTTGCTCCTCCTGAACACGCAGAGCTTTCTGATGGGCCTGGGCGTCACTGTCGTCCTGCTGTTTTTCCTCCTCGTTACCGGCGACATGTTTCTCCGCCGCTTCGTCGAAATCATCCCCAAGCTCAGCAACAAGAAGCAGCTTGTTGACATCTCGCAGGAGATCGAGCGGAATATCTCGGGATATCTGTTCACGATCACGCTGATGAACGCGGCCGTCGGGTTTCTTGACGGGATTGGCCGCCTACCTGTTCGGCATGTCCGATCCCATCCTCTGGGGTGTGGCCGCCTTGCTGTTGAACTATCTGCCGATCTTCGGACCCCTGCTGGGAACCGGAATGCTGTTTCTGGCCGGCCTGGTCACCTTCGACACGATCTGGCAGGCCCTGCTTCCCGCGGCCGCCTACCTGATCATTCACATCATCGAGGGCGAGACCATAACGCCGATGTTGCTGGCCCGGCGCTTCATCCTCAATCCCGTCCTGGTGATCATCTCGATCGTATTCTGGTACTGGATGTGGGGTGTCGCCGGGGCATTGCTGGCGGTCCCGCTGCTCGCGACGCTGAAGATCATCTGCGACCGCATTCGACCATTGGCGGCGTTCGGACATTTCCTCGGCGCCGAGGCCCGCAACTGAGCGTGCGGCGAATTTCGGCCGCCAGCGTGGGAATCGTCTGGGAAGCCGTGAAAGGCCTGCTGCGCAATGACGGTTTCGAGCTGGCCGGCTACATCGCCTTCAATACTCTCCTGGCCCTCTTCCCCTTCCTGATCTTTCTGTTCGCGTTGAGCGGCCTGGTCAGCAGCTACGATACGGCCGGGATGGTCCTCGAGTTCCTGTTTCGACTGGCACCCAAAATGTTGGCGACACGCTGGCGCCCGTGATCGTCGAGGTTCTGGGTCAGCCGCGGGCGGCCTGCTTACGATCGGGCTGCTCTTCGCCATCTGGGCGGCTTCGAGCGGCGTCGACGCGCTGCGGCTGTCGCTCAACCGGGCCTATTCCATCACTGAAGAGCGCTCGATCTGGCGGCTGAAGCTGCAGAGCATTCTCTTCGTACTTCTTGCTGGCGGCGGCTTCATCTTCGTTGTCGCGCTCGTCATCCTGCTCGGGCCGATCTTATGGCATGTCGTCCGAGTGTGTTCTTTCTGTCGATCAAAGACGAGCAGACATGGATTTTCGGCCGGTATGCGCTCGGCGCCGTTCTCATCTGCTTCACGACGGGCATGCTGCATCTTCTTCTGCCGATGAAACCGCCAAGGCTCCCTGCGGGTTCTCCCCGGCGCGGTAGCAACCAGCATCCTTTGGCTGGGCGCCGCAGCATTGTTCACCACCTATGTCGGCACGCTGACCGACTACGGCTCGACCTATGGCAACCTCGCGGGCATCGTAGTGACCCTGCTATTCTTCGACGTCACGGCGCTGATCTTCATCTTCGGCGCTGAACTCAACGCAAGCCTCTGCCGGACGTTCGGGGATGAGGCGCGCGTTGCGCAATAGGATCCCGCGACGTTTTGAACTCAGAACTGAGCATAGGTCGTGCCGTTTACGCGCACCGCCGCGAGCCACACGCGGTGACGATATCACGTGTGCAATCTTGAACAGCGTGTAGCCTTTTGATCGGCTACACGTACAGCCCTACCAAAATATCCGCTGCCGACAGCTGGTGGGACCGCCCTGCTGAAGGAAAGTGATGACTATCAAATAATGGAGTTGGCGATGAGCATCCTAACGATCTTGATAATCATCCTAGTTCTCTTCTTCGTGGGTGCGTTTCCGACCTGGCCTCACAGCAGAAACTGGGGTTACTACCCAAGCGGCGGCGTCGGAATAATTCTCGTCATCATCGTCGTGCTGCTACTCACGGGACATGTATAGGTCAAGAAGCATCGGCGACGAGACTTCTTGAGCACGGATCGCCGTGAGATAGAGGCGGCGGCGCCGGGAACGGCGGCGCATTTCGTTTGCCTGCCCGCCTAGCGGGGCTCAGGGTAGGCCGCCGTCGCGGTTCCCAGCAGCGGTCGAACGACGCCATGTGTGCAGCTCCGAACCATTAAGAGCGATGCGGGTTGCCGGGGACATTCTTTCTCTGAGTGCGACCCGATTGCGTTATTGGATCTGGACGTCGGTAGATCTGATTGAATTCAGCTTGACGACCGAGCCGAAAAGGCGCGCGCCGGTCGCCTTCCTACGAATAAAATAAAGATACTGGATCAGATGAAGACGAAAATAATTATTTGCCACCATCAATATTTCATCACACAATATTAAATCATTGTAAATGAAAATTAAACACCTATATAAATAAACATGATCAATTATTTAGGCAGTGTTTTATCTCATCCGCTTCCACGGACCGGCGGGTGTCAAAGGAGTCTCCGATGCGCAAGAACCTAGCGATAACCCTCGTCAGCCTTCTCCTGCTCTCGGGCGCGGCCACTCTGCTGAGCGCCTGCAATACGACCTCCGGCGCCGGAAAGGACATATCCGCCACCGGGCACGCAATAACTCGAAGCGCCAATGAGAACATGTAGGAACGACCGCTGAACGACGGGATCGTTCCGGAACGCGCCGACAATCAGCTTCACCATGCAAGGAGCAACATCATGAAGAACATTCTCCTCTCTGGCATGCGCAGCCATCGCTCTCTCGATCGGCGCATCAGCGGCCTTCGCCGACGACAACCGCTACGACAACTACGGCTACTACGACAACGGCGGGAGCAGCTGGGAATATCAGCATCAGGGCTACGGCAACTACAGCGATAACTCGCGCCAACGCGACTGGAACAATGGCGGATACAACTACCGCCACGACACCGTCTCACCGCGATCGATCGTCCGAAGCCTGCAGCGCAATGACTACAGCAGCATCTCTCAGCCGGTACTGAGCGGCAGGTTCTACCAGGTGAAGGCCGTCAACCCCGGTGGTCACTACGTCAAGCTGTACATCGACCGCTACAGCGGCCAAATCGCGAGGGTGAAAGAGCTAGCTCTCATTTGAGCGACCTAGACCTTCCGCGACGACGACCCGCCTCGAAGGAGACGGGCTTTCGTTCGCGGGGCGGCGCTCCCGCCCTCAGCGAGCGGATCTAGCTCAACGACTTGCCGACCCAGCGCTCACGGCGGTCTCGTCTCGGCCAGAGCCAATTCATACAACATAGGCGCCCCATGATCGGAACAATCCTCCTCGTCGTCCTCATACTTCTCCTGCTCGGCGCCATCCCGGCTTGGCCGCACAGTCGCAGCTGGGGCTACTATCCAAGCGGCGGCGTCGGGCTCATCGCCATCATCGTGGTCGTCCTGCTGGTGTCGGGACGGCTGTAGAGAAGCGGCCTTTCGTCCCTATCGGCTGCCCTAACTGTTTCGCCAGATGTTCAATTCTGAACTGCAAACGGCCCTCATCTTATGTCAAACCGCGGCCATGGTCGTCACACCAAGCCGGATCGCCATCCCGGCGATGCGGGCACGACCAAGCAACGCCAATGCTTGATGTGTAGGATCCGCTTCTTCAGCGCCTGGTCGGGCGAGCGCATCTGCCCGTCATGCAAGAGGAAGTCCCTCTGGAGCTCTGGCATTCGGTTGCCGTCGAGCAGCCGGCCGGCATGAATATGACGGGAATGTGAGCCGCACCGCCATACGGCATCGTCTGCGGGCCGGGCGCCTTACACGCATAGAGGCTGTTTCCCATGGTTTCACACAAATTCAGCAACGGCCAGACCGTCCAGGCGAGAAAGAACCCCTGGGCCGCCTTGGCCGGCGCATACGAGATCGTCTGCCGGCTGCCGGCGAGCGGCGGGGACAAGCAGTATTGGGCCAAATCGCTCGAGAACGGCGACCACCGCGTCGTCAGGGAGAGCGACCTTGTAGTCGAGTTTCCAGACGAAGGAGCCCGCGCTTGCGCTGTCGCCGATCGACAGCCCGAACGGGTGCCGGGCGACCTGCCGAAATAAAAACATTCGGGACCCGATTTTTACTTCGCGATCCGATGTAAAATCCGGATCAGTCCCCATATGATGCTACCTCGAACCGACTATTTCTTTCCGGCCCAATGCAATCTGACGGCCGCGGCCGAGTGACCGGCGCGGCCCGAAACACAAGAACGAGCATGGCCGCCTGTGCGCCGAACCAAGACATGCCGGCGCTTCCACGAGAAACGCCATGATCATGGATCTTCCAAAGCATTCGACGCTGCCCCGACCGAGCGCTCCGGCGCAACCGAAGGACACGGCCACAAGGGATAAGGCCGTCCCGGCAAGTCGGAGGCGCGCGGCCCAAACCACGGCAAATGACCAAAGCTCTTACGAAGCGGCCATTTCAGAAGGTTGGCCTGTGTTCGCCGCCTCGGCAACATGACCGCGGAACCGCCCCCTGACAGCGTAGCGCCACCGCCCGCCGCAGACGCTGCCGGAAGGATGAACCGCCCCATCAAATTCCAGTACAAGGAGGCTTTCGATGAAATTTCGTCCCCTACAGGACCGCGTCCTGATCCGCAGCGTCGAGCAGGAGAATAAGACTGCCGGCGGCATCCTCATTCCCGACACGGCAAAGGAGAAGCCGACCGAGGGCGAAGTCATCGCCGTCGGCCCCGGCGCCCGCTCGGAGGACGGCAAGGTTCACCCGCTGGACGTCAAGGTCGGCGACCGCGTGCTGTTCGGCAAATGGTCGGGCACCGAGATCAAGGTCGACGGTGAAGACGTCGTCATCATGAAGGAGTCGGACATCATGGGCGTCGTCGTCCGTCGATGCCGCCGCCACGCGCAAAGCCGCCTAGAGAAGGGATCAATCGACATGGCTGCCAAAGACGTAAAGATTCGGTTCCGACGCCCGCACGCGCATGCTGCGCGGCGTCGATATTCTCGCCAACGCCGTCGGCGTGACGCTCGGCCCCAAGGGCCGCAACGTCGTGCTCGACAAGTCGTTCGGCGCGCCCCGCATCACCAAGGACGGCGTGACCGTCGCCAAGGACATCGAACTCCACGACAAGTTCGAGAACATGGGCGCTCAGCTGGTCAAGGAGGTCGCCTCCAAGACCAGCGATCAGGCCGGCGACGGCACCACCACCGCGACGGTGCTGGCGCAGGCGATCGTGCGCGAGGGCGCCAAGGCGGTCGCCGCCGGCATGAACCCGATGGACCTGAAGCGCGGCGTCGACATGGCCGTCGAAGCCGTCGTCGAGGACGTCAAGAAGCGCTCGAAGAAGGTCTCGACCAACGCGGAGATCGCGCAGGTCGGCACCATCTCGGCCAACGGCGACCGCGAGATCGGCAAGATGATCGCCGAGGCCATGCAGAAGGTCGGCAACGACGGCGTGATCACGGTCGAGGAGGCCAAGAGCATGGCGACCGAACTCGACGTCGTCGAGGGCATGCAGTTCGACCGCGGCTATCTCTCGCCCTACTTCATCACCAACGTCGAGAAGATGATCGTCGAGCTCGAGGATCCCTACATCCTCCTGCATGAGAAGAAGCTCTCCGGCCTGCAGGCGCTGCTGCCCCTGCTGGAGGCGGTCGTGCAGACCGGCAAGCCGCTGCTGATCATCGCCGAGGATATCGAGGGCGAGGCGCTCGCCACCCTCGTGGTCAACAAGCTGCGCGGCGGCCTGAAGGTCGCGGCGGTGAAGGCGCCCGGCTTCGGCGATCGCCGCAAGGCCATGCTCGAGGACATCGCGACGCCTCAGCGCCGGCCAGATGATCAGCGAAGACCTCGGCATCAAGCTCGAGAACGTCACGCTCGACATGCTCGGCAAGGCCAAGAAGGTCCGCATCGACAAGGAGAACACGACGATCATCGACGGCGCCGGCAAGAAGAAGGACATCCAGGGCCGCATCGCGCAGATCCGCGCGCAGATCGAGGAGACGACCTCCGACTACGACCGCGAGAAGCTGCAGGAGCGGCTGGCGAAGCTCGCCGGCGGCGTCGCGATCATCCGCGTCGGCGGCGCCACCGAAATCGAGGTGAAGGAGCGCAAGGACCGGGTCGAGGACGCCATGCACGCGACCCGCGCCGCGGTCGAGGAAGGCATCGTCGCCGGCGGCGGCGTCGCCCTCCTCCACGCCACCAAGGCGCTCGCCAGGCTGAAGCCCGACAACAGCGACCAGCAGGTCGGCATCGACATCGTCCGCCGGGCGCTCGCCGCCCCGGCCCGCCTGATCGCCGAGAATGCCGGCGCGGACGGCTCGATCGTCGTCGGCAAGCTGCTGGAGAAGACCGACGGCAATCACGGCTTCGACGCCCAGTCCGGCAACTACACCGACATGGTGAAGGCCGGCATCATCGACCCGACGAAGGTCGTGCGGCCTCGCCTTGCAGGGCGCGGCTTCCGTGGCGGGGCTCCTCATCACCACCGAGGCGATGGTCGGCGAGAAGCCGGACAAGAAGGCCGGGCCGGCGATGCCGGGCGGCGGCATGGGCGACATGGACTTCTAGATCCGTCCTCGTCCGAACGCCGGAGGAGACATTCGATGGCTCTGACGTCTCGTCTCCCGAAAAGCCGCCCGTCGGCCGCGAAGCCGCTACCTTGGCGGTGGTCTGCGGCGCTGACGCTTCGAGCCGATGGTCGGCGCCGGCGGTCCGAGCCACGAGACATTGGCTGCAGTATCTCGTCTACATCCGCGGCGCGGTGGCCGCGCTCCGCTTCGACGACGGCGATCTGGCGGAGCGGATGCGCCACGGCTTCGACACTCGACGCGGAGGCCCTCGAATCCGTCCATGCCTGGGCGGAGACGGAGCAGCCAGCTTGCCGCGGCCATCGAAATCCTGCGGACGGCGCAAAGGCGCTGCACCTTGGCGGCGTCCCGGATCGGCACGAGGCGGCATACGCAACGCCGCCGCGATGAGCGCGTGCAGGGACGGGCGGGAAGATCGACTCGGGTATCATGCAGACTCGGTGCCGCCCGAGTCTAACCCCGACGCAGGCTGGGCCGGCAAGTACCTGCTCAGTCCTTCACCGCCTCGATCGATTTGATCACGTCGAGATAGACGTTCTCGATTCCGGGTCAAGCGGAAGCCTGCCTTCTGGACATTGCCGACCGTGGTCGCGGTTAAGGTCGGGCCCGAACCGGCGCGAGAGCGGCGTCAGCAGGTCCATCATGATGCCCAACGGGCCGATGGCGCTGCGCACATGCTCGAACATCAGGATGCGCCCGCCGGGCTTCAGCACGCGATGAAGCTCGCGCAGACCCGCGACCGGCCGCGGCACCGAGCAGAACGTGCACGCCGTTGCGACCGTATCGAAGCTCGCGGCCGGGAAGTCGAGGCGGCAGACGTCCATGTGGCGCAGCTCGATCGAACCCCGGTAGGCCGCCGCCTCTGGCCTGCGCCCGCTCCAGCATCTTCTCGCTGATGTCGATGGCGATCACGTGGTTGCCCGGCGGAAAGAATTGAAAATCGTTTCCCGTGCCGTGGCCGCGACCATCAGGGTCTCGCCGCGCATGCGGGCGAACAGCCTCTGCTTCGCCGGCCCCAGGCGTCGATCGTCGGCGAAGGCAAAGAGATCGAAGCTGCGGGCCGCCTTGTCCCATTTGCGTTGCGTCTGCGCGTCCACGGACTCTTCCTCCTCGTCAGTCGTCGGCGTCGAGGACGGCGCCGCGCAGGCTGCGGTCATAGATCTTGAGGCCGGCCACGACGATCACGCCGAAGAGCGCGCCGACGGCGGCGGTCGCGCCGAGCGTCCGCGAGCCGCCCCCATCGAATCGCGCATGGCGAAGAGCATGCCGCCGTACATGCCGATGAAAGCGAGGCCGGCAGCATGGTCTGGAACATGCCGAGGGCCGGCGCCAGGGAGGAATCCGAGCAGCAGGTGAAGTAGCATTCCCGCCGCCATGCCGATCAGCATGGCGATGACCATGTCCATGCCCGGCGCCACGATCAACCGCACCACCAGCGCCGTAACGGCGCCGACGATTGCGCCGCCCACATGGTCTCCGGATGGCGAACATCATCGTCTCTTCCTCCCTCTTGATGCCTTCGCCAGGGAAGGAACGAGAGTCTTCACTCCGGACCCTGTTTCCGTCATAGCCGGTGTGCGGCTATCGCTGCGACTCATTTAACTCTTCACGCCGGAGGGCCTTCAACCGATTTGTTTCAGCGGGCCCGACGCGCAGCGACACGGGCGCGATGACGCGGCCTATGCCGGCAGGCCCTCGATCACGCTGAGCCGCGTTCCCGTGGGCGCGACGCTGACGAGGCGGAACTGCGCGGCGGCGAAGAGCGCGGCGAATTCCTCGCGCGTGCGCTCCCGGCCGCCCGGCGACGACCATCATGTTGAGGTCGCTGAACTTGGCATCGGGCGCTTCGTTCGGCGGCGCGATCAGGCGCTCCAGCACCAGCAGCCGGCGCCCCGGCCCGATGGCGCGGCGGCAGACCTGCAGGATGGTGATCGCGGCGTCATCCTCCCAGTCATGCAGGATGGCCTTCAGCAGATAGGCGTCGCCGCCTTCGGGCACGCGCTCGAAGAAGCTGCCGCCGACGACCTCGCAACGCTCGGCCACGCCGGCCTTCCGCAGCAGTTCGTCCGCGCCTGCCACGACGTGCGGCTGATCGAAGAGGATCCCGCGCGTCGTCGCATGGGCGCCCAGAATTCCCGCGAGCAGGGCGCCCTGCCCGCCGCCGACATCGACGACGCGGGAGAAGAGTCCGAAATCGTACGAGCCGACGATGCCCTCGATGACGCCGCGGGAAATCGCGGTCATGGCGCGGTCGAAGATGGCGCCCTCCTCGGCATGTTCCGAGCGGTACGTCCACACGTCCGTCCCGTGGACCTGCTGGAACGCATTCTCGCCCGTGCGCACGCTGTGGAGCAGGTGGCTCCAGGCCTGCCAGAAATAGGGCCTACCGATGAAGGCGGCCCACGGCCCGAGCGGATCGGCCGCGTCCGATCGCAGGCAGTCGCCCATCGGCGTCAGGGCGAAGCGCCGCTTGTCGTCCTCGCGGAATACGCCGACGGCGGCGAGGGCGCGCAGCAGCCGATAGAGCGATCGCGCGTGGCTGCCGGTCGCCGCCGCCAGATCGTCGGCCGACCGCGGTCCGTCCTTCAACAAGTCCGCGATGCCCAGCGTCGCCGCCACGTGGATCGCCTGCGACACCTGATAGCCGTTGGCCAGGCGCATGAGGTCGCCGGCCGGATTGGGTTCGTTCATGGTCGCAGACCTCGCTTGCTTCAGGGTATCGGGGCCTTCACGTCGTCGAATTCGTAGCGGAAGCTTGCCTGGTCCGTCATCTGTTTGCGGAGCAGCCCGTCACCGCCGATCCAGGCCTTGGCGTGGCTGGGGCGAAACTGTTGCTCTTGCTGGCCATCGTGAACTGGTAGACCGCCGCGTCGATGCCGCCGATCGGCTCCGAGCCGAGCGCCCTGCAATCCCGGTAGTCCGCGTCATCCGCCGCCGCCTGGGCCATGGCGATGATTTCCTTCCTGTCCATCTTCTGCCAGCTGCCTGGTCCGCCGATCGCCATATAAACCGTATCGCCGAGCGCGACCGACAGCAGCCTTTCGTCCTTGCCGTCCGACTCCGCCGCGACTGACATGTACTGGCGGAACGCAGGCGCCGTCACCGTGGCCAGTTCCGCTTTCACGATCGGCGCGCAATCATCGGCCGCGGCGGCGCGAGGCGTCCAGCGCCGTCGCGGTCATCAGCAGCGATGCCACGAGCATCGACGTGCGATGTGCACTCAAGGGATTTCTCCTGTTCACTTTGATCGACAATCAGGCGCGCGTCGCCACCACTTCGAGATATTCAGCCTCCACGTGGATCGTGCCGTCCCTTGCCCGGTTGTGCCGGACGTAGAGGGCCTCCATGTCGCGCCGCAGGCCTTCCCGCTTGTTATCGGGCAGGGCGGCAAACGCCCGCTGCGCGGGGCCGAAATGGGTGCGGAAGAACTCCACCGTTGCAGCCGCGGAGAAGGGGAACCTCATCGCGGCCATGGCCGGCGTCATCAGCAGGTCGGTCACGCCGTCGCCCAGTCGCTCGCGCACTCTTGCCGGCTCGCCCCATTCGATCGGATTTGGCCCGCCCGGCGGCGAGGGCAGATACTTGGCGACGATCTCATGCTGCTCGCCGACGAACCCGCCGGCTGTCCAGTTGGCCATGGCGATCTGTCCGCCGGGCTTGCAGACGCGTATCAGCTCCGCGGCGGCCCGTGCTGGGCGCGGTGCGAAGATTGCCCCGAACATGCTGACCACGAGATCGAACGACGCGTCGGCATAGGCCAGCGCCTCGACGTCGCCCTCGTCGAAGCGGATGTTCAGGTGCCTCGCGCCTGGCGCGATCGCGCGCCGCCTCCAAGAGGTTGGGGGCGATGTCCACGCCGGTGACGTAGGCGCCTCGTCTTGGCGGCTGGGATGGCGGCGTTGCCGGTGCCGCAGGCGGCATCCAGCACGCGCATCCCCTCCTTGATGTTGCGTCGCTTGATGAAGGCTTCGGCGGTGGGCTCGGTATAGCGGGCGATCTGACCGAAATCGCCGGCCATCCAGATCGCCTTCATCTGCGCCTTGATCATGCTGATGTCGGGGGCGTTCATGGGGTGCTCCCGCTCACTTCGCCGGCGCGAACTGGAAGGCCGCAGTCGGCCGGCTGCGCCCAGGCTTCCGACTTGATGCCGTTCCTGGTCGCGCCCTTGAAGACCTGCGGCGACGCGATCGTCTGCAGGGTGACGCTGCCTGCTGCACTGCGCTGCAGCGCGCCGGCATGAACCGCGGCCGTACAGATGTTGCTGTCGGCCGTGTAGATGTCGCTGCCGTAGACGATCGCCGAGCTCGCCGAGGGCCGGGCAGGCGCAGCTATAGGATCTTGCCTTGATCGAGGCCGACGGCGTTGTCCGGGCAGTCGCCGAGGTCAACGCCGCGACGGCATCGGCCGCCGGCGTCGTACCCGGCGCGGCGGCAGCGGGTGCGGTGGCTGCGGGCGCGGACGGTGCCACCGTGACAGGCGCGCCGTCGGCTGGTCGCCGGCGGCGGCCGTCTGCGCTTGCGCGAAGGAGGGAAGCGAGAGCAGGGCGGCCCCCAGCAACAATGCGAGGCTGTTCTTCGGCAGGGAAATCGTTCGTGGTGAGATCGACATCGTCATCATGCTCCTGGATGTTTCGAATGCTGTTGCGGTTGAATGGCGCGGCGGTCCGCGAGGATCGCGCTGTTGACTGCGGTCATCGGCCCTCTCGGGACATCGCGGCCGAAGTCTGCGGACCGGTTCGCGCGAGCGAGGCTGCGCGCCCGCTGCCGCTCTGTGCGGAATACGATCACGGCGAATAGCGCCATGCCGCCGAAGACCAGCAATGCGCCGATGACGGTGATCAGTTCGAAAGCGTCGCCGCCGCTGAGGAGGACGCCGCCAATTCCAACCGGAAAATGACCGCTGCCATGATGGCAACGATGGCCTGGACTTCTCGCCAGCGCGCTCTCGCCGCCGCCTCGGGAACCAGCCGATAGTAGAGGCCGGCGAGGAAAAGAGGCCGACGAGATCCCACGAGATTGATGTGGGCGTGAGCCGACGCCAGCGTGAAGTCCTGGCGGATGCCCATCGCGATGCCCAGGGCCATGCCGCAGAGCGCGAACGAGCGTGCCGAGGCGCAGCAACACCGTTGCGATCGCGAGCGCTTACTCCGACCGTAGTTCGGCTTTCATTGAAATCTCCTGTTGGCTTCGACTGGGCCTCTGCCGGCCGCGACCGTCGGTGCCAGGCCGCCTGTCGCGAGAAAAATCGTTCCTGTCGATGTCGACTGCATCGTCGTGCTCCTGAAATCTCGTATGTCGGGAATGAGGCGATGATCGTTCGACCGCCTAGGTGGCGATCGCGGGCGGCCCGGACAAACGATGATTTCTGCGCCGACGAGTCAGCGCGCGCTAATGCAGGTCGCCACGCAGGCCCGCGTTGCGCGAGGATTTCCTGCGCGCTAGAGCCTGATCGGCCATGAGCCTGCGGATCATCCCCTATGAAGAGCGGCATCTGGCGGGCGTACGCGACCTGATCGTGCCGATCCAACGCAACGGAGTTCGGCTTCTCCATCACCTATGAGGATCAGAAGGACCTGCACGACATCCCCGCCTTCTATCAGCGGGGAGGCGGCGAGTTCTGGGTCGCGCTGGCCGGACCGGAGGTCGTGGGGTCGATCGCACTCGTCGACATCGGCAAACGCGCAGGGCGCGCTGCGGAAGATGTTCGTCAAGGAGGCTATCGCGGGGCGCCGCATCGCGTTGCTCGGCGCCTGCTCGACCGATTGCTGGAGCATGCCGCGCAGCGGCATCGTCAATCTTCCTGGGCACGACGGAGAAGTTTCGCGCCGCTCACCGTTTCTACGAGAAATCGGTTTCGAGCTGTTTCGAGGAGCGCGACCTTCCGGGCGATTCCGCGCATGGAGACGTGACGCGCTTCTATCGCCGGCGCCTCGGCGCGTTGTCCTCCGCCTCTTAGTGGGAAGCGCCGGACGATAGCGGACGCGGGCAGGCCGTCGAACGCCAGATCGCGACCTCGGCGCGCAACCATTCGACGAAGGCCTCGAGATGCGAGCCGGCGGACGCCTTGGGGCTGTGCACGAGATGGTACGAGAATGAGCGCCGGCATGGCATGGCGCAGCGGCCGCACCAGCCGGCCTTCGACGAGATCGTCGTTCACCAGCCCGCAGCCCTGGCAGAAGAGCGATGCCGAGCCCGTTGGCGGCAGCTTCGATCGCCAGGTGCGCGATTGCCTGAAGCGCGGTCCATCGAGGCGCTGCACCCACGAGGCCGGCGCTCCTGAACCAGTCCTGCCAGGTGCAGCGGCCATGCCATCCTGCTCGGTGCGGGTAATCGTGCAGCAACACGCTGACCGAGCAGATCCTCCGCGCTGCGCCAGCGGCAGGCCGCGCTCGGCCACTGGCCACGTTGCATACGGGAAGAGACGGCGTCGGCCGTGAGCAGTTCTGGGCGCAAGCCCGGACTAGACCCCGAGGCCGCATCGGATGGCCAGATCGACGCCGTCGCTGGTGAAATTGGCGAGCCGGTCTTCGGCCTCGATCCGCACCTCGATCTCCGGATGACGCTCGCCGCGGAACCGCCCGAGCCGGGGCAGCAGCCAGCGGCCCGCAGAACCCCGGCACGCCACGCTGAGCGTCAGCGTCGCCGCGCCGCGGCGACGACCGCCGCTGCCGGTCGATCGCGGCGAGGCCGTCGTCCTGGGATCCGGGCCAGGCCGTCGCCGATCGCGGCGGCCAGGGCCTTCCGTCGGCCGTGAGCGCGAGCGCGCGCGATCAAGCGCTCGAACGGCGGCCGCCCGAGCGTGTCCTCGAGCCGCCGGATCCGCTGGCTCACGGCCCCCTGCGTCACGCCCAGTTCGGCAGCGGCGCGGGTGAAGCTGGCGAGATGGCGGGCGGCCGCCGCCGGAAGGCGTGCAGATCGGCGAGCGGCGGGCAGCGCGTCCTCAGGCGGCAAGATCCGGCATCCACGATTGTGCTCCCTCTGGGTGAGCTTACGAGTTGCAGGCGTCGCACTCTCTCGCGCGGCCCGCGCCGGCCGTTGCCGGGCCCGGGCATAGGCCTGGTGCCCCTCGACCACGCGGGCAATCAGGTCGATCGGCAGCGGCGGGCGCTCACTCCGGCCGCAGCGGCGCCAGGATGCGGTCCTGGGCGGCAAGGGCCGCCGGCTGCAGAGCGCCGGCGCGGCACTTCACGCCCGGGCGTCGGCGCTGCAGGAGGCGCGCCCGCCGGTCGCCGGGTCGATATGACGATCGATCAAGCCCCTCCTCCTCATCCGAAGCCGCTCCCGGTGATCAGCTGGCTGGCGCATCTTGTCGATGGCGACCGCGCGCGGCCGGTTGAAGGCGCTGGTCGATGCCCGGCTCGGCATCGAGCGTGGTGGGGTGGCGTGGTATTCGACCGGCCGCAGGTCGGCCGGCGCCAGCACCTCGGCCATGATTCCCAGGCAGACCTGGCAGCATGGTACGGACGACCGGAACGAGCGGCGCCGATGCGACGGCTTGGGATCCGGCTCTCTCCGGGACCGGGGCGTCGAGGACGGGCGGACTAGGCATGGATTCGACGGGATGTGGAGGCAATTGGTAAGAATGCTTGCTGACGGCCGCCGAGTCAAGGACTATCCGCCGGAAGCCGATGGCGGCGACCGCGCCGGGAAGCGCATCGTCGCTGACTCGTGCCGTAGCCGATAATTGTCCGGTCAATTGGGCTGGGGCGGGCCGAGGGGCCGAAACGCCAGCGCCCTGGTGGTCTCAGGGAGGATACAAAAATGAAACGTCTCTATCTGACTGGCATTGCCCGCGGCCGTGGCGCTGACCTTCGCCATGGGCGCCAGCGCGGCCGACAGAAGGAACTGGTCTTCGTCGTCAACGGCGCCTCCGACTTCTGGAAGATCGCCGAGGCCGGCGTGAAGAAGGCGCAGGACGAGCTGCCGAACTACGACCTCGCAGTTCAAATATCCCGAGCAGGCCGCGCGCCGCCGTCCAGCAGCGGCTGATGGACGACCTGGTCGCCGCCGGCGTCGCCGGCATCATGGTGCAGCGCGGTCGACCCGAAGACACTCAGACCGACGGCCTCGAACACGCATCGCCGGCGCAGGTCGCTGCTCTTCACGACCGACAGCGACGCGCCGCGACTCCAAGCGCGTCGCCTACATCGGCAGCTCCAACACCGACGCCGGCAAGCAGGCCGGCAAGCTGATGCTCGAAGGCGCTGCCGAACGGCGGCAAGTGCATCGGCTTCGTCGGGCTGCTCGGCGCCGACAACGCCGCGCGAGCGCATCGAGGGCGTCGAAGGAGGCCATCGCCGGGCTCGAAGGTCGAGCTGATCGACGTGCGCGGCGACGACATCGACCAGACCCGCGCCAAGCGCAACGTCGAGGACGCGCTGGCCGCCAACCCCGACGTCGCCTGCCTGGTCGGCTTCTACTCCTACAACACGCCGCGCATCTACGAGGTGCTGAAGGAAGCCGGCAAGCTCGGCACAGATCAAGGTCATCGGCTTCGACGAGGACCCGATCACCCTCGGCGGCGTGCAAGGAAGGCACCATCGTCGGCACGGTCGTGCAGCAGCCCTATCGAGTGGGGCTATCAGGGCATGAAGCTGATGGCGAAATACCTCGAGGGCGACAAGTCCGGGATCCCGGCCAACAAGCATGATCATCGTGCCGGCCAAGGTCATCGACAAGTCAACGTCGACGCCTTCTAGGCCGAGCTGAAGCAGCATGCAGGGGCAAGATGATGCCAGCGCGGCGGCCGGCGATGCGCCGGCGCTGCTCGCGTGCCGATCTGCCGAAGCTCGCACTGGCGCCGACGTCGCGGTCACCGAGGCTCTGAGGCCTATGCCCGATCCTCTCGAACTCATCGGCATCAGCAAGACCTATCCGGGCGTGGTCGCGCTCGACCGGTCGAGCCTCGCGGTCGCGCCGCGGCGAGGTGCATCGGGCTCATCGGCGAGAACGGCGCCGGCAAGTCGACGCTGATGAAGATCCTCGGCGGCGTCACCGCGCCGACGCGCGGCGCGCATCCGCATCGACGGCGTCGACGCAGCCTGCGCTCACCGTCGGCGACGCCATCGCCGCCGGCATCGCCTTCGTCCACCAGGAGCTCAACCTGTTCGACAATCTGGACGTCGCCGCCAACGTCTTCATCGGCCGCGAGCCGCTCTACGGCGGCCGCTGCAGCTGATCGACCGCAGGCAGCTGCACGAGCAGGTGCAGCCGCTGCTCGACCGCCTCGGCGTCGATTTCAGGCCCGACACGCCCGTCGCCGAGCTGTCGCTCGCGCAGCGCAGCTGGTCGGAGATCGCCAAGGCGCTGTCGCTGGACGCCCGCCTGGTCATCATGGACGAGCCGACCTCGAGCCTCACGCTCGCCGAGACCGACGCGCCTGCATGCGCGTCATCGCCGAGCTGAAGGCAGAGCGGCGTCAGCGTCATCTTCATCTCGCACCGGCTGAACGAGGTCGAGCGCTGCGCCGACCGCGTCGTCGTGCTGCGCGACGGCAGCGGTGGTCGGCGAGCTCGACGCGCGGCGACATCGACCACGACGCGATGATCCGCCTGATGATCGGCCGCGACCTGAAGTCGCTCTACATCGCCGCCGGCGGCGCCGCCCGGCGAGCGCGGTGCTGGAGCTCGCGAGGTCCGCACCGCACCTATCCGGCCCGCGACGGTCAGCCTCGTCCGTCCGCGGCGGCGAGATCCTGGGCCTCGCCGGCCTGGTCGGCTCCGGCCGCACCGAGCTGGCGCGCGCCGTCTTCGGCATCGACCGCGCTGCTCGCCGGCGAGGTCGCTGCTCGAGGGCGAGCCGCTCGCCGATCGCGCTCGCCGCGCGACGCCATCGACCGCGGCATCTATCTCGTGCCGGAGGACCGCAAGCGCTCCGGCCTGCTGCTTGATTTCTCGATCGCCGAGAACATCTCGCTGGCCGGATCTCGCCGCCTACGCGCGGGCGCATGATCGTGCAGCGCGGCCGCCGAGGCCGCCAACGCCGAGCAGCAGCGGCGCAGAGCTGCAGCATCAAGACGCCCTCGGTCGCGAACGACGCCGGCCACGCTGTCCGGCGGCAACCAGCAGAAGGTCGTGCTCGGCCAAGTGGCTGTCGCATGCAGCCCACGCGTGATGATCTTCGACGAGCCGACCCGCGGCATCGACGTCGGCGCCAAGAACGAGATCTACGAGCTGATGCGCGCGCTCGCCGACGCGCGGCGTCGCCATCCTGATGATCTCCAGCGACATGGAGGAGGTGATCGGCGTCAGCGACCGGATCGCCGTGATGCACGAAGGCGGCATCAGCGGCTTCCTCGAGCGCAGCCGCAGTTCAGCGAGCAGAACGTGCTGCAGCTGGCCGTCGGCAATGACCGCCAGGAAATCAGGCGGCCGCTGAAGATGGCGACTGGGCGCGCAGTCGGCTGCGATGCAGAAGGACCTCGGGCCTGCTCGTTCTCGATCCTGGTGGTCGGCACCGTCGGTGGCGCTCATCAACCCGCGCTTCCTGTCGCCGATCAACCTCGCCAACACCGCCAACCTGATCGGCCTGTTCGGCCTGTTCTCGCATCGGCCCAGGCCTTCGTCATCATCACCGGCGGCATCGAGCTGTCGGTCGGCTCGATCATCGCGCTGCTCGGCGTGATCTTCATCGATCTCTGATCGGCAGCTATGGACGTGCCCTGGCGGCTGGCGCTGCGCTGATCGTGATCGGCATCGGCATGCTGATGGGCGCGCGTGCACGGCTTCCTGATCACGCAGGCATGCGGCTGCAGCCCTTCGTCGTGACCCTCTGCGGCCTGCTGATCTATCGCGGCGTCGCGCGCTGCTACACCGAGCGACGCCACCGCCGGCTTCGCCTTCGGCCAGAACTTCCCGACGCTGGAATGGCTGACCGCCGGGCGCGACGGCTCGGCGTGCCCGCACAGCATGATCGCCTTCGTCGTCGATCGCGCCTCGTCCATGGCGGTGGTGCTGCACCGCTCGATCTTCGGCCGCTACCTCTTCGCCGTCGGCAAGAACGAGGAGGCGGCGCGCTACTCCGGCATCCGCACCGCGCGCATCATCATCGCCGCCTATGTCATCTGCTGCGGCCTGACCGGCGCTGGCCGCGGTCTTCATCGCCATGTACACGCGCTCGATCTCGCCGGCCTCGCACGGCAACTTCTACGAGCTCTACGCCATCGCCGCGGCGGTGCTCGGCGGCTGCTCGCTGCGCGGCGGCGAGGGCTCGATCCTCGGCGTCGTGCTCGGCACCGATCCTGCTGCAGGTGCTGCAGAACCTGGTCAACCTCCTGGGCATCCCCAGCTCGCTGAACTTCGCGGTCATGGGCGGCGTCATCCTGATCGGCGTGCTCGCCGACCAGCAGCTGGTCCGCTACCGCCGCGCCCGCGCCAACGTGAAGGCGGCCCCGCCCAGCTCGCGGCCGAAGTCGAGCGCGCCGCCGAGTAGAGGCGGCCTGCGCGGCCGCCCGCCTCGAAAACATGACCGTGACCGCAGCAGAGCAGGCGCCGACCATCACCGTCCTGTTGCCGATATCCGGCCCGGCGCCGCATCTCGCCGAGGCCAGCTCGACAGCATTCTGAATCAGACCTTCGCGCCTTCGAACTTCTGCTCATCGTTGATGGCGCGGACGCAGAGGCCGAAAAGCTCATCCGCACGCTTCAACGATCCGCGCATCCGCGTCGTACGGCACGATCCATCCAAAGGCGACCGGGCCACGCTCGCCGAGAGCAGCGTCGAGCTCGCGCGCGGTGCCTGCGTCCGCCTTCATGGCTGCCCGACAGCGTCGCCTATCCCGAGCGGCCTGGCGCGCCAGGTCGCCTTCCTCGACGCCCATCCCGATCACGCGGCGGTCAGCGCCGTCGGCTGGGTCGACTGGATCGACGAGCGGCCGCCGCCGCGCATCAAGCGCAAGCCGGTGGCGGCCGACGAGTGGCCGCCCGCCGCCTGTTCCGCTCGGGCATCGAGCACGTCGCCAGCCTGGCGCGCACCGCGGTGCTGCGCGAGCATGCGGGTACCGGGTCGGTCGAGGGCAGCGCCAATTTCGATCTCTGGTCACATCGCCGCCGCAGCACAAGCTGAGCAACCTGCCGGAGATCCTGCTGACGCGCCGGCGCACCAGCGCCGCCGGCCGCGATCCGGCAGCGCCGGGCCGAGGCGCGGCGCCGTCTACGGGCTGCAGCTGGCCGAGCTCGGCATCGCCTTCACCGACGACGATCTGGATCGCCATTGCCTCCTGCGCCGCATGCGCAGGAGCGCTTCGCGCCCGACCACGCCTACCTGGCCTGGGCCGAGGCCTGGCTCCGCGACCTGCAGGCGGCGAACGCGCGCCCATGCGTATCCAGAGCCGGTGTTCTCCGGGTGCTCGGCACCTACTGGGTGAAGGTGTGCTGGCGCAGTTGCGCGCCAGATCGGCCGGCGGGCGGCCTGGCGCGCCTTTAGCAGCCTCGCCGCTGCCGTGGGCCTGGCCGGGGCTGAAGCGGCAGATCTTCCGATCGCTGGACAGGGTCGTTCCGGCACGCCGCTATAGGAAGCGGCATCGCTTCCCAGAAACGGGCGGATGGATCATGGCACGGCTCTCCCTCGGCGACCGCGGCGTCGTCATCGCGATGGATCACGCGCGCGCCTTCGGCGTGCTGCCCGGCCTCGAGGATCCCGGCGCCGTGCTCGACCGCGTCATCGGCGCCGGCGCCGACGCCATCATGACCTCCTACGGCGTCATCAAGCATTTCCGCGACAAGCTGCTGGGCCGCCTGCCCGTCTATCTCCGCCTCGACGGCGGCCCCACCTCCTACCGCGAAGGACTGGCTGCGCTACACCGAATGGAGCCTGCTGCACACCGTCGAGGACGCCCGCCGGCTCTCGGCGTCGACGGCGTCTGCCTCATGGCCTTCATCGGCGCGCCGGTGGAGCTGCGCACGCTCGAGATCGTCGCCCGCGTCGCCGGCGAGTGCGCCGCCGACGGCCTGCCTGTGATGGTGGAGGCGCTGCCCTGCCCGGCCGAGCGCGTGCCCAACACGCTCGATGCCGACGCCATGGCCTCGGCCTGCCGCATCGCCTTCGAGCACGGCGCCGACATCGTGAAGACCTACTACACCGGCTCGGCCGCCAGCTTCCGCAAGGTGGCGTCCACCTGCCCGGTGCCCGTGCTGATCGCCGGCGGCGTGAAGATGGACACCATCCGCGCGGCGCTGGAAGTCGTGCACGGCTCCGTGCAGGGCGGCGGCCGCGGTGTCGTCTTCGGCCGCAACATCTGGCAGGCCCCCGACCCGCCGCCGTCGTGCGCGCCCTCGGCGCCATCATCCACCACGGCAAGGGCGTCGACGAAGCCATGCAGATCGGCGCGCTGCGCAATTGAGCCTTGGCTGGCAGCACCGTGCCAGACGACCCTCCCGTCCTCATCGGCATCGACGTCGGCACGCAGTCGATCCGCGCGCGAGCGCCTTCGATCCGCGCGGCCGCAAGCTGCGCGCAGGCCGCGCCGCCCGACGCCGGTGCGCGTGCTCGACGGCGGCCGCGGCGAGTATGACCCCGATATACTGTTCGCCACCGTCCTCGCCTGTCTCTCCGAGACCGCCCGCGCCCTCGCCGGCCGTCCCGTCGCCGGCCTCGCCGTCGCCAGCCTCGGCGAGAGCTGCGTGCTCCTCGACGAGCAGGGCCGCTCGCTGGCGCCGTCGATCGTGTGGCACGACCGCCGCACGGAAGCCGCCGCCCAGGCCATCGGCGAGAAGATCGGCATCGACCGCATCTTCGAACTGACGGGCCTGGCCCTCGACCCGACTCTGACCCTCTGCAAGCTCGCCTGGATGCGCGAACACTGGCCGGACGCCGTCGCGCGCGCCCGCCGCATCCACACCATGGCCGACTGGATCGCCTTCCGTCTCAGCGGGGTTTCGGCGACCGACCACACCCTCGCCTCGCGCACGCTCTATTTCGACATCCACACGCCGCCAATGGTCCGACGAAGCTGCTCGCCCTCGTCGGGCTCGACCCCGCCATCCTCGCCCCGCTCGCCGCCAGCGGCGCGCCGCTCGGACCCGTCCGCGCGGAGATCCTCGCCGAGACTGCGGCCTCGCCGGCCGCCCACGTCGCCGCGCGGCGGCCACGACCATGTCTGCGGCTCCTACGCCGCCGGCATCGTCCGCCCCGGCCTGATGCTCGACAGCATGGGCACCGCCGAGGCCGTGCTGCTGGCGACCGCCGCGCCGCAGCGCGATCCCGCGGTGATGCGCCACGGCTTCATCCAGGGCGCCTATCGCCACCCACCGCGCGCTCGCCTATCTCGGCGGCACCAACAACAGCTGCGGCGGCGCCATCGAATGGTTCCGCGCCATCGCCGGCAACCCGCCGCACGAGGCCCTCATCGCCGAGGCGGGCGCGGTTCCGCCCGGCAGCCAGGGCGTGGTCTTCCTGCCCCACCTCGTCTACGGCCCGCCGCCCGACCGGACACGGCGTCGCGCGGCGCCTTCATCGGCCTCACCGCCCATGTGACGCGCGCCGCCCTCTACCGCGCCGTGCTCGAGGGCCTGGCGCTGCAGATGCGCGTGATGCTCGAGGCCATGGCCGCGCTGCCGGGCATCGCGCTGCCGAGCGAGATCCGCGCCATCGGCGGCAACGCCCGCAACCCGCTGTTCATGCAGATCAAGGCCGACGTCTACGGCCGCCCCGTCACCGTCGTCGACGAGCCCGAAGCCAGCGCCCTCGGCGCCGCCCCTCCTCGGCGGCGTCGCCGCCGGCCTGTGGCCGGACCTCGACGCCGCGCTTGCCGGCCTCGAGCGGCAGCGATCACGTCGTGGAGCCGCAGCGCGAGCATGGTCGAGCGCTACGACGCCCTGCGCGCAACGGTGTTCGAGCCGCTCCAACCCGCGCTCAAGGCGCTCAATC
>ERZ1370068.10030-contig-8762_pt1 | contig 31447 bp, 49 predicted proteins | sample MGYA00561227_ERZ1370068 | MGnify/ENA primary metagenome ERZ1370068 (study PRJEB38410, sample SAMEA6850437) | metagenome | study: Metagenomic assessment of the ecological functions of the soil: analysis of the soil microbiota associated with the...
GTTGTACTTCGTTCAGTTGCATTGTGCTCCCGAGAAGGGCGAAGAAGACGCAGATGCACCGGCGGATCAGTCCGGCTGGAAGCGGCGGCTGAACTGGTGCGCATGCTGCGGGACGAAGCGCGGGAACTGCTGTCGTGATTGTCGTCATCGCCGAACAAAGCGCGACGGCAAGCTGAATCGCGCCACGTGGAAACGGTCGTCGGCGGCGCAGCGGCTTGGCGCGGCGACCGCACTGGATCGCCAGTTTCGGTGCTCGGTGCCGGCGCTGGGCGCCGCGGCGGTGGCGTCAGGAGCTGGCGGCGGCGCAGGTGCGGGAGGTGGTCACGCTCGGACCGTAATACGGCGCTGGACGCCGTATAATCGCCGGATGGGCTCACGGCGGCGCTGGAGGCAGGCGGTCGGGCGAGCTGTCCAGGCCAGCTACGTGCTGCTTGCACGCACACGTATCAGACGAGGCGATTTCGCGCCGGAGAAGCTGGCCGGCGCGGATGGACCGCGCGCCACTCGTGACGGACGTGACCGGCGATCAGGTGGAGCGCGAGGAGTTCACCCGAGCGACCCACGACCGCCTTCGTCCCGTCCGGATGCTCTCAGGACCGGCTCACTGCCGACGTCGTGCTCAAAGGCCGCGCCGCATTTCATCACGTTCCAGATCGGCGCATGCGCGTCGACCAGGTGGCGAAGGGGACGTCGCCCGCCCCTGTGCCCGCGCGATCGCGGTGAGGTCGACGCCTCGGCGATTCGCGCAGAAGCCTGAGGCGCCGTTCCAGCAGGCGAAGCAGGCGGTCGATCTGCTCGCAGGCCGAGCGGATCGCTCGGTCGGGCGCGCGGCATCGAGGAGCAGGCACGAACATCGTCGATGGCGCAGCAGCTGGCCGAAGCGCTGGGCGCGGAAATCGCTGCGTCGCGGCCGATCTGCGATGCCGGCTGGCTGCCGATGGAGCGCCAGGTCGGGCAGCTCGGGCCAGACGCGTGGCGCCGAAGCTTATACGTCGCGCTCGGCATCTCCGGCGCCATCCAGCATCTGGTCGGCATGAAGGGCTCGAGCACGGTCGTCGCGATCAACAAGCGATCGCCGACGCGCCGATCTTCGAGATCGCCGACTACGGCATCGTCGGCGACCTGTTCGAGATCGTGCCGGCGCATCATCGAGGCGGTGAAGAGGTGACGACAGTGAACACAGAGCTCGCGGAACCCGCAGAGTTATCTGTGACTCTGCGTGTTCTGTGGTCTCTGCGTCTGATCTGTCGTGAACATGGCAACGCTCGCGCTTCTGGATCCTGCTGCTCGCGCTTCGTCGGCGCCTTCGCGGCGCAGGTGGCGCGCCGCGTCCAGCTGATCGCCGCGGCGCCCAACACCTTTTCCCTCGATCAACCTCGGCGTTCCGCGTCGGCCGCTTCCTCGCTCGACGTCGTCCTGCAGCGTGCGCAGACGATCAGCGAGCGGCCGCTCACGCGGCCTCGATGCACGCGTTCGTGTTCTGGGGCTTCGTGGCGTTCGGCGGCTACTACACGTCGTCGAGTTCCTCGGCGGCCTCGGCATCGTCGATCTGACCACGACCGCGCTGGTTCCACGGCGTATCGCACTCGCGCTGACGCCGTTTGCGGTCGCCGTGCTGGTCGGCATCCTGCTACCTGCTGATCCGGCGCGCGTTCGTCCGGCCGGTCGGCGCTCGGCACGCAGCTGTCGGTCGAAGTCGATCGTCATCGCGCTGTTCATCGCGACGCTGATGATCACGTTCCTGCTGACGTTCCGGCTCGCGGAGGAGACGTCGCTGGCGCGCGGTCAACTGGTGGGTCCACGCGCTCGTCATCCTCGCGTTCATGGCGCTGATCCCGGCGTCGAAGCATTTTCATCTCGTGCTGTCGCCGATCACGGTGTTCCTGAAGTCGCCGGAGCTCGGCAACCTGCCGAACCTGGATTTCGAGAAGGAGCAGGTCGGCCTCGAGACGGTGAAGGATCTCGGCAGCAAGATCGGCGCTCGACGCGTTCACCTGCGTCGAAGTGCGGACGCTGCCAGGTGAATCTGCCCGGCGTGGGGCGCCGGCAAGGAGCTGAACCCGAAGACGATCATCCTGCAGACGCAGGACGCGCTGCTGGCGGGCGAGCGCGAGAAGAAGCTCGGCGAGGTCTACTCCGAAGAAGGTCCTCTGGCAGTGCACCGACCTGCGGCGCCTGCGAGAACCAGTGCCCGGTCGGCATCGAGCACCTGCCGATTCTGATCGGCTCGCGGCGCGGGCTGGTGTCGAACGGCGACGCGCCGGACTATCTCGGCGCGATGTACAACAACCTCGAGCGCCGCAGCAACATCTGGGGCCTCGGCTACGACCAGCGCACGAAGTTCGTGCAGTCGGCGGGCGCTCGAGACCTTCGATCGCGACGACGCACGACGTGCTGGTGTGGCTCGGCTGCGCCGGACTCGTTCGACGCCGACTTCCAGAAATCGCTGCGCGTCGCTGTTCGAGCATCCTGCGCGCGCGGCGACGTGAAGTTCGGCGTGCTGGCGAAGGAGCGCTGCACCGGCGATCCGGCCAAGCGGACCGGCAACGAATACATGTACCAGGAGCTGGCGCACCGGCGAACATCGAGGACCTGAAGGCTGCCGCGCCGAAGAAGATCCTCACGTCGTGCCCGCACTGCGTGAAGACGATCGGCGACGACTACAGGAAGTTCGGCTACGAGGTCGAGATCGTCCACTCGTCGGTGTTCGTCGAGGAGCTGACGCAGCGACGCGTTCGACGTCAGCGCGAGGGCGTCAGCCGAGCGTCAGCGACGCGCGTCGTCACCTTCCACGACCCCGTGCTATCTCGGACGCTACGCCGGCAAGGTCGACGAGCCGCGCGCGCTGCTCACGCGCTTCGGCGCCGACATCAAGGAGCCGGAGCGGAACCGCGACAACCCGTTCTGCTGCGGCGCCGGCGGCGGCCTGCTGTTCGCCGACAAGGAAGAGGAGCCCGGCACGCCGCATCAGCGACGTGCGCTTCAAGCAGCTCCAGGCCACCGGCGCCAACACCGTCGTCACCGCCTGCCCGTTCTGCTCGATCATGCTCGAAGGGCGCGCAGGCCAGCGCGCAGGCCGACACGCAGTTCGTCGATCTCATGACGTTCGTGAAGGAGCCAGACTCTGACAGAGTTGGTGAGTTGGTGAATTGGTGAGTTGGTGAGTTGAAACGCCGATGCTTCGATTCGCCAACTCACCAAGTCACCAACTCGCCAACTGCGATGAGCGAGCGCCGGACTGGCGACTCTCGCGCGAAGCGCCTTCAGGCGACGCTGATCTCGAGCGCTCGGGTATCCGCGTCGTCGCGCTCTGGCGTCGACGCTTGCGCTGGCAGACTGAAGGCGCTCGAGCACTTCGACAGCGATCGTGCGCGAGCGGCCGTCAGCCGATCATGGCGTTCTGGCACGGCCGCATCCTTCCCGCCACCTACTACTTCCGCCGCCGCGGCATCGTCGTCATCACGCAGCGAGAACTTCGACGGCGAGTGGATTGCCGGCATCATCGAGGCGCTTCGGCTTCGGCGCGCGCCAGGGCTCGACAGCCGCGTTGGTGCTCGAAAGCGCGCCGCCTGCAGCTGGCGGCGTCGACATGGCGGCCGGGAAGCCGGCGGGTTTACCGCAGACGGACAGCACGCGTGGACCGGCCCGGAAGCGCAGCCCACGGCTGCGATCTGGCAGAAGGCGACCGGCGACCCGGTCCACTGCCGTTCCATCACGGAAGCCCGATCGATGCGCACGGACCGTCAACTTGGCTGGGACCGGACGCAGATCCCAAGCCCTTCGCGACGGTGGCGATTTCGATGGGCGAACCGTTCGCGGTTGCCGGCGGGTGCGAACGTGCGGTGATCGAGCTGCCGCGGGCGTCGGCTGGAGCGGCGCTTGGCCGGCGCTCGAAGGTCGCGGCCACTCGAGCTACTGCGTTCTTAACCTAGAATCGACGATCTAAGTAAATCCCTGAACTCTGAATTCACGAAATCTGAAATGTCGCTGATCCTGATCGCACTCCGATCGCTTCGCCGAGCACCAGACGCCGCCCGGGCATCCGGGGAACGGTCAGGCGCGCTGAGGTGATGGACGTTGTCGCCGCCCGGTGGAAGACCCGCGGCGTCGAGGTGAATCGCTTTAGAGCGGCGACGCGCGAAACAACTCGCCCGTGTCCACGAATCAGACGCTATCTACGCCGGATATCGGAGACCACGGGCCGCTCAGTTTTGCGCTCGACCCGACTACGTCTCCGGAACTCCACGAGATCGCGCTGCCTGGCAGCCAGTGCGACAGTGGACGCCGTCGAACGAGTGATGGCTGGCTCACAGAAAACCGCGCTGGCGATGGTCCGCCCGCCCGGTCACCACGCCGAAGCGGAACCGGGCGATGGGCTTTACTGCCTGTATAACAACGTCGCGGTCGGTGCGGCGCATGCGCGCGCGCCGCAGGGCGCGCGGAAGGTCACGATCGTCGCGACCACGACGTGCACCATGGCACAGCGGCACGCAGCATCTGTTCGATGCCGATCGCGCGTGTTGTATATCTCCTACGCATCAGTACCCGTCTTTCCGGCACCGGCGCTGCGGAGGAAATCGGACGCGGGCCAGGCGAAATTCACCGTCAACCTGCCACTCGAGTCGGAGCGGTGGACGGGGGCTACCGTGCCGTGTTTGACTCCGGTCGTTTCGCCGATGCGCTGCGGCAGTTCGAGGCGGATCTGATCATGATTTCGGCCGGCTTCGACGCCTGAGCGCGATCAAAGCTGGCCGGCATGCGATGACGAGCGCCGTCGTTCGGTGCCATGACGATGGCGCTGCGCACGGTCACGGAGGAATGCTGCCGCGGCCGCGTGTGCGGTCACCGAAGGCGGTGACATCAGGCGCTCGCGGCGTCACGCTCAGGTCCGATCGAAGCGCTCAGCGGGCCGGGTTGCCGACCCGCGCTGGCCCTCGTCGGGGATTGCCTCGTCGCGCGGGCTGCGACACGATCGCGCTGACGAAGCGCGCGCTCGCCGCCTTCTGGCGGCTGGCCTGACTCGACTTGCGGCGTCGCCTTCAGGCGGATACCGTGCTTACCTGCTTGCCGTCGCAGCCGACGGTTGGGCACTCGCAGCTGACCGATCGCCGCCTGCAGGTCGGCCAGCGTGGCGATTCGCGGGTCCAGGCGAGCGCGGCGATCTGCGCAAACGTCCAGCTTCCAGGCCGCGTCGCGTTGTCGTAGATTGACGGCGAACAGGACTGCTGGCGCAGGCCGGCGGCGGCGCGCGTTGGGCGCGAAGCCTTGGCGCCCAGGCATCGACGCTGGATCAGGATCTTTTCCGCCAGCAGGAAGCCGCGCCATCGCGAACGCGTCGGTGTGGCCGCTTCCGGCGATGTAGACGAATCTCGATCGTCCTCTTTGCCGTCGGTCAGCGTGTGCTTGTCGGTGAAGGTCTCGAACGTCGCCGGTCTTGTTCGCCTGCGCCAGCTTGTCGAGGTTGATGGTCCGCGGCGCTGCCCAGGCCTTCTCGTAGTACGGCTCGGTTCATCTGCGTGCGTCACGACGGTGGCGCCTTCAGCCACATACGTCCGCAGACCGCCCGAATGGTCGAAGTGCGACGTGCGTGTTGACGATGTAGCGGATCGGCTTGTTGGGAATCGTTTCCTTGACCTTCGCGATCGACCGCGCGGTCGAGCGCGCTTCGTCCTGCGGGCCTTCGACGACCACGATGTGATCGCGCTGGTCGATCGCGACGCTGTGATGCGATCCGCCCTTCACGTAGAGACGCCGTCCGCGAGCTTTTCGACGGCGACGTGTCACCGCCGGCGGCGTGAAGCGTGCGCACCGGTTCCGGCACGTCGGCCGATCGACCGCCGGGATTGGCTGTCACGACGGCGAGACCGTGAGCTCGAGCACCGGGTGGCCGCCCTGGGTCCGCACGATCCGGGCCGGGAACATGCACGCCGTTGAAGTCGCGGTAGTCGAGATACGCGATCTCGACGGGCGTGTCGCCGAGCACAGGGTTGTCGATCGACGTCTGCACGCGTTCGACCTGGTTCTGCGCGTTGATTCGCCCGACGTAGCTGATGTTTGCCGCCGACGGTGAACGAGACGTCCGACCCGCCGTTCATCGGCTGCAGCGTCGCGTTGTTGGCGATCGCCGCTTTGAGCGAAGCCGTGCGGCGTCGTCCAGATCTCCATCGATGCGTTCGTCGACAGCTGCAGGCTGCGGCTGCGGCTGCGGCGCCGGGGCGGCGCCGGGCGCGGCGCCAGCCGGCGTCGCGAGGTTCCAGGCGTACGTGCCGCTCACGAGCTGAACCGGGCGCTGCTGAACGGGCGCGGGCCGCGCGCGCGCGGTTCCACTACCTGGATGCGATCCATCTCGCACGCGCGCCGCCGGCGCGTCGTAGCCGACCGCTCGCGGAGAAGCGGCTCGACGTCGAACGCGGGCCACGGCAGCGTCGGGCTCGGCGCCTGGCCGAACTGAAACCACTTCCCCGTGCCCGAAGTGCGATAGATTTCAGCGTGTCGGCCTTGAGGGTGGCGGCCGCGGCACCAGTGTTCCCGGCTGCTGCTGCGAACACGACGCGCGACGCCAGAGCGATTCCCAAGAGCTAGTGTCAGAAGGGCGAGCGTGCGCATCGGTGTCCACCTCCGCCGCCGCTATGCTACCCCCTTCGGGCCACTTAGTGTTCATCACTCGCTTATAGAATATAGGTCACGTCTTTTCTTCATGACCGACTACAAGCCGCAAAGAGCTCGACAAGAAATGGCAGGCGCAGTGGACCGCCTCGAACGCCTTCGAGGTCGACGTCGATCGCGTCGCGGCCGAAGTTCTACTGCCTCGAGATGTTCGCCTACCCGTCCGGGCACGCGCACGTCGGACACGTCCGCAACTACATCATCGGCGACGTGATGGCGCGCACGCAAGCGGATGCGCGGCTACAACGTGCTGCATCCGTTCGGCTGGGATGCGTTCGGGCTGCCGGCGGAGAACGCGGCGATCAAGACCGGCACGCATCCCGAGACGTCGACGCTCGACAACATCGCCCACATGAAAGGGCAGTTGCAGCGGCTCGGCATCAGCTACGCCTGGCAGCGCGAGATCGCGACCTGCCTGCCCGACTACTACAAGTTCAACCAGTGGATCTTCCTGAAGATGTTCGAGCGCGGCCTGGCGTACCGCAAGCGCTCGACGGTCAACTGGTGCCCGGTCGACGAGACGGTGCTCGCCAACGAGCAGGTCGATCGACGGCGCCTGCTGGCGCTGCGGGACGATGGTCGAGCGCGCGCGACCTGGAGCAGTGGTTCTTCCGCATCACGGCCTACGCCGACGAGCTGCTGAACGGGCCTCGACACGCTGACCGACGTGGCCCGAGAAAGTCGTCGTCATGCAGCGGAACTGGATCGGGCGATCGGAAGGCGCCCGCGCTCAAGTTTCCGCTGGCGGGCACCGACGGATCGCGATCGAGATTTTCACGACGCGCATCGACACGATCTACGGCGCGACGTTCGTGCTGCTCGCGCCCGAACATCCGATGGTCGATCGGTTCGCGCCGGAGAGTCCGCGATCCGCAGGCGTTCCGCGGCCGCGTCGCGAAGTTTCGCGCGCTCGATCGCGAAGCGCGGCGTCACCGGCGCGATCGAGAAGGAAGGGTTCGACACCGGCCGGACGGCGATGAATCCGTTCACCGGCGAGGAGGTGCCGATCTGGATCGCGAACTTCGTGCTCGCCGAGTACGGCACCGGCGCGATCATGGCCGTGCCGGCGCACGACGAGCGCGACTTCGAGTTCGCCGCGGCAAATACGACGCTGCCGATCCGAATCGTCGGTGCCGAGTCGGATGACGACCGGCATCGCCGTCCCTCGACACCATCACGCGCAGCGACGACGAACTACGGCCGCCTGGTCAACTCGGGTCCGTGGGACGGCCAGGAAGCGCCGGCCGTCATCACCGCAGATGATTGCCGACGCCGAGCGGCGCGGCATCGGCACCGGCGAAGTGCGAGCATCGGCTCAAGGACTGGGGCATCTCGCGGCAGCGCTACTGGGGCACGCCGATTCCGGTCATCCACTGCGAGAAAGACGGCGTCGTCGCGCGTGCCGTACGAGGACCTGCCGGTCGAGTTGCCGAAGGTGGCGGCGTTCACCGGGCGCGGCGACTTCGCCGCTGGCGCAGGTCCCCGAGTGGGTGAACGTCGCGTGTCCGCGCTGCGGCGGTCCGGCGCGGCGCGAAACCGACACGATGGACACGTTCGTCGACTCGTCGTGAGTATTTCCTGCGCTTCTGCGATCCGCAGAACACCGAGCTGCCGTTCGATCCGGCGCAGGCGGCGCTACTGGATGCCGGTGGACTTCTACAGCGGCGGCGTCGAGCACGCGATTCTGCATTTGCTGTATTCGCGCTTCTTCACGCGCGTCCTGCGCGACGTCGGCCTGGTGAACTTCGACGAGCCGTTCACGCGGCTGCTGACGCAGGGGATGGTGCTGAAGGACGGCGCCGTCATGTCCAAGTCGAAGGGCAACGTCGTCGATCCCCGACGACATGCTGGCGAAATGCACGGCGCCGACGCGCTCCGGCTGTACGTGATGTTCGTCGCGCCGCCGGAGAAGGAAGTCGAGTGGAGCGACGCGGGGTTGGAGGGCAGCTTCCGGTTCCTCCTCCGCGTGTGGCGCCTCGTCGACCACTGGGCCGAGACCATCGGCGGGGAAGGGATGCCGTCCTGCGGCGACGACTCTGCACCGACGCCGAGCGGGCGCTGCGGCGCAAGACGCATCAAACGATCAGGCGCGTGACGACGGACATCGAAGAGCGCATGCACCTCAACACCGCGGTGTCGTCGCTCATGGAGCTGGTCAACGAGCTGTATCGTTCAGCGAAGGCACCGCGCACGGCGCGCCGACGCGGGCCGAGCCGCCGGTCGGCCGCGACGAGCGCGCGCAAACCGTGGCGGCGCTGCGCGAGGCGATCGACGCGCTGGTCGATCATGGTGTCGCCGTTCGCGCCGCATATGGCCGAGGAGCTGTGGCAGATGCTCGGCCATCCGGAGAGCCTGTCGTCGGTGACGTGGCCCCTCGTTCGACGCGCGCGGTCGCCAAGGCCGACGAGGTGGTGGTTCCGGTTCAGGTGAACGGCAAGGTTCGCGCGCGCATCACGTCGCCGGCGGATTCGTCAGAAGATCAGTTACGCGAGCTGGCCCTCGCGGATCCGGCGGTGCAGGCGCACACGACGGGCAAGACGATCCGCAAGGTCGTGATCGGCAAGGGGCCGATCGTGAGCGTGGTGGTGGCGTGACAAAGAGCGTACCAAGAAAGCCCGTGACCACCGTTTGTATCGGTGTCCTCCGTGGTTCTGCTTTGGTGCTGGGGTGTATGTGGCTGTCGGGGTGCGGATACGCGCTCGCCGGCCGCGGGTCGTTCCTGCCGTCCTACATTCGCGTCGATCGGCATCCCGACTTTCGCCAATCGAACCACGCATCTTCAACCTGGAGACGCTGCTGACCGAGAAGGTGCGCGCCGAGTTCATCGGCCGGGGAAGCTTATCAGATCCTGCCGTCGCCGGATGGCGTGGACGCGCTGCTCACCGGCGAAGTCACCGGCGTGAGCATCGCGCCGTCGAGCTTCGCGACCAGCCAGATCGCGTCGCGCTACACGCTGACCATGAGCGCGCGTATCGAGCTCAAGGACTTGCGCGACGAACAAAGTGCTCTGGGAGAACCCGAGCGTCTTCTTCCGCCAGGAATACGAAGCGACCAGCGGCACGAGCGCCACCGATCCCACGGCCTTCTTTCAAAACGATCTCAACGCGCTCGATCGCATGAGCGCCGAATTCGCGCGCACCATCGTCAGCGCCATCCTGGAGGCGTTCTGACGGCGACGCCGGCGGCCGTCCGCAAGCAGATCGAAGAAGGAACGCCGCACGCCGTCTATCTGCTGCAGGGTGAAGACGACGTCGAGAAGGCCGCGCTCGCGATGCAGTTCGACGACCTGGTCGAGGAGGGGCTCCGGGCGTTCAATGTCGAGCACATCCACGCCGGCGATCTCACCACTGGCGACAAGCTGCTCGACGCCGTGGTGTCGTCTCGTCGCCGCCGCGCGCACCCTGCCGATGATGTCGCCGCGCCGCGTCGTCACCGTGTTTCAGGCCGAAAACATGCTGACGCCGAAGCGCGAAAGCGACGCGGCGGCACGCGCGCTGGACCAGTTGCTCGCCCTGATCGACGCGCCAGATCCCCAGACGACGCTCGTCCTGGTGTCAGCCCCGCTCGACAAGCGGACGAAGGTGTTCAAGGCGCTCGGCCAAGAGGCGCCACGATCGTCGAGTGCGGCGCGCCCGAGGACGTCGCCGCTGCCGTGCGGTGGGTGAAGACGAAGCTCGAGGCGTCAGGTGTGGACATCGATCCGGCCGGCGCGCGAGCGATGGCCGTGCTGGCCGGATTTCCGGAGCGGCCGCGCAACGACGGCAAAACCGGCAACGTGAAGCGGCTGCGCGGCGAGATCGATCGGTTGTTGCTCTACACGCTGGGCCAGAAGCGCATCACGCTCGACGATGTGAAAGAGGTGGCCGGACCGGCCGGCGCTGCAGGACGACTGGGCGATGACCAACGCCATCGAGAGCGGCCAGGCCGGCGAGGCGCTGCGGCAGCTTGGCCTGATTTTCGACGCCGGCGCGGTCCCGGAAAAAGTGCTGGGACAGCTGGCGTGGCTGGTGCGATCGAAATTCCCGCGATCGCGCCGGGCGAAGTCGCCGGCGCGGTGGAGGCGGTGTTTCGAACCGATCAAGACTTGAAGCGATCCGCCGGCGACCCCCGCGTCCTCCTCGAACGGCTCATCGTCGAGCTGTGCGCTGGGAAGCGAGCGCGCGCCAGGGTCTCTCGGCGATGGTGAGATCTTACGAGCGCGCTTCGAGGCGGCTGTGCAGGCGCGACTTGTAGCGCGCCGCCGCGTTCCGATGGATGACGCCCTTGCTCGCCATCTCTGTCGATCAAGGACACCGGTCTCTTTGAGCGCGGTTTTCGCCGCCGCCTTGTCCTTGCCGTCGATGGCCGTGCGCACGCTCTTCAGCGCGCTGCGCAGGCGGGATCGGAACTGGCGATTGTGCTCGCGGTTTTTGACACTCTGTCGATGCGCTTTGAGCGCAGATTGATGCGTAGCCAAAGACTATTCAACCTCCGGAACCCCTGATCTTAGCAGCCCATGGCGATATCTGTCGAGCATTTCAGCCGCACCTACGGCGACCTGACGGCCGTCGGCGACCTGTCGTTCGAGGTGGCGTCCGGCGAAATCGTCGGGCTGATCGGACCCAACGGGGCGGGGAAGACCACCACGCCTGCGGTCGCTTGGCCGGCATTCTTCGGCCGACCACCGGCACGCTCGGCATCGACGGCCACGACATCGTTACGGATGCGCTCGAGGCGAAGCGCCGCCTGGCGTTCATGCCGGATGAGCCGCACTTGTTCGAGTATTTGACGGTCGAGGAGCACCTGCGGCTGACCGCACGTCTCTATCACGTGACCGACTTCGAGAGCCGCGTCCGTCCGCTGCTCGAGCGAACTGCAACTCGAAGGGGAAGGAAGGGCTCGCTGCCGGGCGAGCTGTCGCGCGGGATGCGGCAGAAGGTGATCATCGCGTGCGGGCTGGTGCGGAACGCGACGACGCTCCTGTTCGACGAGCCGCTGACCGGGCTCGATCCGATCGGCATCCGACGCGCATGCGCAGCACGATCGTGACTCGGGCGCGCGACGGCGCGGCGATCCTCGCTGTCGTCGCATCTCCTGCACCTCGTCGAGGAGGTGTGCTCCCGCGTCATCATCATGGACCGCGGCCGCAAGGTGGCCGACGGCACGTTCGCGGAGCTGGCGGCGCACGCGGAGCTCGCGTCGGCAGGGTCGAGCCTCGAGCAGATCTTCCTGCGCGTCACGGGCCACGACGGAACGGCTTGACGGTTCAGGGGTTGACGCTCGTGGTGAGCTTGTCGAACCACGAGCCGGAGGTGCTCGTCCTTCGACAGGGTCAGGACGAGCGTGAAAGGATATGCTTCAGGCCAGCCTCTACATCACGCTGTGCAGCGCGCGGAACCGGCTGCGCGTCCGGCTCCGGCGGCTTCGCGAACCGCGCTACCTGCTCGGCGGCATCGTCGGCGTCGCCTACCGTACTTCAGCGTATTCGCGCGCCGGACCGGGCGCGCCAGGCGCGGCGCAGGCGCGCGGGCGGCGCCGCGGGGCGGACGCCTCCGGCGCTGGCCGCGATGGCGACGGCGGGCCCGGCGCTCGGCGGCATGGCGCTGCTGGCGATCACGGCGCTGTCCTGGATTCTGCCGGGCAGCAGCGGACTGCTGACCTTCTCGGAAGCCGAGATCCAGTTTCTCTTCCGGCGCCGGTGCCGCGGCGGCAGCTGCTGATTCATCGCATGCTGCGGTCGCAGCTCGGTTTGCTGTTCGGCTCGCTCGTCGTCGGCATCATGACGCCATCGGTTGGCGGGTTCGCCCGGCTGCGTGTGTCAATCGCCACCTGGATCGTCCTGGTGACGGCGAAGATCTACTTCGCCGGCGTGTCGCTGTCGCGCGCGAAGCTGGCGTCGCGGCAGGCGCGCGCTCTCCGCGTCGCGTGGACGCCGATTATCGTGCTGGTCACGGCGGTCGCGATTGTGGTCATCGCGCTGACCCGCGCCTTCGCCGGCGCGCCGCCATCGAGTCCGATCGAGCTGTTCTCGCGCATCCGCGACGTCGCTCGCGCAGCGATGGGTGTGGCAGGTGTTGTGGCCGTTCACCGCGGTCGCCCAGCCGATCTTTGCCGAGTGGCCGACGCCGTATCTGCGTTCGCGTGGTCCTGGCGCTGGGCGTGCTGGCCGCGACGGCCGTGTGGGTGCTGCAGAGCGATCAGGCATTCGAGGAAGCGGCCGCGGCCGCGGCGGAGCATCGGGCGGCGGAAGTGACGCAGAGCCGCGCCGAGTTATCGCGTGCGTTCGGGCGGCTGGCTGCTGATGCCGGCCGGACGGCCCTGGAAGGCGCGTTCGCCTGGAAGGCGGCGATGCAGACGATTCGCCTCGTCGACCGGCGAAGCATCATGCGGCTCGTCGCGCTGCTGTTCGCGCTGAGCGTGATCTCGGTATCGCTCGGGCGCGGCAGAGGATTCGCGACGATCGTTGGTTTCTTCGCCACCGTCGGCACCGCGATGGCGGTTCTGTTCGCGCCGCAGGTGCTGCGCATCGACATGCGGCAGGACTTGCGGCATCTGGAGCTCCTGAAAACCTGGCCGGTCACAGCGGCGACGGTCGTACGCGGACAACTGCTCTGGCCGGGTGCGCTCATCACCGCGTGCGCGTGGGCATTGCTGGCCGTCGCGCTTGACGATGTCCGGGGCTGGTGTTCACGAAGCTGGGCTGGGGTTGGCGCGTCTCGGCCGCCACCAGCGCGGCGATCCTCGCGCCGGCATTGATCTTCGCGCAGCTCACCATTCACAACGGCGTCGCGCTGCTGTTTCCCGCATGGGTGCCGCTGGGCATGCAGCGGCCGCGCGGACTCGACGCGATGGGCCAGCGCCTGATCATGCTGGGTGGCACGTGGCTGCTGCTGGCGATCGGTGCGATTCCGGCGGCGATTGGCGGCGGGATCGTCTGGTTCGCGTTTCGCTGGATGATCGGCAACGCGGCAATGATCCCAGGCGCGCTGGTCGCCACGGCGATCGTGGCGATTGAAGTGCTGCTCGCGACCGAAGCGCTGGGGCCGGCCTACGAGCGGATCGACATCCTGGCTGTCGAACGGTCCGAATGACAGCCGTCTGTCTCAGCCTCAGCTGATAGCTGACGGCTGTTTACCACGTCGATCGCGCGACGACTTCGGACGGTGGCGCCGGCAGGTGGGTGGTCGGTGTAGCGGACGACGGGACGGCCGTCGATGATCTCGGTCACCTTGTAGATGCGATTGGCGCGCACCTGTGGACGCTTCGCTCTTCCCGGCGCCAGCCATCCGGTTGATCTGCGCGACGTAGTTCCGCGTTTCGCGATACGGGCGGCACCGCCTGCCCATGTCGATCGACGGCGTTCGGGCCGGCGTTGTACGCGGCCAGGGCGAGCGTTTCTTGTCGTTGTCGTAGCGATCCAGCAGCGCGCGCAGATAGCTGACGCCCCCTCGGACGTTCTGATCGGGGTCGAAGGCGTTGACCACGCCGTACTGCCGCGCCGTCGCCGGCATCAACTGCATGAGGCCGAGCGCGCCTTTGGGCGACCGCGCGCGCGGGTTGAACGCCGACTCCACTTGCATCACCGCGCGCACCAGATCGGGACGCACGCCCTGCTCGCGGGCATGCACCAGAATCAAATCCTCGAACGGCCGGCTGCGCTCGGCGGCGACGTAACGGGTGGCGCGAATGGCCTGGGTTTTGGGCACTTCATACGAGCGGACTGACGCCGAAGCCGTCGTCGGCCGGCGATCCGAGAGAACGAGGTTCCCGTTAGCGTCGCGCCAGGTGTAAATCTGTGCAGACGCCGGCAGCACCGAGCCAAACAGCGGCACAGATGACAACCGGCAAACACACGCGGAGTGACATGAGTCCGCGTGTCGTATCGGCGGCTGATTGAAAAGCCTGTAGGGCAGGAAGGGCAGGAAGGGCAGGAAGGGGAGCAATAGCAGCAAGAGGGAAGAACGTGGCGCAGGCCTTTGGGCCTGCGGATCGCGCCTCGCAGGGCTGAAGCCCTGCGCCACATCCTTCCGCTACGACAAAGGCGCGCGAGGACGGCTTCGCTCGCCGCCAGCATCTCGTCGATCTTCTCCGGCAGCTTGCCGCCCGCTTCGGCGAAATCGGGTCTGCCGCCGCCGCCACCGCCGACGATGGGGGCGATCTCTTCACGATGGCGCCCGCTTTGATGCGGCCGGTAAGGTCGGGCGTGACGGCGACGACGATCTGCACCTTGCCGTCGTTCGCCGCCGCGAGCACGACGACGCCGCTCGTGATGCGGGCTTTGAGCGAATCGGCCAGGCCGCGCAGCGCATCCTTGTCCAGATCCGCGACCTTCCGGCGCGCGAGCGTGACGCCGTTGACCTGCACCGTGTCTTCAGTGGTCGCGCCGGCGCCGCCGCCCATCGCCATTTTGGTCTTGAGTTGCGTGACCTCGCGCGCGCAGACGCTTGCCTTCCGCCTGCAGCTTCTCGATCGCGTCGACGGCCTTATCTTGCGGCACGCTCAACGATGCGACGGCTTCGGCAAGCGTGGATCGCAACCCTGTGCGCTACTCGACTGCACCAGCACCCGTCAGCGCCTCGATTCGGCGAACGCCAGCCGCGACGCCGCTTTCCGGAGGATCGATGAAGAAGCCGATGTCGCCGGTGGCAGAGACATGTGTGCCGCCGCACAGTTCCACGCTGAACCCGGGGATACTCGACGACGCGGACCTTGTCTCCGTATTTCTCGCCGAACAGCGCCATTGCGCCTGACGCGATGGCTTCTGTCCGTCGATCGAACCTCGGTCGTCACCGGCGCGTTGCGATAAATCTGCTCGTTGACGATCGTTTCAATCCGAGCGATCTCTTCGCGTGTGACCGGCTGAAAGTGGACGAAGTCGAAGCGGAGACGGTCGGGCGCGACGAGCGATCCGGCCTGCTTGACGTGCGAACCGAGGACCTGGCGCAGCGCCGCGTGCAGAAGATGCGTGGCTGTGTGATTTCGCCGCGTCGCGTCGCGGAGCCGCGCGTCGACCTCGGCCCGCACGGCGTCGCCGACGCGCAGGTGGCCGGAGGTGACGTGCACGTGGTGGGCGCGCGGCAGACCGCTGGCGATGCGTGTGATGCCGTCCACGACCGCCGCGCCGTCGGACGGCGCCACCAGTTGGCCGGTGTCAGACACCTGCCCGCCGGACTCGAGATAGAACGGCGTCCGATTGAGCGCGACGTAGCCAGCTTCGTCCGCGCCGAGCGCGTCGACCGCGTGGCGTCCCTCGTCGAACACCGCCACGACGGTCGCGTCGTCCACCTGCGTGGTGGCGTACCCTCGAAGCGATCGCCGACCTCTTCGAGGGCGGTGGTCCCGCCCGGCAACTCGAACTCCTGGGCCTTCTTTCCGCCGCCGAACGCGCTGCCGGCGCGGGCCTTGCCGCGCTGGGTTTCCATCGCGCGGTCGTATCCCTCGCGATCGACGCGGACGTCCTGGGTGGCTGACGTGTCCTCGATGAAATCGTAGGGGACGCCGAACGTGTCGTAGAGCCGAAACGCGATATCCCCGGGCAGGACATGGTCCGCAGACTCGAGCGCCTTGGCGATCTCCGACTTCGAGCCTCGGCAGCCCTTCGCGGAGCACCGCGTCGAAGCGGTTTTCCTCTGCGAGGATCGTCTTCTCGATCATCTCGCGATTGCGGCGGATCTCCGGAGTACGCGTCGCCCATCTCGCGATCGAGGACCGACACGAGGCCGTGCATGAACGGTTCGGTGAAGCTGAGGTGTTTGCCGTGCCGCATCGCCCGTCGCATGATCTTGCGCAGCACGTAGCCGCGCCATTCGTTCGACGGAATCACGCCGTCGGCAATCAGGAACGTCGTCGATCGCATGTGATCCGCTACGACGCGCATCGAGATGTCGTGCGGCTCGGACACCGAGCCGGCATGCTGGCGCCCGATGAGCCGACCGATCTCGGACAGCAGCGGCGTGAAGAGATCGGTGTCGTAGTTCGATAGCTTGTTCTGCAGCACCGAGGTGATGCGCTCGAAGCCCATCCCGGTGTCGATGCACGGCGCCGGAAGCGGCGTCAGCGTTCCGTCGGCGCTTCGCTCGAACTCCATGAAGACGTTGTTCCAGATCTCGATCTCGGGATCGCCGCCGGCCCTCGCGAACGAAGTAGATCTCCGAGCAGCGCCCGCACGGCCCGGTGTCGCCCATCTGCCAGAAGTTGTCCTCGGCGCCGAGCTCGACGATGCGGCTCGAGGGCACGCCCAGCGATCGCCAGACGTCGTAGGCCTCGTCGTCTCGAGGGATGCCGCCTTCGCCTTTGAAGATCGACGACCACCAGCCGGTCGGCTGGCAGCTTCCAGACATCGGTGAGCAGCGTTGCCACGCGAAGCGCGCAGCGCCTCTTTCTTGAAGTAGTCGCCGAACGAGAAATTGCCGAGCATCTCGAAGAACGTGTGATGGCGCAGCGACGGCCCGACGTTGTCGAGGTCGTTGTGCTTGCCGCTCACCCGCATCACCTTCTGCGCCGTCGTCGCCCGCGTGTACTCGCGCTTCTCGCGGCCCAGGAAAGCGTCCTTGAACTGGTTCATGCCGGCGTTGGTGAAGAGCAGCGTCGGATCGTCGCGCGGGCACGAGCGAGGAGCTGGGGACCACGCGGTGGCCGTTCCGTTTGAGCTACTCGAGGAACGACGCGCGGATTTCGTTCGAGGTCATCGACTCATTGTAGAACACCGGTGATCCGCGGTCGGCCGTCCACGTCGATGGTGATGGTGACGCGGGCGGCCGTCGACGAAGGGATCGGCGTGTTCGACGATGAGTATCGCGGCGTGTGCCTCGCCCGACGGACGGGCGCGCACCATCGCCGTCACGTGCTGGCCCAATCCTTCGTCGTCTGCAGGACGCCGAGATCGGTGGCCTCGAGCATCTCGCCTGAAGCAGCGCTCGTGATGCGAATCGATCCCTTCGCCCGGAACGCCTTGGCGTCGTGTGAGATATCGATCGCCACCCGCGCGTCCGCGCCGGGGATCACTCCTGCGACCTTCATCCGGCGTGCAATTGTCGTCATCGCTCGGCTCGGCATGTGCGCATCCCGCGCGAGCACGCGGCCGCCTTGCTCGCGGGTTACCTTCCCGTCGCGCAGCGCGATGCGGCCGTTCACAAGCACGAGGCGGATGCCTTCAGACAGCTGACCCGCGTCCTCGTAGGTCGCGTGATCGATGACCGTCGCCGGATCGAACACCGTGACATCGGCAGCCATGCCCGGGCGCGAGAAATCCGCGATCGACCATTCCGATCGTGTTGGCTGGAAGCGCAGTCATCTTGCGGACGGCGTCCTCCCACGTGAGCACTGTGCTGATCGCGCACGTAGCGGCCGAGCACGCGCGGGAACGTCCCGAACGCGCGCGGATGCTGACGCGTGTCCGTCGACGCGCCGCAGTCGCAGGCGATCGATGTCGTCGGGTGCTCGCAGAATCTTGACGAGATCGGCGTTCGATCCGAATCGTAGGATGGCGCCGACGTTGCCTCTCTCCAGCAACCGCACCACCGCTTCGCCAGCTGACACCTGCGTCTCGCGCATGATGTCGATCAGCTCCTGTTTGGTCTGCGGCAGGAAGACGCCGGCGGCGCCGCCGAAGCGCGCGTTCATCGCCTGTTCGGTCTCCGAGACGATGCGGGCGCGCTGGGAGGGATCGGCGAAGCGCTGCAGCATCTGGTCGCGGCCGCCGTCCTGCGCCCACGCCGGAATCAGTGAGCGCGCCCAGGCCGGTCTGGCCGGCGAGTACGGATAGGCATCGGCGGCGGTGTAGTCGCCGCGCGCGGTCGCCTGCTGCATCATGCCGAGCAGAGTGCCAGCCGTTCCCTTGTTCCGAGCCTTGCGCCTTCATATGCGTGACGACCGGCATGAGGCCGGCGCGTTCGCCAATCGCAATCGTCTCGCCGACGCCGACGCGCGAGCTGAAGCCCGACTCCGGCGTCAGCCGATCGTGGTTCGGGAAGTTCGTGCGCCATTTCGCCGCAGGCTCGAGCGCTCGCACCACCTCCCTCGACCTGCGCGTAAGTACGCCGGCTTGTAGTCGAGCCCGGCGGACACGCCCCAGGCGCCGCTGTCGAGGCCGCTCGCGACCAGGGTCCGCATCTGCGCGATGTCGGCATCCGTTGCGCGCCGGTCGGCGGGCCCCATGGTGTCTCGCCCAGATGGCGTTGAAGCCGATGTAGCGCGCCGATGTTGACCGCCAGGCCGGCCGCGGCGCGAGCGTGAGAGTTGCGCGGCGATGTCGGTGGATCCGCCACCGTCCGGGTTCAGGATCTCGGTGGTGACGCCCTGCGTCAGCATGTTCTCGGCTGTCGACAGCGGCGCTGACCGCGGCGTGGCTGTGGATGTTGATGAAGCCGGGCGCCACGAAGAGTCCGATGACGTCGATCGTCGGTGGTGCCACGCTCGCCAGACAGGTCGCCCACTTTCGCGATGTGGCCGCCGGCGATTCGCGACGTCGCGCGCGATAGCGGGGAAGTCCCGTTCCATCGATGACAGTGCCGTGGCGAAGAATGATGTCGAACCGAGGGGCGCCTGCGCGACGACGGTCATTGCGCTACAGAGAGCAGCCACGAAAACACGAAAGCACGAAAACCTGTTCATTTTCGTTTTCGGAGTGCAAGCGTCCGCATGACTCGATCCGATTCAAATCCTTGCCCGATCAGATATCGATACAGGCGCTGGAACTCGCGATCGTCAGCGATGGTGTCCCGCCCGACGCAGCCGTCTCCTCAGCGACGCCTCGATCAGCTCGTCGTCGTCGATCCCGCTGAACACCTCGTCGACCGCGTGCTTGGCGATGTCCTCGCCGATTCCGGCCCGCTGAATCTGCATCCGCACGCGCAGCTTGCCGCGCCGACGGATCGAGGTTTCCGTGCGCGCGATCGCTTCGGCGACGCGCGCGTCGTCGATCGCGCGCTCCCCGCGCAGGCCGCTCCACCGCCTCGTCGATGTCGCTCTCCGAATGCCCCTTCCGCGCGAGCCGCTGGCGGATCTGCGCTTGCAGACAGCCTGCGCCGCGCGAGCATCTTCAGCCCGTCGAGGTAGGCGCTCACGTCATTTCTTGAGAGCCGACGCCCAGTTCAGGAACAACGGCCATGGGAGACGACGAGGTATCCGAGAAGGTGACGGTGCGCGGGTTCGTTGGAAATCAGAAACCGCTGCGGTCCGGTGTCACGCTCGTCGACAGGTATCGCTCGGCTAAAGGACAACCCCACCGCACACGGTCCCAAGCGGCGACACGACTTCAGTACGCGCCGAGGCGGCTGCCGGCGTCGAGTGACATGGGGGACGGTGGAAGGATTATAGCGAAGGTCCGGCTAAAGCCGGACGCCACGTGCTGGAGGGGAGCACGGATCCTACGAGCCGAAGCGGGTGATTTCCGGCGTTCCGAGAACAGTGCGGGCCATCTCTTCGCGGCTCATCTCGGACGTCGTGGCAATGCCCTGCACCTTGAGCTTGAACTCGTCGACGTTGCTCGCCCAGCGCATGCGCTTCCTCGTAGGACACCAGCTCCTGCTCGAACAGGCTGAAGATCGACTGATCGAAGGTCTGCATGCCGCATACTGCGACGTGCCCTGGGCAATGGCGCTGTGAATGAGGTGCGTCTTTCCTTGTCCACGATGCAGTCGCGGACGAACGGCGTGCCGATCATCACCTCCGCGGCCGGCGCGCGCGCGTGCCGTCGGCGCGCGGATGAGCCGCTGCGAGACGACCGCCTTGAGGACACTCGCGAGCTGCAGGCGAATCTGCTTCTGCTGGTGCGGCGGATAGACGGTGATGATGCGGGTGATCGTTTCCGGTGGCGTCCAGCGTGTGGAGCGTGGAGAAGACCAGGTGGCCGGTTTCGGCGGCGAGCAGCGCCGTGTCGATGGTGTCGAAGTCGCGCATCTCGCCGACCAGGATGACGTCCGGATCCTGACGCAAGGCGCTGCGCAGCGCGCCTGGCGAACGATTTCGTGTCGGTCGAGACCTCGCGCTGGTTGACGATCGACTTGTTGTCGCGGTGCAGGAATTCGATCGGATCCTCGATCGTCATCACGTGCATCGCACGGGTCCGATTGATGTGATCGATCATCGCGGCCAGCGTCGTCGTCTTGCCGCTGCCGGTGGTGCCGGTCACCAGCACCAGACCCCGTTCTTCATCGGAGATCTTCTTGAGGATCGGCGGCAGGCCGAGCTCTTCGAAGGTCCGAATCTGCGTCGGGATGACGCGGATGACCATGCCCACCGTGCCGCGCTGCTGGAAGATGTTGCAGCGGAAGCGTCCCAGGCCGGGCACGCTGTAGGCGAGGTCGACTTCCTGATTCTCTTTGAACTTCTGCCGCAGCGCGCAGTGGACATCACGGCCGCGGTCATCGCGACCAGGTCCTCGTGGTCCAGCCGCTTTGCCGTCGTCGCCGGCATCAGCGTGCCGCGGTGGCGGACGAGCGGGAAGCTGCCGACCTTCAGGGTGCAGGTCGGAGGCGCCTCCTCGACGGCGATTTTCAGGAGATCGTTGACGTGCATGCGCCTCAGTTGCTGACCGCGACCGGCTTGCGCGGTGCGCGCAGCGCCGCTTCTTCCTCGTACACGTAGGTCAGCCAGCCGTGCGTATCCGGGACTTCGCCGTTGATCACGTCAAAAAGGGCGCGCTGGAGCGCTTCGGTCACGGGACCGCGCCGGCCGCTGCCGATGGTGATCTTGTCGATCGATCGGACCGGCGTGACTTCCGCCGCCGTCCCGACGAAGAACACCTCGTCGGCGATGTAGAGCGCCTCGCGTGGCAGCACGGATTCGTGAACGGTGTAGCCGAGATCCTTCGCCAGGGTGATGATCGAGTCGCGCGTTATTCCCCGAGAATCGACGAGGCGAGCGGCGGCGTCGTCACCACGCCATCGCGGACGATGAAAATGTTCTGCCCGCTGCCCTCGCTGACGTTGCCGTAGACGTCGAGCGCGATGCCCTCGCGTGACCCGTCGGCCAGAGCATCCATCTTGATCAGTGCCGGAGTTCGCGTAGTTGGCCGTGCTCTTGGCCATCGCCGGCAGCGTGTTCGGCGCCATGCGCGACCAGGACGAGACCTTGACGTCGCAGCCCTGCTCCAGCGCCTCTTTGCCGAGATACGCGCCCCATTCCCACAGCAGGATGGCCACGTCGACGGGGCACGTCGTCGGGTTGACTCCCAACGAGTCGCACACCGCGATACACGATCGGGCGGATGTAGCACGCCTTCATCGCGTTGGCGCGAATCGTCTCGAGGACCGCGCGCTGCCAGCCGGCCAGGTCCAGGGGATACTCCATCCGGTACATCTTGGCGGACTGCTGCAGCCGGCGCATGTGCGCATCCAGACGAAAGCAGGCCGATCCGCGCGGTGTGCCGTAGCAGCGCGCGCCTTCGAACACGCCGCTGCCGTAATGGATCACGTGCGTGGCGATGTGGACGGTGGCGTCCTTCCACTCCACCAGCTTGCCGTTCATCCAGATCTTGCCCGTCCCAGGAAATCCCATGACCGCTCCTTGTCCCGATCTTATCGTTTATTGTGCTTCCCCGCAGAAGGGGCAGCGAGCGGATCGCGCGTGGAGCGGTTTGCGGCAATGCCAGCAAAAGCGGGCGGCGGCGCTTCGCGCGCCTTGAGCCGCACCTGGATGTCGTCGGGCGCCGTCGGCGGTGCTCTCCGAGTCGGCCGGTCGCGGCCGGCGGGCGACGCCGGGTCGCGCGCGCGCCAGCACGTCGGCCAGAAGATCGCCGGCGCGCTGGTAGCGGGCGTGAATGTCCGGCGCCATCGCCTTGAGCGACGATGTCGTTGATCGCCTTCGGGATCTTCGGATTCTTGAGCCGAGGCGTGCGACAGCAGATCGCCGCTCATCAAGCGGTCCAGATCCGCCGGCGAAGGCGTGTCGTAGGGCAGGACGCCGGTGAGCATCTGGTACATCGTCACGCCGAGCGAATAGAGGTCCGACGCGAACACCGCCTTGCCGTGAAACTGCTCCGGCGCCATACGGCGGGCTGCCGATCACCGTCGTGCCGTGCGCCGCGATCTCGAGGAAGCGCGAAGTGCCGAAGTCGGCCACCTTGACCATGCCGTTGTCGGTGACGATGACGTTCGGACGGCCGGAGGTCGCGGTGCAGCACGCCGTGATCGATGGGCATGATCGACGGCGTTGCAGATCTGGCAGGTGTAGTCGAGCGCGCGCGCCAGGTCGAGCGCGCCGTCGCGCTCGATGATCGCTTCGAGCGTCTCGCCCGGCACGAACTCCATCACGATGAAAAAGACGTTCTCTTGCTTTTCCGCCGTCAGGATGTCGACGATGTTGGGATGATTGAGCCGCGCCAGCAGCCGCGGCTCGCGCAGCAGCTCGCCGAAGTCGACGCCCTGCTTGTGCGGCACCTTGAGCGCGACTTTCTTGTCGATCCAGGTGTCTTCCGCGAGGTAGACCGTGCCGAAGCCGCCGCTGCCGATTGTCGAAAGGATCTTGCATTTCCCAATGATCTGCCCGCGGAAGAACATTCACGGCGCAGTATAGCAGTGGGCCGCCGCGGGACTTCGGTAGCGGCCCGCTGCGGTGCTGGCTGCGCGCTGGTGCCGGGTGCGCGGGTGCCGGGTGCGCGGGTGCTGAGTGCTGAGTGCGCGGATGACGCTTCGGCCGTGCGAAGTGTTGGGTGCCGGCTGCTGGCGCCTTATTTGCTCCGTGGCGGCGCATGATTGCTCACCGCCATGAAGAGCTCGACTCGTGGCAGTTGGCGAATGAGCTGAAACGCAAGGTTGTACGAGCTCGTTGAAGCGTCCGCCGCGCGCAACGACTTCGATTTTCGCGATCAAATCAGGAATTCGGCTGCGTCAGCGCCGGCGAATCTGGCCGAAGGATTTCGGATACTATCGCCATCCTGAATTCGCCAGGCACACCCGAACCGCGAAATCCTCGTTGATGGAAACGCAAATCACCTTGGCGACGGTGTCGATCGGGGCCACTGGACGACGGAACGCGCCCAACCCTGGTCAAGCTCGCCGATCGCGCAATTGGTGCGTGTGTCGGGCTGTTGGCTCACCTGGAAACCAGTGATGCGCCCGGAACACGAGTGACCCGTTAGCCGGCGGAGGGGAACGACGTTCCCTCGCGGGAACGTGCTACCTCGCAAACCAAAGGCATGAAGGGCGCAGCACCCAGCACCCAGCACCCAGCACCCAGCACCCAGCACCAGAGCACCCGAGCACCCAGCACCCAGCACCCAGCACCCAGCACCAGAGCACCCAGCACCCAGCACCCAGCACCCCAGCACCGGTGCCAACACCTATAATTCCGCCCCGTGCTGCACCGCTTTTTCGCCCCGGCGCTGGATCCCGGTGACGACTTTCCGTCACACTCCCGCGCGACGAAGCGGAGCATCTGACGCGCGTGATGCGGATCGGCGTCGGCGACACGGTCGCCGTGTTCGACGGCCGCGGCCACGAGTTCCTCGCCAAGGTTGCGACCGCGCTCCGTCGCGACGTCCGGGTGCAACTCATGTCGCGCATCGAGCCGGCGGCCGAAGCAGCGGTGCCGCTGACGCTGGTGCAGGCGGTGCTGAAGGGCGACAAGATGGACGATGTCGTCCGCGACGCGGTCATGCTCGGCATCGCCGCCGTGCAGCCGGTCGTGACGAAGCGGACGGAAACCACCGTAGCTGCGCTGATGCGCAGCGCCAGCGACCGATCGGTGGCGGCGCGTCGCGATTGCCTCGGTGAAGCAATCGCGCCGGGCCGTGGTGCCGCTGATTCAGATGCCGCTGACGATCGAGAGCCTGCTCGACGAACCGGTGCCGTCACTCCGGCTGATGCTCGTCGAGCCGGGCGTCGCCGCGGATGTCGAGACGCTGTCGGTTCTCCAGGCGCAGCCGCCGCCCGAGCGACGCCGCGGTGCTGATTGGCCCCGAAGGCGGCTGGACCGAGGAAGAGTGCGCGGCCGCGCACCAACGCGGCGTCCGCCTCGTGACGCTGGGTCAGCGCACGCTGCGGGCCGACGCCATCGCCGGTCGCGGCGATCAGCGTGCTGCAGTTTCTGTGGGGCGATCTCTGACCGCTACCGGACGATCCGTCCGTGCGCATCCAGGGGTGAATGCAGCACATGTAGTGGTCACCCCGGGTTCTTCGTCTTCCGGTTCGGTGCTCTGTCCGGGGAAGATCAGGCCGGCGGGGAGTGTCGGCACCACGCCGCGCATGCGGGTGTCGGCGTGAGACCCAGGATGTCGTTGAGCTCAGTGACGAACCCGCCGCCGAATTCGTCGACTTCGGTGAACGTGTGGCCTCGCCGCCGTGGTTCGTGGCGATGAACTCCGCATACTCCTCCTGAATGCGGACCGGATCCGGCGTGAAGTGCCACGCGCCGGCAGCTCCATGGTGAATGAGCTGCGAGATGAACACGTCCAGCTTCACGCCCCCCGCGTTGCCGACACGGGTGCCGCCACCGAACGCCGCGTTGAAGGTGTCCGGATCGCACTGATCGAACATCTTGATGGTTCGAAGCCCCGCCGCGATGCCGGTTGAACTGCCAGTCACCAGCGCCACAGCTACCGCAATCGATCCCGCCGCCACCAAATGTTTCCATGCGCGTCGCCATATCGCCCTCGGTTCAGCCAGGCATGCTACCGCTCAGGTGCGCGCCACCTATCTCAACGAGGGATGGGTTTCCGTATCACGGCGAACACCGAATGACTTGAATGACACTCAACTGACAAAGAGAAAACGCTCGGCCATCACCGCAAGCCGGCTCGTTCGGAGTCGGCGCGTGTCGCGCCCGCTTCGAGCTCCCTGAAGCATAGACGGCCTGAATGGCGTCGAGCTCCAGCGAGCTGAATCGATCCTGGGCCATCGTGTCGGGCGACGGCGCCATGACTGCGGCGGCGCATGCGGTCTCGATCGACGTGGCAGAGGCCGATCGCATGACCGAGCTCGTGCGCTTTGAGCCGCGGCGAGTACCGACTCGTTGCACGCAACGAGCGCTCGTGATCGAAGCGCCACTAAATGTGAACACGCGCGTGCAGCCCGGAGGCGCCTGGGCTGCACAACATCTGAATCACTTCAGGGGGCACGTCCGCCGAGGTAATCTGCAGCAGTCCCGGCAGCGGATCCGCGTCGCGGCTGCGTTCGACGACGAGCCGAAATCTCCCGTTGTTCACCTGTTGCAAATCGCTGATGGCATCTTCGATCGTCCGTTGGCCGGCGGCATCGATCGCGGCGCGCCAATTACGATAGTGAACGTCGCGCTCCTGAGCGGCGTGGCGAGGATGCCCGGCGAGACACAGTCCCCGGCCGCCAGCGGGCCGCTGCCGAGGAAGATCGCTTCGATCACATCTGCCAACGGCGGCGGGCTGGCCACGGGCGACGGCGTCGACGGACCTCGGCAGGCTGCGAGCGCGCACGCCAGCGTGGCCCAGGGGCGCGAGGCGCCGCATGCAGCTAGAACCGGACGCCAAAGAGTCCCACGATCGACTGCGTCCGGGTCGTGTTGTCCGTGGCTTTGCTGACGTCGCGAATGCCGATGTTCGCACGCCCCTCGATCGTGACGGCGCCACGTCCGGCCGCAACCTCTACGCCGCCACCAAGGGCGACTCTGACGTCTACCGATCTGAATTCGTTGCTGATGTCCGATCGCGTGTGACCCACTGTCTGCGCAATGCTCGTGATGAAGCCGAATCGCGGCCCCGCGTAGACGATTGGTCGGGTTCGCCTCGTCGTCGAGAATTGCTTGACCAACAGGACAGGAACCTCGAAGGCGCGCGACTCGACGGTTAGCGGCAGAGGGAAATCGCTCGACCCGAACCGCGGTTCCGTGAATAGCAGCTCCGGCTGGATCCGGACTGTCGGTCCGATCGCGATGGCGGCCGATCCGCCAATGGCCAGGCCGGCGTGCGGCGAGGTGCGTCGAAACTGCCGGCGCCGCTCACGTCGATTCGAGCGGCAACGACTCCTCCCTTTATCCCGACCGTCACCGGACCTGCGCTCGCGGTGGGCGCACCGGTCGATATCACGCACACACAGACAGTCACCCAAGCGGCTCGTCGCATGAATCCTCCTTGCTCGGGTTGACGCCCCCCGCTCGTGAAACGCCGTGATGAAAGTCTTCGGAAATGTTTATGATTCCTGTCCCGATGCTGGTGATGGGCAGGTGGACTGTCGATCCGAGGGAAGGCACCTCGCCGCCGACGGCCGAGTGGTTCCGGCTCGAACCCAAGGTCATGGCGGTTCTGCTTTTCCTGCCTCGAACGGCGCGACCGTCGTCACTCACGACGAGCTGCTGGAAGGCGTCTGGCGCGACACTCACGTGGCGCCGGGAGCGCTGGCGCGGTCAATCTCAATCCTGCGCCGCGAGCTCGATGACGATGCGAAGCGCCCGACTTATATCCACACGATCCCGGAAGCGCGGATACCGATTGACGTTCCGGCGGCGCCGGCCAGCGTCGCCGCGCATTCGGCGCGTCGTTGGCGCGTTCACTGGTGGGCGCTCGCCGGTGCGCTGGCGCTGCTCGGGCTGATCGCCCCAGTCAATCGCCGAGCCGCGGCGCCTGAGCCGAAGCGGTCGATTTTCACAGGCCGCTTCGGCCGATCGCAGAGCCACCGGGAACGAGAGCGCGTACGCATATTATGCGCGCGCTGGCCGCCGACCCCACGTCGCCGGACGCGCATGCCGGCGTGGCGATCGCCCACGCTGGCGCGGCGACTATCTACCTGAGCCGGCGCGCTGGCGTTCGGCGGCGATCGATCCGGCGATGCGCGCGCTCGCCATCGACAGCGGCAATCCGAACGCGGTCAGCGCGCTCGGCTTCGCGCATCTGAAGGCCGGCCGCTTTACGGATGCGGCCGCCGTGTATCGCCGCGCGCTCGCGATGGTGCCGGACGATCTCGGCATCTACAGCAATCTGGGTGCCGCGTACTCTCGCTCGGCGACGTGCGAGACGCGCTCTGCTGTTTCAGCAACGCGTGACGCGCGATCCGGAACACGCGCTTGGCTACGTGCGTTTGAGCGAAGCGCTGGCCGATGCCGGGTTCCGGATGAGGCCAGCAGAAACGGCTGCGCGTGCGCTGTTGTTCGAGCCGACGCGCGTGTGGCGCAGCTGCCGCTGGTTCTGCCGCGATCTGCTGGCGGCGCGTGACGACGCGGCGCAGGTGAGTGCTCGAGCGGCTGCTCGAAACGACGCCGGCTGGCGCACGGTGCTGCGCGCAGCTCGGGCTTGTCGATCAGCTCGCCGGGCCGATTCGGCGGCGGCGAACGGCGCCATCAGCGTGCGCCCTCGCGACCGACGGATCGCACGCCGGCCATGCGTCGCGGTTTTAACGGCTGACCGATGGAGGGCGGCGCGCTGAGTGCCGCCGCGCTGCTGAAAGGCGTCGTTGCCAGTGGCGCGGCGCACGATCGCCAACGGTATCGCCGCACCCGACCACGCTGGGCCCTGGCCGCCGCGCTTGCCGTTGAAGGCGATCGGACCGAGGCGCTTCACTGGTTCAGGGCCACCGTGGACGGCGGCCGCCGCGACGCGGACTGGACGCGTGGGATCCACTCTTCGCCAACATTCGCGACGACGCACGATCTTGCGAGGCAATCGCCGGCGCGCGAGCGTGCGGCGGCGCGCTGGCGGTGCGGTCGCTGCCGTCATGTCGCGGCTCGAGCCGACGCTCCAAACCGTCGATCGCCGCTTCGGCCCGGAGCTACTTCCCGATCGCGTCCCCACGATCGTGCGCCAAGAAGAATCCCACCGAGGAAGACAAGACCGCCTTCGCCGGGCTGAACCACTACCGAACATCGGGACAACGGCTATCTCAAGCAGCAGTCCACTCAGCCCGCAGACGGTCGGGCTACGGCCTTGAGTCGACTCACCGACGGCCCAGCTCGCGCGGATCGTCGAGAAGTTCTGGCCGTGGACCGACCGCGAGCCGTCGCCACCCAGAGAACGCGCGCTGCAGCCGCGACGAGATGCTGGACAACGTGACCGTGTACTGGGTCACCGGCGCCCCGAGCGCCTCGTCGGCCCGGTTGTACCGTGGAGAGCATGGCGGCCTTCGGTTCTTCCTGAGGGCAGGAGCGAAGCGATGCCGGGAAGCGGCACAGGCCGCGTCGAACTGCCCACGGGCGCCGCGCCGTTCCCGAAGGAGATCGGCCCCACTCCCGCGGCCCCGGTGCGAGCCGCACTACCACATCACGCACTGGACGTCGATGCCGCGCGGCGGGCACTTCGCCGCCTTCTTCGAGCAACCGGACCTGTTCGTCGAGGACGTGCGGGCGTTCTTCGCGACGGTGCGCTGAGCGCGCTCTCAGGCCTTCCCCGAGCTGCTGCGCGGTCGGGACCCTCGCGACGCCGGACCTGCAGCACGAGGGCCGCCAAGGCCAGCACCAGCACGACCCCGCCCAGCACCTGATCTCCACGATCGCGCGCGAGAACTCCTGGGACCTCTTGGCCAACAGCGTGGCCGCCTCGACGGACAGCACCACGATCCCTCTGATGCGCGCCAGGATCTCCTGACGATCAAGAAGCGGCTCGGCGACGATCTCGCGGCGAACGCAGGCAGGCGCGCACCGCGTAGAGCAGTTCCGACGAAGATGAAGAGCAGCAGGAGTCCGTCGGGAGGATTTCCAGCATGGTGGTCGACGCAGGGGTGCTTGGCGAAGGCGCAGCATCGTGTTGAACTGCGACACCAGAGGAGGTGCGACGGGAGCCTGGCTGATGAGGACCACCGCGATCGCCCAGCACACCGCGTCCTCGACGGCACCGAGGACGCGGTCGGCCAGCCGCTGCCGTTCCTCTTCGTTCTCGGTCTCGTCCGTCGTCTCGGTATCGGCCATCAGTCGCCCCGGCGGTTGAGCCACCAGATCTCGGGACGACAGCACGCGGTGGCGAAGGCGCACCACAGCGGATACAGCGCGAGCGGCGCCGCGTGACGGCCCCCGCTACGGCGACGGACCTGCAGGGTCGTCGGCGCTGCGCGGCGGTGAGCGCCGCGGCGGCGATGGCCGACGCGCCGAGCAGGCGGCGGTTGAAGAAGAGCCACGACCAGCAGGCGCTGCTGAGCACGAGGCTTGAGCGCGCAGCAGCGCGGGAGTACGTGCGCGACGCCCGGTGGGCACCCCGCTTCGCTCCATGCTGGTCCGCGGTGGCGCGCGCCGACACCGCCGCGATGTCGGCGTACAGACATCGGCCACACGATGGGAAACAGCCTGGCGCGGCGGCTGGAAGGCTGGGCTGTTGCGCAGGCTCTCGTACCAAGCCGACTGCGGCTGCCGGCTGGCCAGGCCGCCGATCACGGCGGTGGCCAGGACGCCGGTCGCGGTCTGCGCGAGGGTGGCGGGCTGGTCGCATACGGCCCTTCGAGCGCAGCGCGGTGTACCCGGGTCGAGGCATCGAGATCGAAACGGACGGGGCTACCGTGGAGACTTCCTGGAGCGACGTGCCGCCGCCGGCTGGCTGCGCCAGTCGGTAGCCGCCGTAGAGCACCAGCGGCCACAAGGAAGTCTGACGAAGTAGGCGACATCGGCGTCCGTGCCAAGCCGCGCTGCGACGGCCCCGTGAACACGGTGGTGTTCATGAACGGGACGGCCACCGCGAACGCGACGCACGAACGTCATCAGCGCCGACTGATGGCGTCGGAACGCGTCGTGCGCTTCCAGCGCCGGGCTCGACGGCGTCGCGACCGCGGACGCGCGGAACCACCAGTCGACGGCCACGATGGCGACGAACGCCGGGCACCCAGTAGCTGACCAGCAGCAGCACGTTCTGGAACCGTGTCGCGGTGTCGGCGGCGTGCAGCCACAGGATGAGCCCGAACGCCAGCAACCGTCACGATCACCGGCCGACAGCGGGCCTGACGCACCCTGCACGCCCGAGGGTCTGCAGCGCCAGCGACCCGCTGTAGTCGTTCATCACCCCGAACCGATCGACGCCAAGCGCGATGATCAGCAGCGCCAGCCCGCCGAGGAGCCCTCCGCCCATGACCGACCGGACGCCCTCGGCGGTGTGCTCGGACACCAGTTCGCCCGCCGCGACGCCGATGCCCTGCACGAAGACGTACGCGGCGAGAACGTCCGGCGAACGTGAATGCGAACACGCTCGCCCGTCGACGACTCAGCAGGCAGGTATCGGCTGAAGTCGGACGGCGTAGCTCGCCCACGACAACCGCCAGGCTGAACGCAGATCGTCACCATGAGCACGAACGCGCCGACGAGGTCGGCGCCGTGCACGTCGGCGGCGTGACGACGTCGTGCCCGCCGACGAGTTTCACCGCGAACACCACGAACGTCGCGAACAGCACGACGCGTGCAGGACGGCCTGCAGACGCGGTGGATGAGCTCGTAGCCGAAGAAGCCGACCGCACCCTGAACGCCGAGCACGATCAGCACGGCGGCCCAGAACGGGATGCCGAGCAGCAGCGCGAGGGCCTCCGCCGCCGAACAGCCCCACCAGTGCGTCCCACGCGATCGACGACAAGCCACTGCAAGGCGGCGGGCAGCACGACGCACGCCACCGAACGCCATGCGGGAGTTCGGGCAGCTGCGCCGGTGCCGGTGCGCGGCCCCCACGTCGACAGGTATCCGACGACGAGCGAGCTGAGCACCGTCCCGATCACCATCGCCAGCAGTCCCGAGCCAGAATCCGAGCCCGAGCACGATCGCAATGCGCGCCGGTGAAGACCCCGGTCATGTCCGACCTGCGGCGCGAACCACACGGTGAACAACCGGCGGGGCGATGCCGTACCGCCGGTCTGCCGGGGACGGGCGCGATGCCGTGGGTCTCGACCGACAAGTCGCCCGCACCGTTCGGGCTAGCACACAACTGAACGAAGTACAC